>Ga0172362_10000042_pt1 | contig 75648 bp, 64 predicted proteins | sample LakKivs1_kivu2a2_FD_114534 | JGI IMG/M metagenome (GOLD analysis project Ga0172362, IMG submission 114534) | Sediment microbial communities from Lake Kivu, Rwanda - Sediment s1_kivu2a2 | ecosystem: Environmental > Aquatic > Freshwater > Lake > Sediment | place: Rwanda: Western Province, Lake... | reverse complement strand
TTGATGTGAGCCGTCTCTTAAAAGACTACATCAGGCCTAAACTAGCTCACCTATTCAATTGGCCCCCGTTTGATATATCACTGGAGAGATATAGTATCACACAAATTTTTACCTGTCAACACCTAGTATGGCTAGCTAGTTCAAGATCAAAGAATAGGCAGGTAACGTTTTATCTCATAATCTGTCACCTGCGTGCGATACAGGTTCCATTCGATCTTCTTGTTCTGGATGAAGGTGTCGAAGACATGGTCGCCCAGGGCCTTCCTCAAAAGCTTGCTCCTCTCCGCGTGATAGATCGCCTCGGAAAGGCTGCCCGGCAAGGTGCCTATGCCCCTGCGTTTCCTCTCGCTTTCCCCCATCTCAAAGACGTTTTCCTCTATGGGCTCCGGCAGCTTATATTTCTTATCGACACCTTCGAGCCCGGCAGCTAGCATAACGCTAAACGTTAGATACGGATTGCATGCGGGATCGGGCGAGCGATACTCCAACCTAGTGGCATATTCTTTGCCAGGTTTATATTCCGGTATGCGTACAAGATCGGAGCGGTTGCGCCGCGCCCATGATACATACACCGGAGCTTCATAACCCGGGACAAGCCTCTTATAGGAATTGACCCACTGGCTAGTCACCAGCGTGATTTCAACCGAATGCTTCAACAAACCAGCCATGAAGTGCTTGGCCAATGCCGATAGGTGATACTGATCCTTGGGATCAAAGAAAGCATTGCGTTTTCCTTTGAACAGCGACTGGTGCACATGCATGCCGCTGCCATTGACTGTAGCTATAGGCTTGGGCATGAAAGTGGCATAATAGCCGAACTGCTGTGCTATCTGTTTCACTACGATGCGGTAGGTCATTACATTGTCCGCCATCTTGAGCGCTTCATCATACCTAAGATCGATCTCATATTGAGAAGGCGCAACCTCGTGATGGGAGTACTCTACCTGAATACCCATAGCCTGAAGCGCCATTATAGTATCTCGCCGCACATTAGAGGATGCATCTGAAGGGTTCATATCAAAATAACCTTCCTGATCTACGAGGTCGGCGCAATCCGGCTTTTTGAAATAGAAATATTCGAGCTCCGGTCCCACATAGTACGTATAACCGAGAGCCGTGGCCTTCTTAAGGTTCTTCTTGAGCACAAATCTGGGATCGCCCTCGAACGCTTCTCCCCCGGGCTTCTGGATATCGCAGAACATTCTGGCGACAGGAAACTCCTTCGGTCGCCACGGTATTATGCAAAATGTGGTTGGGTCAGGCATAGCTACCATATCGCTCTCATCGATACGAGCGAAACCCTCAATTGACGAGCCGTCGAAGCCCATTCCGTCATCAAGCGCCCGTTCCAATTCCTCCACCGTTATTGCAACACTCTTCAAGAACCCTAGTATATCGGTGAACCAGAGCCTCACGAACCTTACCCTGCTCTCCTTAGCTTTACGAAGTACCTGCTCTTTTGCCGTATCAGATTTCTTCGTCATATTGCCCCTTCCTGATTCAAAAATAATAGCTCAGCTTATACTTATAGCTAACGCTTTGTCAATACCATTTTTATCAGTCGGGAGAACCCGCCGCCATCATTCATCACATCGACCCTCTCCCACGAGCCAACCCCTTTAGCCCATGATACCAGGCTTTCGGCCTGAGACGGTGCAATCTCCAGCAACACCGTTCCGCTGTCCCCAAGCTTCTTCGGCGCATTGATAATCAATCTGCGGATAACATCCAATCCATCGGTCCCGCCCGATAGTGCAACACGAGGCTCGTAACACCTTATCTCCTCGCTCAAACCATCTATCTCGTCGTCCCTCACATAGGGCAGGTTGGCCACGATGATATCGACAGGCTGCGGCAGGGGTTCCAGTAGATTACCCTGAAGCAGCTCGACGCGGACGTCGTGCCTGATGCAGTTGAGGGTTGCTATATCCAGCGCCTCTGGCGATATATCGGTAGCGTATACCTTTGCCTTCGGCAGGGAGTGCGCCAGCGATACGGCGATAGCCCCGCTGCCGGTGCCTACATCAGCTATGATAGGATCACCCAAAGGGAAGTCGCGCCGAACCAGCGCAATGGCTTCATCAACCAGCGTCTCAGTTTCAGGCCTGGGTATCAGTGCCCCAGACCCAACGTAAAAATCCAATCCATAGAACTCGCGGTGTCCCAGTATGTATGCAGTCGGTTCCCTTGTCAGCCTGCGGGTTACGAGATTGGACAATTGAGGGCTATATATCGACGGAAGATCTTCTTCCAACTTGCTGTACAGCCCGGAGCGCTCGATCCCCATAACATGCATCAGCAACAACTCGGCCTCAAGCGCAGCCTCATCGATCGTAGCGGTAGCAAGCGTTTTGGCAGTATTGTGCAAAGCTTCCTTGATCTTCATCGCTTTCCCAGCACACGTGCCTGCTCATCGGTGGCAAGCGCATCGATAACCGGATCGAGATTCCCATTGAGTATGGCCTCCAGATTATGTAACGTCAGCCCGATGCGATGGTCGGAGACCCTGCCCTGAGGAAAATTATAGGTGCGTATCTTCTCCGACCTCTCACCCGTGCCTACCTGCGAGCGGCGGTCGGCGGATATCTCCTCCTCCTGCTTGCGCCTCTCCTGGTCCAGAAGGCGGGCGCGCAGCACCGCCATAGCCTTGTTCTTATTCTTGAGCTGGGAGCGTTCGTCCTGGCAAACGGTGACTATTCCCGTAGGAAGATGGGTTATCCGTACGGCCGTGGCGACCTTGTTCACGTTCTGCCCGCCGTGGCCGCCGGCGCAAAAGATATCGATCCTGAGGTCGTCGGGATCAATCCTGACCTCCACCTCCTCCGCCTCCGGCAGAACGGCGACAGTCACCGTAGACGTATGTATACGCCCGCTGGATTCAGTAACCGGCACACGCTGCACCCGGTGAACCCCTCGCTCCCACTTAAGACGGCTATAAGCCCCCCGGCCCTTTACTTCGAATATAATCTCTTTGAAGCCGCCGATACCACTCTGATTGCTATCGATGACCTCAACCCCCCAGCGCTTGGTTTCAGCGTACCTGGTATACATGCGGAACAGGTCCGCTGCAAACAGGCCGGCCTCATCCCCTCCAGCACCGGCGCGTATCTCCACAATGACATCCTTTTCATCGTTCTTGTCCTTGGGTATAAGCGCAGCGCGAAGTTCCTGCTCCAAGGCCTTTTCACGACCGATGAGACGTTCCATTTCCTCCTCAACCAGGCCCGCCAATTCTTTGTCCTGCCCCTTGGTTTTCATGGCACGAGTATCCTCAAGCTCCTTTAGAACCTTCTTATACTCACGGAACTTCGTCACTATACCGCTAATGCCAGCCTGTTCCTTAGCCAGCGACTGCAGTTTCTCCATATCGGAGATGATCTCAGGTTGAGACATGAGCTGGTTGAGCTCCTCAAAGCGCCTTTCAATTGATTCAAGTTTGTCAAGCATTTCCGTTTGTGACCCCTGTCATCCCCTTGAAAGGGGAAACGATATCCGAACCCCCTGCTAGTAGGGGCAGGGCGAGCCCTGCCCGATAGAAGGGCGCAACAAGGATCGCCCCTACATCTCAATCAACCGCGTAGGGGTGTGATTAATCACACCCCATGTAACCAAATATTCATTCCTATTATAAAACAAAAAGAAGAACTCCAACGAGAGCTCCTCTTTACTTTGTAGCAGCTAACCCTGTGTGAGCAGGCTTATCACTTCGCTAATCTCCACCTCCCACTGCTCCCCGCTGACCATATCCTTATATATCACCTTCCCCTTTACTACCTCATCATCCCCGAAGATGAAGGCGAATGACACCCCCAGGTTGTTCGCCTGTCGCATCTGAGCCTTCAGACTCTTATTGCCGTGGCCGACGTAAACTGGTATCCCGGCGGTGCGCATCTCGGCCGTGAGCCTGATAGCCTCAGCCTTGGCCTTGTCCCCCATGTAGGCGACATATATCCCCTGATCCTCGCTAGGTGATGGCTCCACACCCTGCTCCTTGAGGCTCATCACGACACGGTCTATGCCGGCTGCGAACCCGATAGCGGGTGTGGGTTTGCCCCCCAGCTCCTCGATTAGATTATCGTAGCGGCCTCCACCCCCCAAAGCGCTCTGCTGCCCCCCGCCTGCCGCTGGCTGTATCTCGAAGACGGTGCGGGTATAGTAATCGAGACCCCGCACCAGGCGATGGTTCTTCTGATAAGGCACCTTCACGACTTTAAGGTTCCCGAGCACCTCCTTGAAATGCTGCTTGCACTGCGGGCAGAGGGCGGTCTCGCTCTTGGGCGCCGCATCCGCCAGCCCCTGACAGGAAGGCTCTTTGCAATCCAGCAGACGCAGCGGGTTGCGCTCGTAGCGCACCTTGCACTGCGGACATATTTCATCGACGTGAGTTGAATAATACTTCTTCAGTTTTTTAATATAGCCCGGCCGGCATTCCTTACATCCGATACTGTTGATATAGAGAGCCAGGTCGTTCAAACCGAGCATGGCATAGAAATTCCAAGCCATCTCGATGACCTCTGAATCCAGCGCCGAATCACTCTCCCCGATAGCCTCCACGCCGAACTGATGGTGCTGGCGGTAGCGCCCCTTCTGCGGCCTCTCGTAGCGGAATATCGACGCAAAGTAGTAAAGCTTAACCGGCTGTGGCAGGGCCTGCATGCCATGCTCGATGTAGGCGCGACATACCGGTGCCGTGCCCTCAGGACGCAGCGTCATCTCCTGCTCGCTGCGATCCTTGAATGTGTAGGTCTCCTTCTCTACGATGTCTGTACCCTGACCGATGGTGCGGATGAAGAGGCCCGCCTCCTCGAAAACAGGGGTTTCGATAAGTCCGTAGCCGTAGCGCCGGCATATCTCAGAAGCCTGTGATTCGACATATCTGTAGTACAATTGTTCAGCGGGCAGAATATCAACGGTGCCGCGCGGTGCCCTATACATCAACTCTCCCCTAGACTCCAACTTTGCCGAATTAACGTAGGATACAATAAGACAGCGTTATTGTAAAGGTGTTTACCGCTATCAGTAGCGAATCGAGACAGGAGTAAAAACATCCCGGAACTGAGAATATAGAGAAGTTACCTCCGGGGGAATAAGAGGATGGCAGGAGTCACTCCGCGGAGAAAACCTGCCGTATGCGTATATCCACAGACGATATATCCGCCAAACGATACCTTTCAGGCAGGGGCAGGGTTACAGGGATGGCAGCCCCCCCGTTTATCACCATATCCTTTGATGCTATCTGGTCCGACTGTTTGTTCAGCCTTATCTCAATCTTGATGCGGTGGGGTTGAACATCTACATTCATAGGCTCAACCGCGATGCCGTTTACATGATCCGTGGACCTTACCGAAGCCACGCCTGTATTCCTCTTGGCGGTAGCCATAATGAAGTGGTAGTTATTCACCTTCACATTCTGAGTATCCTGTATATTGCACGGTATATGCTGCTCACCATGCCGGTACCTCATCGAGAAATATACTATCCCCACCCCAACAACCAGCGCCGCCACAACCACCGACGACCAGGTAACTGCTGTTGAGAACGGCGAGCTATCCCTTACCAATCCGGTGACAGCATATCCGATCCAGAAGGAAGCTGCCGCGAATACTATGACTATGGAATATTGGCCCAACATATTCTTCAGTACCCTAACAAATCTATTATCTGCTATCTATGACGTCGGAACGACCGTAATGCGCCAATTGCTGAGAGAGGTCCCGATTGTTACCGGTCCAATAGTGACGGTTACCTGAACGGTGGCGTCCGCAGCCAGATCAGTGAACGAGCTATTGCCGGTTATAGTCTGCCCTTCGTGATCCACCGCAACCTGTACAGTGCCGCTATGAACGATTGTATCTTTGTTGTGTACTCTAATAGCTACGCCCGTAATCTGCGTGTTTGCCGCGTTATAGACTATCGTAGAAGGCGGAACAAACTCCAGCACATCCTGGATTATAATATTTGTAGGCGCGGGCGTCGGCGTCGCGTTTCTACCGGGAGCACGAGGACTAGATGTAAATGCCACGCCGATCCCGGCAACTATCATCACCGCCAGAATCTCAAAGACAATGACCGGGCTAAGACCCTGCGTCCTGTGCCTGCCCTGTTCTGCAGACTGCTGTTCTCTATTTCCTTGTCCCTCGTTTTCCTCTATGGCAACCCTCACCAAGCACTAGTTCTGACTACTTTAAGCATAGTTTGATTGACTGTCAAGACTTTTTAAAAACTATTTCGAGTTTGTATAAAGGCCGCTTCAAAACAATACCATTCCTAAACCGACGGCGTTAATCACACTACGGATTCCTGTTCCCTTATTATCATCCGATAAGCCTAGGTGGACATTATTATATAAAATACTTGACAATTACTTAAATTTATGGTAAAGTTCATACACAAAATAATATTCTTACGCCTTTATCGACAAAGGTGGTAGTTTGTTTTACTATGGACAAAGGAGCATGTAGAGGCAGGTAGATATTTTCTGTATAACACCGATAAAGGCAAACCGCGAGCGATCGCGGGACGCAAAGCCACGGGTCTCCATGACTATGATAGAGGAGATGGCCGGGCTGCCGAAGGTTTTAAGTAACCAGGAATGTTTTATGCGATAAAAAGGCAGCTACAAGAAGCAGCTAAAATGAATAAAGGCAAGTTCATTAAGAAATTATTACAGCCTATCATCGCAGTAGCCACGATGACATTGCTTGTCTTCACTTTGCTTGCAGATATTATTGTTAGCCCTTCCGCGCCCGTAATCGCATCAACAACCTACACTTACAACATTGCGGGAACATATACATGGATCGCGCCGACTGGTGTCACCTCTGTCACCGTCGAGGTCTGGGGCGCTGGAGGAAGAGGTGGAAGGAGAACTTCCAACGGTGTGGCGGGAGGTGGAGGTGGGGGAGCTTATTCAATGGCTGAGATCTCGGTAACCCCGGGGGACAACTATAACGTGACTGTCGGTGCTGGTGGTAGCGGCACTGCAGCTTCTCCTCCTGACGGCGGTGATTCATGGTTTAACGACTCAACAAGTACCTATGTTCTCGCCAAAGGTGGTCGATCCGTAGCAACTAACAGTATAACTGGCGCCAGCGGGGGAGCAGAGGCCGATGGTGTCGGTGACACCAGATACTCCGGAGGCAATGGAGCGAATGGGGTTGGAGGGAATTACGGCGGAGGTGGTGGCTCATCCGCAGGAACGGGAGCTGATGGAACCAATGCCACCGATTGGAACGGTGCAGATGCTCCAGACGAACCAGACACAGGCGGCGACGGTGGTAATGGCAGGCAAGTATCACAAGGCCAGGGCGCTGGTCAAAATGGAGTTACTCCAGGAGGTGGTGGCGGTGGCGCATACAGAAATGGTAATAAGCAGAACGGTGGCAACGGTGCAACCGGCCAAGTCCGTATTACTATTGCAATGGATACATATATCAATGCGGGAACATATACATGGACCGCACCAACAGGAGTTTATGCTGTCACAGTAGAGGTTTGGGGCGGCGGCGGAAAAGGTGGGAATCGGTCGGGCAGTAACGGCGCCGGGGGCGGCGGCGGCGGCGGCGCATACTCCTTAAAAAGCGACATTGTGGTAACACCGGGAAATAGCTATACCGTGGTTGTCGGCGCTGGCTCATCCTGGGGCTCAACTCCAGGCGGCGATTCTTACTTTATAGATACATCGACTGTTATGGCCAAGGGAGGAAATTCCGTACCGAACAACACCACAACCGGCGCCAGCGGGGGCGTGGCAGCCTCCGGAGTAGGCGATACTTGCTATTCCGGAGGTAACGGAGCAAACGGGGTCGCCGGAAGCTATGGCGGTGGAGGCGGCTCCTCCGCCGGAACAGGTCAGGATGGAAACAACGGCAGCGGGTCAACCGGTGGAGCTGCACCAACAGACGGCGGTGCCGGCGGTACCGGCAGATCTGGGTCACAGGGCAATGGAAACCCAGGATCGGCTCCAGGAGGAGGAGGAGGAGGCGCCTTGAGAACCAGCAGCGGCACTCGAACCGGCGGCAATGGCGCCGCCGGCCAAGTCCGTATTAAATACCGGTACGATATTACTACAACTGTCAGTCCAGCCACTGGGTCATACGGCGGCACCGCTAGCCTAACGGCTACGCTAACTATCACCGGCGGCGGAGCGGTCAGTGGTAAAACAATAAGCTTCACACTCAACAGCGTCGCAGCCGGAACTGCTGTCACAGATGGCACCGGCGTCGCAAATATCCCTGCCGCAAGTCTGGCCGGCATCAATCTGGGTACCTATCCCACTGGCGTAGGTGCCAGCTTTGCCGGTATAGGTAACTACAAAGCCAGCAGCGGCACCGCCAGCCTGACAGTCAATTATCCCATGCCCACCACTACTGATATAAATCCGACAACCAAGAATATAGGCGATTCTCAATTCACCTTAACGGTCAACGGAACAAACTTCTTCAGCGCGTCAGTAGTACGCCTAGATGGTGCCGATAGAACTACAACCTTTATCAGTTCAACTCAGCTCACAGCTGAAATCCTAGCCAGCGATCTTGCCACTGCAGGCACTAAAAGCATCACTGTTTTTAACCCGTCACCTGGCGGCGGCACATCGAATGCTCAGAACTTTACTGTTGTCACCCCCACAACAATAGAGATTTCAGTGCCGCCCAGCCTTAGTTTTGGCTCCTTAAATATCTCAGCTGATAACAAAACGGAAGGGATATTAATGGTCAATGTCTTCACCCTCTGACAAAACCTGGCATACGAGAGCATATGACGATAATGGAGCAACCCTAGGACATATGACCACAGGTACAACTAATTTATCAAATGCCATGCGGGTACAGGTACAGGGGCAAAGCGAGGTCGCATTGGATAGCGGCGGGGACATAATACCCACGTGGACCGGTAATTTCTCAGGTATCATTGAATATAAACAGTATGTGACATGGGACGACGAGCCCGGCACATATCAAATAGTAGTGCAGTTCACCGCGATGATTGACTGAAATAAAAAGGTACTTTTAAATTTATATAATATCACTTAAAATCACTTGACAAATGTCAATATTTATGATAATTTAACAACATAATTAACTAGGAGGTGGATAGGACTAGGTAAATAATGCTATGATGTATTCACGATAAAGGTAAACTACAGGTGACTGTGGGGCGCAAAGCCACAGGTCTCTGGTAAAAGGAGATAGCTGGGCTGCCGAAGGATCAGTAAATGACCGGTAGCTCAATTTGATTTTAAACAGGGAAATGAACTGGTAAACAAGACAAAAGTCACATACTTAAGTAAACGATCGAAGTTAAAATCTAGAGGAATAAATACTCATAAAAGGAGGAGAAAAAATGAAGAGGACAGTAATCATACTAAGTCTAATCTTCGCGCTGGCAATAGCATTGTCAGTGAGCATCCCGACGTTAGCTGCTACCCAAAGCACTGGGGGTACAGCTGTAAGCGGCACTGTTGCTGCAAAAGTGTCTATCAGTGCGACACCGAGCAGTGTCGATTTAGGTGCGCTACCTAAAACAGTTGCTAATGCTGTAACCGTGAATGTTAAATGCAACAAAGCTTGGGAACTTTCTGGATCAGCTAATAAAATGACTGATGGCACGAATACTTTAACGAACGGACTGGAAGCCAGGAAGAACGGCACTACGACCTGGAAAGATCTCAGCACTGCATTAGCAACCGATGCATTGGGCACTGGTGGAAAGACAAGTGCAGACGGCACTGATACCTATATCGATCTACAACAGCAGGTGGCGGATTACGTAGACGCCGCCAGTGACGATTACGGAACCACAATTACTTTCACTGTCACCTATTAAACTAGTAAGCAACACACAGGGGGATGAGTGACCTCATCCCCCTATTTAATTACGGTAAGCAGTCACATTATGGTAGATCCAGACCAGCCTCAGGGTAAATTCATTACGATTTATCAATAGTGAAAATGATATAATATCTCTACGTCAATTATTCTGTATTGCAATACTTACATTATTAAGAAAGAAACGTAATTGTGAGCGTGCCTATATAGGGGGTTGGCAATGGTAAATATAAAGAAAGCTACTATCGGATTGCTAATATCAGTATTACTCCTATTAGCTCTTACGTCACCTGCTGCAGCAGGACTCAGTGTCACGAACCCCAGAATCCAGGACTCCATATCCTCAGGACAGGTAAAGACCTATACCATGAGCGTAGGCAATACAGCTAACGAGTCCATAACCGTAGGTGTTGAAGTCAGAGGATTGGGCAATGACTTAAGCGGGCCCGTTCATGATTTGACGGTTGATAAAGATATAAGCCCTTACTCGGCACGGACATTCGTAACAGCTGATCCTACAAACTTTACCCTGGGTCCAGGTGAATCTCGTGATATTACTATAACTGTTAATATCCCCAGCGATGTAGGCGATGGCGGCAGATACGCTGATATATTCATCCATACCATCCCCAGTGGCGGTGGCCAGATAGCCATATCGGTAGCGGTGAGCGCCCAGGTCATCCTGACAATAGCGAACTCAAACCTTATCCAAACCGGCAGCATACTGTCAATCGACACGCCGCAACCAACATCCGAGCAGCTTTTCGTAACAACAGCTACCCTGAAGAACACGGGCAACTACCATTACAAAGCCACGTTTAACGGAACAGTGACAAACAACTTGGGCCAGGTGGTGGGGACGGCATGGCAGACCAGCAGTATATATAACCTCATACCCACGTTCTCCCAGCAGATGGTGATCCCGCTAAATATCTCCCAGGAGCTGTCGCTGGGCGAATACTCATTGACCATACAGGCTTACACGCTGGAGGGCCTCCTGCTGGATACAAAATCGACGCCATTCGTGCTCACCAATTCTTACAAGCCCATGCCCCTGGTTCCTCTGACCGTGGAGTTCTGGGATACGGGCAAGCTCTCTATCTATCAATGGGCTATGGCTGAGGACGGAACCCTCATGCAGGATGTTGACGCCACGTCATTGGCACAGACCGTGGAGATTCACATCGACCAGGGAACAACAGTGCAGGGAGAAAGCGGCGTGCCCTCCGATCCGATTACTGTAACAACCATGGACCAACCCCCGTCGCCGCCGGAAAACTCCAGCATCGCCAAGGCCTATGAATTTAACCCCACCGGCGTTACATTCGACCAGCCGGCATATGTCACCATCACATATTCACCCAGCGATATTCCGCAGGGAATTGATGAAAGCCAACTGAGGATAGAAACCTTCAATGAAGATACCCTGCAATGGGAGCCAGTGGACAGCACGATCGATCCTTATGCCAACTCAATCACCTTCTCAACCACACATTTCTCCGTGTTCGCCATAGTGTCGCCGCGAGGTCAGGAACCCATCACGACGGCGGGCATAGACAAAAGCACATGGATATGGGTCGGCATCGGGACGCTGTGGGTGGTTATCCTGGCAGCTTCCATATGGATAATACAGCGACGGCGGGTCGCGGTATCTCAACAGCACGAAGAGCAGCAAAAGCGCAGCCGCAGGTCGCAAGGCCCGAGAAACGACGAGTGGTAGGTCGCGTGGGAAAAGGTCCACTCACATATCACCCGCCAACGAGAAAGCCACCGGTGAGGTCCGCGCAGGCACGGACCTACTACGATCGAGCCCTGTTTACACAAATAACATCCATAAAGTATAATCCTCTGGCGCAAGGTTATAGACAGTCCTGACATGCAGAACAAATACGAATTGAAGAATTTAATAGATCAGGCTAGCACTTATCTGCCCGCCAGCGCATTGGAGCCAATAAATCAGGCCTATGCCATAGTAGCCACGAATTATCCGGCAGACCTCGAGCACGTTACAGCCACTGCCCTGACTGTAACTGACCTTCATCTCGATGAGAGATGTATTTCGGCGGCACTGCTCCATAGAGTACCGCAATACGAGAATGCCAATCTGGCCCAGATATCGGAGAAGTTCGGACCCGATGTCTTCAAGCTCGTAGAGGGTCTATCCAAGCTGGAGAAAATCTCCTGGAGCGATGAGTACTCAGAAGGCAAGAGCGAAACATACAAGGGAGCATACGCCGAGAGCCTGCGCAAAATGCTCATGGCCATGACCGATGACCTGCGCGTGGTGTTCATCAAGCTGGCATGCCGCCTGCATGAAGTCAGCTGGGTGCATAATATAAGCAGGCTCGACCCGGAAAACAGAACCAAGAAAGACCTCAAGGCGGCTGCACCGCTGGCACAGGAGACGATGCACGTTTATGCCCCCATGGCTCATCGCCTGGGCATGTGGGAACTGAAATCGCAACTGGAAGACATGGCCTTCTCCTGCTACAGTCCCTTAGAATACGACAGAATCGACCGCGAAATACACGCCAACAAGGAGGAAAAGAAATTCTGGATAGGCGGCGCCATGAAGGTCTTGGGCGAGGAGCTGAAGAAAAACGGGATCAAAGCTGAACTTACGGGCAGGATAAAGCCTGTATACAGTTATAAAAGAAAAGAGGACAAGTATAAGAAACTTGATAAGAGCAACCAGCAGATCTTCGACCTCCTGGGTGTTCGTATCATAGTCAACGACGTCAAAGACTGTTATAACGCCCTCGGTGTGATCCATAAGAACCCCGATCACCCCGAGTGGCATCCCATCCCGAGCGAATTTGACGATTATATAGCCAACCCGCGAGGCGGCACCTATCAGTCGATTCACACAACTGTCTCGCTGTTTCCCAATATCCCGCCTTTTGAAATACAGATAAGAACCCGTGAGATGCATAAGGTCGCCGAATACGGCGTGGCAGCACACTGGCGCTACAAAGAGGATATTAAGATAGATGACGAGTTCGATAAACGCATCGCAGGATTGCGCGTCCTGCTCGAGCAGTTCAAGGACATATCCGGAAGCGATTTCGTCGAATCGATAGAGATCGACATCCTGGGCGATACCGTAATGGTCTACACTCCCAAAGGAGAAATAAAGGACCTCCCCGCCAGCTCCACGCCGCTGGACTTCGCATACAGGGTGCACACTGATCTGGGACACCGCTGCACCGGCGCCAAAGTTAACGGGCGCATGGTACCGCTGACCCACCTGCTGAAATCGGGAGATATTGTCGAGATAATAGCACCCAAGAGCGATAAAGGCCCCAGCCGTGATTGGCTTAACCCGGACCTTGGCTACCTGCATACACCACACGCCAAAGAAAAGGTCCGTCAGTGGTTCCGCAAACAGGAACGCAGCGAAAACATAGCTCGAGGAAAAGAGATCCTGGACAAAGAACTACGGCGGCTGAGCATATCGATCACCGAAGATGAGCTCGCCAGCCTTTTCAAGAAAGAGAGCAGGGAAGAGTTTCTGGCCGCGATAGGCTATGGCGATATAAGCATTCATCAAATCGCAAACAGGCTGGCAGTTCCGGAAGACAAGCCCGTCCCGCAGCTAACACCTAGGAAAAAGGAGGCAGCCTCAGGGGTTCAGGTCATGGGCGTGGACAATCTGCTTACACATCTCGCCACCTGCTGTAATCCTATGCCCGGAGATGATATAATCGGTTACGTCACCCGCAGCCGGGGCATAAGCGTCCATAGAAAAGACTGCCCTAATGTCGTCAACGCTACAGAAAAAGAGCGCCTGATTAGTGTGGGCTGGGGCACCGCGGAGCACTTATACTCAGTGCCTGTGCGCATAGAAGCGTTTGATCGGGTGGGGCTGTTACGCGATATAACCAGCGTAGTAGCCGAAGATGGGGTAAATATCGCGTCGGCTAACTTGACAGAGCGGGATGACGGCACATCGGTAGTGACTCTGACACTTGAGACAAAGGGGCTGGGCCATCTGAGCCGGCTCCTGTCCAAGATAGAAGGGGTGCAGGGGGTAATTAACATATCACGACTCACATAGGAGGTTAAATTTTGGCGAACACAAAATCTGCCCTAAAGGCAACACGCGTACACGCGAAAAAGACGGAGAGAAACAAGCCGGTGCGCACCTCAGCCAGATCGGCTGTAACCAAGGCCAGAAATCTGATTGAACAGAAGGACTTCGATACTGCCAAGGCCGCGGTAAAGGAAGCAGCTATAGCCCTGGACAAGGCTGCTAAAAAGGGAGTAATCCACCCCAACAACGCCGCCCGCCGCAAGTCAAGGCTGGCGAAACAGCTGGCCGCCGCGCAGCAGTCCAAGGACTCTCCTAAAAAGTAAAGCCGTTTATAAGTTCACGCCTAGACGTTTTATCCTTTATACCGGATTCCAGTCATAAAGATTCGAGTGAAGACGAAGGATGAAACGTCTTTCTGCTAAGAAACCATCGTCGGAATAATAAATCCATGGCGACACGGAAACACAGGGGCATATCGGACGCGGTGCTGGCGCAGTTCCAGGCCGTCGGCAACGACCTGTTTCTTCGCGGGCTCGTCACCTCGCACGGCGGCAACATGAGCATCAAGAACGGCGACCGTATGATCATCACCCGCTCCGGATGCATGCTAGGACACATAAACCGGAGCGACCTGGTGGAGGCTAGCGTGAACACAGACGACACACCAAAGAACGCCTCCTCCGAGATCGCCGTGCACCGCGCTATCTACAAGCACACCCCAGCCCTCGCAGTCGTCCATGCCCACCCGGCGCACGCCATCGCCCTGTCGCTGGTCGATAAAAAGATCGAGCCGATGGATGTTGAGGGCTCCTATTACATGCCCAGTGTTCCTATCATCGGGCGCGGGAAGAAGGTGTACGGGGGGAAGATGGCGGTTGACATCGCCAAAGCCTTAATCGACAATCACATCGCTGTAGTATACGGTCACGGCAGCTTCGCCGCCGGGCACGACCTCTATGAAGCCCTGCACTACACCACCGCCCTCGAGGATAGCTGTCGGATAATCACTATCGTACGACAGCTAAAAGGATAGCCAGCGTCTCACACTAGATACTCGAAAAAGCGCCTACTTCTGCGGCTCGATAATCACCTTGATGCACTCTCTGCCTGCAGCCACCAGTTTGAAGCCTTTGCCTATCTCCGCCAGAGGCAGGCGATGCGTAATCATCCTGCTGAGGCAGACACGGCGGCTGGCGATGAGCTCCAGCGCTGTAGCGTAGTCGGCGGGGCTGCCCGCATACGATGTGGTAAGCGTGATATCGTTCTTGTAGAACAGCTTGTTCACCGGCAGGGAGAGGCGGTACTGCGGCTCGGGGGGCGCGAAGAAGAGCACGGTGCCGCCGCGCTCGACGAGGTTTATCGACTGATCAAATGCCGACGGCGCGGTGGTGCACACGATAACCAGGTCGGCTAATCGATCGTTGTTCAAGTTTCTCAGATGTGAAGCGATATCCTCATTGGCGTTGAGCGCGGCATAGGCGCCGAAGCGGCCAGCCGCCTCCAGGCGTGCATCCGAGACATCCGTTGCTATTATGCGCGAGGCACCCAGAAGTCCGGCAAGGTGTATATGCATCAGGCCGGCGATGCCGCTGCCCATTACCAGCACGCTCTGCCCCGGCTGAAGCCGCGCCATGCGCTGGCCGCGCAGCACGCAGGCCAACGGCTCGGTGAAGCTGGCATCCTCGAAGGAGACGCCCTCCGGTATCTTTAAGACGCCGCGGTCGACGTTGATCGACGGGATGCGCACGAACTCGGCGAAGCCGCCGGGGTCGAACTTGGTGCGGCGCAGCGTATCGCAGGCGGTGGGGTGTCCGCTCATGCAGTAGCGACAGGTGTTGCAGGGGACGTGGTGCGCAGCGGTGACCCGATCGCCTTCTTTATATGATTCAACACCCTTGCCCACAGCAGCGACGACGCCGGCGATCTCATGGCCGAGGACGAGTGGCGCTTTAGGCAATCGATCCCACTCCGCAACATCGCTACCGCAGATGCCACTGGCCTCGATGCGCACCAGCAATTCGCCGGGCCCAATCTTGGGCACCGGCCTTTCCTCAACTCGAACGTCACTGTTATTGTAGTAGACTGCGACCCGCATAGATAATGCCAAACTTGTACGATCTAGACGCTAATAACAAACTTATCAAATGAATAAAAAATTTGTGACAAACTACCTAAATGGAATGCCAGGATGCAGTGGAGTAAAATGTAATCCCGGCTCTTGATAAGGAAATCTCGTCAGCTCATCCTCATCTACAAGTTCTAATAACCCACAATCACCTGCTCTCTTACCCCCAGCATATCTGATAACCTTAACAATTGCAGCACTATGATAACCATCTTTGGAAAGGTGCAGAATCTTTTCCCTAGCTTCCTTTCTCGCTTTCTCGATATGTTCGAAATAATGCTTAGATGCAAATTCTTTAAGGCCAAAAGACAGAATAAGGTCCGACATCGGCAATAGGCCATACTGCTCTGCGGGCTGACCAGGTTCATCCACCGCAACAAAAATACTCGTTATCCGCTCGGCGGAAAGAGATTCTATTATTGCAGGGACAAATATCTTTTCATCAGCACAAAGAGGGAACCGAGCTGATAGTTGATCCAAGCTATTAAATAATACCGTCAGCTTAGGCTCTTTTCCATTGGCATCTTCTCTCTTAAGCCTATGAACACTCATAAACATCCTGTGGAAAAATTCCTCAGGTGTAATATTCCCCGGAGGATAGTAAAGAATCTCTAGCCGATCACTTTCTATCAAATTTTCAAGTGATGTTTGGGTGCCTTTGAATTGCTGTTTCAAGATATTCTTAATAGTGGTCTCGGTCATCCCTTCGTCGTCACGGAGCGAGATTATTAGACCCTTCTCCTTGTCTTCGTCTCCTTTGCCTTCACTCTTAATAATTCTATGCAGTAAATGCAGATAACCTAAGTGACTTTTATGTCCACCTCTTGCGCCTATTAAAGCAGTACATCGCCCCGCGGGCAAACCCCCGGCTAGCATTTTATTGAGGTTATCCAATGGCGTTGCTGCTGGCTTCAGAGTATCGGTGGGCCCCTGTCTTTTATAACGAGACAAGTAGTAATGTATAGACGGATAAATGAATATTCCCCCCTCTTTCCTATAAGGATGGGCTCTTCTCATCCTTTTACGCTTATCTTCAGAGCTGTCCCTAGCATCATGTATCGCATTCGGCGGATATATCTTTATTTGATGCTTACCCCACACATGTGACTGATATCTAGCTTTGACTACCTCAATTGATCTTAAGTAATAACCGGAAGTGTAATCATAATCCATACGAATTACGTTGTCGCACACATACTCCCAAAACTCATGCTTATTCCCTGCATGCCCAGAATCTAAAATAAAGAATATAAGCCTAGGACCATATGCCCCAACTTCAAGGAACTGCTTAAAGTATTCTGCGCTATTGGCCGGTTCCACTATATTCAAGCTATCCACTACTACAATGTCAGGTCTAACTTTTTCAACCCTTTTCGTTTGGGCATTGTAGTTGAATATCCGATCAATAGATTTTGCTATCGATCCATGGGCATCAAATGACCTGGAAGCACTTGTAGCAAGAACCTCAATGGACGTTTTTACTACGTGAGAAAGCTCCGTACCCCCTTCCACCTTATCAGTACTCCATATAGCAACAGCAGGGACTTGGAGTCTATCCATATCCGTATCTTTGTCTAGGGAAATAATACGTCCCGTAACGTCCTCCCACCCAAATGACATAGCCTTGTCTCGAACCTGTTTGGCATCTGCTTCAGTGGATAAATATAGTGTAAATAATCCTTCTACACCAAGCTGCGTATTCCGCGCAAGTCTATAGCAAATCTCCAAAGCAAGAGTGCTCTTACCGCTACCTGGAGGACCAGTTAGAAGAAAGGTTATGGGCCTGCCTCCTTCGCGTGGTACTGATATGCCTCCTTCCAACAGATTATCAAACCAAGAGACTCTACCATCCTTATCATTAGCCATGCTGATATTAGGAATAGATGCTTCTTGAAAATCTCCATCCGGTTTACACCAGAATGTTTGAGAAACACCAGTCTTGAGCTTGATATATTCAGTAACTTCACCAGCCATGTGCCCCCCTTAGTCAAAGAGGTTTACTTCTGTTTCATCTTCCTGATATACTTCTTCCGCGTCTCTTCGCTCTTCTCGTTGTTATAGATATCCTGAGCTTCCGTCGGAGACGCATCCCTGTGTACTATAGCCCTGAGCGCCTTGATCATTGCTAGGGGATAATCGTTCTGCCAGATGTTCCGTCCCAGATTGATACCGATAGCCCCCTTCTGCATACCATCGTGGACGAAATTGAAGACCTCAGCCTCTGTCTCAGCCTGAGGGCCGCCGGCTATAATAACAGGAACAGGGCAACCGTTGACAACCTTCTCGAAGTTCTCGCACCAGTAGGTCTTGACCACGCGCGCCCCGAGCTCCGCCGCGATGCGCGAGGCAAGGGCCAGGTATCTTGCATCGCGCTTCTCCAGCTCCTTGCCGACAGCGGTGACCGCCATGACCGGTATCCCGTACCTCTCTCCAGCATCGACAAGCTTGGCCAGGTTCAGTAGTGATTGCCTCTCGTAGTCGCTACCGACGAATATAGAGATACCTATGGCAGACACATTCAGGCGAATGGCATCCTCAATATCCGTCGTGATGTCCTCATCGGCAAGGTCATGCCCGATGACGCTGGCGCCGCCGGAGACGCGGAGTATTATGGGTTTAGAGCCTTTCGGATCGATGGTCTGACGCAGAACGCCCCTGGTGACAAACACCGCATCGCAGTAAGGCAGCAAAGGCTTCAAAGTCTCGCCCGGTTTCTCCAGCTTCCTTGTCGGCCCCTGGAAATACCCGTGGTCGATGGGCACAATCAAGCAGTGTCCATCGCGCTGCACGACCTGGTATGTCCTGTTCTTCAATCCCCAATCCATAATAGTTTCCCTTTCCTGCTAGATAGTCGTGACAGTAGTTTATTAGTTAGCTTGCCGTTAGTCAAGTTCGCCCTGCCCTCTCCTTGCAAGAGGAGGTCTTATTGAACTCACCCTAGTCCTTCCCTTTGTGAAAGAAGGATAATTATCCCCTCATTTCCCAGCTGCAGCGAGCATACCCTCACCCTAACCCTCTCCTTGCAGAGGGAGATATTTCTAAAGCTATCTCCCACTGACTCCCTCTTTTTAGAAGAGGGGGAACTGACCGCGTAATTCACTCTAGCCCTCTCTTTCATAAAGAGAGGGCGTAAGTTCTCCCTTCCTTGAGGGAAGGGAGTAAGAGGGAAGGAGATTCATAAATTGAATTTCCCCCAAGAGTGGGGGATAAAGGGGGTTGAGAGCAGAGCTTTAAGCCAAGCTGGCCATAGTCCGACGAGATTGCCACACCATCCTTCCATGATAGAGCTATTTGGAAGGATGATCCGGCATCTGGATTGCCCGATCAAGTCGGGCAATGACGAGAAGAAAAAAGGGGGACAGCAGAGAGCCACTCATCATCTACAGAAATTCAAAAGCACCTCTCCGTTACTACGGGAAGGTGCCTTCGATATTCAACTCTTTATCTAAGCCTAAACCGCTAGTCCGACGCCGGTAGTGGACGGGCCTCCTGCATATCCATATTCTTGCCGCAGCAGGAAATCGCACCATCGCCGGCCTTCACGCACAACACCTCGGTATTACATACACTGCATTTGAACCGTTTGCCTAGCTGATTCGCCACAGAACCTACTCCTTATCACTTATTTCTTTTTCATCGGCTGCCCGCAGCAGCTTATTGCTCCCTGCCCCGGCTTAGTAACCATGAACTCGGAGCCGCATTTTGCGCATACATATCTCTTGCCAACTTCATTCGCCACTTGAACCCTCCGATTGCACTAGATACAAATGTGATACTATTATAGCCTTCAGAAAAAAACCGGTCAACATAGGCAGATATCTCTCACCGAGCTTGAAGATCAGTCTGCATAGGAGTAACCGCGGACCAGATGCCATTCGCTAAGTGGCCAGTAAAGGAGCCAGACCCTGCCGATGATGTTCCCCTCAGGCAACGGCCCCCAGCTGCGGGAGTCACTGCTGGCCTGCCGGTTGTCTCCCATCACATAGTACTCCCCTTCCGGTACTGTAAAATGGCAGTAGGCGCCTGCGCAATCTGTCTCCCCCTGTCCATTAATATAAGGCTCATCCAGCGGCGAACCATCAATATACACCACGCCACTGCTAATCTCGATCTGTTCTCCAGGAAGGCCGATAACCCGCTTCACCAGCGTACGCGTGGGATCGAGTGGATGTTTGAAGATGATGACGTCACCCCTCTGAGGCTCACCGAACCAGTAGGCCGCCTTGACTACTATGAGGCGTTCCCCCTCATGGAGGGTAGTCTCCATAGATGATCCTTCAACCACACGGCTCTCAATAGTAGTATGCACCGCAGTGAATATCAGCGCGGCCACGAGCAGAGTCGCTATTATTTCCAGAATTGTGGATTTCTTCATGTCTATATTATACAACGAAGTCAAGAGCCTGTTGTCAGGCATAATAGTAAAATTGCTCAGCCAAATCTACCATATAGACCTGAGCCGTAGGAGGTGATAGAATCTGTTTGCAACCTTCGTTGGGAGAAAAGATATGTCAGGGCATTCCAAATGGGCAACCATTAAACGGGCGAAGGGCGCAGCCGACGCCAAACGCGGCACGCTTTTCACCAAGCTTAGTAAAGAAATAGAGGCTGCAGCGCGTTCTGGAGACCCCGATCCGGAGCTGAACTTCAAACTGAGGCTGGCAATACAGAAAGCTCGTGACAATAATATGCCTGTTGACAATATCGAACGGGCTATCAAGAGGGCTTCAGGTGCGCTGGGCGGAGCCCAACCAGTCGAACACCACTATGAAGGCTATGGGCCGGGCGGCACCGCGATATTGCTAGAAGTCCTGACGGATAACAAAAACCGCACCACTGCAGAAGTACGAAACGTGTTCACACGAGGCGGAGGCAATCTCGGCGAGAACGGTTGCGTTACGTGGATATTCCAACCAAAGGGAGTAATTACGGTTCAAGCCACAGGAAACGCCGATGAGTTGGCACTCGTGGCCATCGATGCCGGCGCAGAAGATGTGAAAGAGGATGGGGAAACCCTGGAAATCCAGACCGTGCCGGAGCAATTAGAGGCCGTGAGGAAGAAACTGGAGACACAGAAAATCAAGGTCGCCTCCGCCGAATTGACTAGGGTGCCTCAGAATCTGGTAAGTCTGAATAAGAAGGACGCCATTCAAGCGCTCAAGCTTATGGACAGGCTCGAGGAGCTCGATGACGTCCAGCGCGTATATACCAACGCCGACTTCCCCGATGATGCTATACAAGAATACAGTAGCCAGTAAAACATTTTAAACATTGGCCTATCGTTATACCACCTTCAGGCACACGCTCGTAAAATGCGCATAATAGGAATCGACCCCGGAACGCTTATTTTAGGATACGGCATAATAGATGAAGTATCCGGAGATATAATACACGTGGCCTGCGGAGCCCTGACGGCCCCATCGGCAATGCAGCTGTCAGACCGCCTCTACAAGATTTACGTTAATCTTCGTAAAATAATAGAAAAGTATCATCCAGACGTGGCCGCCATCGAGGAGCCGTTCGTGGCCAAGAACGCCCGCTCGGCAATAGCGGTAGGGCAGGCCATAGGCGCAGCGACTATAGCTGTCACCGAGAGTGGAGTATCACTCCATCGCTACACACCGACGCAGGTGAAACAGTCGGTAACAAGTTATGGTCGCAGCGGAAAGGACCAGGTAGCGGAGATGGTATGTGTTATACTTAATCTGTCGGAACCGCCGCGACCCGCCGACGCTGCCGATGCGCTGGCGGTAGCTATATGCCACGTCCAGGCGCAACATATGTCGAGCTTGCTTAAATGATCGCAGGAATTGAAGGTAAATTGCAGTCCCGCAACGCCTATGGAGTCGTCATCCAAGTTGGCGGCCTCAGCTTCCAGGTCCAGGTGCCCAGCTCAACCCTAGACCAGCTCGGGAAAATCGGCGAGAAGGTCTCGCTTTTTACAAGCATGCAGGTCCGCGAGGACAGCATCTCTTTATACGGATTCGCCACCGCAGAGGAACTGGAGACGTTCCGCATCCTGCTCACCGTCACAGGTGTCGGGCCCAAGGTTGCGCTCTCAGTGCTCTCCGCCATGAACCCGGGACAGCTGGCGCTAGCCATAGCTAGCGGCAACGCCGACATGCTGTGCCACATCCCGGGAGTGGGCAAGAAGACCGCCAGCCGCCTGCTGCTGGAGCTTAAAGATAAAATGGAAGGTATCGCAGTTGGCACACCGGCCGCGGAGGGCAACGAGCTGACAGCCGCGCTCCTCGGCCTGGGCTACTCACCCTCAGAGGTGGCCTCCGCCATTGCGGCGCTGTCCAGCTCGCCCGACCTTACAATCGAGGAGAAGATAAAGCTGGCACTGCAGCACTTCTCCCGCCGATGATGCTATGGATAAGAAACTTCTCTCGCTTCTAGCATGCCCCGACTGCGGTTCCAGTAACCTTTCTGCCGCCTCCGAAAATCGACTGATATGCACTGCCTGCAATACGGCATATCCGATTATTAACAGCGTGCCGCAGATGATGCCTTCCGGGCTGGCAAAATCGCTAGCGGACAGAGATGAATATATCAATAGGCTCAATGCGGCAACACGGGAGGGCAGGCATCCGAGCGACCCGTCGAACCCAGAGACCGACCGCCTCATGTGGGAACACCACCTGTATGACCTGGGCAAAGAGGCAATCTTCACCAACATGACTGCCGCGGAGATATTCACTGCGTATGCGGAGAAAGGCGCCCGCGACCTGTGCCGGCGGCTGAGGGAAATCGCGGGGGGCCTCTCCGGCAAGAGCCTGCTCTACGTCGGCAGTGGCAACGACAGGCTGGTCACCCTGCCGCTCCAAAGCGAAAGCGCCATCATGGTGAATCTCGATATCGTTAACGAATCTATACAAGACCTGATGAAGTGGGGAGCTAGGACCTGCGTCTGCGGCGACATACGAAAACTGCCCTTTCGAGACGAGGCCTTCGATGTCGTTTTTTCCAAGGGCTCGTTGCATCATTCGCAGCCGATAAACGAGCCGCTGCAAGGCATGGTTCGCGTGTGCAAAAAGGGCGGAATCGTAGTCCTTGTCGAGCCGAACAAATATATGACGTTGCCGCGCTCGCACCTACCTAAAGGGTTTGCCGTGCCCACCCCGTACGAGCGACACCTGTCCAGCCGCGTCATTATCAGGATACTTAGAGATAACGGAGTCTCCGACGTGCACACCGAGGCCTTTACCCACGCGCCACCGGGGACGCCCAAACTAGCAGCGCAAGTCTGGGGGTGGAAGGGGCGCGCGTTCCCCTGGCTATTCAAGCAATTCGCCTTCGAGTTTCTCGTTCGCGGGCAAAAGAAGCTATAATTAGATAAAGATAATTTATTCAGGGAAGTCCAGAGGGGTCTCCCTCGGGCAGGGTCTTAGGGGTGTCCCCTATTTTCCTCTTCCTCCAAGAGTGGGGGATACAGGGGGTTTAGCAAATAATAAATAGAGGGCTCATAAATAGCAGATGAAAATCGCATTCGTTTATATCGACCCGAGCTACCAGCACATGGGGCCATTCCATATCGGCATAGCTGCCCTAATCGCCTTCCTCCGACGCGGTGGTCACGATTGCCGGTTCTTCCATATGCTAGGCAACACCACGGAAGCGGAATATATCGACTTCCTGAAGAAAAACCGCCCCGATATCGTAGCGCTCTCGATAATAACCAACGTATTCCCGCGCCTGGCGCCCCTGGCGGCATTGACCAAACAGCACAGCGATGCCTACATAATCTGCGGCGGCGCCCACGCCATGCTCTACCCGGAGGAGGTCATCAATATCGACGGCGTCGATATGGTCGGCATCGGCGAGGGCGAGGGCCTGCTGCTCGACCTGTGCAATCGACTGCAGGGTGGCGCCGACATATCGGACATCCCGAACCTGTGGCTCAAACGCGGCGACGAGATTATACGCAATGCCCCCCGCCCCCTTATCGAGAACCTGGATACGCTGCCCAACCCCGACCGTGAGGTGTTCCCCTACTCTAACAGCTTCGACCTGAACTTTCTGAAGCGCGGCGTCTTCATGGCCTCGCGCGGCTGCCCCTTCAACTGCTCCTACTGCTGCAGTCCGGCGATGAAGAGAATGTACGGCGGGGAGAAATACATCCGCTTTCGCAGCGTAGATAATCTCATCGAAGAAGTGGAGCGGGTCACAAAGGACTTTCCTCACATCGAATACCACGTATTCCACGATGACCTGCTGCCGATGAAGAAAGACTGGTTTGCCGAGTTCACCAAGCATTACAGCCGACGAATAAGGAAGCCTTTCGAGATGAACTGCCATCCCAATCTCATGGACAGCGATATAGCTATCATGGCCAAATCCGCGGGGTGTGCGCTCATACGTTTCGGCATCGAGAGCGGGAATGAACAAATACGCCGTGACATCCTCGACCGCCAGGTGACCGACAAACGCATATGCGACGCCTTCCGCTGCTGCGACGATGTTGATATCAAGACGCTAAGCTACAACATGATCGGCCTGCCTCACGAGACAAGGAGACATATACTGGACACGGTCAAAATGAATGCCAGGGTAGGACCCAAGGTCGTTCACGTCTCGATATTCTACCCCTATCCCGGCACCAAGGCTTTCGAGCGCTGCCGGCAGGAAGGGTTGCTGACCGATAAATACATCGACAGCTATTACGAGGACAGCGTGCTCGAGCAGTCGTGCATAGCGACCGATCAGGTGCGGGCGATGAAGGATCGTTTTGAGCCGCTGGTGCGCAGATACTCCCATTGCCACGAGGTGCCCCCGCCCCTGGACAAGCTGGGCGAGAAGCTCATCGATCTAGGGGTGCTGGCCGCCACCGACCGGCGGATACTGCGCATAAAGAACCGACTTTTCCCGAAGAAAGAAAACGACGGCAGGGTTTCCGGCGGCAACTGCTACGTAGTGCGCGACGGCGAGGTCAGGGTCTGGGAAGAGCAGAAATAAAGACCGGATACTCCCCGTTGTTAAATCACATTATCACTATGGACACATTCCTACATCTGGGTGTAGTCTTTTACTAAACAGCTGGCATTGAGATTACTAAGTGAACCGCCGCATTTAAGGGAGAGCCTTGAGCTGGTTCAGAAAGAAAAAAACCGAACACGCGCGGAGGCGCAGGGCATCGGCGCAAAGAAACAATCCCAACGTGCGACCGTCCGTGGCCACCCACAAGGGATGGCAGGCCGAGAGCGCTGGGAAACAGCAGCGCCTCGCGGAAAGACTCAGAAAGGATACTCCTCCCGAGGCCGGCCCCTTAGGCACGATACAGTCAGGAAACAGGCCGCGCACATCAAATAGTTACACCCCGGACGTACTGCTGAGGCTATTCCTGCGCGAGGACTGCTCCTGGTGCAGCAAGTTCTACACTCATCCTACCGAATGCCCTTCGGACAGGTACGAATTGGAGAAGTGCGAACGATACGAACAGCTGGACAAAGACTCCAGAAGTAGCCTGATCGAAACGCCGCGATGGCAGGTTGTGATAAGAGAGATAATGGCCAAGAAGGTAAATCCGCTGCCGACAAGAAAATGCCATTACTGCGGCAAGCTGAATCCCGACCCTGAAGCGACCCGCAACTGGAAATGCATTAATTGCGGCTCGAAGCTATAGATTTAGTATTTTGATAATTTGACACCCTCAAACCTTAGCTCTACAATCCATATGCGCCCATACCGACCAAGGAGGCATTTATGAAAGTAATAAAGACAGCAATAGTGATTATCCTCGGGATTACGATGGCCACAGGGATCGCCTGCGGCAACAAGACGGCGTCGCCAACGCCGACTCCCACCCCTACACCGACGAAGACGACAATCAATGTCAACGAATCTGACTCCGGAGGGGAAGTCGCTTTGGGTCACAGCGAATTTCTCATCGTGACGCTTGTCTCAAACCCATCAACAGGATATTCGTGGAACCTCTCTGCCATAAGTAATACAAGCGTTGTTCAATACTGGAGCGACGAGTACATAGCACCAGAACAAACCACCCCCCCTATGGTCGGAGCCCCCGGACATGAGGTCTGGACGTTCGAGGCACTTGATGCCGGCACTGCCACAATCTCAATGAAATACATCAGGCCATGGGAAACCGGTGCAGAGCCGGCGGAGACGTTCGAGATTACAGTAGACGTAGAATAGTACGGCCCTGAAACAAATGCGAGACAGACAGGCGACATCGACATAATGAATCACACAATGAAATTCGCCAAGCCGGCGATTGTCTTGTCTTTAGTTGCAATACTTGTCTCGGCCGCCGCCTGCTCACTTTTCCCACAGATAAATCCAACCCCAACCCCGCTGCCGACACAGATAATCGCGGAGCCTACCTACTCCCCGGACACAATCGTCAGACAATACGACTGGAGCTACGCTGGGCGGGAATGGCAATGGACGATGGCGATACCGCAGAGCCTATATGATTACTATACGGAACGGCCTCGTGCGCCAACGGAGGACTACTCAATCTACGTGACAAACCCAAAGGACGATGAATACATAAACATGCTTATCGAGATGGTCAGAAACTTCGCCACCGACGCAGGTTACGATGAATGGGAGACTGTCAACCTGGCTGTTTCTTTCGTACAGAGCTTGCCCTATACGGTGGATAGTATAACCACGCCTTACGATGAATATCCGCGCTATCCCATCGAAACCCTTGTCGACAACGGCGGGGACTGTGAGGACACTTCGATACTCATGGCGGCCATACTCAACGAGATGGGATACGGAACAGTGCTGCTATCGCTGCCGCATCATATGGCGGTAGGCGTACTGGGCGAAGAGGGTATTTCGGGGGTCTACTTCCCACACAACAACGGTAATTATTACTACCTAGAAACAACCGGCTCGGACTGGGAAATCGGAGAACTTCCGCCAGAGTATGCTGGAGATTCCGCTTCCATCTACGATATAGTCCCTGTAGCGATACTAACACATAGCTGGAGTGCCGAATCTTACTGGCATAATATAATGAGTTTAGCTGTAACAGTGGAAAACCTCGGCACAGGGACGGCTACCGATATCTACGTATACGCCGCTTTCGATGCCGGCGGCGATATTGTCTGGAATCCCGAGGAGAGCCAACATTTTGACCTTGGACCGGACCAGAGTATTACCATAACAATACAGTTGAACATACCTGAAGGCGAGCATACTAGGTTGATTGTACAGATAGTGGACAATGGATATTCGGTGGATCAAAGTTATTCAGAGTGGTTCGATACATAATATTGAGAATCGATAATTATGCCCCGAAGAACTTTTCACATAATCTCGCTAGGTTGTGCTAAAAATACAGTCGACTCCGACTCCATGGCCCAACTTCTCATTCATGACGGATACAAATCAATCGAAAAGCCCGGCAGAGCCGACATCATCATCGTCAACACCTGCGGCTTCATAGCTCCGGCGAAGGAAGAGTCATTCTCCGCGCTACGTGGGCTGGCTGCGAAGAAACGTAGCGACCAGCTGCTCATTGCGGCGGGGTGCCTGACCCAGCGCTACGGGGCTGAGGTGGCCAGACAGGTCCCTGGAATCGACGGCCTCCTCGGCACACGGCGCTGGATGGACATTGCGCAGCTCGTCGACCGGCTGTTGGAAAAATCGGGCCCCAGGCCGCTGCACTATTTACCGAATAATAAACCCATCGGCACCGACGAGCGGGGCGCGATCCGCGCCAGCGTCTTCGGTGCCTCGGCCTATTTGAAAATCGCCGACGGCTGCCGCAGACCCTGCGCCTTCTGCGCTATCCCCCTCATCAAAGGCCCGGCAGTCAGCCGTCCGATGCATACCATCTTAAAGGAGGCCAGCATACTGCGCGACAGGGGTGTCCGCGAGCTGGTTCTGATCGCACAGAACACCACCGATTACGGCCATGATCTGGGGATGAAGGACGGGCTGGCCGACCTGCTGGAGAATCTGACAGACGCCGTCCCCGACATGGACTGGATCCGCATCATGTACACATACCCAGGCAATATAAGCGACCGCCTTATAGAAGCCATGGTCAGTAGCAAGCAAATTCTTCCGTATCTCGACTTACCGCTACAACATGCCGATCCCAGGACACTTAAACGCATGAAGCGGCCTTCCAACACCGACGGGGTGAGAAAGACCATTGCCAAGCTGCGCGCGGCGATGCCGAATCTAGCCCTTCGCACCACATTTCTGGTAGGCTACCCCGGTGAAACAGATGAGGAGTTTCAGACGTTACTCGACTTTATCCAAGAGATGCGTTTCGAGCGCATGGGAGCTTTCAAATTCTCCTTCGAGAAGGGAACCCCCAGCGAGGCCCTGGGCGACCCCATCCCTGACAGGTTAAAGGACAAACGCCTCAACCGACTGATGTCACTGCAACAAAAAATCTCCCTGCAAATCAATGGGGCATTCGTAGGTAAGACGCTCGACGTAATTGTCGAAGGCTCTAATAACGGCCTGACCGTCGGCCGCTCCTACCGCGACGCGCTGGAGATCGACGGGCTGGTACTCGCACAGGGTCAGGCAGATATAGGACAGATTGTACAGGTTAAGATCGACAGCGCGATGCCCTACGACCTGAGCGGAGCTTTGATTAAGAAATAGAAACAAAATCTAGCAACTTGGCGTCTTTCACCTAAACCGTATTCGGTAGCTGAACACTACCGCGCCGATAACAACCCCCTCTGTCACTCTTACTTGACATGCTCTATAATCAGCATTAAAGTATTAACACATAATAAATATTGTATGAATCCTACTAATACCATCCTTACAGAAAGAGGGATGAAGAAATAGGCATGAAAGTTTATGCCCAAATTGTTACCAATCCATTAGATTCCCTACGTCTGTCATTCGATATTAATATGGCAACAGCTGCCAGCAGAAACAAGGATAAGCTAATTGCTAAAATGTGCGGGACATCAGATAAAACCCTGAGGAAGGTTTAAAAATGGCTGGAAAAATGAGGTGGTTAGGAACTTTCATGATGCTCGCGCTTCTGCTGTCCTCTTTAACTATCATGCCAGCCAAGAAGGCCCAGGCTAACGACTTGGGCAAATGGTATAGCCCATATACGCAAACCATCACTGATAAGTATGGTCAAGAACTTGTGGTAGACACCACCCCGGTAAAACCGCCACATGTGAAAATGGACGCGGTGGAACTCCCTGAGCCAGCCGAGGGCGGAGCAACTCATGTGCTCACAGGCGTCCCTGCTTTCACCTGGGTCTACGGTTGCTCGGCTACCTCTGCCGGCATGATGGCCGGTTATTACGACCAGCCAGCTAACGGCTATACCAATATGTACGCCGGCCCAACCAACGGCGGGGTCTGCCCACTGAACAATGAGATCTACTGGGGTCATACCTATTATCCCATCGCGGAAGACGTTGGTGAGTGCCCGCTGGTCGCCACGCACCAGGGATATGATAGTCTGGCAACAAAAGGACATGTAGATGACTTCTGGGATGATTATGGCAGTACCGTTGACCCCTACTGGGGGGCCTGGAGCCAGCACCCTTATGCCGACTGCACCGCGGACTATATGGGAACCAACCAGTATCATAACTGGGATTGTAATGATGGTAGTACGTGGTTCTACTATCATTCCGATAATAGTCCCACTTACGATTATACTGCAGGTGAGACAGACCCGACGCCATGGAGGGATGGCTGCCACGGGCTGAAGTTGTTCTTTGAGTCGCGGGGTTACACTGTCACTTCCAATTACAATCAGCGTATTTATGGCTACAACGGTATTGATGCTGGATTTACCTACAATGACTTCAAAGCGCAAATTGACGCTGGCCGGCCGGTATTTATACAACTGGCAGGCCATACCATGCTCGGATACGGATATAGCGATCCTAACACCATCGCAATACACGATACTTGGGACAACTCGGATCATACCATGATCTGGGGCGAGACTTACGGCGGGATGCAACACCGCGGTGTAACGGTAATTGAGCTAGCTCCTCCACAGCTAATTACCGTTAGCCCCATCTCAGGGCTGGTCACCACAGAGCTAGGAGGCACAGACACATTCACCGTTGTGCTTAACATCCAGCCGACGGCCGATGTGACTATTGGTCTCAGCAGCAACGACTCAACCGAGGGCACTGTGTCACCCTCCAGCGTGACCTTTAACAGCACAAACTGGAGCACGCCACAGACGCTCACCGTAACCGGCGTCGATGATTCCATATATGACGGCAATATTTCATACAGCATCATCACCGCCCCAGCCACCTCTTCTGACCCTAACTTCAACGGCCTGAACGCATCCGATGTCAGCGTGATGAATATCGATAACGATATCCCGGGAATCACGGTTACCCCTACGTCGGGGCTGGTCACCAACGAGTCCGGGGGCACTGACACCTTCACCATCGTTCTTAACACCCAGCCCACCGCCAATGTGCGTATCGGCCTCAGCAGCAATGATTCCACCGAGGGTACGGTATCGCCTTCTTTCGTTAACTTAGGCTCCGCCAACTGGAGCACACCGCAAACAATCACCGTAACCGGCGTTGATGACGCCTTGAGCGATTGCATTATTGCATACACGATAGTCACCGCCCCCGCCACCTCTGCTGACCCCAACTATAACGGCATTAACGCTTCCGATGTCAGCGCGATCAACAAGGACAATGAAGTGGGGATCTGCGCTTATCCCACTTCAGGGTTGGTCACCAACGAGGGCGGCAGCACAGCCACCTTCATAATCATGATCAACACCCAGCCCACAAACGATGTGGTTGTCAACCTGAGCAGCAGCGATACAAGCGAGGGCAATGTCTTGCCCTCCAGTGTGACCTTTAATAGCACCAATTGGGCTACACCTCAGACCATCACCGTAACCGGTGTCGATGATGACGCAGCAGATGGCGACATTGCCTATTCAATCGTCACCGACCCCGCCACCTCCACCGACCCCAACTACAACGGCTTTAACGCAGCTGATGTCAGCGCGACAAATCAGGATAACGACGTGGCATGGATCACCGTTTATCCCTCTTCAGGGCTGGTCACCACAGAGCCCGGAGGCATCGACACCTTTACCATTGTGCTCGATACGCAGCCTACGGCTGATGTAGTTATCAACCTGAGCAGCAGCGACCTCACCGAGGGCACTGTCTCACCTTCCAGTGTGACCTTTAATACAACCAATTGGAACACGCCACAGATAGTCACCGTCACCGGCGTCGATGACGCCATCGTGGATGGAGATATCGCGTATACCATAATCACCGACCCCGCCAGCTCCGCCGACCCCGATTACAACGGCCTGAACGCGCCAGATGTCAGCGTAATTAATAAAGATACTCCCGGGATTACCGTCAATCCAAGTTCCGGGCTGGTTACCACAGAGTTCGGAGACACTGACACCTTCATCATTGTGCTCAACACCCAGCCCACATCCAACGTACAAATCACCCTGAGCAGCAGCGATACCACCGAGGGCAACTTCTCGCCGGCCGAGGTCAACTTTGGCGCTACCAACTGGAGCACACCGCAGACGGTCACCGTCATAGGCCTTGATGATTACATACTGGATGGCGATATCGCATATACTATAAATACCTCCGCCGCGAGCTCCGATGACCCTAACTACAATAATATGAACGCCGCTGATGTCAGCGTTGTCAATCAGGATAACGACGAAGCAGGTATCACCGTTAATCCGACCTCAGGCCTGATGACAACAGAAGCCGGAGGCATGGCAAACTTCTCCATCATGCTTAATTCTTCGCTTGAAGTCGGGGTCGATGTGGTTATCAACCTGAGCAGCAGTGACCTCACCGAGGGCATCATCTCTCCTACCAGCGTAACATTTAACTCCACCAACTGGAATATAAGCCAACAAATCACCGTCACCGGCGTCAATGATTTCGAGATGGATGGCGATATTACATATACCATAATCACCGCTCCTGCTACCTCCACCGACCCAGCCTACGACACGCTAAACGCCCCTGATGTCAGGGTTGTCAATCAGGATGACGACACAGCAGGGATCAACGTTTATCCACCCCTATATCCTTTCACTTACGAATACGGCAGTGCAGCTATCTTCTCCGTTAATCTCAGCTCTCAACCGACAGCCGAAGTGGTTATTAATCTGATTAGCAGTGACACAACTGAGGGCACAGTCTTACCGGCCAGCCTAACCTTTGGTACCGCTAACTGGAGCACGCTGCAGATTGTCACCGTCACCAGCGTTGATGATGCCTTGATGGATGGCGATATTGAATATGCTATAGTCACTAATCCCGCAAGCTCCGCCGACCCCAACTATAATACTCGAGACGCCGCTGATGTCAGCATAACCAATGTCGACGACGACACGCCGGGGATCACGGTTTATCCCACATCAGGCCTGGTCACCAACGAGAGCGGAGGCACTGCAAATTTCAACATTAGCCTTAACAGCCAGCCAGCAGCCGATGTGCTTATTAATCTAAGCAGCAGTGACACAACTGAGGGCACAGTCTTACCGGCCAGCCTAACCTTTACTACCTCCAACTGGAATACTACCCAGTTGGTCACTGTCACCGGTGTCGATGACGTCATAGCGGACGGCGACATTGAATATACTATTATCACCGATCCCGCCAACTCTTCCGACCTCAACTATAACGGTCTGAACGCCACCAACGTTAAGGTTATCAATAGGGACAACGAGTCTGCAGGGATTACCGTTGATCCTACTTTAGGCCTGTTCACCACCGAGTCCGGAGGCGCCGCCAGCTTCATCATCGTGCTCAGGACACAGCCCACAGCCAGTGTGGTTGTCAACCTGAGCAGCAGCGATACCACCGAGGGCACGATCTCACCGGCCAGCGTAACCTTTACCACAGGCAACTGGAATATTAACCAAACGGTTACAATCACTGGTGTTAACGATTACGCTGTAGATGGCAATATTAACTATACAATCATCACCGATCCTGCCACCTCCGCAGACCCTATATACAGTGCTTATAACGCTTCCGACGTTAAGGTCACCAACATCGATAACGACGTGGCAGGGATCACCGTTACTCCCACCTCAGGCCTAGTCACCACCGAGGCTGGAGGTGTTGATACCTTCACTATAGTGCTTGACACCCAGCCCTCGGCAAGTGTAGTAATCAACCTGACCAGCAGCGATACCACCGAGGGCACCGTCTCACCGGCCAGCGTGACCTTCACCGCAGCCAACTGGAATATCTCTCGGACGGTCACCGTCACCGGTGCGAACGATTACGTTATAGACGGACCTATTACATATGCCATAATGACAAACCCCGCCAGCTCCACTGATTCCAACTACAACGGTCTTGATGCCGCCGATGTAATTGTCACCAATAATGATAACGACGTGGCAGGGATCACTGTTCATCCCACCTCAGGTCTAATCACCACCGAGGCCGGAGGTATAGCCGCCTTCACCATTGTGCTTGATACACAGCCCAGTGTCAGCGTAAGTATCAGCATGACCAGCAGCGATCTCACCGAAGGCATGGTCTCACCGGCCAGCGTGGTATTTACCGCAGCCAACTGGAACGTACCGCAGCCAATCGCCGTCACCGGCGTTAACGACTTCGTGATGGATGGTAATGTTGCATATACCATCATAACAGCAGCGGCGACATCCAGTGACCCTAACTACAGCGGATTGGATGCTGCCGATGTCAGCGCCACCAATATCGATGACGACATCGCAGGGATAAATGTTAATCCCACCATAGGTCTTGTTACCACCGAGGCTGGAGGCACTGCCGCCTTTACCATCGTGCTTAACTCCCGTCCTACAGCCAGCGTAACTGTCGGTTTGAGCAGCAGCGACCTCGGCGAGGGCACGGTTTCGCCGGCCAGCGTAACCTTTACCACCACCAGCTGGAACATACCGCAGACGGTCACCATCACCGGCGTCGATGACGCCTTGATGGACGGTGATATCGCATATACCATAGTCACCGCTCCAGCCACGTCTGCTGACCTTAACTATAACGGCATGAATGCCGCCGATGTCAGTGTTATCAACGCCGACTACGATACGCCGGGGATCACCGTTAATCCTACTGCAGGCCTGGTCACCACCGAGACTGGGGACACCGCTACTTTCACTATTGTACTCAGGTCTCCCCCCACAGCCAGCGTAACCATCAGCTTGAGCAGCAGCGACCTCACCGAGGGTACGGTCTCACCGGCCAGCGTAACCTTTACCACCACCAGCTGGAATATTACCCAGTTGGTCACCATCACCGGCGTCGATGATCTTATCTATGACGGCAATGTTTCATACAATATCATCACCGCCCCAGCCAGCTCTACCGACCCTGGCTATAGTAATTTGAACGCTGCTGATGTCAGCGTCACCAATATTGACGACGAGGCATGGATCACCGTTAATCCTACTACAGGCCTGGTCACCACCGAAGCCGGGGGCACTGCTACCTTCACTATCGTACTTGAAACCCAACCCACAGGCAGCGTAACCATCGGCTTGAGCAGCAGCGACCTCACCGAGGGTACGGTCTCACTGGCCAGCCTGACATTTACCACTTCCAACTGGAATACACCCCAAACGGTTACCGTCACTGGTGTTAGAGATGCTGAGATAGACGGCGATATTGCTTATACCATAATCACTGCTCCCGCCACCTCCACCGACCCCAATTATAGCGGTTTGGACGCTGCCGACGTCAGTGTAACCAATAGAGATTCAAGTCATGGCGGCGCCGGCGGGGGTGGGGGCGGGGGTGGGACGACCTCTCCCGCATCAAACTGGGAGCTCTGCATCATGGGCCAATGCTACAAAGGGGTTGTGAATTCCCTGGGCACAGTAATGGAAGAGTTCTGGGTCGCCTCCCCTGATAAGGGGATCATTATCTATATTGAAGATTATACAAAGATGACAGATGCGGACGGAAAACGTCTGGATGGAATCTGGATAAATCTATCAGAGTCATTGCCGCAACCACCAGCCGGCCACAAGGTGCTAGCTTACTATGACCTACAGCCGGACGGCGCACAATTTGATCCGCCCATACGCATCACGATAAAGTTCAAAGCCGGTGAACTATACCCGGGGCAGACCGTAATTGCAGCCTATTACTACGACGAGGCCACTGGCACATGGCAATTTATTCAGAACCAGCTAATAGAGAACTCAGTTACCGAGGATAGCCAGGCCGTATTCCTTATAGATCACTTCAGTGATATCGCGGTCATGGCCACTGAAGTCACATCCACCCCACCACCGGAGGTCATCACACCACCCACACCATCCACATCATCCGGTAGCGCCGGAGGCTTGAGTCTGGGTGCCTGGATTGGCATAGGCATATGTGGCTTCATAATATTTATAATTGCCGTGTGGTTCCTTCTAGGGACGCTCTTCGGATGGAAAGAGCAGGACACTGGAAAGCAATAGCCGATTAGCGGATATATGCGATGGATAAAATGACATGTGTATATCCATAATCACCAGATGAAACTCATCCTGACTGATCTGTATTCAACATCCAAACAGAAGGAGCCCTGCTTTGCCAACTCTATTCTCCGCTACCGAAACACCGATTTCATTCCGCCTATATTACCTACTAATATCTCTAAGAAAAGCCTCCCGTAAACGGGAGGCTTTATGACTTGCCCTCATAGAACCCCAGGAAATCAGTACTTTCTGGACTGCATTATTAATACCAAGATCGATAGCATAAAAACGGCCCCCAGAGCAATGATAACCCAGATCCACATCGGCAGGATTGCCGCCTCTGGCTCTGCCGTGAATCCTGTAGTAAACGAGCCTGTATCACTCCATAAAGAATGTGTTATCTCATTTACCGCACGCACTCTCCAGCAGTAGCTTGTGTTTTTAGCAAGATTAACTGTCAGCTGATACGCTGTATCAATGATGGCGTTCTCGCCGGAGAGATTGAGGACGGGATTGGTAAAATCGCAGTTTGGAGCAAGCATCAACTCATAACCAGTAGCAGCCAAGGAGCTGTTCCACTGTAATACCGGCCTTAGCATGACATTCTTCTGTCCACCTTGCGGACTCCTCAGCTCTGGGATGGACGGAGCAGGCCCTAACGGAGTAACGAAACTCCAAGTATCAGACCACCGGCCCATATAAGGATCAACAACACGCACGCGCCAGTAATACCTGGTACCCAGCCAAGGATAAACCACCTTAACCGCACCATCGCACAAGGAAGTTCCACCTTCGTAATAGCTGGCATCCACCGGGCTTTTTAATTCCTCATCGAAGGCGAGGTCAACCTCATAAATTTCCGCCCTCTCGACCTCTTTCCATTCCAGCATCAGCACCGCTCTACCAAGGTATGCCTGGTCCTCCAGGATAGTCCCGGCTATGGAGCCGTCCTCCGGCGCCAACAACTTAGTCTTGGATATCTCATCCCTAGTCATCCATAATTGAGTATAAGAAGCACCACCAACAGCAAAAAGGACGGCAGGATCGGAGGTGAGCCTCAGGCTACGTCTGACGGAATTTCCTCCACTTACGTCTAATCCGTTTTTCATCTCCTCAAATAACGGGGTTTCCTTTGTCGCTGTTGGATTAATACAGCGCCATGCTGTCTCTGTGGTCGTACTGATCGCGTATAGGATTCCGGTTTGTTCATCGCTAACCAGTGCGGTTATGTCACCGATATCAGCTATCTTTTCCCATATCGCCTCATCATCGCTTTGATCGAATCTATAGATCCCACCACCAGCTCCTCCCCGTATTCCCGCATACAAATAAAACCCCTCATACAGATCGGGTGCTGTACACACTACATCACCGGCACCTCCAATTGCCCCCGGACCCACCCGCACAAAAGCAAAATCGCCGGAATCTTTATATACCCCTCCATGATCAGTCCCAGCGTATATAAAACCTGACTCCCCAAGAACAAGATCAACCACCGTATCTACCAAAGGTATATCGCTTTCAAGCGAGGAAACCCAAGTAGCGCCTGCATCTGTAGTTTGTTCCACCGACCCATTAGCACCACCAACGTAGTAATTCCCTGTACCCGCAATAATGAAGGAACTGATATTCTCCATCAGACTGAGGCCACGGGTATTCTGGAAAGTTACACCGTTGTCAAGAGAAGGGACCATGGTCTTGCCACCACCCTGTGCCACTACAATATCGCCGCCGGATATTAACCTCACTATGTCAAATATACATGGCATCGGACCGGTAAGTGTTGAGCAGTATATGCGCTCCCATGTATTGCCACTATCTCTCGTGCGCCACAAGCTGGTATCGCCTAGCGGATTTGCATCCCGAGTCGTCATGTAAATGGTTCCATCAGCTGAATACGCCTGAGAAGGTTGAATATCAGTTATCTCAGATATTGCAGTATCGATAAGACCACGCTGATTCCATGAAAAGAACGTCTGAACTGAGCTGCCCTCCGCATACAAGGCAGCCGAGACGCCGCTCTGATTGCCGGATGTCCCCACATAAGCTGTAGCCTGGGTCATCACTACCGTAGCCCTGGCTTCTCCGGTAGGCTGTTTGTAACCCAGGTAATCATCGACGTTGGGCTCCCAGGTCGCACCGCTATCGGCGCTTGTATATACCAGCAACTGCCCGGGTGGTGTAGGCAACGCGCCTGCATTCACCGCGTCCGTGCCGGCGATGAGAACAACACTCGAGTTCGAATAACTACCGGATGCTGCCAAGCTCCATATGTTTGTCTTCGTCGGATGTAGCTGGGTATCAGGATCTTCATAGCCCCTGATATTTAGATCCGTAACAGTTGATGAAGACAGCCAGCCGCCATGAATCCTGAAAACGTCGCCGAGCCCGCTGGTATTGGATAAACCTATGAAAAGAGTCAACATGCCGCTGGCGCCACCTGATGCCACATAATCATCCGGGAACCTGATACATGCCCGGGAAGAAGCGAAATGGAGATTGCTGGTTGCATTAAACACAGCTCCACCCCAGGCTCCTGCCCCAAGCTTGGCCGTCACCCTGGTATTAGCTGCGTCGGTAGCTACCGCCACAATAGCCGTATCCGTGGCATAGCTGGGCGACAACCCTACGGCCAGCACATCGTAGGCACCGATCGCCTGAGCCACCCATTTATTAGAGTCATATACATATACATCACCACCTACACCCACACCGGGATCATAGGTTCCTACCACTACAACAATCCCCCCAGATTTCGACCCTAAATCCAGAGCATCAATAACCTGTGAACCATTAACTACTGCATCTGAGACATTGACCATGGCAGTGAATGCGCCGCCTCGATCCTCAGAGAAATACACAGTCTCATTTGTAGCCACAAACATGGTACCGTCGCTGCTCCATGATGGTGAACACTTAACTGCCACTATTTGGCTGGTATCAGCCGGGATTCTAGCCGCCATAGCGTTGCTGAGGCCGGTCATCTGTTGCCACGTGAAAGCGCTATCCGCGGACTTCAACAGACTCCATTTGCCGCTGCTCTCATTCTGAACAGCGGTAAAGAGTATTGTCCCATCAGGAGAAATGGCCATCGCACCCGTATCATATCCGAGATGGAGCTGCATATCTCCCTCATCCGGGATAGGAATCTTCGTCCACTTAATAGGGCCTGCTGCATAAGAAGAGCCGCTGTCAAGAACCATATCGGAGGTTACCAGGCATGCAAACAGACATAAAGCTGTTAGGACACCCAGGGCCTTCGTTGTCGTATATCTCATCTCTACCTTTCCCAACACGGGGTTAGGAATTTCTACCATATATTAACAGAATTTGTCAAGGCTTGTAATACATTTCCCCAAAAGTACCATATCACAAGGATTGTATTATACACAGTTCGACGATATAACCTCAATACGCTGACACCCGTTGTCTCAGCATTGAGGATTGATTCCCGCTATAAATTCAGCGTGTTGGACAAAAGTTGCTACCACGGCTTAAACTATAATCGGTGGTAAATTCACGAGTAATTATTACCACTATGACCCAACCTCGAGCTACTTGAATGCCGGATTTTAGAATTGTATCGGACTTCAAGCCCACCGGAGATCAGCCACAGGCAATTGAGAAGCTGGTCGATGGCATTGCGCATGGGCTCAAACATCAGACACTACTCGGTGTCACCGGCAGCGGCAAGACCTTTACCATGGCCAATATTATCGAGAAAGTCCAGCGTCCCACTCTCGTTATGTCACATAACAAAACCCTAGCCGCGCAGCTCGCGACGGAACTGAAAGAGTTCTTTCCCGATAATGCCGTGGAATACTTCGTCAGCTACTACGACTATTATCAACCCGAGGCCTATGTTCCTCAAACCGACACATATATCGAGAAAGAGACCGATATCAACGCGGAGATCGATAAGCTGCGCCACGCATCGACTAGAGCGCTGCTAAGCCGCCGCGATGTCGTCATCATAGCCTCCGTTTCCTGCATCTACGGCCTCGGCTCGCCGGAGGAGTATAAAAGCTTCGTATTGACGCTGAAAAAGGGGCAAACGGTTAAGCCTGAGCTGGTAGCCCGCAAATTGGTCAGCATGCAGTATGAGCGTAACGACATCGACTTTACAAGGGGGCGCTTCCGCATACGCGGCGATACACTGGAGGTGCAACCGGCCTACGAGGAGCTGGCGGTGAGAGTAGAGTTTTTCGGCGATACTATCGAGCGCATCGTGGAGGTGGACCCACTAACCGGCGAGCTATCGTCGGAGCGGATGGAGATGGATATATACCCCGCCAAACACTTCGTGCTGTCCCCCGACAAGATGATCGCAGCGATCGACGATATTCGTGCTGAACTGAAGGAACGACTCACAGAGCTTAAAGAGCAGGGCAAGCTACTGGAGGCGGCAAGGCTCGAATCCAGGACAAACTACGATCTGGAAATGATGCAGGAGATAGGATACTGCAGCGGGATAGAGAACTACTCGCGGCATCTGCTGCGGCGACCACCGGGGAGCCCGCCGTGGACGCTGATCGACTATTTTCCTGATGACTACCTTCTCATTATCGACGAGTCACATATGACGATTCCGCAGATACGCGGCATGTACCACGGCGACAGATCACGCAAAGAGACTCTCGTAGACTACGGCTTCCGCCTACCCTCCGCACTGGACAACCGCCCCTTGAACTTCGACGAGTTCGAGCAACGCATCAATCAGGTAATCTATGCCTCCGCCACCCCTGGCCCTTATGAATACGAGCATAGCCAGCGCATAGCTGAGCAATTGATCAGACCCACAGGCTTACTGGAACCATCGATAGAGGTCAAGCCGACTAAAAATCAGATCGACGACTTGATGGAGCAAATAAGGGTCCGCGTAGAACGTGGTGAGAGATGCCTGGTAACTACGCTGACCAAGCGCCTGGCCGAGCAGCTGGCGGAATACCTGAAGGAGATGGGGGTCAAGACGCACTATCTGCACTCGGAGATCGATACGCTGGAACGGGTAGATATCCTGCGCGACCTCAGGCTCGGGGTCTACGACGTAGTTGTAGGCATAAACCTGCTGCGTGAGGGCCTGGACCTGCCCGAGGTGAGCCTCGTCGCCATACTGGATGCCGATAAGGAGGGTTTCCTTAGATCGCGCGACGCGCTGATACAGACCATGGGCCGCGCCGCACGCCATATAGAAGGCCATGTCATCATGTATGCCGACACGGTCACTGGATCGATGAAAGCAGCTATGGACGAGGTTTGTCGCAGGAGAAAGTTCCAGATGTCCTACAATGAAGATCACGGCATCACGCCGCAGGGCATCAGGAAAGCCATCAAGGATATAACCGACCGGATCGTGGCTGTAGCCGAGGCTCAGGAGCCCTACCAGGTCAGCAAATTGCCAAAGGACGAGCAACTCCGCCTGATTAAAGACCTCGAGTCACAGATGAAACAATCGGCCAAGAACCTGGAATTCGAAAAGGCGGCGTTGCTCAGGGATCGCATAATCGAACTGCGGAGGGACATGGAGTGAAAGAGGAAGAGGAGACCAGACAGGAGCGCCGCGAGAAAAAGCTGAAAAAGAAGCGGGAGAGGATGCCGCAACACGGACGGAGCCTAGGTAGAGTTTATCGAGACGCCGTGTTGAAACGATTGCGAAAAGGGGCTTGATAGATGGATTAAGTTCAGCCCTCGGCAGGAGGTTCTTCTTTCCCTTCGTCTTTGTCCTGTTGAGAGGCCCCCTCCTTCAACTCAGCTTCCCCGGAATGCGATGGCAGTCGCTCCCTCAGCTCGTCCACCTTCTGTGAAATGTACTCCGCAAGTTGCGCCCGCTCCTTGGAGAAGGCAACCCGGAGGCGCGAATTGTACCTGCCAATGCTGCGGTACTTGTCATATCTGTTCTTGGTGAGCCGGCCCCAGAAAGTGCCCTGCAACTGTACAATCTCATTCAATATGTACTTCTTCAGCTGACGCGCCGCCTCGTCCGGAGAAACATGAGCCCCACCTTTGGGCTCCGATACTATCACATCCACCACGCCCAGATCGGCACAGTCCTGCGCAGTCAGCTTCAAAGCCGTAGCAATTTCCTCTGCTTTGCTTGAATCCCTGAATAGCAGGCTTGCTGCCCTCTCCGGAGGTATCACCGAGAAGATGGCATTCTCCAGCATCAGAATGCGGTCTGCAACGCCGAATGCCAGTGCCCCATCGCTGCCCCCCTCCCCTATGATCACCGCTACCACCGGTACGGGCAGGTCCGACATGTAGGCCAGACACTGGGCAATGGCATTGCCTACGCCGCGCTGCTCGGCGTCAAGGCCGGGATAGGCACCGGGAGTATCGATAAATGTAACTACCGGAAGCATGAATTTGGCCGCCAGCTTCATAGCCCGCTGCGCCTTGCGGAAGCCCTCGGGGCGTATCCATCCTTTCTTGCTCTCAGCCCCATGGCCCCGCTCCTGAGCGATGATGACCACCGTCCCCCCGCTGATATCCGCCAACCCACAGACAACAGACTCGTCATCACCATAGTAGCGGTCTCCATGCAGTTCGATGAAGCTGGTGCATATCCTGCCGATATAATCAAGAGAAGTAGGGCGGTCCTCGTGGCGGGCAAGTTGTACGCTCTTCCAGGCAGATTCCCTGCGAGTCTTTATTGGCGGATAGGGGCCGAACCTCCTCTTGATACTGATGCGATACTGAGATAACAGCTGGTCCAGTAACACAGCCAGCAACTCTCTCAGACGCGGCCGCTCTACTATCAAGTCGATCATCCCATGCTTCAGATGAGATTCGGCCGTATGCGTTTCTGGGGGCAGTGTCCCCCCCTCCGTCTCCGCCACAAGCCTCATCGGCGCAAATCCCACCAGAGCACCGGGTTCGGCAACGATGATATCAGCCAGGTTGGCGAAGCTGGAATATACCTCTCCCGTAGTGGGATTGGTAAGGACGGATATGAATGGGAGGTTTGTGTCAATCAGCTGCTTGGCCGCGGCTGCGGTCTTGGCCATCTGCATCAGGGCCAGCACACCCTCCTGCACCCGCGCCCCCCCGCTCGAGACCACCGCCACCAGCGGCAACCGCTTCTTCAGAGCATGTTCGAAGGCCAGCGCAACCTTCTCCCCCACCACACATCCCATACCACCACCGAGGAAACTGAAATCCAGAACGACTATAACCGTCCAGGTGCCCTCTATCTGGCAAACGCCGGTGACCACCGCCTCGGGCAGGCCGGTCCTCTTCTGCGCCTCAAAGATGCGTTTTCTGTAAGAAGTCTCGCCGGAGAACGACAGCGGGTCCAGCGAAGCCAAGGACCTATTCATCTCGATAAAGCTGTCTTTGTCCACCAGCAGCTCAATGCGCTGATAGGCAGGCATTTGATAGTGATAGCCGCAGGTGGGGCATATTCGATAGCGTTCGAACATCTCCTTCGATAGCAGATTCTCCCCACAGTAGAGACAGGTGTTCAATTTGTCGAAGGAGCCGTATTCAAGCCGCTCCGGACGCCGCGGCGCCAGCTTGTCGAAAAACCCTTTCATCATGCCCCATCGCCCTCCGCAGCCTCATGGCTCTTTATATCCGGCTTCTTAACATCCGTCTTCTTAATATCCTGCTGTTTCTTTGCATCCTGCTTCATGATAATCTGCCGTGATTTGCCCGGCTCTCCTGGAGCCACTATACCCTTCTGCTCGAGCATATCCATAATCTTGGCGGCGCGGGGATATCCGACGCCCAGCCGCCGCTGCAGGAAAGATGTTGAAATGTGGTTAAGCCCGACCGTGAGCCCGATAGCTTGCTGTAGCAACGCATCCTCCGGAATCTTGTCGCCCGTTGCCTCCGCTGTCTGTTCCAGGTCAGGCACCAGTTGAATGCCGGCCTCACGAGGATGCTGGCCTATCCAGAAGCTCCCCAGCCTCTCAATCTCAGCCTCGGAGACATAGGTTCCCTGAAGCCGTTTCGGTTTGGGCGCATCGGGCGGCAGGAACAGCATATCGCCGCGGCCAAGCAGCTTCTCAGCGCCGACGGTATCGAGGATAGTTCGTGAATCAACCTGCGAGGCTACGGCGAAGCTTATGCGAGCCGGGAAGTTGGCCTTGATCAGTCCTGTCACGACATCGACCGACGGTCGCTGCGTAGCCACGATCAGATGGATGCCGGTAGCCCGTGCCAACTGGGCCAGGCGGCATATCATACGTTCCACATCATCAGGCGCAGTCATCATAAGCTCGGCCAGCTCATCGATTACCAGAACTAAATAGGCCCATGGTTTATCGACTCGGGGATTTTTATTATATGATTCAATGTCCCTGGCGCCGACTTCCGCCATCCTGTGATAACGGTTATCCATCTCGCGCACCAGCCATTTTAGAACAGATACCGCTTTCTCATGGTCCACCACCACCGGGGTCAACAGGTGTGGCACATTATTGAACGATACCAACTCCACGCGCTTCGGATCCACCATGATGAAGCGCACCTCCTCCGGGCTGTCATACATCAATATTGTGGCGATAATCGATTTCATGCAGATGCTTTTGCCGCTGTTGGTGGCGCCGGCGATCAGGAGATGCGGCATCTTGACCAGGTCGGCCACTACGCTCTCTCCAGACATCCCTTTACCCAGGGCCAGCGGCAGCTTTGTCTTGGCCTTGACCTTCTGAAATACACTCGTCTCGATTATGCTCCTGAGGGTCACCGTCGACGCGATAGGGTTCGGCACCTCGATGCCAACCATGGCCTTGCCCGGTATCGGAGCCTCAATTTTTATCGACGGCGATTCCAAGGCCAGTGCCAGATCGTTGGCCAGCGAGGCGATGCGCTCGACCTTAACTCTGGTCTTCGAGGTCTCCTTCTGACGTATAGTTATATTGCCGTCCTTATCCTTCTCCTTGATCTCCTTGAACTTGCGGTCCCATCCCGGCTCGACGCCGTACTGCGTGACTGCCGGGCCCACATTGGACTCCACCACCTTAGCCTCTACTCCATAACTGGCCAGCGCCTCCTCAATAATCCGTGCCCCCCGCTTGGTATCCACCTCCGGCTTCTGCGCATCCAGCTCGCGTTCGAGCAGCGTAATCGCGGGAAGCTGCCACTTGCCCCTCTCCCCCCCTGAACGTCCGACCGGCTCGATGATTTCAACTACATCTGATTTATCCTCGACAACTGCCGATAACTTCTTTTCTCTCTTCGCGGGCTTCTCTTTAGCCTGTTCTTTCGGCTGCTCTTTCTGCTGCTCCGGTTCGGATTCATGCTCAGCGACCGGGGTGCGCACCGCCGTGACCCTGATAGGTTTTTGTTTCCGCTCGATAGGATGTCCCTTCACATAACTGAACGGCCAGCATAGCGCACGCCACAGATAGCCATGAAGTGGATAACGCCTGTACAGATTCGCTATGCCGCGGCCGATAGACGCGGCCAAATCCCGGCTCGTCCGCGGCGTCATCAGGATTAGGCCGAGAATTATCAGACCCATCACTATGAAGACCCCGCCAATAAAGGAATCGGCTATGATGGCCTGGCCCAACTTACCGCCCCAACTGCTGCCATTCACTTTATCGACAAGGGCCAATATGCCAAAAATAGCGAAGATAAATGAAATAATACCGAGCCAGATATTCAATCCCTGCAGGAAAGCGGGGGCATGCATCTTTGACAACGTCTCGCGTATCCGGTTGCGTAGTATGAACCATAAAACCACTAATATGAAGAAACCCAGCGGTATAAGCCCGTATCCGAACGTATCCCACATTGTATCCCTGGCTGGCCTATAGAAACAGAACAATAACACAAGGGCTATTACCAGCACAGCTATAGTGATCAGAACGTACAACAGAGCGCCGCCATGCCTCATCGCAGACCGTCGCCCTATCTGAACACCGACTCTCTCTTCTGCCATAGCACAATCCTTAGAACATCGAAAGCTGCTTGGGCTCAGCCTGTTCCACCCTCTCTTCCCTCACAGCTTTTTCGACCTTCGCGACCTTCTCCGCCTTACCGCTCTTTTGTGGCAACGGCTCCTGCGCCACTTCCTCGGCCTTAGTTAGGAACGATGGTATCTTAAGCATATCCTCCATGATGACCCCGCGCAGGCTCCCCTGATGCAGCGCCGCCGCGGGATGATACATGGCAAAATATGTGACGCCCTCGCCCTGCCGCGCCGTGCCGTGAACCTTGCTTATAGTCGCGCCAGGGAAAAACCGAGCCATCGAATACCTTCCCAGTGTAACAATCATCTTGGGTTTTATTAATTCCATCTGGCTGTCGAGCCACTTGCGGCAGGCTCCAATCTCATCGGGCAGGGGATCACGATTGCCCGGGGGGCGGCATTTCACTACATTGGCTATGTAGACCTCGCTTCTTTTCAGGCCGATTGATTGCAGCAGCTCGTCCAGAAATTGCCCCGCCGGCCCCACAAAGGGCCGCTCCTGCTGGTCCTCATGCCATCCCGGCGCCTCCCCGATGAACATAATGTCGGCATCTTCGCGCCCCTCGCCGGGCACGGCCCTCTTCCTCTGCTTGCATAGCCTGCAAGCATCGCACTTGGTTATTTTCTCATATAAATCGGAAAAACTGCTCACGATGCAAATCCTCCAGCACGCCAGTTTCGAAATATAGCCAATACCCCCGCGATAATTATTATACCGCCAACTATATCCCGCAGTATATTGGCATCCAGCCGTTCCGCCAGATAGCTGCCCAATAAACCGTAGGCCAATGCGCTCGGGGCCACCCACTTGGCGACATCATTCCTTACCGTTCTCTGTCTGAAATGAGTGACCGCGCCGAAGAAAGATATCACCGATATCGCTGCCAGTGATATCCCCTGGGCCGAATGCTGATCAAGCCCTATCACCAGCACCATCGTTGGTATCAGCACCACGCCACCGCCCACGCCCAGTATCCCGGATAGGAACCCGGCCAGTATGCCGCCGAGAACGCACCACAAATGTTTCAGCCCGCTTATTTGCTGCGTTAAACTGACCCCGGCATCCCGTGAATTTGTGAGTATCATAGCAAAGCCCACACAGATAACAAACAGGCCAAAGAGCCACTGCAGACGCTTCTCTGGGATACGCTTCATCAGTCTGGCTCCCATAAAAGCGCCCATAGCACCCCCGGCAGAAAACGCCAAGAATACATCCCAGTGGATATACCCCAGGATACCGTACATGATGGCGCCGGCAAGCGTCATGGGGAAGATTACAGCGAGCGATGTGCCGTGGGCTTCATACTGAGGTACATATAATAGAGCAACGAGCAGGGGCACCAGAAAAACACCCCCACCTATGCCGGTGAGCCCTGCCAGAGTGCCCACCGCCGCCCCTATAAGGATACAAGCTAGGGCTTTCTCTCTAGACATATCACCCGCCTGAATATACTCACGGATGATAGCATAGCACTATATTGAAGTCAATCGAAGCCGAGAAGGCTTTGGAAACGACGAGAAAAGCTGGCTGTCTGCTTGACAAACAATTATTCTCGTATTAGAGTATTACAACCTTTATGTATCGTTACAATACATAGCGATTATCTGGTATATCTTACTTAATAGATAGGAGGCTGAGTATGTCACGGAATACGATAATCATTGTTGGCATCTGCGTTTTGATTGTAATTGCTTTGTTAATAGTGAGGTTTACCGTCTGGAAATAAACTCCATCGAATGCCCCATATATAACCCAGCCAACAGAAATATCAACCGGTAAAATCCTCAGGGATTCAACGGTCTATGTATGTCATCCCCCAACCCCATACCTCATGCTTGACAGATTACGTCATGAACATATACAGTATTACCACATTATTTATTTACTCCAATTTGTGCCACATAGGTTCATTTTAAGAGTCGGTGTCGAATAAGGAGTGGATGACGTGCAGATTTTCATGATTATTGTTTTATGTATATTATTACCCGTTGCAGGAATATTAGAATATTTCTCGTCCAAGGATAAGGAGCAGGAGGCAGAGAGCCGCGTTGTTAACGAGGCCCCAGCCACTAATAAAGGAAAGCATAAAAATCAGTAGTATCAGCTAACTCCATCCAATCGACTCGATAAGAATTTTCACCACGATATAAAATTCCTGCTGTTTTACAGAATCTACCTTTCATCTGGAGGAAATGAAATTTGGGGGGGAAGATTTATATTATATTTTTAACAGTATCATTGATCTTGGCGCTCCCTATGCTGACTGGTTGCACCAGAACAGAAACTGCAATAACCATGACTGTAAACCAAGAATCTTTAACCTTCACAGCGACTGTTGGTGAAAGTAATCCGCCTGCTCAGTCAGTAAATGTTCAAGGCTCTCACGGAGAGGAAATACATTACTCCATAGAAATAAACTACCAGAATCCAGAGGGCATGTATGTTGATACTCCCTGGCTCTCAGCGAGCCGCAACTCATTAGGTTTCCTGGAAGTTTCGGCCGACAACCAGGCCAGCCTTGCGGCCAATACTTATTCAGCAACCATCACAATCTCCGCCAATCAAACAAGCCCCGAAGTAATCAACTCTCCTCAAACCCTCTCGGTGACTTTCATTAAGAATCAAGCCTCTATGGTATCATGTCATACCACCTGGTCTGCAGACTGGTATACAATTACAGATCTTATAAAATGGGACACGTCTATAGGCAACTCAGAGTTCCCATCTACATTCGACTACAATTGGGGCAATGGGGTGGTGTATGGCGGCTATTCGGGTGACATCGGTTTCGAGGCCTATGCCGTAATCAACATGCAAAGAACTAGCGGCGGACCCGTAACATTCACCATCGGATGTGAGGATGGTGCCACACTCGAACTTGATGGCATTAGAATTGTAGACGAGTTGCAGACTGGGGCCTACCGCACACGTTCCTATACAACTTATGTATCACACGGGCAACACCGATTGCGTTTGTATTACTATGTCAAAGATCCGCCGGCTCACATCTCCTTCAACTGTGATTCAGATGTACTGGAATGGGAAGTAGGGGGGAATGCTGAGCCGAACTGCTTCTATATTTCAAATCGGCCGTAGCAGTTCCATTTACGTATAGGAAGCGGCATGCCAACCCTAACCTGTTACGTGAAATGCGAATATCCTAATTCCCCTACCCTCTTCGAGACGCCGCAAGCACTTGACAGACGCCCAAATCGACAATTAAAGTATTCCCAACTTGCAAACATCATTACACGACGACAATCCTTCCAGCGCTTACGATACCGCGATTCTTCACGATAGATATCAAGGCGCTTAACGATAGTAACTATCTGGGCTAATATCTACGGAAAGAATTATCATGAGACTAGCAAGGACAGCTGCAATAGCACTCATAGTATCGTTACTCTCATCGCCGGCAATCCTGCCCAGTAATCCATTACATGCAGCTGGTACTGAATACTATGCGATCCTTGTCGGTATCTCGGACTACCTCTATCAACATGATTTGACCTACCCAGTTGTTGAAACAACAGCTTTATATGAACAACTAGCTACTATCTGGGGTACGGACCATGTTACTTTGATAACAAACGATAGTGCTACTAAATCCGCTGTCCAGTATTCAATACAGAACTGGCTTGCACCGCGTGAGGATTCGGATGATGTTGTTCTATTTTATTTTGATGGTCATGGCGGGACAGATGGTAGCAACTACTATATCGCCCCAGCTGATTCAAGTTTATATACCTGGTCTAACGATATATCCGACTATGAGCTCAGTAACTGGCTATCAGGCCTCGACTCAAGCAATGTAGTCGTCATCCTCGACACTTGCGATAGTGGAGGGCTCGTTACAGACTTGGCTTCCACCTCTGAAGTGATTATGACCTCTAGCGCTGCCAGCGAAAGCTCATGGTCCAGCATGTTCAGTCACTACCTAGTGCAAGCCCTTGATAATTCTGTCACAGCCGATAATACCGCCGATTACACACTAACCACTCAGGAGATATTCACCTACACTAGCCCAAAAGTGACACAATATGTAGCACAACACTGGGGTGAATCACAGCACCCGGTGTACTATGGCAGTACGATTCCGTTTTTTCTAATAGCTGCAATAGGTTCAAATGTCGCCTCTGGCACCGTTACTTTAGACGGCACACAATATGCAGATCTGCTCGCACCTAAATATATCCTAATAACACCGAGCGAATCTCATCAAATAATGGCTCAATCTGAAATCGTGAATGGAACCAATTCACGCTATGAATTTTCTTCTTGGAATGACGGAGCTACTTCGCCAACTAGAACTATATACCAGGGGGGACAATATACCGCTAACTATCAAACCCAATATTATTTCGCAGTTTCTGCCGAACGTGGTTCTGTTTCAGGGACTGGCTGGTACGATTCTGGGACGACTGCTAGCACAGATACAGCCCAAGAGGTAATTAATGATGGAAATACCCGTTATGTTTTCGAGCACTGGGATATTGATAACATCCCAAGTGCTGGAAATCCCGCACCAGTCTCTATGTACGCGCCTCACACGGCTTATGCCGATTATAAGACTCAGTACTATCTTTCTGTGTCTACTGAACACGGCACAGTGTCGGGAACAGGCTGGTATGATACAGGGACAGTAGTCAGGACTGGAACTGCACAAGATACAATTACGGAAGGCAATACCCGTTATCTTTTTGAGCATTGGGATATTGATGGTGTTGCAGAAACATATAACCCCGCAACAATTCAGATGTATACTCCCCACGCAGCCGTCGCCGATTATAAAACTCAATATTACCTAGACGTCCAGTCTGAATATGGTAATGCATCTGGCAGCGGATGGTATGATTCTGGGACAGTAGCATCTGCGTCAGTGTCTCCCGTAGTTGGTACACTGATTAGGCATAAATTCTCCGGCTGGAATGGTGACTCCGGAGACGGCGAAACAACTACCGGTATATACATGGACCAATCCAAGACTATCGTTGCCACTTGGAAAACGGATTGCCTGTATCTATATTTATTAATCGGCGGGATAATCTTTGTTGCAGCAGTGGTGACAATATCGGTAACTATGCATATTAGGAACAATAGATTGAGTATCAGAGCAACAAATAGAAGACGGCTGAAAATGAGGGCTTAAATCTATTTCTCCTATATTGAGAGTCCCTATCATCGGCTTTAGAGTGGATGCTTCCTGATATTTCAAAAGAGACACCTATATGTTTTTCAAGCGAAAAATGCAGAAAGAAGAAAACCCGATGCCCGCACCGTGTGGAGAGGCGTCTCATCCTAAAGCTAACACTTTGGATGAACCAGATCAGAGCCACTCAAACCCCGCCTACAGCGGAATGGCCGTGGCCAGCCTTATATCAGGCATAGCCAGTCTTGCTTTGATACCAGCATTCGTATTCGGCACCCTGTCTATAATCTTCGGAGTGATAGATATAAGGAACGCCAGACGGTCAGGTATCAGGGTCCACAAGATGACGAAAGCGGGGATAACGCTCGGCATCATAGGACTGATTCTGGGCATAGTTCTGCGGATAGTAATCTAACAAAAGCTGTATCGGGGCATGGAGCGTAAGCGGGCAGGCTACTTCCCCGCCTTCTCAATGTACTGCACGAAGTCGTTGATGGTCACGAACTTCTTCATCTCGTCCACATCGACCTCGATGTTGTAGGCGCCCTCGACGGCGATGATTATCTGAACCCAGTGGAGTGAATCGGCTTTTATATCCTTAAGCGGCGTGTTCAGGGCTATATCGCCCTCCGTGCCGTGCGTGACCTTAGCGATAATCTTCTTCAACTGATCTAACGTGGACATGGAGCCTCCTCGGATTCACGAAAAGGGCGAGAAAACCTCGCCCCTGCCTGCCGATATTATGCCGAAATCACCCCTGGTTAACAAGCCCCTGGATACGCTCAAGCTCGCTCCGCAGCTTGCCTACAAAGTCGCTCTCCAGCGCCTGCTTGGCCTGCCTCATGGTGCCCACGATCTGCGCCGCGTCGGCGGCTCCGTGCGCCACGCAGGATATCCCGTTAACCCCCCAGATCGGGCCACCCCCCAGGGCTGTAGCCGGACTCAGCAGGCGGTAGAGCTTGTCGTTGGTGTTCCTCAGCACGCTGCTGTCTACGCTATCCTTGAGCTCTTTATCCAACCACCTGACCACCGTACGGCCCGTGCCTTCGCAGAACTTGATTAATATATTGCCGACGAAGCCATCGCAGACGACAACGTTAACCTTGCCCAGCGGTATGTCCATACCCTCGACGTTGCCGATGAAGTTCAGGCCGCTCTTCTTCAGCATGGGGTAGGCCGCCTTGGCTAGGTCGTTGCCCTTGCCCTCCTCGGCGCCGACGTTGAGCAGGCCCACAGTCGGATTCTCTATGCCCAGGATGCTGCGGGCATAGACCGTCCCCGCCACCGCGAAGTTCACCATGTGATAGGGTTGCGCACCCACTACGGCGCCCATGTCCAGAAGGATGGTCCTGGGCGCCAGCCCCATGAAGGCCCCACCGATCATAGGACGGTCCAGGCCGGGTAGCATGCCCAGGTGCTGCATAGCGGCCACCATGCAGGCGCCGGTGTTGCCCGCGCTGACGGTGACATCGGCCTCGCCGTCCTTGACCAGCTTGGCGGCGACGGATATCGAATTCTTGGGCTTCTTGAAGACCTCGTAGGCCGCTTCTTGGCCATCCTTTATCATATCGGTAGCCTCTACGATGCGATAGGTGATATTGTCAGTCTTGTGTTTAGCCACCTCGCGCTCGATATCTTGAACGATGCCTGTGAATATGATCTCAGCCTTAAGCTCGCGCGCCCCCATGATAGCGCCCTTCACGATCTCGGCCGGGGCGAAATCCCCGCCCATGGCATCGATGGATATCCGCAGCTTCTTCTTCGAGGTATTGGTCATTTCAAGCCTCCTAAAAATAAGTCGATTAAATGGTCGAGCTCTCTGCTTTCCCCCTTAAAAGGGGGAAATGATAACCGAACCCCCTATATGTCCCCCAGACGTTGGGGGACTTTGAAAAACTGGGGGACACCCCCAGTTCCCCCGCCAGAGGGATTGCCCTCTGGATTCCCTATCACCAGCTATGCTTTATCGCCTTCTTCGGACAGACGTCGCGGCAGTTCTTGCCCTTCGCACTGCAAGCCTTTATGCCAGAACATAGGTAGGACAGCTTCTTGCGTAGTTCCACCCTAACAGCGGCGTAAGGCCCGCGGCCATCCTCCTGCGCCATAGTCAAAATGTGCTCCGGGCAGGCATCGACACACAGCCCGCAGGCGTCGCATTTTGCTGTATCGACCGTTATGAAATACTCGCCCGTGCCGTCCGAGTAGCCGTACTGTATCTCAACGCCGCCCGCCGTAAAGCCTTTCAGTCGCTCCTCGGCATAGAGTGCAGCCCCCAGCGCGCCCGCAAGCTGCGGGTCCGGGCACAATAGCGGTTCGAGGCCGACCTTCTCGGTTAATTTCGCGACCATGCCCTTGTTCTTGGCAATGCCTCCTGTGATGCTGAAATCCTTCTGTATACCGACGCGCTTGAGCAAGTTCAGGCTCCTCTGCGCTATAGCATCGTTCAGGCCAGCCAGTATATCGCTCTTATCGACACCCTTTCTGCGATAAGCCATGGCCTCGGACTTGGCGAATACGGCGCAGACAGTATTGAAGGGAACAGGGTTCTTGGACTGGACGGCCAGTTTCCCGCTCTCCGCCAGCGGCACGCCCAGCACCTCGGCGATCATCTCCAGGAAGCGGCCTGTCCCGCCAGCGCACTTGTCGTTCATGACGAACTTGGTGACGCGCCCCTGCCCGTCGCAGCTTATAGCCTTGCAGTCCTGCCCGCCCATGTCAAGCACTGTGCGCACGGAGGGGAAGTACCAGTTGATGCCATGCGCGTGGCAGCTTATCTCCGATACATTTTCTTTGGCGAAGGGCACGAGCACGCGCCCATAGCCGGTAGCGACGATGTAATCGATATTTTCGACCTTCAGTCCTGTATCTTTCAACAGGTTCGACATGGTCGCGGTCGATGTCATCACGCTGTCAGGCAGCGTATCGCCGATGACGGACGAAATAATCTTGCCATCCTTCAGTAGAACCGCCTTGGCCGCGCGCGAGCCGATATCGATTCCGGCAACTATGGTCATGCCGCGGCTCCCTTCTCGACACTTTCCTTAGCGATTATGGCTGCGCCCAGCGCCGCCACCACCTGCGGCTGCTCTGGCACGAACACCTTGCAGCCCAAATCCTGCTCCAGTATATTGATGAAGCCCTTGTTCATGGCAACCCCACCCACCACAGCCACCCCCTGCTCGATGCCGACGCGCTTGCACATGGCCATGATGCGGCTGGACATGGAGGCGTATATCCCTGCTACAATGTCCGGCATGGGCGTCGGCGGCACGCGATGGACGTTCGAGATTACTTCCGATTCGGCGAAGACGGCGCAGGTGTTGGATATGTCCGCCCGCGCTTTAGCTTCAAAAGACATCCGAGATATCTCCTCGAGCGACATCTTCATTATCTTAGACATCTGCTGTAAAAATACCCCCGTGCCCGAGGCGCACTTGTCCTGGTTCTCCCACGCGCTGAGCTTGCCTTTAGCGTTCAGCTTGAGCGCCGCGCTGCTCTCTCCGCCAACGTCGATGACGGTGCGAATCAATGGATTGAGCTGGTGCACGCCCCGGGCGATGCAGGTATTGATGGCCTTATGCTGCTGGCTGAATGCGACGGCCTTTCCGCCCGCACCCGTCGCGACAATATGCCACCCATTATTTAAATCGACGCTGGCCCCGTTCGCTGCCCGCCGTACCGCCTCCCGCGCGCTGAGCTCCGCGTCATCCCCGGACTCGGCAACGCCGAAGGCAAAGCCGCCGTCATCCCTGAGAACGACAGCCTTGGTGGTCAAACTGCCAACATCTATACCGAGGTAGTTCATAAACTATATTCTAACGCAGCGGGCATCCTGCTGAGAAGACTTTGAGATTGATGCAGGTGCAAGTATCGACATTTCTTGATTTCTTATCTTAATACAAACGCGGCGAGAACCATGGCATCCATCGCCATAGAAACCACAACAGTGATGATGATGATCAGGGCATACTTTTTCCGCCTGGCGTCAAAATCGCTCCGCGCAACCCTCACCGGCCGCGGTTGTAAGGATTTCCTTACTCTGTCAGGCCTATGGAACTTCGGTGCTACAGGTTTCACCGGCCTGGTGGACTCCTTTATTTCATGAATCGCCAAAGGCGCCCGTGTTACCTGCCGTACAGGCCTAGGAGTCTCCCTCCCCTCAGAAGCTGCCCCTTTCTCCGGTACTACCTGAGGACGAGGTCTGGACAGCTCTTTTCCTATAGCAGCCGCCTCTTTCCTCGGCGCTATCTGAGGCCGAGGTCTGGACAGCTCTTTTCCTATAGCAGCCGCCTCTTTCCTCGGCGCTATCTGAGGCCGAGGTCTCGGAAGCTCTTTTCCCCCAGTAGCTGCCTCTTTCTTCGACGCTACCTGAGGCCGAGGTCTCGGAAGCTCTTTCTTCCCAGTAGCTGCCTCTTTCTTCGACGCTACCTGAGGCCGGGGTTTTGAAAGCTCCTTATCTCTAGTAGCTACTTTCTTTCCAGGCGCCCTTTGCCGCCAGTGCCTAGACGGCTTCTTTGACCTAGAAGACACTGCTTCCTCTGGAGTTGCCTGCAACCGAGACCGAGTATCATGTGGTTTCTGCACCTCAGCAACCCTTTCAGGCTGCTGGGTTATCTGCGGAGTAGGGATGACAGGTTCGTCTGCCCGTGGAGCTACTTCTCGCTCTGAGGCTACCTGCAACTCGGGCATAGCGGGTTCCTCCTTCTTAAGGGGTACCTCTCCCATTGGCGCCCGCAGCCACTCGGGGCTGGGCGGTTCCTCTTTCTTCAGGGGAACCTCATCAATCGACTCTCCCTTCTGTTGAATTTCAGGAGGTTCCTTCGCCTCAGGAGATGTTTCTTCCCTGGACACTCTACGCCACCAATGCCGTGCAGGTTTCTTTTCCTTATATGTCTCTGCTTTCTTCTCAGGAATGATCTCTTTCTCCGTCGAAGCGTTTGGCCTAGTCTGGAGTGGTTCTTTTCCTTCAATGGTTGTTTCTTTCTCCAGGACTCCTGGCTGCTCAGGTTTATGATGTGTAATCTTCTGTATCTTGAAATGCTCAGGTTCACGAGAGACAGCCTGTGGTATCTTTATCTTCCATAGTCGAGGTCTATGGGCGGCAGGCTTTGGCGCAGGGATTTCATCACCCCAATCGTCACCCCATTCATATTCGCGTCCGAAAGGAGCTTGCTTTATCCGCTGTTGAGGCTCGCCATCAGCAGCCATCGGCACTACCTGTGACGGATGCTTGGAAATTTCCTTTGCCTCGTAAGACGCCTGTTTCTCACGCACCTTTGCATGTCGAGGCAGATAGGACGGGCGCTTCGGTCTTTGTATCTTTCTGCTCTTATCATCGCCCTTGACTTTGCTAACGGGGGCTTTCTTCTTGCCCTTAGAGCGTTTAAAGAGCAACTTGAATAAAAGTTTCCCTTCCTCCAATCTGCGGACAGCAGTGCCAGCTCTACTTGGAGGAGCTTGTTCTGTTTGCTGCCAGGTGCCGCCAGCACCGATTGACACTGGTCTTTCCTCTCCCCAGATGTAACCCAACGCTTGATCAACAGCAATCCTTCCTGTACACCCGGGGCGATTGACACAGACGTAGTATCGCCGGTCGTCTTCCTTGGTCGTAACGATAACCGTCTGGCTACCACACTTGGGACACCTGATCTCAGGCACAGTCTAGCACCTCATAATTTACAGTAAGAATCAAAACCTCGATTCATTAATTTTACTACAACATTTCCTGCTTTTTACTAGGCTCAGATTATAAATCATTGCCCCCATAATTGGTCGGCCGTTTTGCTCTCTCACTTCACTCCAAAATAGAAACAGCTGTAATCATCGGTCTCGGGCTTCAGCTTCACTCTTCTGTCTTGAAAAACCTGCAGTTAGAGCATCTCATGTGGATTTAGATGTCCCTCACCTAAGCACAAACGCAGCGTAGATCATGCCGTCCAAGGCGAGAAAGGCTATGATGAGGGCTATAATAATCACGGGCATAGACCGTTTCTTTCTCTTATGGAATGAAAACTCCTGGGGCATCCTTTGTCGGCGCGTCCCGGGGGGTGCTGCTACCTCACGGGCTGTATCCGTCCTCGGCCTTGTCTGCTGGGGATATCTGGGAGGTTTCTTTACCTCGGGGGTCAACTGGAACCTTTGAACTCTCTGCGGCTGATGCTCCGGGGCTACCTTCATCCCGGGGGGAACCTGCCTCCTCTGTGCCCTGGGGTATTGAGGGACATAGGGCGCAGTCTTTGACCCGGCAGCACTTTGGCCCCAGTCGTCTCCCCATCCCTCATCGATGGGCCTCCCGCCCCTGGAGGGAATCTGCTGTCTCGGCTGGCGAGGCCTGTCATAAGCGGGCTTTGCTGCAGGCTTTTCCCGACCCCAGTCATTGCCCCACCCTTCATCAACGAACGATCTGCCCTTAGGAGGAGCCGGCGCCTTTCGTAGCACAGACCTATCGTAGGCCGGCTTCGCTACAGGCCTTTCCAGAGATCGGTCTTCCCCCCAGCCATCATCTATGACCTCGTCGACTGGGATCCGGCCCCTGCACTTGGGGCGATTGACGCAGACGTGGTACTTGAGGCCGTCCTCCTTATCGGTGAGGACAACCGTCCTCCTCCCACACTTGGGGCACCTGACTTCAGCCATAATTTAATGTCCCAATTCTAAATATAGCCGACTTTTCAACTATCCTCAAGTGGCTAGAAATTCATCAAGTTAGGCATGTACGTCTGGCTCTTATGCAACCTGCGACTTTTTTCGCCGGCGCGGCCTCGGCGGCTTCTCTTTCACAGAGTATGCTATCCTCTTCTGCGCACTCGGATACTGCGGCCGATAAGGCGGAGGTGGCGGTCCGCCCGGCTCCTCATACCGAACGGGTGCGGCCTTCGGCCCTCTTCGGTATTGAGGCCGATAAGCCGCTGATTTTACCCCTCCCCGCCCTTGAGGTAGAGATTCATCTGTCTCGGGAACCTCCCCCCACCTGGGTGGTTTCTGATACTGGGGATGATAAGGTGCCGGCTTTGATTTCTCTGGCTCCTGTGGCAGGACAGGCGCCGGCCTGGGTCTTCGACGATACTGGGGCTTGGTAAAGGTTTCCCGCGGTTCTGATTGCACCTGTTCCTCAGGAACAGTCTCCCACCTCGGCGGCTTTTGATATTGACCCCGGTAAGGAGCCGGCTTTGGCTTCTCCGGCTCCTGCGGCATGACGGGTGCTGACACCACTCCCCTTTTATAGAGTGGCCGATAAGACACGGGCTCCACCTGCTTCTGGACCTGAGTTCGTAGTGCGGGCTTTTCCTTTCCCGCGACGCTAACCTTGCTCTTAACAGACGACACGCGGCCCTTGCGCTCGGGCCGTTTGATAACGCCATAGGATTTTTTCTTAGTCTTACGGGGTTTGCGCACAGGCACTACGGCTTTGCTCTTAGCGGGAGGAGGAGCTTTACGCTGCCGAGGCTTTACCTGAGGAGGTTCCGGCGCCGGGCTTGGCACGCCCCATACCCCGCTCCAGTCCTCGTCTCCCGGAGCCTCCCCCTGCACCTCCTGAGCAACACCCTGTGCATCCTCCGGCGCAGGGTTCTCCTCGCTCCAGCCCCCGCTCAGGTCCTCCTCGACGGGGACCCGCCCCTTGCACTTGGGGTAGTCAACGCAGATAAAGTAGCTGCGCCCGCTCCTCCTGGAGGCGTGCATCTCCGTCTTCTTGCCGCATTTGGGACACCTGATATCAACCATAGTTCAAAGCCTCAATCGATAATGCTCATCGTTTGTCATTTTTTATATTATAATCCGGTGGCAAATCGTCCGTCCCGCGCTTGCTCAGCCTTGTTCTATCCGCAAACGACTCCAGGAACCAGCCCGCCGCCCCCACCACAATGATAATTAGAGAAACCCCCATCAGTATGAACCCGATGATGGAAAGCCAGAAATATCCCGCGGTACCGGTACTATTTACGTATACGATTCCACAAAACACCAACGCCAGGGAAATCAGGACGCCCGCTATCCCTATACCGAAAAGAATTTTGCCAAAACTCATTTTCTCACCCTTGTATTCACCATCACCTATCCTCAAGCATCTCGAAGAACTGCTCCAGGCGAGCGCGCACCTCGGCCTCGGAGGTGACGGTGGGATCCACCACGTCGCAGTCGATGGTCACCACGGGGATGTCGATCTCCTCCAGGATGTCCTTAAACAGCTTTATTGTGGCGCAGGTGTGCCTGCAACCCACATCGGCCCAGTAGACCGCCCCATCGACTTTAAAATCCCTGGCGCACTGCCTGATGGCATCGATGGCACGGTTGTCCAGCGGTCCGTACATGCGCATCTCGGGTATCATATAGGACTTCTTGGCCACCCCCTCCAGCGGCTTGGCCGGGTCCAAATGCCCCTCACCCCAGAAGGTGAAGAACGGCTCCACCACGCTCACCGCCCCATGCTCGACGGCGATGCGGTCCAGGAAGCCCGTCAGGTACATCGGAGGCAGGAAGAAGCTCATGAGCCTGAATCGCTCCTTTGGAACAGCGCCTTTGCCCTGCTTCACCATCGCGGCCAGCTCATCGCGCAGCATCTCCAGGTACTCGATGGCCTCGGGCTGTCCCGGGAAGAGGTAATCGGTGGTCAGGAGCTGCAGGAAGCCCAGCGGCGAGAAGGGGGTAGGCACCGCCTTGCGCAGCTCGTTGATCTCGCGTATCAGCGATATCTGGCGGTCCATGCGTGCCACTATCTCGGCGAGGCGGTCCCAGTGTATGCGGCGGCCCGATTTCTGCTCCAGGAATCCGACCATGTCCTCCAGCTCGCCGACGAGGTACTGGAACTCCTTCTCGCTGTCCTTGAAAGGATGATCGATAAAGAAGCCCGGCGCGCCGGTGATTTTCGTGATTAGCTCGCCGGACTTTGCCGTGTTGTCGCAGACCATATTGGACCAGAGTATGACATCGGGGTGCGGAATAGCCCCGGTGTGAAAAGCCCCTATAATGCCGCGGTGCGGTGTGCATATCTCCGACGCCAGTCCGAGCTCGGCGCTAGCCGATAAAATATCCGAATTCTCCCCGGTGAACAGAGCGATCATCCAGGTCGTAACCTCTGTAGCCATGGGAACATAGTCCATGGCATATATAAGCTCAGTCGGGAAGAAATCAGTATGAGCCGCTATAAGCTTGCCGGTATCATGAGCCTCAAGAAGACGTCGATAATAGGTCTCCAGCATCCTGTAGTACAGGACATCGCTCCTGCGAGCCTCGGGCGAGGCCTGGTTCATCCTCAGCATGAGCCGGCATGCGCGGATTATGGCCTCGATCTTGGGGCTCTTGCGCTCGACCATCATCTCTTAAGCCCCTCCAGCATCTCCAAGAAGGCCTGCACCCGTGTTGCTATCTGGCCGGAGCCGGCCGTACCATACTCCACATCGAGCGACAGCATCGGTATGCCGTGCTCCGACAGCCTATCCGACAGGAGCGGTAGGTCGTGGGCGTACTGCACACAGTAGCGCACGGTCTCGCTTATCACACCATCGACCTTGAAATCACGGGCATATTCGATGATACGGTCGAAGCGTTCATCCGAGGGATACATACGGGCGCAGGGGAAGTTGTCCAGGTAGCGCCGCGCGATAGATTCAAGCACGGGCCGTCTTTCATCGATCACGACCCTGTCCCCCCAGTAGCGCGTGCTGGTGCATAGCTCATCGGTGACCACCAGCGCCCCCTGGTCTTCGATCGACTTGACGAAGTCGGGATTGGTCAGCACGCTTCCGACAAGCATGACGCGCGCCTTGCCGCTGAAAGCCTTATCACTCGACTTGAGTTCGCCGATGAGTTCGCGGAGCCAAGCGTTGAATAACTCCTTGGGCATGCGGTACGCCGCATTGAGCACCTCCATCACCTCGGCACCGCTTACCGGCGGCTTATCGCGCTTGCGCAGATCATACAGGTCGCGCAGCAGGAGGCGGGACTCGTTCAGCACCCCGACCGATCTCTCCAGCGCCTCATCCGTTATCTCGACGCCGAAATGCTCCTCGAAATGCTTTTTGAATAGCATGACCTCTTCGTAGTACAGCTCGTGCGCACGCTCCGTAAACTTTCGCGGCACGGTCAGAACATGATGAAACGGCGTGCCTACGTACTGGCGCCAGACATCAAACAGCCGCCGCGCGCCATCGCACGTGGAGCCGCCGACGACCCCGTCGAGGAACTCGTACTGGCCCTCGAGGCCTAACTGCAGACAGCTCCGCGAGAAGGTGCAGTTATTTATGTAAAGATGAGCGTTGGCGTCGTCCAGGTTGGCCTCGTGAGAGTAGCCGATAATCCTTATAGGCAGGGCCCCGGCGGCGTGTATGACCTCCTCGGGGACGTAGGTGCACAGCCACCCTACGACCTTGCCTCCCTTGCTCTTATGCTCTAGGATCTGGGCAGTCTTCGGGAATGATTCATTCAGCTCCCGGAACCTGTCGAGTACGCTCAACTTATTCTGTCTCCATACTACGATAAACCGTTAAATAGAATGCACGGCAGAGGTGCAGGAGACTTATCTCCTGCCGGGGGAACTGGGGGTGTCCCCCAGAATTTTTTAAAATTCCCCCAAGATTGGGGGCAGGGGGTTGATTAGCGCCTATATTCGGGATAGATAACCACCCTGTCGACCCTCATATGACAATTATATAATGGCTATAGTAGCCTCACAAACTCAGCTCTGGGTGGAAGCCGATGAATACGGCGCCGGGGCCGGTGGAGTAGCCCATCACCGGGCTATAGTCGCTCACAATCATACTCAGGACTCTGAACTCTTTCTTAATCATGTCGACCAGCGTCTGCGCCGTCTCCGGCGCGTCGGCGTGCGAGACCATGAAATGCAGGGCGTCCGTGCCTGCGTCCTTCTTGACTACCCCGATCATCTTCTTCAATCCTTCCATCCTGTCCGTCGTCAGATCGGCAAACTCTATTACACCCGCGTCGGACATGCGGTTCACCGGCTTGATATTCGACTTGGCGGTCTCCAGGGCCTCCGTCTTCGTCATGCGGCCGCTGCGGTAGGTGTAACCGACGGTCTCCAGCATGAGTACGCCGCCCGTCTTCTTGCGCATCTCCGCGGCCGCCTTAGATAGATAATCGAGGTCCTTCCCCTTGGCTGCCAGCTTGGCCATCTCTACGGCAATCATGCCCTCCGCCCCGGCGACAGTCTTGGAATCGAAGGCCACGACCCTCGAGTCGGGGAATTCATCCTTGAGCAGGCCGGCGGCGATGTTGGCGGACTGAGCCACCGCGCTGAGCCCGGACGATATGGTCACGAAAAAAATACTCGGGTGCTGCCCGGCCAGTTTACGGAACTCATCCAGGAGCAAGCCCGGAGTTATAGCCGCAGTGCAGAAGCTGTCCGGGTCTTTCTTGATAATATCGTAAGCCTGCCGCGCGCTGACCGTCACTCCCTCGATATAGGTCTTTCCATCGCATGTTATCTGAGAGGCGGGGACCACCTTGATGCCATGCTTGTCGGCGATATCCCTGGGCAGGCAAGCCGTGGTATCGGTCATTACCAGTACTCTGGACATCTCATAATCTCCTACGTTCGTTATGCCTTACCTTCGTAATATACACGATTCACTGGCCGTTGCACAACCGCAGACACCCTCACCCTGACCCTCTCCAACATCCGTTGTAGGGGCACGGCATGCCGTGCCCCTACCCCACCTATCGGAATCCCCGTAGGGGCGAAAAATTTTTCGCCCCTACACAATAAACGAAATGTCGCGAGCTGACAAAACCCTTGTTGAAACGTCTTTATAAGCAGTAAGGGTAAACTTGACGCCGATCAAAAGTCGGGAAATCAGGAGGACGGAAATGAAAAAGTATTGGATTACAGCGCTGCTGGTCGCTCTGGCCATCGTTGCCATCGGAGGCACTGTCGCAGCTGCTACAGCGACCAATAGTGGGCCCAAATCTGTGAATGTTACCGAGAGCGGAAAACAGATAGAACTCTCCGCCGGCGACTCGCTGGTAGTGACCCTCGATTCCAACCCGTCGACAGGGTTTTCTTGGTCGCTCGCTGGCATCAGCGATGGGGCTGTGATAGAAAAAGTAGGTAACGAGTATAGAGCACCTGAGACCCAGCTAATAGGGGCCGGCGGCCAGGAAATCTGGATGTTCAAGGCACTAGAAAAGGGCTCTACTACTATCGAGCTGAAGTACAGCCGACCCTGGGAGACTGGTGTTGAGCCAGCTGAAACGTTTATTGTGACTGTCGTTGTGAACTAAAAAAAGCACGCGTGTTGATGGGTGGTTGGGGATGGAGGGGGCCGAATATCGGCCCCCTTTACTATTTTATGGGACTGTATAGGTGCCGGTGCCGACAGCAATGAGCACGTTATCCTCGTTATGCAACTCCATGCGAGAGACCGCTATCTTGCTGCCTACCCGCAGGATATTGCTCGTCGCAGTGAAATGTTTCCCCTTGCCCGGCCTGATGTAGTCGATGCGCAGGTCAATGGTGCTTATCCGCCCCAGCTTCTCCATCTTCTTATCTATAGGCTTGCCCATGACCTGCTTGAAGATGTATAGATACACGGCGTGCGCGCCGGCTATATCCAGTATCGATGAGATGACCCCGCCGTGAAGCACGCGGAATATGGGGTTCCCCAGCAGCTCATCGCGCATATCGAACTTGAGGATGCCCTCCTCCAGGGACTGCGACTCGATGCTGTAGTTGAGCACATCGTTGAATGAGGGACTGGCCAGCTTTGCGAAGTGCTCGCTCACCTCCTGCAGTTCCTCGCCTTTCACCTTGACCTTTATCGGCATGGCGTCCCTCCTTCTTCATATGATGTCGACATATCGTCGATAACGAGTAAAGCATACCATAAAGTTTAAAAGGTCACATGAGATTTCTACAATTGAAGTTCTTAGCTGATTATGTTAAAATAATAGCGTATTTACTATTGATTTCTCCGCGGGGGAGCCGCAAGGCTGAGAGCCTGGTAAACCGGGCAACCCCTGGAACCTGATCTCGGTAATGCGAGCGTAGGGAAGCGGGACCGAATAGACCAGGAGTCTGGAACCGAGTACCGAGGCTCCTGGTTTCTTGTTTTATTAAGAGGTGCGATATGACACAGTTAGAGCTGGCAAAGAATGGTGGGGTATCTTTTGAGATGAAGCGCGTCGCCGCGGACGAGGGCGTAACACCGGAGTACATACAGCAGGGCGTCGCCGAGGGGACCATCGTCCTCCCTTCGAACAAGCGGCACAAGGTAACACAGCACTGCGCCATCGGTAAGGGCACACGGGTCAAGATAAACGCCAATATCGGGACGTCAGCCGAGAGCGGCAGCAAAGAGACCGAGCTTGAGAAATTAAAAGTGGCGGTCGACTGCAAATCCGATACGGTCATGGACCTGAGCACGGGCGGCGACCTGCAGGCCATACGGCGGGCGATAATCTCGGAGAGCGCGGTGCCTATAGGTACGGTGCCTATCTACCAGGCGGCGCTGGCAGCCATTAAAACCAAGGGCGCGCTGGTCAACATGACCGCCGACGATATATTTAAAGCCATCGAGGAACACGCCGCGGACGGCGTCGATTTCGTCACGGTGCACTGCGGCGTCACCAGGGCATCGATCGAGAGGCTGAAGAACCAGGGGCGGGTCACCGACATCGTCTCGCGGGGCGGGGCCATCCTCCTCGGCTGGATACTGCACAACAAAAAGGAAAATCCTTTATACGAGCAGTACGACAGATTGCTCGATATAGCCAAGAGGCACGACGTGACATTGAGCCTGGGCGACGGGCTGCGCCCCGGCAGCATCGTGGACGCCACCGATCGGGCCCAGGTCGAGGAGCTGATAATCCTCGGCGAGCTGGTGGCCCGCGCCAGGGCGGCCGGCGTGCAGGCCATGGTGGAGGGGCCGGGTCATGTGCCGCTGCACCAGATTGCGGCCAATATCGAGCTGGAAAAAAGCCTATGCCAGGGAGCCCCGTTCTACGTGCTGGGCCCGCTGGTCACGGATATCGCCGCCGGCTACGACCACATCACCGGCGCTATCGGCGGCGCAATAGCGGCCATGGCCGGTGCCGATTTCCTATGCTACGTCACGCCTTCGGAGCACCTGGGCCTGCCTGGGACGGAGGACGTGAGGCAGGGTGTCATGGCGTCGCGCATCGCGGCCCACGCCGCCGACATCGCAAGGGGAGTGAAAGGCGCCCGCGAGATCGACAGGAAGATGTCCGCAGCGCGCAAGAGCCTCAACTGGGAGGAGCAGGCAAAGCTCGCTCTCGATCCTGCCAAGGTGCGCTCGCTGCACAAGAAGAACACCTCCTCCGGCGATACCTGCACCATGTGCGGCGGCATGTGCGCTATGAAACTTGTATCCGAATACCTCGGCGGCGCGACCGGGAAATGTTAATTTTTCGTAGGGGCAAGGTCATCTCGCCCTGTGGATTCCGGCTTTCGCCGGAATGACGTCATGTAGGGGCAGACCACTGTGTCTGCCCTCGCAATTATCGAAAGGAGAATATTATGACTACATTCCAACCTGTAGAAGAACACGATGTAACACGAGCCATCATCCGCAAATTCACCGCCCAATTCGACGAATACGTCCAGAGCGACGTTATCATAGTCGGCGGGGGACCCGCCGGCCTCATCGCAGCCATCGACCTGTGCAAGAAGGGCGTTAAGACCCTCATCATCGAGCGCAACAACTACCTGGGCGGGGGCTTCTGGATCGGCGGTTATTTCATGAATATCCTGACGATACGCGCGCCGGCACAGAAGGTGTTAGATGATATCGGCGTGCCCTACGAGAAGTTCAGCAAGGGGCTCTACACCGCCAGCGCCCCCCACACCTGCGCCGCCGCCATCGCCGCGGCATGCAGCGCCGGGGTTAGGATATTCTCGCTGACCTCGCTGGAGGACCTCATCATAAAGGGAGATAAGCGCGTGGCCGGCGTAGTGGTCAACTGGAGCCCTATCGCGCACATACCGAAAGAGATGTCCGCGCTCGATCCGGTGCCGCTGGAATGCAAAGTGGTTATCGATGCTACAGGGCACGACGCCGGGGTAGTTAAGAAGCTGGAGAAGCGCGGCCTGCTGCAGACCAGGGGAGAGGGCCCGCTCTGGATCACCGCCTCCGAGGACCAGGTTGTGGAGCACACCGGGGAGGTCTATCCCGGCCTGGTGGTCTGCGGCATGGCGGTGGGAACGGTCTACGGCGTGCCGCGCATGGGTCCTACTTTCGGGGGAATGCTCCTTTCGGGCAAACGCGCTGCAGAGATTTCTGAGCAATTACTTAGAAAATAAACGGTGCATATTCGAAATCCATACGCAATTAGGCAATGAATCGTTAAATTGTTAAAGTAGCTATATGGCCAAGATAGTAGCAGTCTGCATAAGCGAGAAGAAGGGAACGCGCAAGAAGCCCGTCGGCAAATGCGAGATCGTTAATGGCGGCCTCGTCGGGGATGCGCACGCGACTGCTGCACCCACCGCCAGGTGAGCCTGCTGGCCATTGAGAGCATAAATAAGATGCGTGCCCTGGGCCTCAAGGTCGGGCCGGGAAGCTTCGCCGAGAACCTCACCACAGAGGGCATCGACCTGGTATCGTTGCAGATCGGCACAAAGCTGTCGATAGGGAAAGAACTCGTCCTTGAGGTCACTCAGATAGGCAAGGAGTGCCACACCAAGTGCGCCATCTATCGCCAGGCTGGAACGTGCGTAATGCCCACCGAGGGCATCTTCGGAAGGGTCATCCACAGTGGCACTGTGAAAACGGGCGACGAGATCACCGTAACAGCCGTTTAAGTCGCAGGGGAAAACTGTTATAATCATCCAACCACAGTGCAGGAGGCGAGCCATGAATGATCATTGGGTCAAATGCCTTTCGCTATTTCTCCTGATATCCACAATACTCCCTGTTCTAGGTTGCACCACTGCCGAGAAAGTCATTGAGAAGCAATACATCACGGATGAGTTCCCCATCAACCCTGTGCACCGCTACAGCCCAAGCGTCTCTGGCGACATCGTCGTCTGGATGGATGCGAGCGAGGGCCGCAGGGATATATATGGACACGATTTAGGTAGCGGCGATGAGTTCCCAATATGTACCAATCAGTATTTACAGGAATCTCCTATCGTATCAGGAGACACGGTGATCTGGCGCGATGAGCGCAATGGCAACAGTGATATCTACGGATATAACCTCTCGACACACACCGAGTTCGTCATATGCGACTCTCCTGCACAACAGACGAACCAGGCCACAGACGGCCGGACCGTAGTCTGGGAAGACGATCGCCACTTCGAAAAATGGGACATCGACATCATGGGATACAATCTGAGTACAGGAGAAGAACTCACCATATGTAACAATGCGCACCGCCAGGTCACACCCGTCGTTTCCGGTGAAATAGTCGCCTGGATCGACTACCGCAACGGCAACCCTGACATCTACGCATGCAACATGTCCATCACCGACCCCGACGAAATGATATTCCCCTTCGTTACCAACATGTCCGATCAGCAAAACCCATCCATAGACAGAGACATCATCGTCTGGGAGGACAACCGTAATGGGAATATAGATATCTACGCATACAACATAACCTCGAAAATCGAGTCCGTAATCTGTGACAACAAATCCGAGCAGCGCAACCCCATTGTTAACGGAAAATTCATAGTATGGCAGGATAATCGCAACGGGGGGTGGGATATATATGGGTATGACGTGGGCACCGCAACGGAATTCCCTGTCTGCACTGCACCCACCGATCAGATACTACCCGCTATTTCGGGCGACATTGCGGTCTGGGAAGACAAGCGCAATGGCAACGATGATATTTACGGAACGAGGATATCTCTGAAAGAGCCATGAAGGCCGAGATAATATCAATCGGTACCGAACTGCTCCTGGGCGAGATCACGGATACAAACGCTTCCTATCTAGCTTCGCAGCTGCCCCTTCTGGGCCTGGACCTGCTCTGGGTCACCCAGGTAGGTGATAATATGGAGCGTCTCAAAGAGTGCTTGGAGCGCGCATGGAGCCGCTCCGACATCGTGCTGACGACTGGTGGGCTGGGACCCACCGAGGACGATCTCACCCGCGAGGCAATAGCGGAGCTGTTCGACGAAATACCGACCGTCGATCCCCACATGGAGCGCAACCTGCGCGAGTGGTTTACCGGTCGCAAGCTAATCATGCCGGAGAACAACCTCAAGCAAGCCCTGCTCATACCTTCCGCGCGCGCCATCCCCAATCCCAGGGGCAGCGCCCCAGGCTGGTGGATAGAAAAGAAGAGGCGTGGAGCAAAACCCCATCTCCTCGTCGCCATGCCGGGCCCTCCCGCTGAGATGCAGCGCATGTGGGAGAAGGAGGTCTTCGATAACCTGCATAAGCTCGTCCAAACGGACATCATAGTCTCACGCACGATAAAGACGCTGACCGATTCCGAGTCCGGTGTCTCTGAGAAGCTGGCCCCGATTCTCCCATCGGCAAATCCTTCCATCGGAATCTACGCCAAGCCGGACGGCATCCACCTCCGCATAACGGCAAAAGCTGCATCGATCGATGCAGCACAATCAATGATATCCCACCACGAAGAGAAGGTACGTTCACTTATCGGAAATATCGTCTGGGGATACGATAATGATACCCTTGAAGGAATTATCGGTAAATCGTTGACCGAAAAAGGCCTGACCTTGGCCACAATGGAATCCTGCACCGGCGGGCTGCTGGCCAACACCATCACGGATGTCCCCGGCAGCTCAAACTATTTCAAGGGTGGCTACATTACTTACACCAATGTAGCCAAGATTATTAATGGCGTCTCTTCCGATATCATCGCGCAACACGGGGCGGTCAGCCAGCAAGTCGCCGCCGACATGGCGCGGGCAGCAAGGGAGCGGCTGAAAGCCGATATCGGCATCGGAATCACCGGCGTAGCCGGTCCGGCCGAGATGGAGGGCAAGCCTGCAGGCACCGTGTTCATAGCCATAAACGATGGGGAAAAGACCATTTCTATCGAGGGCCGCTACCCTCCCCTGCGGCACCAGGTCAAACGGCGCGCTACTTATCACGCCCTATTTGAACTGCGAAAGATATTGCTCGGTATACGATAGAACCGAGATCTCCATGTATTTCCACACGTTCTATATCTATTACTACCCACCGAGACCCTTTCATTTGACAATAATGCCATTTAGTAGTAAAAATAAGGCACAATTGAATCGAAACAGCGATTCTTTTACTCAATCGAGGTGCGGTATGGATGAGATGGGAAAGACAAGAGAACAGCTAGCAGAAGAACTGAAGCAGGCACAAGAGCGTATCGCCGAGCTTGAAGCTGCAGCGAATAATAGTAGAAAGATATCATCCTTATACCACGGCATTTTTGAAAACTTCATGGACTCAGCAACCGAGTCGTTCAGCATATGGGATTCAAATCTAAATCTTACCTATATCAATAACGCAAATCTCAAGTACCTAACAGAGGGCACCAAGAAATCGGATGTTATCGGTAAGAATATTAAAGAAATGATCCCCGGTATCGAGCAAACAGGCCGATACGAGAAATACAGAAGGGTACTTGAGACCGGAGAGCCGCTCATCATCGAAGATTCCCAAAAAGACGCGGTATACGGAGACACATATCTCTCTATAAAGGTTTTCAAAATAAGCGACGGAATCGGGATAATATCGAGCGATATAACGGAACGGAAGCATATGGAGCAAGCGCTTCAGGAAAGCCAACAACGGCTGAGCGTATTGATAGACAAGGCACCCGATATTATTTTTTCCTATGACATCAATGGCAGATTCATCTCAGGGAATAAGAGGGCGGAGGAGCTGATGGGGTATCAAAAGGGCGAGATGATAGGCAAGACCTTTGCCGAGTCAGGAATGTTCACCCCCGAATCGCTTAGTAGGGCAATGCAGAGACTTGAGAATTATAAACAAGGTATGCCTTCAAGGCCAACGCCTTACGAACTGATAGCCAAAGACGGCTCACACCTGTTCGTAGAGGTGATGGGCATGCCCATAGTTCAAGAGGACAAGATAGAGATAATCGCTGTTGCCCGTGATATCACCGAGCGCAAGAGGATTGAAGAGCAGTTAAATGAATACAAGAAAAACCTGGAAAAGATGGTTGATGAGCGCACCGCCGAGCTAGCCGGCGCCTATGAAGAACTGCGTGAAAGCGAAGAGAGGCTGCGGGCGTTTTTTGAGAATGTGCCCGACATCCTTTTTGGCCATGACATGACAGGCAAGGTGACGGCCGTCAACAAGAGAGGCCTCGAGCTCAGCGGATACTCCCGCGAGGAAATCATCGGCAAGAACTTCTTAGAAGCGGGAATATTGCCACAGGACCAGATACAAGGCGTGATGGCAGCGATAAAAGGCCTCGACGAGGGCAGGAGCGGATATCCATACGAAGTCCAGTTGATAAGAAAGGATGGCAGTAGGCTCACACTCGAAGCGGTGAGCTTCCCCATCAAGAAGAAAGGCGCAGTAGAGATCATGGGCATCGCGCGGGATATCACCGAGCGTAAGCGGATGGAGGAAGCATTAAGAGACTCTGAAGCGAAGCTCCGTGTAATATATGATTCCATTGGAGACGGCATCATAGTGACCGATCTCAAGGGGAAAGTAATCGATCTGAATGCGGCATGTGCCCGCCTCTCGGGATACAGCAACAAAGACATCATCGGTCATAACGGGATATCTTTTATCTCAGAGCAAGATCGCGATAGAGCCAGAAGCGATATGTTTAATCTACTTTATAAAGGCATCGGTACTACAACCGAATACAGGCTTGTCAACAGACAGGGGAAGGAGTTAACCGCTGAGGTTTCTGGAGATCTTATCACTGACATCGCGGGGAAGCCGGTAGCTATAGTCGCTGTAATACGGGACATTACTGAGCGAAAGCGCATAGAGGAAGCACTAAAGGAATCTGAAACTAAATACCGCACACTGGTGGAACAATCGGACCAGGGGATATGCATCCTTCAAGACGGACACATATCCTTTGCTAATAACGCCTTAACAAAGATAAACGGCTACAGCCTCAAGGAAATGTATGCTATGTCCTCGGATGAATTGCTGTCAACTGTTTATCCTGAAGATAGAAAGATATTCGTGAATCGTATGAAAAGCAGGCTTCACAGCGACAAGTTAATGCCCAAATATGAATACAAAATTATCAGGAAAGACGGAGTCGTGCGGCATCTGGAGACTTATGCAAAGCGCATTAACTACAAGGGGCAACCAGCTATCCAATCCACAATAGCGGATATAACCGAGCGCAAACAGTGGGAGGAAAAACTCAGTAAGAGTAAAGAGGAACTGAGATTCTACCTGAACCAGATAACAAAGGCGCAAGAAGAGGAACGAAAGCGGATAGCACGCGAATTACACGACGACACGACTCAAGAACTGATTGCCCTCTCCCGACAGTTAGATGAATTCACAGGCACAAAGTTAAAGGCCGAAGAAAATAAGACCAAAATATATCAGGCGCGCCAGAAACTTGACTCAATCCTCGAAGGCGTCAGGCGTTTTACCCGGGACCTGCGCCCCTCTGTGCTGGACGACCTTGGACTCGTGCCAGCGTTAGAATGGTTGACATCCGATATGTCTAGCCGATTCGGTATCCCAATTAACATCTCAGTTATCGGAAGCGAAAGACATATCTCTCCTGATACAGCACTGGCAATGTTCCGCATCGCCCAAGAATCCCTGAGCAATGCCGGACATCACGCAAAGGCCTCGCAGATACAGGTCAATTTGAAGTACACAAATAAGAATGTAATCCTGAGCGTCATAGATAATGGGAAGGGATTTACACCCCCCAAAGAAATCTCCAGTCTGACGAAACATGGCAAGCTTGGAATCGCTGGTATTCATGAACGGGCGCAACTCATTGGCGCAACGTTGTCTATAAAATCAAAACGAAACGAAGGTACAGCGATCACCCTTGAGGTACCAATTAAACAAGCCAGTTGAATTTTGACCCATAATGGCATATAGTTAATATATATAAGCGTGTGGGAGGGAAGACAGATGGCAAAAATAAAGATACTACTTGCAGAAGACCACATTGTAGTGCGTGAGGGTACTCGGGAACTGATACAGCGAGAGCCTGATATGGAGGTCGTAGGAGAAGCCGACGATGGTATCCAAGCTGTACAGATGACCGGCAAGCTGAAACCGGACGTGGTGATAATGGATATAGCCATGCCGAACCTTAACGGCATCGAGGCCACAAAGCAAATCAAAGAAAAATATCCAGATGTCGCGGTATTGATACTTACCGCTTATGATGATGACCAATATGTGTTCGCTTTATTGGAAGCAAAGGCCGCCGGATACCTGCTGAAAACCGTCCGTGGAGAGGAACTCATTTCTACTATCAGGGCTGTCTGTTCCGGCGAGTCAGTTCTCCAGCCATCCATCGCCCGCAAGGTTATAGAGCGCTATAACGCGGCGATGAGGCCGGGCAGTAAAGGCCTGACAGAACCTCTTACCAGGAAGGAGATGGACGTTCTCCGGCTGGCGGCAAGGGGGATTACCAACAAGGAAATAGCAGATGAGCTCAACCTGAAAGTGCAGACAGTGCGCAGCCGGCTTAAGAAGGTATTTAAAAAGCTCAACGTCAGCTCACGCACCGAAGCCGTTATGTTTGCGATGAAGAAAGGCTGGATATCCCTGCACGAAATAGAAACAAGACAGGAAAGCGGCAACTAACGCCACAAAATGTCCAGACGCTTCTTTCATAGGCAGAGTAGATCGAAGGAAGAGACTCTCAAAAGATTGCAGTGCTATTCTCATGAAAATTTCAGAGGAGGCCTCATGTTATGAAGGCCTCCTCTGTCACATAACTGAATACATAAGGCTTGTCTCATATTAGCTCTGGGGAGAAACTCCTAAGATGGTAGTGAAGATTGTCACCGATAGCACCGCCGATCTGCCGCCAGGCGTAGCCGAAGAGCTGGACATTACCGTTGTACCACTATACGTCCGGTTTGGTGATAAACTTTATCGCGACCGCATCGATATCAGCGAGGACGAATTCTACGACAGGTTGGTACACGATCCGACCCTCCCCGGCACGTCCCAGCCCACACCGAACGACTTCGCTTTCGTCTACCGCAAGCTGGCTAAAGAGGCCGACGGCATCATATCCATACACATATCGAGCAAGCTCAGCGGCACCTGCAGCTCCGCCCTCAGCGCGAAACAGCTTGTCGATAGCCCCTGCCCCATCGAGATAGTGGACTCGCTGTGGACGTCCATAGCGCTGGGCTATCCGGTGATCAGAGCCGCCACCGCAGCCAGGGGAGGGAAGAGCATGCAGGAGCTTCTAAAGGAGATAAAAAGCGTTATATCGAATATTCATTTACTGGGTTTCTTCGATACCCTGAAATATATGCAGCTCGGCGGGCGCATCGGCAAGGCACAATCGCTGGTTGGCTCTGTACTCAATGTGAAACCTCTTGTCACCATGAAAGACGGCGAATTCATCCCCGTCGGCAGGGTGCGCACATATGCCAAGGCTAAAGAGCGCCTGTTCGAATTTGTAAAAGATGGAAGACATAAGGAAATCGCACTTGTTGTTCACAATACGACGCCCGATGTAGCCCGGGAGATGGCAGACCGATTCAGCTCATTCGTAGATAGAAAAAACATCATAATTGCCAGGCTTGGCCCTGTGCTGGGCACGCATGCTGGCCCGGGCACATTATTCACCGGATATCTGGAAGGCAAACCCCAATAGCAAACTTGAATCGCCATAGACCTCATGAACACTGAGTATATACACGATAAGCTGGGGCAGGCGGTTGAATCAATCGCCGGCTACTACATGCCGACGCAGGAGCTACGGTTAAAATACAACAATAGAGAGGTGCTGTGCATCCTGGGTTCCACCAAGGTTGAGAGCAGTTACTATCTCACCGGTGGTGGCCCATACGCCCTCGTCCCGGGCTATATTATCAGGTGGAAGTGCAAACAAAGCACGGATGGCAGTCCGGTATCGGAGGTCGAACCGATCAAAGACGAAGACGCCCGACAGAGCATCTCCGCAATTATCAACGATATCGAGCCTGTAAAGATCATCGATTTCTGGTAGAGACAAAGCTGCTTCCCCATCATGACCGCAAAATTACAAGCGACGTTTTCCCCTATTGACATTTCTTAATATATCTATTATTCTACATATATAGATAATTCGATAATGAAGAGGGCAGTATGGACGAATCGACAAAACACCTATTCAAGCTGCAGTCTGAGATATGCAAAACACTGGCGGACCCCAAACGGCTGATGATATTGCATGAGTTGCGTGACTCTGAGAGGTCGGTGGGGCAGCTGGCATCGAGCCTGGAACTGCCGCAGTCAAATATATCGCACCACCTGGCGATAATGCGCGAGCGCGGAATAGTCACCGCCCGCCGCGACGGCACTACGATTTACTACAGCCTAGCCAGCCCCAAGATTGGAAAGGCCTGCGACCTGGTTCAGGGAGTGCTCAAGGAACAGCTGTCAAACATGAAATCGTTAGCGGGTTCGATCAGGCTATAGATAGAAGTATAGGGAGGAGTTAAATGACGAAGGAATATGTACATGCCGAGCTGGGCGAAGAAGTACGTTCCATAACCGGATACTATATCCCGGAGAAAGAAATAAAGCTCAAATACAAGAATAGGGAGTTCGTCTACGTCTTCGGCGCCGCGGTGGTGGACAACAGCTGCTGCGGCGTGGGCGGATGCGGCTACGCGCTCGTGCCTGGATACGTGGTGAAGTGGAAGAACAAGAAGAACAAGGAAGGTCTGCCCGTATCCGACGTAGAGCCCATCAGGGACGATGCCGATAAGCAGGCCATCGCCGATCTCGTGAAGAAAAAGGAAGGCGTCGGCGACGTTAATTTCTGGTAATAAAGTGGTGCAGGAGAAAATTCTCCTGCCAGGGTTTTAGGGGTGTCCCCTAACTTTAAAATCCCCCAAGACTGGGGGATACAGGGGGTTGAAAGGAGAAAGAATATGCCACTCTATGATTATCAATGCGAGAAATGCGGAGAGAAATTCGAAATAAGGCAGTGCTACGGGCAGGACGGCTCCAAGCTGAAATGCCCGAAGTGCGGCGAGCCCAACCCGCGCAAGCTCATCACCGGTATCGCCCCCCAGGGCTCGGGCAGCGGAACGGAGAACGGGCAGGCCTGCTATATACCGAGGAGGGGCGGTTGAGGATAGATCGGGCGGCTCCGTCGGGGCTGCAAAATATCCTGATTTCAAACGACACTCTACTTACAGTCCAGTAATTGCTGCGAGTGTTAGCGACCACCTGTGGGCGGTTGAGGAAATCGTCCCGCTTTTCAATTAGCACTGTTGCTCTTCGGTATTTCAGAATGAGATAAGTTTAATGTTCGCTTCGAAAATAACGTAGAAAGCAAGTGCCAAGTAAACGATAACAGATAATATAATCGATACTTTATAGCTTTTAGAGGTCTTGGCTTTCGCAATATCGTCGGCATGAGCAAGATAAAACTTCCGACCCCATAGTGCCACATATATCCGGCCTGAATAAATAGCGGTACGACATATCACACGATACAGAACAAGTACTAACATAAAATAGCCCAATCCAGCGAATAACAGAAGTGGAATTGCAACCAATAATACCAAGCCTCCCCATAATAAGATTCGTCTTATAGGAAATATGACCATGACGTCTCTCCTGAAGTTTAGGCTATTATTTAGATATTCTATTACATCATCATTTATTTTGCTTGGCTTTACAACCATGTTAATTTCTGTATTTAATCTAACAGAAATCGTCCCATTTCAAACTTATACACCCATATTTCACAACCCTATTGCATTGCTAAAAAAAGTATGCTATTATGACGTGCGTGTTTTTACACGAGTGGATGATGGGTTGTAGGAGAGGGGGACTGGTTCTTTGTGGATGAAGACGGTTTATCTGCCGTAGATGAAAAGACCAGAAACCGGAGGGTGAGCATGCCCGCCGCGGGGCGGAACAGCAACCTGAGGCTTCCTGTATCGGCATTCGCATCAGATGTGGCGAGGTTAAAGTTATCGGTACAGTGAAGATCAGTTGAAGCTGAGGGCGTGCCGACTTCCACTCTCTCCTGCGCAGGGGGGGTGGATTTTTTATCTGAGAGAAAGGGGGTCGATAAGATGCAC
>Ga0172362_10000038_pt1 | contig 79101 bp, 61 predicted proteins | sample LakKivs1_kivu2a2_FD_114534 | JGI IMG/M metagenome (GOLD analysis project Ga0172362, IMG submission 114534) | Sediment microbial communities from Lake Kivu, Rwanda - Sediment s1_kivu2a2 | ecosystem: Environmental > Aquatic > Freshwater > Lake > Sediment | place: Rwanda: Western Province, Lake... | reverse complement strand
GTCTTCATCGCCGCGAGACGCTCGACCACGGCCTTGCCGCACACGACGCCGCCCGGGTTGCTGTAGCGCGGCACGCACCACATCCCCTTGACCGACGCGTCGGATGCGACCAGGCGCTCGACCTCGTCCATGTCCGGCCCGTCGTCGCGCATCGCGACCGGGATCATCGCGATGTCGTAGCGCTCGCAGATCGCGAAGTGGCGGTCGTAGCCCGGGCTCGGGCAGAGGAACTTCGGCTTCTGTTCGTACCACGCGGGCCCGCCGGTCGTGCCCTTGAGCAGCGCCTGCACGACCACGTCGTGCATCATCGCGAGGCTCGAGTTGCCGCCGACGATGACTTCTCCGGGCTGGACGTCCAGCAGCTCCGCGAACAGCGCGCGCGCCTCGGGCAGGCCCTCGAGCACGCCGTAGTTGCGACAGTCGGTGCCGTCGGCGGCCTTGAAGTCGCGGCCGAGGCAGTCGAGCAGGCCCAGCGAGAGGTCGAGCTGCTCGTTGCAGGGCTTGCCGCGCGTCATGTCGAGCGCGAGGCCGCGGGCACGGAAGGACTCGTACTCGGCGCGGAGCGCGTCGAGATTCCGGGTTTGCTGGGCGGGATCCGTCGTGGCGGTCGTCATCGTTCCTCCGGGTGTCAGTACAAGCATGGATCGGGCGCCGCCGGTAGGGTGCCGCGCGGACGAGGCATCGAGCGGGCTGCGCTTCGGACCGGACTCGTCTCCTTGGGCGTCAGATGGTACGCCCTGCCGGTGCCATCCTTCGTGGTCGGCCAAGCCGGTGCGGACGTCAATCCTGGTACTTCGGCTTGCGCTTCTGCTTCCGCGCGCGGATCGCCTCTTCCAGGTTCTGCGTCGTGAGCCGCACCAGCAGCTGGTTGCGGTTCTCGAGGTCGATGGCGTTCGTCAAGCTGCCCGACTCCAGGTTCGACCACAGGACCTTCTTCGTCATCGCGATGCCGTGCGGGCTGTAGCCGCACATCTGCTCCGCGAGGTCGAGCGCGGCCGGCAGCAGCTCCTCGTTCGGGTAGACGCGCGACACGAGCCCTGCCCGCTCCGCCTCGACGGCTCCGATCTCGCGTCCCGACAGGATCATCTCGAACGCGCGCGACGCACCGACGAGCCGCGGCAGCAGCCAGCTCACGCCGAGCTCGGTGCCGGTGAGGCCGTTGTTGATGCCGGCGGCGCGGAAGGTCGCCGACTCCGCGGCGAGCCGGACGTCGGCGCCGAGCGGCAGGCACATGCCGCCACCGTGCGCAGGCCCGTTGATGGCCGCGATCAGCGGCTGCGGCATCGCGCGCATCGTCGGCACGAGATCGGACATGAACTCCATCGCGCGGATCGCGATGCGCGACATCGGCAGCCCCTCGATGCCCGGCGGCGCACCGTGGTCCTCGAGATCGAGCCCGGCGCAGAAGCCGCGCCCGGCGCCGGTCAGGACGGTGACCCAGGTGTCGTTGTCGGCCGCGACCGTCCGCAGCGCCTCGTAGAGCGGCACGACGGTGTCGAACGACATCGCGTTCATGCGCTCGGGCCGGTTCATCGTGATCAGGCTCACGTGCGGGCGGGGCTTCTCGACGACAACGTAGGCCATGTCTTCTCCGGATCTTCTCTCGGGCTTGCGTCGGCGGCGCCGACTCGGCGATGACGGCGCCGTGCCACCGGACGCACTGCCGGCGCTCGACGAGCCCGTGACCCTACCGACAGACGCCGCGGAGAGCCACCGCCGCGACGGCTTCGCGGTCGTGCGCGGCCTCGCCACGCCGGACGAGATCGCGTGCTTCCGGCCCGCGATCGTCGCGACGGCGCAGCGTCTGAACCGCGAGACGCGTCCGCTCGCCGAGCGCGGCACGTACGGACGCGCGTTCCTGCAGACGCCGAACCTGTGGCAGCACGACGACGCGGTCCGGCACTTCGTGTTCGCGCGCCGCTTCGCGCGCGCCGCCGCGGAGCTGATGGGCGTCGCGGGAGTGCGCCTCTACCACGACCAGGCGCTGTTCAAGGAGCCGCACGGCGGGCTCACGCCGTGGCACCAGGACCAGATCTACTGGCCGCTCGCGACGACGCACACGATCACGATGTGGATGCCGCTCGTCGACCTCGACGCGGCCATGGGCATCATGCACTTCGCGCGCGGCTCGCACGCGGGCGGCGCGCTGAGCGACCTGCCGATCGGACGCGCGTCGCAGGAGGAGCTGTCGCGCCTCGTCGCGGAGCGTGGCTTCGCCGTGGAAGGCCCGTCGAGCATGCGCGCGGGCGACGCGACCTTCCACGCGGGCTGGACGCTGCACGGAGCACCGCCGAACGCGACCGACCGCACGCGCGAGGTGATGACCGTCATCTACTACGCGGACGGCGCGCGCGTCGGCGGCTCGGACGATGCGACGCGCGCGTTCGACCTCGCGGCGTGGCTGCCGGGGTGCCGCGAGGGCGACGTCGCGGCGAGCGCGATCAACCCGCTGCTCTGCAGTCTCGACTAGCTCGCGCAGCAGTTCGCGGAGCGCCGTCTCGACACGCGGCTTCAGGCGCCTTTCCGCCGGTCCTTCGAACCGTCAGTTCGTCCGAGGCGCGTTCGGGAGCAGCGTGGCGACCAGGCCGTCGGCGTGAGCTTCGACCCACCGCACTGCGGTCGGTTCGATACCGGCCAGCAAACGGGCTTCCGGGGCATTCACGTAGACCATCGATGCAGCGCCGACCAGCACGTAATGGAGCAACCGATCGTCGATGGGCGCCGCCAGTCCGGCCTTACGAAGCCGGCGCCACAGCCTGCGAACGGTGTCGTACAGAGGCCGCACGTGCCGCTCCGTCATCCACTTGACGCGATCACTCTCCGCGGTCGCCTCGTGCACCATGATCCGGTTCAGCTCGGGGTGCCGCGCCGCGAAGCGGACGAAGCGTCGGATCATCTCCGCGAACGCGGTGGCGGTTTCCGCCACATCACCGGCGCCGTCGCGCACCCGCGCGGAACCGACGCCCTCCATGGCCCGCGCGAGCTCGGCAAAGAGATGGTCGACCGCCGCGGCCCAGAGCGCCTCCTTGGAGGCGAAGTGGTAGTTGATCTGCGGCTGGTGCGCCCCGATGCGCCTGGCGATCGCTCGGGTCGAAGCTCCTGCGAATCCGTTCGCGCCGAACTCCGCGAGCGCGGCATCGAGCAGTCGTTCGCGAATGTCTTCGCGCACCACCCGCACGCGGCGTGCTTTCCTGGTCACTTGCTTCACGCTTTCAGAACACTCTATTATCGTTCGATAATAGAACGTTACGGAAGGATGGATGGAGAAATGAAGCTCTTGCCCCTGGCTCAGGAACCCCTGACCGCCCCCACGGATCGCGACATGCTTCCGTCGGAGCGCCGCGAGTTCGTGCGGACGCATCGCACTTGCATCTTCGGGTATGGGCGGCAAGCCGATGGGCCTTCGATGTCGGTCGTCTACTACATCCCGACCGACGACGATGAGCTCCTGATCTCGACGATGCGCGAGCGCTCGAAGACGAAAGCGGTTGCGCGCGCCGGCAAGGTGAGCCTCTGCGTTCTCGACGAGCGCTGGCCGTTCGCATACCTCCAGGTCTATTGCGAGGCCCGGATCGACGACGATCCGACTCTCGTCGTCGACGTGATGATGGCCGTCGGCGGGCGGATGTCGGGCCAGACACTTCCCGACGAAGCGCGTCCGGTCGTCGAGACGATGGCCAGGGACGAGGACCGCGTCGTGGTTCGCTGCCGGCCGTACTCGACCTTCGCGCAGCCACCGCGGCACCTGCACCGAAACGACCAGGAAGAGAAGATCACCCACTGGATCACCGCCGCCATGCCGTGGGATGCGCTCGACGAACGCTGATCGCCAGCGTCTCAGCGCGCGTCGTCAGCGCGACGCCACCGTCGCGGCGTGGTTCACGTAGATCGGCGACGACCACGCGCGCTCCTCGCTCGGCGTCAGGCAGTCGTCCGCGAACGGCGTGCGGTAGTCGCCGTAGCAGATGTCGGGCTCGATGCAGTCGCCCTTCTCGTCGTAGCGGCAGCGCAGCCCGCCCGCGTTGACGGCGGGCGTGGGCTCCTGGATCGCGCGCGCGTAGTACGTCGCGTCGCGCGCACCGGCGACGAAGTCCTCGTCCTCGAACTCGGCCACGCAACCGTCCGGGCTCGGCGCGCAGTCGATGCGCTTCCACGGGTCCTCGATCAGCGGACCGACCGGCTCGCCGGGACGCGCCTGCGGGCGGATGCGCACGACCTCGATGCGCGTGACCTGCTGGCGCTCGTCGGTCGGGTTGTAGCACTCGCCGCGGCACAGCTTCTCGAGACGCTCCTTCGGCATCGCGCCGTGCGCGTAGTCGGGGCAGCCGGGCTTCTGCTTGAACGAGCCCGCGGCGCGCACGCGGAAGCGCGGCGCCTTGCCGAGGTAAGCCTCGCCGCCCATGGGCACGGGGCCGTTCTCGCCGTTCAGCATGTCGAACCACAGCAGCATGCGCGGGCCGCTGGTGCCGTAGGTCTCGCGGCGCACGAGCGCGTCCCAAATGGCCTCGCGCGAGCGGCCGTCCGAGTGCACCGCGACCAGACCGCCGGTCATGAAGAACGACGCCTGGCGCTCGAAGTCCACCACCTGGAACGGCTGCACCGTGACGTTGTTCGGGTCGAACGCCACCGACTCCGGCGTGCGCGGCTTCTCGGGGCCGAGCAGGCGGCGCGCCCAGGTCTCGTCGCGTGCGCCGGTGGTCTCGGTCATCTGACGCCGGTCGTACTCCTTGTAGCCCGTGCCAGGACGCGCGCTGTGGTTGTCGCTCGAGCCGATGAAGCCGAAGCGGAAGCGCTTGCGCTCGCCCGGGTCGTCGAAGTTGCTGATCGCGAGCGCGAACTGCGCCGAGTTACCCGGACGCGTGGAGAACGCCGGCTGGAAGCAGTCGCGGCACTGGCCGCAATCCTTCCACTCCTCGGCGCGAACGCCCGGGACGGTCAGGTGTCCCGCGACGCCGGCGGCGACGTAGTTGGCGCGCGCGTCGCGCACGCGCTGCTCGCACTGCTCCGCCGGGATGTCGCCGCAGCGCGCGCGGATCAGCTCGCCCGCCTGCCAGCAGCACGGCAGGAACTCCGCGGTCGGCTGCGCGCACTCGAGCTTGCCGTCGGGTCCGCGCACGACCTCCTGGTTGTCGCGGTACTCCTCGGAATTGCCGTGCCCGGAGAAGATCTCGAACAGACGCTGCTTGTCGGGGTCGTTCTCCTTGCTCGTGAGCTGCTTCGCGAACGTCGTGCCGGGCGGCGTGTAGAGGCCCCACGTCGTGCCGTGCGGGATCACCAGCGAGTCGAAGCCCCACTGACCGAGCTTCTCGAACAGCTCGTGCGGCGTGGCCGCGGTCTCCATGCAGTCGTCGGGCAGCTTGCGCGTGTCGACACCCTGCTCGCAGACCTCGGTCGCGCGGAGATCGGTCTGGTACTCGCCGAAGTCCAGGTAGCGCTCGCGGTTGGGCAGATCGAGCAGGATCACGCCGAGCTGCTGGCGCAGCGGCTGGCCCTGCTGCAGCAGTGCCAGCGAGCGGCCCGAGGCGCTGATCGGGCGCTTCGGCACGCGGTCCTCCTCGGTGTCCTTGAAGATGACGTTCTTGTGACCGTAGTGGTCCTCGGGCGTCGTCCCGACCTGCGTCCACTCCCAGCCGAGAAACGCGACCACGTCGGGGTTCTGCGGATCACCCGCGACCGCGTTGCACTGCCGGATCGCCTCCTTGGTGTCGCGCCAGTGCTTCGGCGAGATCGACTCGGCGTGGTCGTTGATGCTCCAGAAGTCGAGGTCACTGCAGAAGCGGGCGAAGTCGCAGGCGTCGGCGGGCGGGTGCGCGCCCTCGCCCTGGACGAGCGGCAGGCTGCGCATGAACGCGTCGGCGGAGAACGTCGTGTGCACGTGCAGGTCGCCGAACAGGATCGTCTTCGCGTCGCCCTCGCCTGCCTCGACGCTGCCGCCGAGCGCCGCGGCGGTCTCGCGCTGCGTCTCGGTGCGTGCGGCAACGACCTCGGCTGGAAGCTGGGTCCGCGTGACCTCGCCGGGCCCCTCGAGCTCACCGCCCCAGAAGATCCAGACCGACGCGATCCCGAGCAGGACGGCGAGAGCCAGCACCAGCAGGACTAGCCGCTTGACCATGCGCATGACGAAGATCCCTCCGCTTGACGTGCGTACCGCGGCGGCAGCCGACGCCGCACACCCGACGGCCCCCGCGGATCCCCGCATCGGCGCCGCCCGAGGTGCTTACTGCACCCAGAGTGCCAGATCCAGAACCGGCATTGCCCGGGTCCGGCGAGGCGGCTAGCATCGGCGCGCTCGCGCCCAGGGGGATGAGTCGCGCTGCCGACCGGTGCGGGATGGAGGGATGTCCATGCGGACCCACGGAAAGATCACCACGATTGCGCTCGCGCTGCTGACGATCGCCGGCACGGCGCGCGCCGGCACGCCGATCGCGGGCTACAACGAGACCACCGTCGCAAGCGGTCTCACATCACCGACCGCCGTCGAGTTCCTGCCCGACGGGCGCCTGCTGGTCACGGAGAAAGGCGGCGCCCTGAAGCTGGTCGATGCCGGCGTCGCGTCCACTCTGGTCACGATCCCGGTGTGTGGGGGATCGGAGATGGGCCTGCTCGGAATCGCGCTCGACCCGAACTTCGCGAGCAACGGCTTCATCTACCTCTACCGCACCAAGCCCGCGCCCGGCGGTTGCGGCAGCTCCACCGGACGCTTCAACCAGGTGGTGCGCGTCACCATGGCGAGCGGCGCGATCGCGCTGGGCTCGCTCGTCGAGCTGCTCGACGGAATCCAGACCGACAACGGGAACCACAACGGTGGCGTGCTGCGCATCGGCCCCGACGACAAGCTCTACGTCGGTGCCGGCGACACCGGCCTGGGCGACAACGTCGGCCCGCCGGGCTCGGCGACCAATCCGTACGCGCAGGATCTCGGCCAGCTCGAGGGCAAGATCCTGCGCCTGAACCTCGACGGCACGGTACCGGGCGACAACCCCTTCGTCGGGCAGCCCGGGGCACGCGAGGAGGTCTTCGCGTACGGCTTCCGCAACCCGTTCCGGATGGGCTTCGACCCGATCACGGGAAGCCTGTGGGTGGGCGACGTCGGCGATCTGACGGTCGAGGAGATCGCCATCGTCGGCGCGGGCGACAACCACTCGTGGCCGTACTGCGAGGCGACGCTCCCGGCCGGCTGCGCGCAGCCCGGCGACGTGGCGCCGATCTTCAGCTACCCGCACAGCGGCGGCAGCTCGCTCGGCTCGTCGATCACCGGCGGCGCCTTCGCGGGTGCCTCGTTCGGCGGCCTCGAGAACGACTACTTCTTCGGCGACTTCACCGGCGACTCGATCTACCACCTCGAGCCGAACGGCCCGCGCGACGGCGTGACGGGTGGGGCGACGGCCTTCGTCACCGGCGCGAGCGGGCCCGTGGACGTCGTCTTCGGCCCGGACGGCGCGCTGTTCTACGTCTCGTTCTTCACCGGCACGGTCCGGCGCGTGGCGCCCAACGCACCGGCTGCGGACGTCGACGCCTACCTCTGCTACCGGGCGGCGCTCGCGCGCGGCCAGGCGAAGCTGCCGGCGGGAACGACGGTCGCGCTCGCAGACGACCTGGTGCCCGGCCCGCTCGGCTTCGACGTGAAGAAGGCGATCTCGATCTGCAACCCGGCGTCGGTCAACGGGAGCACCGTGCTCGAGCCTGCGGCGCACCAGCAGGGCTACACCGTCAAGCGCGTCGCAGGCTCCCCGAAGTTCGCGAAGACGCTGCAGACGACCGGCGACCAGTTCGCCAACCGAAACCTGCAGATCAACCAGGAGAGCTCGCTGCTGGTGCCGTCGAGCAAGGTGCCGGGCGACGGCGGCGCACCACCCTACCTGCTCACCACCGTCGACCACTACAAGTGCTACCGCGCGGCCCTCGCCAAGGGATCGCCGAAGTTCGTGGCGCCCCCCTCGCCGACGGTGAGCGACCAGCTCTACCCGGGCGGGCAGGCCTTCGTGCTGAAGAAGCCGACGCGCTACTGCACGCCGGTCGCCGCGGACGGCTCCGCCATCAACGAGCCGACCGCGCGCCTGGTCTGCTACGGCGCGCGGCTGCCGGCGGGCACCAAGTTCCCGAAGACGCTGGTCTCGACGAGCAATCCCGACTTCGGCGACGACGTGCTGCTCGCGACCGCGGTCAGCGAGCTCTGCGTGCCGGCGATCGCGAACCCGTGAGATCGCCGCGCCCGGGACCGGCCTCTCCGGTCCCGGGCGCGGCGCCGGCATCCCGCATGCGGATGCCGGCCATCAGCGATCCGCCGGACGTCGCGCCGAAGCGCGACGTCAAACCAAACGCGACTCGACCGCGGCCGCTGCACACACGTCGTGCAGCGGCCCAGCGATCGACCGCAAAGACGCGGTGGCGGTGGCGAAAACGCGCCGCTTCTCGGCGCGTTCGGGCGGGCACCCAACTTGCGTGCTGTCGCGCTGCGGCTGCGAACCGCAGCGCTCCACCACGCAACGCGAAGGAGGTCCGCACCATGGCGATCACCCCGCCGACGGACGCCGAGCTCGACGCGCTCGTGCTCGCGCGCCTCGCGAACATCGGCATCGACATCACCAACCTGCCGCTCTCGGACGCGTCCGCGCCGGCCGATCAGACGCGCCTCCTGGCGTCGCTGCGGAGCTTCATCCGCAACAGCGCGCAGATCAGCCAGTACGTCGCGGACGTGCAGGAAAACCCGCCGGTCCTCTACCCGGCGCAGCTCACCGCGTGGACCGTCGAATGAACCCCGCCGGGCGCAGCGTCGAGAAGGGGGCAACGGAGATGCCCGAGATCCTCATTCCACCCGAAGAGCCGCAGGAGCCGCCGCAGGACACGACCATCGACCGCCGCGCCTTCCTGATGCGCTTCGCGGCGACGGCCGCGGCCACCTCCGCAGCCGTCGCGATCGCGCCGAGGCTCGCGCGTGCCACGACCCAGGTGCCACCGTAGCTCATGGACCCCGACGCGTTCGCGTCGGACATCCAGATCGGCGACGTCACCGACCTCACCGAGCTGACGCTCGCCGAGGCGGCGAAGCTGATCAAGAGCCGCCAGATCAAGCCGATCGACCTGGTCGAGGCGTACCTCGCGCGCATCGCCACCTTCGACGGCGTCTACAAGGCGTTCAACACCGTGCTCGGTGAACAGGCGCGTGCGCTCGCGCGCGCGGTGCGGATCACCGGCAACAACCCGGCGCTGCTCGGCATCCCGCTCGCGATCAAGGACAACTACTACACGGCCGGCACGCTCACGACGGCGAACTCCTTCATCTTCGAGAGCTTCGTGCCGACCTTCGACGCGACCGCCGTCGCGCGCCTGAAGGTCGCGGGCGCGATCGTGCTCGGCAAGACGCAGATGGGCCCGCTCGCCACGACACGCGCTACCACCCCCGACGGCATCGTCACGACGGTGAACGCGTGGACGCCGGAGACGCCGGAGATCAACCCGGGCGGCTCGTCGACCGGCTCGGCGACCGCGGTGGCGGGGCGGCTCGCGTCGTCCTCGATCGGTACGCAGACCGGCGGATCGATCACGGCACCGGCGATCGCGCAGAACCTGACCGGTCTCAAGCCGACCATGGGGCGCGTGTCGCTCTACGGCATCATCCCGCTCACGTACACGCGCGACCATCCCGGCCCGATCGCGCGCGACGCGAAGGACTGCGCCCTCATGCTGCAGGCGATGGCGGGCGCGGACGCGAACGATCCGCGGACCCAGGGCCTGCCCAAGGTGCCCAACCTGGTCAGGGCCGCGACACCCTTCAAGCGGAAGGGGAACGTCGTGGTCCGCTGGCGGACGCGCATCGGGGTGATCCCGGACTACACCGCCGGTGCCACCGAGACGGCGGCAGCACGCGCCGCGATGCTCGCCACCTTCGCCTCCGTCGGCTGCGAGATCGTGGACGTGCCGCTCCCCGACGAGTGGTCGCTCCTCACCGGACGATTCAACGACGTCCGCCTGCCGGAGCGCAGCGAGCCGTTCCTCGAGTTCCTGCGCCAGGATCTCAAGCTGTTCGGCGTCTCGCTCAACAGCTGGATCCAGGGGCTCTTCCTGAGCGGCGACGAGTACCTGAAGGGCCAGCGCGCGAAGTACCTGCTCGCCGAGCGCGTCTTCGCGACCTTCTTCGAGCAGTGCGACGTGGTCGTGCAGACCTCACCGGTGCCCTTCGACATCATCGGCCTGCCCGAGATCGCGTTCCCGATCGGCTTCGGGACCAGCACCAGCCCGCCCGGTCTCCAGATCCCGCTCGGCGCCATCATCGGCGGCATGCCGTTCTCCGAGGACCGGCTGCTCGCGCTGGTCGCCGCGTACCAGGCGGTGACCGACTTCCACCTGCGCCGCCCGGCCGACCCGGTCCTGCCGTCGCTCGCCGCGGCGCGTCGCGTCCAGGCCGGCGAGCTGCGCCTCACGGCCGAGGACGCGGAGCGACTCACCCAGTAGCGCGGGGTCGCGGGGTCGGGCGTGCCGGAGCCGCGCCCCCCTCGCATCCGCCGTGCGGCCGAGTCCGGCGGGCCAAAGGGACAGAACAGCTGGTCGAACGGCCACCCCGGCGAGTGAGATCGCTGGCCTGGCGCACCCCCCTTGTGCGAGTATGCCCGGGATCGCCGCTTGCCCAACGGGTCGAGCACGGCAACCCACGGGAGGGTATGCGCACGATGGCCCAGCTACCGAATCGCGATTCCAAGATCGCCCTGGCGCTTCTCGTCGCGCTTTCTCTGAACGCCGCGAGCTGCGGCAACTCCGGCTCCGGCGGCGGTCCGGTCGATCCCGGCCCCGGCCCGGGGAACCCGAGCTGCACCGACGACCAGAAGCAGTTCTCGAGCACCTTCGCGGGCATCCAGGAGGTGATCTTCGAGCGCCACGGCTGCACCGAGCAGATCTGCCACGGCAGTGCGGCCCAGGGTGGCCTGAACCTGTCGCCCGACGTCGCCTACGACAACATCTACGACAAGCTAGCCTCAGGAGTGTCGGGGAAGCTCATCGAGCCCGGCGACAACGACCGCAGCTACCTGTGGCTCAAGCTCGCCGCCGCGACCAGCCCGGGCAGCGTCGACATCTCCGGCTCGCCGATGCCGAGCGGACGCCCGGCGCTCAGCGCGGACGAGCTCGAGCTGCTGCGCCTGTGGATCTACAATGGGGCACCGCGCGAAGGTACGGTCGCGGGCAGCGAGGCGCTGCTCGACGCTTGCCTGCCCGATCCCGAGCCGATCATCGTCAAGCCACTCGATCCGCCCGCACCGGGGGACGGCATCCAGCTCGTGATGCCGGAGTGGCCGCTGCCGCAGAAGAGCGAGCACGAGCTCTGCTTCGCGACCTACTACGACTTCACCGACCAGGTGCCCGACGAGTTCAAGGATCCGACCAACACGCTGTTCCGCTTCAGCGGCTTCGAGCTGCGCCAGGATCCGCAGAGCCACCATCTGCTGCTCTACTACTCGCCGCTGAACTTCCAGCCCGGCGGCGTCGACGTCAATCACCCGTCGTTCGGCAGCTGGACCTGCTCGGGCGGCGCCCAGCACGGCCAGACCTGCGACCCGAAGGCCAAGGACGCCTGCGGCAGCGAGGGCCTCTGCCACAGCGAGATGCAGCCGAGCTTCGCCTGCGTCGGCTACGGACCGCCGTCCGACGAGCCGGCCGAGATCGCGGGCGGCGCCGGACAGGCGCAGGCCTACCTGCCGTTCTTCCCGGGCGTCTTCTCGCAGGTCCCGATGAAGGGCGTGGTCTACTGGAACACGCACGCCTTCAACACGACCAGCCTCGACACCACCATGCACGGGCGGCTGAACTACTTCTTCGCCAAGGACCAGCGCTTCCCGGTGGTGCGCATCAGCAACTTCGGCGCGATCTTCCGGCCGAACAACCCGCCGTACACGAAGGAGACGTTCTGCAACGACCACGTCTTCCCGGTGGGCTCGCGCGTGTTCCACCTGTTCGCGCACATGCACCGGCACGGCGAGCACTTCTGGGCGACGCTGCCGGACGGCACGCAGATCTACGAGACCTTCAGCTTCAGCGATCCGACGCAGCAGCGCTACGACCCGCCGCTCGCGTTCGACTCACCGGACCGGGCCGACCGCACCGTGCGCTACTGCGGGACGTACAACAACGGCATCAAGCCCGACGGCTCGCCGGACACCGAGCTGGTGACCCGGCTGTCGCGCATCCCGCCGAGCGCCCAGGGCACGATCGGCGGCTCCTGCGACCCGATCGCCTGCACTGCCGGCAAGGTCGGCGCGGCCTGCAACGGTGCCGCCGACGACGCGAGCTGCGACTCGTCGCCCGGCGCGGGTGACGGCGACTGCGATGCCTGCCGGATCACCGGCGGCGAGAGCACGCAGAACGAGATGTTCGTCCTGTTCGGCGCGCAGTTCATCGACCCGACCGTCCCCGGCTCGGACCCGCCGGACGCCCCGCAGGGTGTCGCGCAGGTCGCGAGCCACGACGAGAACGGCCGCTCGCTGTCGACGACGCCGGCCTTCCCGCACTTCCAGGGCTGTGTCGCCCCGGGACGCGGCATGTCCGGCACGGCCGGCGTGTCCGCGGGCGTCAAGCAAGTCGCCGACATCGCCCAGTAAACCTCGCGTGCGGGCGGCGCTCCGCCCGCACGCGCCTCCTTGCGAGCCCGCGCCGACCGGCGCGGGCTCGCTCGCGTTCACGGCGGGCCTCCGATCGCAACGCGAAGGCCCGCCGCCCGAGGCGCGGCCGGGGCCGCGGCTCGCCTCAGAGTGCCGTGCTCCCCGGATCGCGGCGCCGGCGCGCCAGCGCCGCCACGTACTGCCCCGTCCACCATCGCGTCGGCCACCGCCCGAGACGCTCGGCGGCACACGCGACGCGCAGCGCGCCCGGTCCGGCCCGGCCACCGAGGGTGCGCTCGATCCCGACCAGAGCGACACGCGGAAAGTGATGCACCGCGGTCAGCTCGGCGACCGTGAATCCCGCGTCCTCGAGCGCACCGCGCAGTCCATCGCGGCCGTGCGTTGCACCGACCGCGTACGGCACCACTCCCACACGGCGCAGCAGCGGGGAGAGCCTGTTTCGCAGCCGCACCAGCGGATGTCCCGGGTTGTCGAGCGTCACGATCAGCACTCCCCCCGGTACGATGACGCGCTCGAGCTCGCGCAGCGCGGCGGCGATCTGGGCGTGATCGGAGAAGTGGTCGAGCGTCGAGTTCGACACCACGACGTCGAACGCGCCATCGCGGAACGGCAGCCGCCGGACGTCGCCGGCGACCGCGGTGGCACCGCCTCGGCGCACCGCACCCGCGGCGATCACCGGCGACACGTCGATGCCGGCGACGCGCTCCGCGCGCGCGGCGAGTGCCGGAACGAGGCCGTCGCCCCAGGTCTCGTCGTAGAGGTCGGTCTTCAGCACGCGGCGCGAACGACCGGCGGGCAGCCAGCGCTCGAGCAGCGCGAGCGTCGCCAGGTCGGCGTGCCGCCGCCAGAGCGGTGTCGCGCCCCCCAGGTTGCGACGCGCGACCGCATCCCAGTACGCGGTCGGCTCCGACGCGTGATCGTGCTCCTCCGCGCCGCGTCGCGCGCGCGTCATTCCTCTACGGGCCCGGGCAGGTGCCCGGGAAGCTGCCACACCTCGACATGCAGCTGGTCGACCGAGTCCGGGTCGTTGAAGACGATGCGCTGCTCGCGCGGCGCCAGCGCCGCGGTGCCCTGTGCGAGCAGCCGCTCGACGAGGGCCACGCGCGCCGCGCGGATCTGGGCGCGCACCCGCCGCGGGCGCCGCAGCAGAGCGCGGTGCAGCGCGTTCACGTACGGATCGACCACGGCCCGCACGAGCCCGTTGCGCTGCGGACGCGCCAGGGCCGCGTGCGCCGCCTGCTCCTGCTCGAGGATCGCGGCGAGATCGCGCAGCTCCTGCGGCGGGTCGATCTCCTCGGGGATCACGAACAGACCGACGCGGCGCGCGGCGTCGCCGACACCCACGCGGCTCGTCACCACCGACAGCGGGATCGAAACCAGCAGCGCGCCGATGATCGGCGTCACCCACCAGAAGTAGTCGGGGTTCAGCCAGTAGAGGCCGAGCCCCCAGACCGTCGCGAACAGCGTGTCGAAGCCGTGCTTGCGCAGCGCCTCGCCCCAGCCGGTCTGGTTGTCGTCGCGGCCCTGCGACGTCCAGGAGACCGTCCGGCCGAGCAGGTTCTGCACGACGAAGCGCGTGTGGAAGACCATGCGGATCGGCGCCAGCAGGCTGCCGAGCAGCGTCTCCACGACGATGCTGACCAGCAGGCGGAACACGCCGCCGTACGCGCGCCCGCTCCGGCGCTGCACGACCAGCAGCAGGACGCTGAGGAACTTCGGCAGGAAGAGGATCGCGGCCGTCACCGCCATCAGCGCGAACGCCCAGTCCGGACGCCAGATCGGCCAGTCCGGGAAGAGGCTATGGCCGTCCGGGAAGTAGTTCGGCTCGCGCAGGACGATCTGGATCGCCTCCACCGTGCTGAGCACGAGGAAAGCGAACCACAGCATCGCCGACACGTAGGAGAGCACCCCGTTGACGAACAGCGTCCGGTGCGCGCCGAACAGGCCCTCGCTGAAGAGGAGCCGCAGGTGCTGCAGGTTGCCCTGGCACCATCGGCGGTCGCGGCCCATCTCCTCGAGCAGCGTCGAGGGCACCTCCTCGAACGACCCGGGGAGATCGAAGGCGAGCCAGAGCTCCCAGCCGGCGCGGCCGAGCAGCGCCGCCTCGACGAAGTCGTGGCTCATGATCTCGCCGCCGAGCGGCGGCTTGCCGGGCAGCCGCGGCAGCCCACAGTACGCCATGAACGGCGCGATGCGGATGATCGCGTTGTGGCCCCAGTACTGGCCGTCACCGAGCTGCCAGAAATGCAGCCCCGCGGCGAACATCGGCCCGTAGACACGGCTCGCGAACTGCTGCACGCGGGCGAGCAGCGACCTGCGATTGACCGCCGTCGGGACGGTCTGGATGAGCCCGACCTTCGGGTGCTCCTCCATCATGCGCACCATGTGCGCGAGCGTCGGCCCCGACATGATGCTGTCGGCGTCGAGCATGATCATGTAGCGGTACTTGCGGCCCCAGCGGCGGCAGAAGTCGGCGACGTTGCCGCTCTTGCGCTTCAGCCGGACCTTGCGCCGCCGGTAGAAGATGCGGTCGAACGCCTTCGCGTCACGGCACCACGTCGCCCATGCGGCCTCTTCGCGCGCGGCGGTCTCGACGGTCTGGGTGTCGCTCAGGATGAAGAAGTCGAAGTGCTCGAGCACGCCGGCGCGCTCGAGCGAGCGGCGGATCGCCTTCAGCCCGGCGAACACGCGCTCCACCGGCTCCTCGCAGATCGGCATGACGATCGCGGTGCGCGCCTCGGGCGCGATCGGCGCGTCCGGGTTCGCGACGACGCAGTTGGTGATCGCGAAGCGGTCGCGCCGCCCGACCAGCGTGAAGAAGCCGAGCGTGGCGGTCCAGAAGCCGATCGAGATCCAGCCGAAGAGCGCGCCGAACAGCAGCACGATCGCGACCTCGACCGGAGTACGGCCCTGGTCGGGCAGCACGTTGACCATGAAGCCGCTCGCGATGACGCTCGGGATCAGCACCAGCAGGACCAGCAGCAGCCGGCGCCGGTGGGCGACGCGCGGCCACGGCAGACGCCGCCGCTCCGCGCGCAGGTCGGCGCCGAAGCGCGGCTGCTCGACGCCGGCGCGGCGGGCGCGCACGCGCTGCAGGACACGGCGGAAGAAGCGGCGCTCGATCTTCGCCGGGACCATCGGCCCGCGCAGCAGCGGCGGCATCGACCAGAGCACGCCGTCGCGTACCGGCACCTCCGCACCGGGCGGTGCTGCCACGGTGCCCTGCGGCCCGAAACCCGCCTCGACGCGCCAGGCGAGGAAGTCGTCGGTCGCGGGATCCCACTGCACGCGCGACGCGCCGGCACGCTCCTCGAGGATAGCCTCGAGCGCGCGCCGCGTCTCGGCGTCGGCGTCGCTGTCCGCGGTCCAGGGCTGGGCGTGCAGCGCCCGCTGCACCGCCTGCTCCGCCAGCACCCTGCGGTCCATCTCGGGCACGCCGAGCGCGCCGAGATAGTCGACCCCGCGCCGGTGCGCGCCCTGCCAGTCCTGCAGCAGGCGATCCGCGGGCACCTCGAGGAAGACGCCGTCGCTGACGCGACCGCTCGCAGCTGCGCCCCCCGGCGCTGCCGCCGCCGCGCCTCCCCGACGCTCTGCCGGGTCGCTCACGGCAGGACCACGTAGGACCAGGTCTCGGTGAGCGCCTCGCCACCGGCATCGAGAAAGGCGCGCACGTCGACTGGACCCTTGTGGCGCGGGCGCACCTGGAACGCGAGCCGCCAGCCACCCGTGACGGGGTTCTTGACCACCTGCTGCTCGATCAGCTCCGCCGAGTCGTCGCCGCCGGCGATGCTCACCACGCCTCGAACCACCGTGTCGGCTGGCATCTTGGCGAGCTTGCCGCCGTCGAAGTCGACGACGAAGCGGTGCGCGTCCTCGAAGGTACCGAAGTCGCGCCGCGTGCCGACCACGCGCCCCCCGGGCGGACGCTTCGCGTCGTCACCGAACCACGACATCGAGTACGCGAACGTCGCCGGGGTGCCGGGCTTCGGCAGCTCCGCCGGCACCCAGAACGCGACGATGTTGTCGTGGATGTCCGACTTCGTCGGGATCTCGATCAGCTCGACGCGCCCCTTGCCCCAGTCGCCCTTCGGCTCGACCCACGCGCTCGGCCGTAGCTCGGAGCGCGCCTCGAGGTCCTGATAGTTCGCGAAGTCGCGGTCACGCTGCATGAGCCCGAACCCCTTCGGGTGCTCGATCTGGAAGCTCGACACGTGCAGCGTGCGCGGGTTGTCGAGCGGACGCCAGAGCCACTCCCCCGTTCCGGTCTGCATCAGCAGACCGTCGGAGTCGTGCACCTCGGGACGGAAGTCCACGATCTCGCGCAGGTCGTTCTCGCCGAGAAAGTACATGCTGGTGAGCGGGGCGATGCCGAGCTTCTTCACCTCGCGACGCAGGAAAAGCCGCGTCTCCACGTCGACCTGGGTCTCGGTGCCCGGCCGCACCACGAACCGGTACGCCCCTGCGACGCTCGGACTGTCGAGGAGCGCGTAGATCTCGATCTCCTTTGCTCCCGGTGAAGGTACCACGAGCCAGAACTCGCGGAAGTCGGGAAACTCCTCGCCCGAGGACTCCGCGGTGTCGATCGCCAGGCCGCGCGCCGAGAGGCCGAACACCTCGTTCTTGCCGAGCGCCCGGAAATACGAGGCGCCGAGGAACACGATCACCTCGTCGGGGTACTTCGGCGTCTTGATCGGGTAGTGGATGCGGAAACCTGCGAAGCCGAGGTCCTGCGGCACCTGGCTCGCGAACTTGTTCTTGCCGTAGTCGAACAGGCTGGGTGAAAACTCGACCGGTCGCACGCCCTTCCCGTCGACCAGATGGATGCGCACCGCTCGGTCGTAGAACAGCCCGAGGTGGAAGAGCTGCACCTCGAAGCGCGACTTGCGGTCGCGCCAGAGCGACTCGTCGGGGCGGAAGCGGATGTCGCGCCACTGGTCGTAGCTCAGGTTGAGGAGCCAGTCGGGGACCTTCGGCCGCGGCTCGTAGCTGCTCGCGGCCAGCTCCTGCGCGCGCTTGGCGACGTCGTCGAGGCCGAACGCGCCTACGCTCGCGGGCAGCAGCGCAACGAGCATCAGCACGAGGCCACCGAGCGTGCGACGAACACGCCCTGCGGTTTCCTCCGTCGTGGTCGGCGAAGCCGGCGCGGACGTCGGATGCGGCAAGAGCCAGTGGAGGCGGCGGCGCGCGCGGCGTCCGCCACGGTGTTCGGTCGAGTGAGTCCTGTTCGGCACGGCGCTGATGGATAGCACAGCCGGGCGCGCGTCAACGCGCGGCGTCGCGATGCGTGACTGCCGGGAGGCGGCGCGGGCGCCAGGGGGCACGGGCCGCGCCCGCGGTGCCCCCGGGCACCGCGGGCGCGGCGCCGTCACGGTGCGGCCAGGTCGGAAGGAAACCGGAACCGGCGCCATCCCTCGCGGCCGGCGAAGCCGGTACCAACGGCCGACGAAACGCTCTGCCGGCTCCATCCCTGGTGGCCGGCGAAGCCGGTACGAACGTCAATCTTCGGCGTCCTCGTCGTCGGCGCCGGCGGCTGCGCCCGTGGCACCGGAGGCACCGGCCTTGGCCTTCTTGTGCATGCACTTGTCGACGCGCTCGACGCGCGTGCCGAGTTCCTGGGCGACCTGAGCGGGCGTCTTGCCGGCCGCGATCGCTTCCTTGACCTTCTTGCAGGGAACCTTGTCCTTCGCCGAAGCCACGCTGCCCGGAAGGGCGAGCAGGCCGGCTAGCAACGTCACGACCACCCATCGCATCGCGTTCTCCTCCTTGGTGTCTGCTTACCGCCGCACCGCTCGACGAACAAACACGGGACCTCGCGGCGGTCGTGCGAACGTGCTTTCCTGCGAACCCGTGCACGCGATGCCGACCTGCGGCCGCATCGCCTTCCGCCCGTTCGCGGAAGAAGACGTCGCGCGCCTGCACGCCCACTGGAACGAGGCGGACGTCCGCCGCCATCTGTGGGACGACCAGCCGGTCGCCGTGGACACCGTCCGCGAGGTCGGCGCCGCGAGCCGCGCGAGCTTTGCCGCCGACGGCTACGGCTTGTGGATCCTGACCGACGCGGCGGGCTTCGCCGGGACGTGCGGGCTGCGCGCGACGGACGCCGGCGACGTCGAGGTGCTGTACAGCATCGAGCCGGCACGCTGGGGACGCGGGCTCGCGACCGACGCCGCGCGCGCCGTACTGGACCAGGCGTTCGGCACACTCGGCCTGCCGCGCGTGCTCGGCGGGGTCGACGACGCGAACCACGCGTCGCGCCGCGTCCTCGAGAAGCTCGGCATGACGCCGCACGCGGCCACGACGCACGGCCCCGCTGGCGTCGGCTGGCTCGCGATCGACGGTGCGCGCTGGCGAGCTATTTGGGCTTGACGGGTGCCCCGCCACCCGGCGAGTACAGCGGCACGATCGGGGAGGCACCCTTCGCCGGCGCGCCGCCCTGCAGCGGGATGATCTTGGCGCTGCCGCCCTTGTCCACCTCGTCGATGCGGACCATCGCGTGCATCGGTACGTGCAGGCGATTCACGCCGTTGAACTCGTTGCGCAGCTCCTGCTCGCCCGGGTCGATGATGACCTCCGACTTGCTGCCCCACACGAGGTCCGCGATCTCGACGAAGCCGAACAGCAGGCCCTGCCCCACCTCGCGCGCGTAGAGCTCGAAGATTCGGCCCTCGTTCAGGAAACGGACGCGGTAGAGCTTTCGGGTCGATACCTTCGCGATCTTCGGCACAGGCGCTGGTTATGGACATCGCGCGACGGACTGACAAGAGGGCCCGCATCTTCGACCGTCGGGTTCGGCGATGTTGAGGCCGGTGATTGCCCCGACCGCACCGCGGGCGTAGCGTCTGGTTTCGAGCCGAGAGCACGAATGCGCAGACCCGCACCCGTTCGCGCCATCGCGACGCGCTCCGTCGCGGTGGCGCTCCTGCTGCTCGGCATCCTCGCGACCACGGGCCGCAGCGGCGCGGCGCCGTCCCCGGCGGCTCGGCTCGCCCGCGGCAAGATGCTGGTCGCGAGCGACCGGCTGCCAGACCCGAGGTTCCGCCACTCGGTCGTCCTGCTGCTCGAGTACGACGACTCGGGCGCTCTGGGCGTGATCGTCAACCGCCCGACCGACGTCGCGCTTGCGACCGTGCTGCCGGAGATCGCCGAGCTCAAGGACCGGCCGGAGACGGTCTTCCTCGGCGGACCGGTCGCGCTCGACCGCATGATCCTGCTGGTGCGTGCGTCGCAGGCGCCCGAGCCCGCGGCGAAGGTGCTCGACGGCCTCTTCGTCACGCCGAGCTTCGACTTGCTGCGCGAGCTGGCCCGCGGCCCGCGCGACAGCGCGCCGTTCCGGGCGTTCGTCGGCTACGCCGGCTGGGGGCCGGGGCAGCTCGACGCCGAGGTGGGACGGGGCGACTGGGACGTCGTGCCCGGCCAGGTGTCGCAGGTGCTGACACGCGAGCCCGCGAAGCTGTGGCAGCAGCTGCGCGAGCGCGCGCAGGGCGACTGGGTACGCGCCTTGCCGTCCTCGCCGGTCGCCGACGCCGACCGCCTGGCCCGTGCGCCGTCGGTCAGGGCGGACGACGCGGGTGGTGCGCAGGGCTCGAGCGACGGCGATGCGTCGCCGCCGGCCGGAAGGAGCGCGTGCCGCAAAACCGGGAAGGTCGGGAAGCCGCTCGGCGACGTGCTCGGGTCGCCGAGCGGCTTCGGCATCTGCTCGCCCTCAGCCCTCGATCGGGACCGCGAACGCTCCGGCGAGCTGCTTCATGACGTCGGCGGTGGTGACCGGCCGGTTCTCGTCGTGCACCGGCGGCTTGCCACCACGAACGCTCTTGACCGACAGGTCGACGTCGGGCGACTCCGCGCGGAGCGCCTTCGCGGTGCACTTCGCGCGCGGGCGGTGTGCGAAGGCGTCGAGGCGAAACGCGCGCAGCGCGTTCTCGTGCGTCATCTTGTTCACGTCGGCGTCGGGCACGCCGGCGAGCGATCTCGCGAGGATCTCGGGTGACTTCGGCCAGGTCGTGTCGGAGTGCGGGTAGTCGCACTCCCAGGTGATGGTGTCGAGACCGACTACGCTGCGCGTCTGGACGCCGATGGCGTCGTCGATGAAGCAGGTGATCATGTGCTCGCGCCACACCTCGCTCGGCTTGCGGCCCTTGAAGTCCTGGTGCGTCCAGGCGTGGTGGTGCTCGTGCACGTAGTCGGCGCGCTCGAGGAAGTACGGGATCCAGCCGATGCCGCCCTCGGACAGCGCGATCTTCAGCTTCGGGTACTCCTTCAGCACGCGTGACCACAGGATGTCGGCCGCGAAGTCGATGATCTTGATCGGCGTCGTCGTGATCATCACGTCGACCGGCGCCTCCATCGAGTTGAACTGCATGCCGGCGCCGGAGCCGATGTGCACCGCGAGGACCGTCCCCTCGTCGCACATCGCCTTCCACAGCGGATCCCAGTGCTCGGAGTGGAAGCTCGGGAAGTTCAGCTTCTCGGGGCTCTCGGTGAAGCTCAGCGCGTGGCACCCCTTCTTCGCGACGCGTCGGACCTCCTCGGCCATGAGCTGCGGATCCCACATGATCGGCAGCGCGAGCGGGATGAAGCGTCCGGGGTACGAGCCGCACCACTCGTCGATGTGCCAGTCGTTGTAGGCGCGCAGCATGACCGCGGCGAGGTTCTTGTCGGCGAGCTCCGCGAACTTCATCCCGGTGAAGGTCGGGAACGACGGGAAGCACATCGACGCGAGCACGCCGTTGGCGTTCATGTCGCGGATGCGCTCGTGCACGTCGTAGCAGCCGGGACGGATCTGGTCGTACGACGTCGGCTCCATGCCGTACTCTTCCGGTGGCCGGCCGACGACCGCGTTCAGCCCCAGGTTCGGGATCTGGTTGCCGTTGAAGTACCAGACGTCGGTCCCGTCCTTGCGGCGCACGACCCTGGGCGCGAGCGACTTGTACTGCACCGGCAAGTGCTGCTCGAACATGCTCGGCGGCTCGACGACGTGGTCGTCGACGCTGACGAGGATCAGATCATCGGCGTGCATTTCATCTCCGTTCGTCCCCGTGCGGTGGTCGCCGTCGCGCCGCGCGCGACGGCTCCGCTCCTGCGATGGACCTCGGCCTCGGGTAGAGCCCTCCGGCCTTGCTTGTTCACTATCGCACTTCCGGCTCGGCTCGCTAGCCGTTCGAACGACGTGCCGCGGCGGACGCCGCCTGCGTGACCGGTGCGGGGATGTCGTACAGCCGGCTCCAGTTGTCCCACAGGATCTTGCGCTGTGCGTCACGCGACAGCGGCAGCCGCTGGAAGCACTCGACCGCGCGCGGGTACTTCGAGTCGGCGTGCGGGTAGTCGGTCGAGAACACCAGGTTGTCGTCGCCGAAGTGCGCGACGTACTGTGCGACCAGCTCCTCGTCGGCTTCCACCGACACGAAGCAGTTGCGCAGGAAGTACTCCGACGGCTTCATCGTCAGGTCGGGCGCCTCCATGCGGCCGAGCCACTCGTAGTGCTCGTCGAGCCGGTAGAACAGCCACGGCGCCCAGGCGCAGTTGCCCTCGAGCAGCGCCACGCGCAGCTTCGGGAAGCGCTCGAGCACACCGCCCGCGGTCAGGCTCACCGCCACCGCCATGATGCCGAGCGGCTGCGAGAAGGTGTGCCACATCATCAGGCGGTCGAAGATCTCGAGCGAGAAGTCGGGCTTCAGGTAGTTCTGCCCGCCGCCGTGGAACGCGACCGGGACGTTCAGGCGCTCGCACTCGGCCCAGAGCGGATCGTACACCGGCGAGTGCCACTGGCGTCGGCCGACGACGCCGGGCGAGAGGAAGATCGACTTGAAGCCGAGCTCGGTCACCGCGCGACGCGTCTCCGCGACCGCGCTCGCGACGTCGTGCGGCGCCACCATCGCGGCGCCGAAGAAGCGCCCGGGGTGGGCGCTGCAGAAGTCGGCGAGCCAGTCGTTGTAGCCGCGCGCGATCGCCGCGGCGAAGGCAGGCTCGAGGCCGTCGGGCCCCATGACCTCGGGCAGGTCGAGGCCGAGCACGAAGAGGCCGCGCGTCGGGAACATGACCGCGAGATCGAGCCCCTCCGCGTCCATCGCCCGCGCCTGCGAGGCCGGGCTCCAGCGGTCGGCCTCCCCGTCGGCGTACGCGTTGGCGTGCTCGGGCTTCCAGGCCGTGCGATCGGCGAGCGGGCGGACCGTGCCGAGCTTCAGGAGGACGTGCGACTTCACCTTGACGCGCATGTCGCGCTGCATCTCGGTCAGCCCGACCGGGGCGACGTGCCGCCATGCGGGGTCGATCCAGCGCTGCCAGAGGTCGGCCGGCTCGAAGATGTGCATGTCGCTGTCCGCGACCAGGAGTCCGTCCTTTGCCATCGCTCCTCCACTCGAGACCAGATCGGTCAAGCGTTCGCCCACGTACATAGCAGGGCCGGGTGTGGTGATTCCACCGTTCTCGTCGGCGGGCGAGCGGCACCGGGAGGCCGGCCAGCCGGAACGGGACGCTTGCCCTGCGCGCAACACCCGCGCGAGAGTCCGCGCGCTCCAATCGACGATCCACGCACACCAGGAGGGCATCCATGTTCGAGCGCGCCGTTCTCGCTGCGATCTTGAGCTTCTCGATTCTGGTCGCCGTCCCGGCTGGTGCCGTCACACTGCCGGAGGTGAACGCGATCGCCAAGTGCCAGCGCACGATCGCAACCGCCGGGGCCTCCTTCGCGCAGCGCTCCATCCGGGCAACGCTCAAGTGCACCAACGAAGTGAGCGAGTGCCAGGTCCAGTGCGACTACGGCGTGTTCGGCCCGTCGTGCAACTCGAACCCGCCGCCCTGCTGCGACTCCGACGACACGGGCTCGAACGCGACGTTCGGCGAGTGCATGGCCGAAGCCGACGAAGAGTGCGACAAGCAAAATCTCAACATCGCCAAGGCCGAGATCGCGAAGCAGAACAAGATCATCGGCGCCTGCTTCGATCTCTCCACCGAGCAGCTCTGCGGCGGCTCGGGCTCGGGACTGAACATGGACATCCTGAGCGCAGGCTGCCTCGCGCTCGACCCGGGCTACGAGTGCAGCCTCGGCGGCTTCCTGAACTGCGTGGGTGGGCCGCTGCAGCGCCAGCTCACCGGTCAGATCAGCTCGCTCCTCGACCCACGCGCCTCCGAGTCGCTGGCCGCGCTCGGGCTGCAGGGTCAGTTCCCCGGCGTGCCGGTCACCCGCAAGCGCAACGAGGATCTGCCCGCGGCCAACAGGATGGACGTGTGGAGCTTCACGGCGCAGGCCGGAGACGAGGTCGTGGTGCGGGTCAACACACGCGACGACGGCGGCAACCTGTCGACGCTCGCACCGCTGGTGAGCCTGGTCGGCGGGGACCTGACGACGCCGGTCCTCGACACGTCGCTCGGCACGCGCGACTGCCCGGTGCCGAGCGCTTGCGGGGCGCAGTGCCCGACGTTCCGCCGCACCGTGCCGTTCACCGGGACCTATGGCCTCGTGGTGCGGTCGGGCTCGATCGCCGGCTGCGCGGGCGGAAAGTACCGGCTCGTGGTGACCAGCACGGGAGGCGGTACGCCGACCCTGGTCGCGGACGACGCGATCGCGCCGTGAGCGGCGGCGTCACCGCGCCCTCCGTCAACGGTCAACGCGTCGGGAACAGATCCCGCTCCGGCTCCCCGAGCCGCCGCGCGATGCCCTTCGGCCGCCGCTTCTTGAGCCGCGACGCCTCGCGCTGGCGCTTCTCCGCGCGCTCGATCAGCAGCTCGTGCGAGCCCGTGTCCGCGCCCGGCTTGCGGCGCTGCGTGTAGGTCCCGGCGCTCGCCATGTCCCAGGCGTTGCGCTGGTCGGCGAGGTGCGTCTCGAGGATGCCGTGCATCTCCTTCTGCAGCCGCGGGTCCTCGACCGGAATGAGCACCTCGACACGGCTCTCGAGGTTGCGCTTCATGCAGTCCGCCGAGCCGATCCAGTACTCGGCCGTGCCGGCGTTGCGGAAGTAGTAGATGCGCGAGTGCTCGAGGAAGCGTCCGACGATGCTCACCACGCGCACGTTCTCCGAGAAGCCCGGCAGGCCGGGACGCAGCTCGCAGGTGTCGCGCACGATCAGGTCGACCTTCACGCCGGCCTGCGCCGCTCGATACAGCGCGCGGATCACGTCGACGTCGTCGAGCGCATTCATCTTGAACTGCAGGTGGCCCTGCTGCCCCGCCTGCTGGTGCGCGATCTCGCGCTGGATGCGCTCGATGAGGCCCTGCTTGACGCCGGTCGGGGCGACGAGAATCTTCTTGTAGCTGCGCTTCGGCTTGTAGCCGGTCGTCAGGTAGTTGAAGAGCTCGGTCAGGTCCTGGCCGATCTCGTCGCTGCTCGTCAGGAGCCCGAGGTCGGAATAGATGCGCGCCGTGCCGGCGTGGTAGTTGCCGGTGCCGACGTGGCTGTAGCGGCGGAGCCCGGTGTAGTCCTGGCGCACGACCAGGATCACCTTGCAGTGCGTCTTGAGGCCGACCACGCCGTAGGTGACGTGGATGCCGGTCTCCTCCATCCGGTTCGCCCACTGGATGTTGGCGCCCTCGTCGAAGCGCGCCTTGAGCTCGACCACGACCGCGACCTGCTTGCCGTTGGTCGCCGCGGTGATCAGGTGCTCGATGACCTGCGAATCCGCCGACGTGCGGTAGAGGGTCATCTTGATCGCGCGGACCTTGGGGTCTTCGGCGGCTTCCGCAAGGAAGCGCTCGACCGACGACGAGAACGACTCGTAGGGATGCTGCAGCAGGATCGAGCCGGCGTCGCGGATCACGTGGAAGATGTTGCGCCCGCGCGTCAGCTCGGGGCTGTCGACCGGGTGGTGCTTCGGGTCGCGGAGCGACGGCACGTCGAGCGACGACAGCTCCATCAGGCTCGCGAGCCCGAGACGGCCCGACACCTCGACGACGTCGCCCTCCTCCTGCAGCCCGAGCTCGGACGCGAGCATGCCGCGGTGCATGAGCGACATGCCCTTGCCGATCTCGAGACGCACGATCGGCGCGAACTTGCGGTCGCGCAGCTCGCTCTCGATGAGGTCGACGAGGTCATCGGCGTCCTCCTCGTCACGCTCGGTGTTGGCGTTGCGCGTGACGCGGAACAGCTCGCTGCTCTCGACCTCCATGCCGGGGAACAGCAGGTCGAGGTTGTCCTCCATGACGTCCTCGAGCGGCACGAACGCGTTGCGGTCGCCGACCCGCACGAGACGCGGGATGCCGGCGCCGACCGGGACCTTCACGCGCGCGAGCGAGATCTGCGAGTCCTTCGGGTAGCGCACCATCACCAGCAGGTTCAGCGACAGGTTCGAGACGAACGGGAACGGGTGCGCCGGGTCCATCGCCTGCGGCGTGACCAGCGGGTAGACGTTCTTCAGGTAGTACTCGCGCAGCAGCGCGCGGTCCTTCTGGTCGAGGTTCTTGACGTCGGTCAGGTGGATGTCGTGCTTGCGCAGCCGGTGCACGAGATCGGCGAACAGCTCCTGGCGGCGCGCATCGAGCGCCGCCACGACGCGGTAGCACTCCACGATCTGCTGCTGCGGCGTGCGGCCGTCGATCGTCGTCTCGCGCACGCCGGCGGCGACCTGCTGCTTCAGGCCGCCGATGCGCTTCATGAAGAACTCGTCGAGGTTCGCGCTGACGATGGCGAGGAACTTGACGCGCTCGAGGAGCGGCACGCGCTTGTCCTCGGCCTCGTGCAGCACGCGCCAGTTGAACTCGAGCCAGGTGAGCTCGCGGTTGAGGAAGTAGTCCGGGCCCGACAGATCGGCCGCGACGGCCTTCTCGCGCGTGCGCACCGGAGCCGGAGCCGACTTCCTGGGCGGCACGCGCTTGCGTCGTGTCGCCGCCACCTCGCCGGGCTTGCCCGACTTGCCGCGCTTCGGGGTCTTGCCCCGCGACTGCCCGTCGCCCACCGTCGTTTCCAGCGCGGGTGCCGTTCCGCGCGCGCCGTCCGCCTCTTCGACCATGCTCACTTCCCGAAGACCCCTGCGCTGTCCGGGTACCACGCGATCCCGACGTTGGACAACGGTCGCGCCGCGCCCTCTCTTTAGCCGACGCCGCGGCGTCCGCCTCGGCTCGGAACCCGCGACGCCGACGGGATCATGTACTCACGCGGTCGCGGCCAGCCGCCTTGGCGCGGTAGAGGGCCTCGTCGGCGACGCGGATCAGCCGCTCGGGCGTGGTCGCGTCCTCGGGCATGGCAGCGACGCCGATGCTGATCGTCGGGCGCAGCAGCACCTCGCCGAAGGCGAACTTCTGCGCCGCGAGCGCCGCGCGGATCTGCTCGCCCTCGGCCACCGCGGACTGGCGGTCGAGCTCCGGGAACGCGGCCATGAACTCGTCGCCGCCGAAGCGGGCGATGATGCCGCGCGTGCCGACGATCTCGCCCAGCATGTGCCCGACGCCGGAGATGGTCAGAGCGCCCGCCTGGTGCCCGTGCGTGTCGTTGATCTTCTTCAGCCCGTCGAGGTCCATCATCAGGAGTGCCAGCGGACGCCGCGTCCGGGTGCACGACGCGAACGCCTCGTGGAAGCGGTCCCGGAACACACGCAGCACGACCAGCCCGGTCAGCTCGTCGATGTTCATCAACCGGTCCACCTCGTGGTGGAACTCGCTCTCGACCTCGTCGTGGAAGCTGAACTTGAGGACGGTGTCGCCGAGCAGCAGCTTGTCGCCCTCGGCGAGATCGGCCAGTTCGACGATCTTGCCGTTGAGGCGCGTGCCGTTGGTCGAGGCGGAGTCGCGGACGATCCAGCAGTCGCGCCCGGCGTCGTGCTCGATCTCGCAGTGCTTGCTGCTGATCTTCGGGTCGCCCGGAATCACCAGCGTCGCGACGCTCTCGCGCCGCCCGAGGGCGAAGCGCTTCTCGTTCATCAGGTAGCGCCGCCCGAGCTGGGCGCCGCGGAGCACGATGAGCACCGGCAGACGTCCCGCCTCGGGCTCCTCCCACCCCGGAACATCGGACATCACCGTTCTGTCGTCGTCGTCGATCATGGCCGGTGCCGAGATGGATTCTCCGTTCCATCGCCCCCGGGTGTCAACTCCGGGCGTTCCGGAGTGCGTTCCGGAGTGGCGTTCCGGAGGCGCGCGTCGACGGCCGACACGCGCCGCACTCGAGACGCCACGCCAAGAGCGTGCCGGCGCGCGATTGCCGCAGCGCGCTTGCCGTCGCTCCCGCCGCGTGGCAACGCGCACCGGTGTCCCACGAGCCGCAGGCGCTGCGCCGCACGTTGACCCCCGTCGCGATCACGCTCTACGCGGTCGGGGACATCCTGGGGGCCGGCATCTACGCGCTGGTAGGCAAGGTCGTCGGCATCGCGGGCACGTCGGCCTGGCTGTCCTTCGGCGTCGCGGCGCTGATCGCCGTGTTCACCGGCCTCACCTACGCCGAGATGAGCTCGCGTTTTCCGGTGGCGGCCGGTGCCGCCGCGTACAGCGGACGCGCGTTCGCGAGCCCCGCCGTCGCGTTCGTCATCGGCATGCTGGTGCTCGCGAGCGGCATCACCTCGGCCGCGACCGTATCGCTCGCCTTCTCGGGCTACCTCGAGTCGTTCGTGACCGTCCCACCGCTCGCGGGCAGCGTGGTCCTCCTCGGCGTCATGACGTGGGTGAGCTTCCGCGGCATCCAGGAGTCGTCGAACCTGAACGTCTTCCTGACGATCGCCGAAGCCTCCGGGCTGGTTCTCGTGCTGGTCGCGGGGTTCTGGTTCGCTAGCCGCCTCTCGGGCGTCGAGCAGCTCGAGCGCATCGCGCCCGACGCGACCCCGGGGCAGATCCTGAGTGGCGCCACGCTCGCGTTCTACGCGTACATCGGCTTCGAGGACACGGCGAACGTCGCGGAAGAGGTGCAGGACGCGCAGCGCGTGCTGCCGCGCGCGATCCTGATCGCGATCGCCACGTCGTGCGTGGTGTACGTCGGGATCACGGTCGCCGCCCTGCTCACGCTGACGCCCGAGCAGCTCGCATCGTCGTCCGCACCGCTGCTCGACGTGCTGCGCGCGGCCGGCATCGAGCCGCCGGGAGGCGCGTTCTCGATCGTCGCGCTGTTCGCGATCTGCAACACCGGGCTGCTCAACCTGATCATGGCTTCGCGCCTGACCTACGGCATGGCGCGCGAGGGCCTCCTGCCGGCAGTGCTCGGTCGCATCCATCCGGTACGCGCGACGCCGTGGCTCGCGGTGCTGCTGGCGTTCGCGCTCGCGCTCGCGCTCGCGATCTCGGGCGGTGTGCAGATCCTCGCGCAGACCACGAGCCTGCTGCTGCTGTGCGTGTTCACGACCCTCCACCTGGGCCTGCTGCGCATCAAGCGCGGCGAGACCGCTCGCCCGGCAGGCATCTTCGTCACGCCGGCGTGGACACCGGTGATCGGCTTCGTGCTCTGCCTCGGGCTCGCCACGCAGTTCCCGCTCGCAGCGCATGGCCGCATGCTCGCGGTGCTCGCCACCGCCGCGCTGCTCTACGCGACGCTCGGTCGGCGCATGCGACACGCGTCCCCGCGTCCGTCGCCGTAGCGGCCGGTCGCCGGCGTCGGCGCCGCCCGGTACGTTTCCACATGCAGAGGCGCATGGTATCGCTCGCCGCTGGACGGGCGAAGCAGATCACCACGCCCGGGATGGGGAGAATACAGGCATGGCGGCGAGTGGGGCGAAGAAGATGTCGAAGAAGAAATCGACTGGCAAGGCGCCGGCAAAGAAGGCGGCCGCGAAGGCCGCGCCGAAGGCTGCAGCGAAGACCGCCGCGAAGGTGGTGAAGCCCGCCGCGGGCTCGGCGGCCGGGAAGAAGGCGACGAAGGCGGCGCCGACCGGGAAGAAGGCAAAGAAGACGGCTCCGGCCGCGACGAAGGGCAAGTCGGCGAGGACCGCGTCGCCCGCGAAGCCGAAAGCGAAGGCGAAGGCCGCCAAGCCCAAGGCGACCGAGTCGGCGCTGTCCACCGTGATGAAGTCTCTGCCGCTCCTGCCGGCCGTCAGCCGCTGGATCGGTCGCACCGTCGGCTGACGGGCGTGCGCGCCGCGCCCCTCGGGCGCGGCGCGCACCTCACGGCTCGAGGAGGGCGGTTCGCCAGGTGCCGGCGCGCCTGGTGAACAGCTCCCGGTGGTGCAGGCGGTCGTCCCGATGCGTCCAGAACTCGATCGACGACGGGACGAGCCGGAAGCCGCGCCAGTCCACGGGACGCGGCACCGCGATCCCGGCGAAGCGACGCTCGGCCGCGCGACGCCGCGCGACCAGCGCCGCGCGGCTCGCCAGCGAGCGGCTCTGGAACGACGTCGCGCCCGACAGCTGGCTGCCGCGCGGGCGCGTCGCCCAGTAGGCGTCGGCGTCGGCCCCGGGCAGCTCGACGACGCGCCCCTCGACCCGCACCTGCCGGCCCATCGTGTTCCAGTGGAACGTCGCCGCCGCGCGTGGGTTCGCGCGCAGCTCGCGACCCTTCCGGCTGCGCGCGTCGGTGAAGAACACGAAGCCCTGCGGGTCGGCCTGCTTCAGCAGCACCAGGCGCAGCGACGGCACGCCGTCGCGCGTCGCGGTGGCGAGCGCCATGGCCTCGAAGAGCGGAGCGCCGGCGCGCTCGGCGTCGCGCAGCCAGCGGCGGAAGCGGAGGATCGGGTCTGCTGCCATGGCGTGCAGTCTACTCCAACGCCGACCGGCGTCACGCCTCCGGCTCGAGCGCGATCGCACGATCGATGAACGGCTGCTGATCGGGGTGCAGGCGCGCGCGGGCCTCGTCCGCGGCGAGGAACTCGGCGCGGTCGATCTCCCAGTCACCCGGCTCGAGGACCGGTGCCTCGGGCGGCTCGATCGGCTCGGCGAGGAAGCCGATCACGCGCTTGCGCGTCCGCAGGTAAGCGATCTCGCCGAGTGCGGCGACGATCCGGCACGCGAGTCCGGTTTCCTCGCGCGTCTCGCGCACCGCAGTGTCCTCGGCCGACTCACCCGCCTCGACGAGCCCCTTGGGGATCGAGTAGGGCGCGCGCCGGTTGTAGCTCCCGCTCGGGTGCACGATCAGGTAGCGCCACTCGTTCCCGAACCGCGCCCGTACGAGGCACCCGGCCGCGACCTTCACCGGCATGCCGCTCCGGTAGCGAACCCGGCGACGTTCGGCAGGTCCGTTCGCTGGCGGCACGCCTGCCCGATGCCGTACATGGGAGCACATCGGCCGCGCACGGCGCCCGGGCTTTGGTTCGGTCCGGGCCGCGCCGATGAGACCCTGGACCGAGGAGGACGAGGCATGAGTCGGAATCAGGAGATCGGAACGGGCGCGGGCCGCCGCGCACCGCTCGTGGTCACGGTGGGCCGCCGCGCACCGCTCGTGGTCACGGTGGGCCGCCGCGCACCGCTCGTGGTCACGGTGGGCCTTTGCGTGGCGCTCGTGGCAGCACTGGGCTGCTCGCATCATCGCACCAAGAAGGCGGAGATCAACGAGCGCGAGTACGCCGCCTACCGGACCCGTGGCACCGCACAGATCTCCGGCCAGGTCACGATGACCCTGCCTTCCGGCGCGGTGCTCGACGGCTCCGCGTGCCAGGTGCGGCTCACGCCGATCACGACCGAGTCGACGCGCTACATGCAGGACGTCGTCCTGCAGGGCGGAACGAAGCCCTGGAAGGAGAGCCCCGACGCGGTCTGGTGGATCACCACCGCCGACCACGCCGGTCGCTTCACGTTCCGGGAGGTACCGGCCGGCAGCTACTACCTGACCTGCCTGGTCGCCTGGCGCGACACGATCGACAGCAGCGCGCGCGAGCGCATCCTCTGGGCGGAGACCACCGTCTCGGGCAGCGACACGGTCGACGTCCCGGTCTCGCGCTGACCTCCGTGGAGAGCCGAAAGTTCGACCTGTGCGTCGTGGGCAGCGGACCCGCGGGCCAGAAGTGCGCGATCCAGGCGGCCAAGCTCGGCAAGAGCGTCTGCGTCGTCGAGCAGATGGAGTCGGTCGGCGGTGTGGCGATCAACACCGGGACGATCCCGTCGAAGGCGCTGCGCGAGGCGGTGCTCGCGGTGCTCGCGGCGCGCCGGCACGCGGACGACGTCGGAACGGCGCTCGACCGCACGCGAGAGCTGGCGCTCCTCGTCGCGTCCTGCCAGCGCGTGATCCACGCCGAGATCGAGGTCGTGCGCCGCCAGCTGCTCGACAACGGCATCGAGCTGCTGCACGGCAGCGCGTCTCTGGTCGACGCGAACCGCGTCCGGATCGAAGGCCCGCACTCGAGCGAGACCGTCGCCGCATCGCACGTCCTGCTGGCCCCCGGGACCGCGCCGGCGCGCCCCGAACACGTGCCGTTCGACGGCGAGAACGTCGTCACCACCGACGAGCTGCTGCGTCTGCCGTACCTGCCGCAGACGCTGATCGTGGTCGGGGGTGGGGTCATCGGAACGGAGTACGCGTCGATGCTCGCCGCGCTCGGCGTCCGCGTCACGCTGATCGAGACCCGCGACCGGCTGCTCGAGTTCGCCGACGGCGAGATCGTCGAGGCGCTGCAGTACCAGCTGCGGCAGGCCGGCATGACGCTGCGGCTCGGCGAGAAGGTGGTCGAGATCAAGCGCGCGCCGGCGCCGGCGGGCTCGCGGATGCAGGGCGAATCGGTCGAGGCGACGCTCGCGAGCGGCAAGAAGCTGCGCGCGGACTGCCTGCTCTACTCGGGCGGACGGCAGGGCGCGACCGACGCGCTCAACCTGGCGGCGGCCGGCCTGGCCGCCGATGCGCGCGGCCGCATCGAGGTGAACGCGACCTTCCAGACCACCGTGCCGCACATCTACGCCTGCGGCGACGTGATCGGCTTCCCGGCGCTCGCATCGGCGTCCATGGAGCAGGGACGGCTCGCCGCCTGCCATATGTTCGGCGCCCCGATGGTGCTCGAGGAGGAGATGCTGCCGTACGGCATCTACGCGATCCCCGAGATCTCCATGGTGGGCGCGACCGAGGAGACGCTCACCGAGCGCGCCGTACCCTACGAGACCGGCGTCGCGCACTACCGCGAGACCGCGCGAGGGCAGCTGCTCGGCGACGACACCGGCATGCTGAAGCTCTTGATCCACCAGCAGACCGAGGCGATCCTCGGCGTGCACATCATCGGCACCAGCGCGACCGAGCTCGTGCACATCGGTCAGGCGGTGATGCGGCTCGAGGGCACGGCCGAGTACTTCATCGAGACGGTGTTCAACTACCCGACCCTCGCCGAGTGCTACAAGGTCGCGGCGTTCAACGGCCGCAACAAGATCCGCTGCGCCTGACCTCCGCACCGGCTTCGCCGGCCACGAAGGACGGAACCGGCACGGCGTTCCATCTGACGCGGCGCGCCGCCCGGCACGACCGTCTCGCCGGTTGAGACGCGCGGCGCGGTTCGGCCTCGCGCACCCGACCGTTCCGAGCCATACTCGGCGGCGATGCAGCTTCGACCCCGAACGGGGTCCATCGGAGGGTTCATGCGTCTCGTCAACTCCGCCTGGCTCCTGCTTCTCCTGCTCGCGTGTGGCACGACCGCGCACGCGGCCGACAAGTGTCTCGCCGGCGCGTCGCAGTGGATCGACCGCGCGCAGATCGACACGCTCCGCGCGGTGATCGAGAGCGGGTGTCCATGCGACACGGCCACCGCGCGCGACGTGTACCAGCGGTGCTCGCGCGCCGCCGTCAAGAACGCGGTGGAGACCAGCGCGCTGCGCCGCCAGTGCCGGGCCTCGGTGAACGCGCTGCAGGCGCGCGCCACCTGCGGTCTGCCGGCGGCGCCCGCCAAGGCCCCGTGCCTCTCGAAGGGCGCCGGTCCGCAGCCGAAGCTGCGCTGCGCGATCCGGCAGGAGTCCTCCTGCGCCGACAGCCCGAGCGGCCAGGTCCGCAGGATCGCGTGCGGCGGCTACACGCACTGCATCGACGCCGCCGACGCGAACGGCGACCTGCTGATCGACGCCGAGGACGAGCTGCGCTGCGCGGTGCGGAGCGCGACGATCGACATCCCGAGCGCCGCCGAACCGCCCGAAACGCCGGGCAGCGCGGGCGTGACGGTGACCAATCCGAAGCTGATCACGCAGTTCGGCAGCGCGACCTTCAACCTGAACAAGGCGCGCTACACGCGCTTCCACGCCCAGCGTCCGGGCGTGCAGCCCGATGCGATCCTGGTGCTGGTGCCCGGCTTCCTCGGCGGCGCGGGCGGCTTCAAGGTGCTGGCCGAGAACCTGGTCGCGCGCATGGCGCGCGATGAAGGCCTGGTCGTCGAGGTGTGGGCCTTCGACCGGCGCTCGAACCAGCTCGAGGATCGCGCCGGCATCCGCGTCGCCGACGACCTCGACGACGGCACGATCGCTCTCGACTGGCTCTTCGGCGGCGAGATCGGCATGCCGCTCAGCCCGGAGCTCGCGGGCCTCGGACGCCGGGCGGTCTTCTACGACACCCAGGCCGACGTCCCGTTCCTCGCGAACTGGACGAACCTGGTGTTCTCGCAGGACATCGACGCGGTGGTCGCCGCGGCCGACCTGGTCGTCCGGAACCACAACGTGTTCCTCGGCGGACACTCGGCCGGCACCGGCTTCGCGGCGCGCTACGCGGCAACGGACTTCAACCTGACCGGCTTCGGACCGGCGGACCCGGGCTACAAGAAGCTGCGCGGCCTCGTTCTCCTCGAGGGCGGCGGTGGCAGCACGGCGGGCACACCGCCGACCGCGGACACGCTCGACCGGATCGAGGCGCGCTTCGCAGGGGGCCTCTTCGGTGCGGTGCAGGCGAACGCGCCACGCTGCGCCGATGGCGTGACCGCCTGCACCGTCGCCACCGAGGCGGCGGACTGCGCGTTGCTCACACCCCCGGTCTGCATCCCGGCGCAGACTTCCTACTCGCTCGCCGGCGGCCTCGTGAACCCGCGCATCCTTGCAGCGAGCGAGCCGTCGGCGATCCAGGGTCGCACCGACCCGGACACGGGTCAGATCGTCATCCAGGTGGACCAGCTCGGGCCGAACACGTCGGCGGTCGAGGAGGTGCCCGATCTGGCGACGCTCGCGATCCTGCCGCAGGCGACGGTGTACGGCGGGATCGGCAGCTTCGTCGACGACGACGGTTTCATCGCCGGCCTCGCGAGCTTCGTCGCGACCTCGGTCGGCGCCCCCGGCCCGGTCGTCGGCGGCCTCACCACCTGGCAGGACCCGACCGAGAGCATTCCCCCGACGGCGCTGCCGAACAACGGACCGGCGCCGACCGCCTTCCCGCCGGGCACCCGCTGGGGTGACGAGAAGGAGGCCACCCGCTTCGACCGCCTGCTCGGCACCTTCGTCGCGGGCGAGACCAACTTCAGCGACTGGTACTACCCGAGCTCCGGCCTGAGCACGACCGCCGGACTGGTGGGCCTCGACTCCACCCCGCTGTCCGTCGGCCGCGGCCGGCGCGACATCGAGAACCTGACCCAGGCGCCGGCGATCGACATCCCGGTGATCGGCTTCGGCGGCTCGAACGGCCTCACGCCGGTCCCTGCGAGCTTCCGCGGCTTCGCGGACAGCATCGCACCGTGCACGGCACCGTCGTGCGACGGGCTCACGCCACGCGTCGTCGACGCCGTCCTGCCGAGCGCGGCGTTTCCGACGTACGGTGGTCCGGAGGGCGGCTACGAGGTGTACATCAGCGAGGGCTACGCCCACGTCGACGTGTTGACCGCGGAAGACGACCTGACCAACCAGGTGCTCGCGCCGCTCGCCGCCTTCGTCGCGCGCAACACGCAGTAGGAGGAGAACGGCATGCCACGCGCGTCGTGGAAGGGAACGGTGATCGCGGAGAGCACGGTCTTCGAGTCGGTCGAGGGCAACGTGTACTTTCCGCCCGGAGCGGTCCGGCGAGAGAACTTGCGCGACAGCAGCACGACGACCGTGTGCTCGTGGAAGGGTACCGCGCACTACTACGACGTCGTGGTCGGCGAGCAGGTCAACCGGGACGCCGCCTGGTACTACCCGGAGCCGAAGCCCGCGGCGAAGAACATCCAGGGACACATCGCGTTCTGGCGAGGCGTGACCGTCGAGGCCTGACCGGCGGCCAGGGCACCGGCAGCCGACGACGCGGTCGCCTCGCCGACCGCGTCGCGACGGCGGCTCGCCGGGTGCCTCCGCCGGACGGCCGGCGCGAGGCGCGAGGGCACGCGGCTTCGCGCGGGCGGTGCCGCGTCGCTACCCTGGGATCGTGCCGTCCCGTACGCTGCCGCCTCAAGCACGCTACTTCCCGGTCAAGGACACGCCGCTGCGCATGGAGGCGGGTCTCCTGCGCCACGGTACCGACCTCGGCAACGGCCCGGTGGACGCGCTGTTCCTCCAGCTCGACGACCAGCTCGAGCGCTACCGGGAGGCGAAGCACGCCGTCCCCACGTCCCGGCACGCGTTACTCGCGCGCGACGCCGAGGAGCGCCGGATCCAGGCGGCGGCGCTCGACTGGCTACGCAGCACGCTCGCGCGGGAGCACCCCACCCTGCTCCTGGAACTCGGGCAGGATGTCGCGCACGCCGACCTCACGGCGCTGGTCGAGCTGGTGCAGGAGGATCTGGTCGTGCTGCGGCGTCTCCCCGGCGGCGGCAGCGCCGCGATCGCGGTCCACGTCTCGTCGCCGAGCGGCTGGCGTCCGGAGCGCATCCACGGCGCGAGCTTCGGCGCCATCCACGGCCCCGTGCCCGATTTCGCGAAGCACCCGCAGGCCGAGCGCTCGATGGTCGACGCGATGGTCGAGCGCGGGCCGTACGTGCGCTTCGTGTGGACGGTGTCGGCGGACGACTTCCTCGACCACCATCCCGAGGAGGGCCGGCGCTCGCCGTGGCGCGCGGACGGCCCGGGCTTCCTGCGCGTGGAGCGCCAGACGACGATCCCGCTGCCGGGGCTCGACGCAGCGATCTTCCTGATCCGCGTCCTCCTCTACCCGTTCGGCGAGCTGACGGCGGACCAGCGCGCGACGCTCGCGCGTGCGCTGGTCGCGATGCCGCCCCACGTCGCGGCGTACAAGGGGCTCGCCGAAGTGACGCCGGTCGTGCTCGAGGTGCTGCGACGCGCGTGACGCGCGCGCCGCGGTCAGCGCTACTTCTCGCCGACCACGTACACGAGCCAGCTGTACTGCTGGTCCACGTTGTCGAGCTCGACGTAGTCGCCGTCGCCGTAGATCATGTCGTCGTCGCTGTTCGCCGTGTCGCTCTCGTCGCAGGTCGCCCAGAAGACGCGCGTCCGCGAGTAGCCGCACTCGAGCAGCAGCTCGCGCAGCTCGGGGATCGTCCACAGGCGCCAGTCGTAGGTGAAGGCGCGCTCGATGCGCGAGCCGTCGGGGAACCTGAAGTGGATGTGGCAGAGCGTCTCGTGCGTGATCGGGTCGTAGCGCTTCTGCTCCCAGATGTAGGTGAAGCCGTTCAGCTCGCGCTCCTCCTCGACGGCTTCGATCGCCCCGGTGCCGCCGTACAGCTCGAGGAACAGCAGCCCGCCGTCGGCGAGCCCCGCGCGCACCGCTTTCAGGTAGCGCGCGAGCTGCGGGCGCTGCTTGAAGACGCAGAAGCTGAAGTTCATCGCGCAGATCACGTCGGCGTTCGTGCGCCGCGTCGCGAGCACGTCGCCGTGCACCAGCTGCAGCCGCCCGCGCAGCGCGCGGGCGTTGGGCGCGACGTTCCGCCGCCGCGCGGCGGCGAGCGTCGGCTCGTCGAGGTCGACGGCGACCGCGCGCCGCCCCGGCGCGCTGCGGCACCAGCACAGCGACAGCTTCGCCGTGCCGCAGAAGTCCTCGCGCAGGGTCCTCGCCTCGCGGCCGCGCAGCCGGCGATAGGTCTCGGAGAAGAACGCGACGTCGTCGTCGGGGCGTTGCACCGAGCTCTCGTAGAGCGCGAACGCGTCGCGCCGCTCCGCCATCGTTCGGCGTGGCCTCGCCTGCGGCGCGAGCGCTGCGCGTCCGGTCCGGGTTCCGCTTCGGGTCGTTCGTGCCGTCCTCGCCTTCGCCATCCGCAGCAGCGAACCGCCCGCCTCGCAACGCCTCCTGCGGTGCGAACGGCCGGTCCTCCTCCCGCGTGCTCCATACCAGCCGGAGGCGCCGCATTCCCGTCACGCCGCGCGCGGCCGCTCGTGTGCCGCGGCGAGCCGAACGTAGCCTGCGGCGAGCTTGCGGACGCGGGTCGTGAAGCGCTCGGGATCGAGCACGGCGCGCAGCTCGCGCAGCGAGCGGACTCCAGCCTCGGGCGGGTCGGCGCAGAACCTCCGCAGGCCGCGCACGATCTCGGCCGCGTCATCCGTGGCGATGATCCGCTCGTCGATGCGGCGCAGCAGATCGTCGAGGATGCGCGCGAGCACCTCGCGCGTACCGTCGTCGGCGAAGCGCGCGGCGTCCGCGCGAGGGTCGCGCGAATCGATTTCTGCGGTCGCGCGCGGCGCCGGATTCCGGACGAACATGGGGCCAACCTCCGTGTCGGAGCCGGCGCGTCCTCGCACCGGTCGGGAAGACCCTGCCACGGTCGTGTTGCACCCGCGTTACCGGGCGGAGAATCCTCCGTGCCGCACCGCCACGCGACGCGGCCTCAAACTTCGCCGTGCCGGAAGCAGGACACCAGGTGATCGTTGACCATACCGGCCGCCTGCATGAACGCGTAGCAGATCGTCGTGCCGACGAACTTGAAGCCGCGCCTCCTGAGATCCTTGCTCATCGCGTCGGACTGTGGCGTCGAGACCGGTACGTCGCCGACGATGCGGAAGCGATTCCGCACCGGCGTTCCATCGACGAAGCTCCACAGGTACGGCGCGAACGCGCCCCGCTCCTCCACGACGCGCAGGAACGCGCGTGCGTTGCCGATCGTCGCCGCGACCTTCGCACGATTGCGGATGATGCCCGGGTCGGCGAGGAGGCGCGACTCGTCGCGCGCCCCGTAGCGCGAGATGCGCCCGGCATCGAAGCCGTGCAGCGCGCGGCGGTAGCCGTCACGGCGCGCGAGGACGGTCGCCCAGCTGAGCCCCGCCTGCGCGCCCTCGAGGATCAACAGCTCGAAGAGGCCGCGGTCGTCGCGCAGCGACACGCCCCACTCCTGGTCGTGGTAGGCGACCATGTGCGGCGCGCTGCCCGCCCACGGGCAGCGCCTGCGTCCGTCGTCGGCTTCGGGTCTGCGCTCGATGCGTCCCATCCGTCCCCCTCCCGCGAACGCATGCGTTGCCGCAGACGACACGGTGACGCAAGGTCCCGGCCGTGGGGCGGGTCGGCGGCGGCGCCGTCAGGCCGCGGAGGACGCGCCCGCCACGCCGTCAGGCCGCGGAGGACGCGTCCGCCACGCCGCGCTCGTCGTCGGCGAGGACCGGGAGCGTGAAGGTGAAGGCGCTGCCGCGGCCGAGCTCGCTCGCGACGGTGATCTCGCCGCCGAGCTGGTGGACCAGGCGCTGCACGATGTGCAGCCCGAGCCCGGCGCCGCGGTAGCTCCGCGCGTCGGAGCTGTCGATCTGACGGAACATGTCGAAGATGATCGGCAGGTGGTGCGACGCGATCCCGATGCCGGTGTCGCGGACGACGAAGCGTGCGGAGCGGCCCTCGCGTGTACAGCTCAGCACCACCTCGCCGCGCAGCGTGAACTTCAGAGCGTTTCCCACGAGGTTCTTGAGGATGGTGCGCAGCTTTCTGCGGTCGGTCGTGACGACCAGGCTCGCGGGCCCCTCCCAGCGCAGCGCCACGTCGTCGAGCCGCATCGCGGCTGCGAACTCGTTCGCCAGCTCGGCGAACACGGCTGGAACGTCCACCCGCTCCGGCACCGGCGGATCGCCACCCGCCTCGAGCCGGCCCAAGCTCAGCGTATCCTCGACCAGCTCGAGCAGCTCGAGCCCGGAACGCCGCATGCGTGCCAGGATCTCCGCCCAATCGGCCGGGACGGAGCTGTCGCTCAGCATCTCGGCATAGCCGAGGATCACGCTCACCGGCGTGCGCAGCTCGTGCGACATGGTCGAGACGAAGTCCGACTTGAGCCGGCTCGCCTCGCGCAGCTCGTCGAGCAGGCGGACGTTCTGCAGGGCGAGCGACGCCAGGTAGGCAGTCCCGAGCAGGATGCGCTTCTGCGGGTCCGAGAACGGCCGGCTGCCGTCGCGGTAGTGCGCGGTGATCACGCCGATCACTTCGTCACCGTGGCGCAGCGGCGCCAGCAGGGTTCGCGGGTAGCCGCGGCGCTCGCGCGGCGGGCCGAGCTCGGCAGGGCGCGCCACGGTGCCGTCGACCTCCACGACGCTCTCGTGCGCGAGGCGGCCGAGCAGCGGCTGTATGGCGCTCGCCGAAACGCGGAGGCTCTCGACGAACGGCAGATCCGCGGGGCGGTGCCCGAACGACGAGCTCACCGCGAAGGTGTCGTCGCCCGCGTCGTACAGAACGAGCGCCGTCTGGTCGCAGCTCAGCAGCTCGGCGACCAGCCCGCACAGGCCGCCCAGCACCCCCGAGGTTGCCTCGCTGCGGATCATCTCCTCGCCGACCCGCGCCAGCGCCGCCGACACCCTCGACTCGACCGCGAGCCGCTCCTCGGTGCGCCACCGCTCCGCCCAGTGCTGCTCGTGCTCGCGTGCGATCCAGACCGAGCCCAGCAGGACGATCGCCGAGGAGATCCAGAGGTAGAGCGGTTCCACCGGCACGTTCTCCGGCAGCGCGTGCGACGCGGCGGCGATCGACCCCCCCGCGCACGCGACGGAGAGCAGCTGCGGCGCCCCGCCCCACGGGACGAAGGTCGCCGTCGCCATCGACATCGCGAGCAGCAGCAGCACCGCCGCGAGCATCTCGCCGCGCACCACGGCCGAGAGAATGGTGGTGAGGTAGACGGCGCCGAGGACGGCGGCCGCCAGCCAGCGCAGCCGGGCGACGTCGGACTCGCGCGAGGTCGCGCGCAGCAGGAACACGAGCAGCGAGACCTGCACGAGCTTGATGGCGAGCAGCTCCACGACGCCGTCGCCCTGGACCGCGAGGTCGGACACGACGAACGCCACCATCCCGAGCGCGACGATGAGCGCGCCCGCGCGCAGGCGACGGGCGAGCAGTCCGATGCCGGACTCCATCCCCACCTGCGCGGCGCTCGACACATCAACCGATCCGGGCATCGATCCCTTCTATCGGCCATCCGGCGACTTGCCAACAGAGCGGCACGCGGCGTTCGTCGGGTAACCTTCCAATTGACCTGCCCGAGCGGGCGCTCAGGCGGTCGCGCCCCCCCGGCGCACGAGGCCGTCCAGGTCGAGCCCCGCGGGCAGCGTCCCGTAGACCCGCCCGTGGTCGCCGGCGAGGCGGGACGCGCAGAAGGCGTCCGCGACCGCCGGCGGCGCGTGCCGGACCAGCAGCGCGCCCTGCAGGGCGAGCGCCATCTGCTCGGTCACCCGGCGGGCGCGAAGCTCCAGGTCGGCTCCGTCGTGCAGCGCGTCCCGGACGGCGTCGATCGACGCGTCGAGCCGGCGGTCGCCGCCGCGCGCGCGCTCGAGCTCCGCGAGAAACGCCTCCACCGAGCCCGGCTCGCGGGCCATCGCGCGCAGCACGTCGAGGCAGATGACGTTGCCCGAGCCCTCCCAGATGCCGTTGAGCGGCGCCTCGCGGTAGAGGCGCGGGAGCAGGCTCTCCTCGACGTAGCCCGCCCCGCCGAGGCACTCGAGCGCCTCGACGACGTGCCCGGGCGCGCGCTTGTTGAGCCAGTACTTCGCCACGGCGGTCGCGATGCGGCAGAACGCCTGCGCCTCCTCGGCGCCGGTCGCGGCGTCGTCGAAGCCGCGCGAGATGCGCATCGCCAGCGCCGTCGCGGCCTCCGCCTCGACCACCAGGTCGCCCAGCACGTTGCGCATCAGCGGCTGCTCGACCAGGCGCCTCGCAAAGGCGGTCCGGTGCGCGACGTGGTGCGACGCCTGGATCACCGCCTGGCGCATGAACGACGCGGGCGCGGTCACGGTGTCGTTGCGGGTGTGGTGCACCATGTCGAGGATCGTACGCACGCCGCGCCCGTCCTCGCCGACCATGCGCGCCCACGTGTCCTGGTACTCGATCTCCGACGACGCGTTGGAGTGGTTGCCGAGCTTGTCCTTCAGGCGCTGCACGAAGAAGCGGTTGCGCGTCCCGTCGGGGCGCCAGCGCGGCACGAGGAAGCACGAGAGTCCGCGCGCGGTGTGGGCGAGGGTGAGGAACGCATCGGACATCGGGGCCGAGCAGAACCACTTGTGGCCGGTGAGCAGGTACTCGCCGCCCGGGCCACCCGCGCCGACGGGACGCGCCACCGTGCTGTTGGCGCGCACGTCGGAGCCGCCCTGCTTCTCGGTCATCGCCATGCCGAAGGTGGCAGCGCTCTTCTCCTCGACCGGGATGCAGCGCGGATCGTACGACCGCGCCGTGACCCTGGGCTCCCATTCCGCCGCGATCTCGGGCTGCCGGCGAAGCGCCGGCACGACCGCGTACGTCATCGTCAGCGGGCAGCACACGCCCGCCTCGACCTGCGACAGCAGGTAGAGCATCACCGAGTGCGCGACGTGCGCGCCGGGCTGCGGGTCGCGCCAGGGCAGCGACGGCATGCCCTGCTCGACCGCGAGGCGCATCAGCTCGTGGTACGCGGGGTGGTACTCGACCTCGTCGACGCGCTGCCCGAAGCGGTCGAAGGTGCGCAGCTCCGGCTTGAAGCGGTTCGCGTCGAAGCCGAGACGCTGCACACGCTCGGTCCCCACGAGCGCGCCGAACGCGCGCAGCTCGCTCTCCGCCCAGCCCGCCCCTTCGCGCCGCACCGCCTCCACCAGCGCCGGGTCGGCGTCGAAGAGGTTGTAGTCCTCGAGCGGCGGCACCTGGTTCCCGACCTGGTGCGTGCCCAGGTCCGTGAGCGGCGCGCGCGCGGACATCAGGCATCGGCCTCGAGCGCGAAGTCGAGGTTCTCGTCGTCGCACGTCGCCGAGAGCTGGCTCCTGAGCTCCGACAGCACGATCTTCGACGGCACGTGCAGCTTCGCCTCGAGCACGAACAGCGGCGTGCCGCTCTCGGCGGCGTAGGTGACGCGGGACTCGAGCGAGGCGACGTTGACGCCGCGGCTGGCGAGGATCGCCGCGATCGACTGCACGATCCCGGGACGGTCGGCCCCGCTCACGTGGATGCGATACGGCAGGTAGTCCGTCGGCGCCACGACGCGCGTGGTCTCCTTGAGGATGCAGCGCAGCCGGGAGGCGGTCTCGAGCTGCGCGCCGATCTGCTTCACCCGCTCGATCGCGTCGGCGCCGCCCGAGATCAGCAGGATGATCGCGAACTCGCCGCCGAGCACGGCCATCCGGCTGTCCTCGAGGTTGGCGCCGGCCTCGCGGACCAGGGACGACATCTCGTTCACCAGCCCCGGTCGGTCCGGACCCACGGCGGTGAGAACGACGTAGCGGCGGTCTTGCGTCTGCATCTCGGCCCCTCCCCCGCATGCGATATGCCCTCGGAACCTTGACCTCAAGCCCGGCCGGCATCGGGCCGAAACGGCGAGTGAGGCGGAGACGTGCACCGAATCGGAGATCCCTGGGGAGCCAGCGGCCTGCTGGACGCGATGCGACAGCCGCTGCTCGTGCTCGACGACGGCCTGCGCATCGCCGAGGCGAACCGCTCCTTCGAAAGAGCGTTCGCCGCACCGGGCGCGATGCTGTGCGGAACGCCCGTGCAGCAGGTCGGCGACGGACGCCTCGTCGCGGGCGGCCTGCTCGAGCGCCTCGAGCACCTCGCCACCGAAGGTCACGAATTCGACTCCTTCCCGCTCGAGATCGACCTGCCCGGCGGCCGGCGGACCTTCCTCGTGGAGGGGCGCAGGCTACCGCGCGCCGGCGGCATGCCGCTGGCCCTGCTGGGCTTCGCCGACGTCACCGAGCGTCGAAGGGCCGAGGCCGTGCTGCGCGAGAGCGAGGAGCGCTTCCGCAGCGCCTTCGACTTCGCCGCGATCGGCATGGCGCTGGTCGCGGCCGATGGCCGCTTCCTCAAGGTGAACCACGCGCTGTGCGAGATCGTCGGACGCGCGGAGACCGACCTGCTGCGCATCACCTTCCAGTCCATCACGCACCCCGAGGACCTCGCGACCGACGAGGAACAGGTGCGGCGTGTGCTCACCGGAGAGGTACCGACCTACCAGATCGAGAAGCGCTACCTGCACGCGGACGGCCATGTGGTCTGGGTCCAGGTGAACGTCTCGCTGGTGCGCGACCTCTCCGGACACCCGCTGTACTTCGTGTCGCAGGTGCTCGACGTCACCGACCGCAAGCGGGTCGAGGGCGAGCTGCGCTGGGCACGCGACGAGGCGCTCCGCGCGTCGCGCCTCAAGTCCGAGTTCGTGGCCAACATGAGCCACGAGATCCGCACGCCGATGAACGGCGTGATCGGCATGAACACGCTGCTGCTCGAGACCGAGCTGACGCCCGAGCAGCACGATTTCGCGCAGACCGTGCAGGATTCGGCCAAGTCGCTGCTGCGCATCATCAACGACATCCTCGACTTCTCGAAGATCGAGGCCGGCAAGCTCGACCTCGAGACGATCGACCTCGGTGTCCGCGAGACCGTCGACGGCGCGATCCAGCTGCTCACACCCAGGGCGCGCGAGAAGGGTCTCGAGCTCGCCACGAAGATCGACCCCGCGGTGTACGAGACGGTGCGCGGCGACCCCGTCCGTCTCCGTCAGGTGCTGCTGAACCTGATGGGCAACGCGATCAAGTTCACCGACCAGGGCCGCGTGACCGTCCGTGTGTCGTGCTCGAGCGAGAGCAGCAACGAGCAGGTGCTGCGCTTCGAGATCGTCGACACCGGTGTCGGCATCCCACGCGAGGCGAAGAAGCGTCTCTTTCTCGCGTTCAGCCAGGCCGACGGCTCGACGACACGACGCTACGGCGGCACCGGGCTCGGCCTCGCCATCTCGAAGCAGCTCACCGAGCTCATGGGCGGGCAGATCGGCGTCGAGAGCGAGCAGGGCCGCGGCAGCACGTTCTGGTTCACGATCCGGGCACAGAAGGTCCGCCCTTCGCCCGATGCCGCAGGCCCGCGACGCCGCCGGGCCCTCGTCGTGGACGACAGCGTCACCGTCCGCACGGACCTGCTGTCGAAGCTCGAGGGCCTCGGCATCGACGCACGCGGCGTGCCGGACGGACCCGCCGCGCTGGCGTGGCTCCGCAACGCGCACGCGGCGGGGCACCCGGTCGACGTCGTGCTGCTCGACCTGCAGATGCCCGGCATGAGCGGCATCGAGCTCGCGCGCGAGATCCGCTGCGACGCGATCCTGTCCGCGCTGCCGATGGTCATGGTCACCGGCTTCGCCGAGCGCTGCCACGAGATCGAGGCGCGCGAGGCCGGCATCGCGGGCTACCTGACCAAGCCCGTGCGCCAGGCGGACCTCGGCGAGTGCGTGAACCGCGTGCTCGCGCGACAGGGCGCGATCACCGACGAGGCGCCCGAGACACCGGCGCTGCGCGAGCGGAGCGCCACCCGCGTGCTGGTCGCCGAGGACAACCCCGTCAATCAGAAGGTCGCACAGCTCACGCTCGAGCGCCTCGGCTACCAGGTGCGCGTGGTCGACAACGGACTCGAGGCGGTCGCAGCGCTGGAGTCCGAGCTCTTCGACGTCGTCCTCATGGACTGCCAGATGCCGGGCATGGACGGCTTCGAGGCGACCACCGAGATCCGTCGCCGCGAGGGCACGTGGGCGCACCATCCGATCATCGCGATGACCGCGAGCGCCATGCAGGGCGATCGCGACCGCTGCTTCGTGGTGGGGATGGACGACTACATCTCGAAGCCCGTGCAGCCCGCGGCGCTCGACCGCGTGCTGCAGCGCTGGCTCGACCGCCAGGACGTGGTGTTCGGCACCGACCGGCTGCTGCCGCCGGCCGAGACCGCGCCCGAGCGAGCCCGCGCGGCCAGCTGACGCGGCCGACCGGGCGCATCTCGATGCGGGGTGTGGAGACGCGATCGCGGTCGCGCAGCATCCTCGGGACGCGCTCGCAGGCCGATCCCGCAGGCCCGGCTTGCCGGACGCGCACATCCTGAATCACAGACACCACACGTCGCCGCGGGCAGCGCGATCACGGGCGGCGACCGCCCACCCGCAACCCCCAAGGAGCCAGGAACGACGACACGGCAGAGGGGAACGTGGACACCGACGAACCGACGGGTTGACTCGCGGCGCTGTGCGAGTGCCGTACCTCTCGGCTGCTGGCGCGCCGGCAGGACGTGCGGTCGGCGCTGACCGGGTCGTGCCGCCCGAGATCCCGCCCCGCGCCGCCAGTTGACCCGGCACGCGCCGTGACCGAAAGTCGTCGGTGATGGCAGGAACGCTCGTCGCGAATCCACCCACCGCGCGAAAGCTCGTCTGGTCGCGCGAGGAGCTGCTCGCGGAGCACGCGTATGCGCGCCCACACGAGGCCGCGGAACGCCGTCTGCACGGCGGCTTCGACGAGGGCGGCACCTACGTCCCGCCGCGCACCCTGCACCGCTGGCCGGCGATCCGGGCCTGGCAGGAGGCGCTCGCGGCGCGTGGCTTCCCGCTGATCGAGGCGACCACACGGCTGCTGTCGGCGGGCTCGTACCCGACCGGCGAGCAGCAGAAGCTCCTCCTGCAGCACGGCCTCGGCGAGACCTTCTGGAACGCGCTCACGATCACCGGCGTCATCGAGGCGCGCGGTCGCCTGCTGATCGACCTGCCGGCGCCCGACTTCCAGAAGATCGTCGTCGAGGACCTCTCGGGGACGGCGACCGGGCACCTCACCACGGGACTCCTCACCGCGCACGGCATGGACGAGGGCGGCGATCCACGAACGAAGCTCGGCGCGCACGACGAGATGTGGTTCGCGATCCGCGACCTCGTCTTCGGCGCGAACGCATACCCGTTCCCCGAGGTGCCGGCGAGCATCGCACGGCCCGACGGCGGACGCCTCGCGCCCGAGATCCCGCTCGGCCACGAGCAGATGCTGTCGCTGCTGATGAACGTGCTGATGATCGAGATCCGCGCCGAGAACGGCTTCGCGTTCACGCAGCGGCTGCTCACCGACCCCGATCTCTTCGCCGACCGCCGCGACGCCGCGAGCCTCGGCCACGAGCTGGTCGAGCGCATCCGCACCGACGAGGCGGTCCACGTGGCGTACCTGCAGCTGGTGCTGTCCGAGCTGCGCAGCTTCACCATCATCGCGAAGGACGGCCGACACGTCCCCGGCCACGAGATCGTCGATCCCATGTGGGCGACCCTCGTGCAGTGGCATGCGGTCGAGAACCCGCGCCTCGCGCGCGCCCAGCTGCGCGACGTGCTGCACGCGCGGATCCGGGCGCATGCCGACGGCGAGCGCCTCGTCGCCGCGTTCGAAGCGCTCGGCTAGGCCGCTTCCCGGCCGCTCGCCGCTCGCTCCAGAGCCGCAGACGAGGGCGGTTGGCACGCGGGAGCCGCGGGCGTCTGGTCGAGTCTCCGCAGCCACTTCACCGGCATTCCTCGCACACCGCCAGAGTCTTCGGGTCCGCAACCTGCACCGCGTCGTGCAGCGAAGGAGAACGAGCCATGGCCGAGAGCGTGTACAAGGTGATCGAGCTGGTCGGCACCAGCACCGAGTCGTGGGAGCGCGCCGCAGCGGCGGCGGTCGAGAAGGCGTCGAAGTCGCTGCGCGACCTGCGCATCGCCGAGGTCTCGCAGCTCGACCTGCAGATCGAGGACGGCGCGGTGCGCGCCTACCGGGCGAAGGTGAAGGTCTCGTTCAAGTACGAGGACTGACGTCCGCATCGGCTTCGCCGGCCACGAAGGATGGAACCGGCAAGGCGTTCCATCTGACGTCCACACCGGCTTCGTTGACCACGAAGGACGAGACCGGTGCGGCGTTCCATCTGACGCCCGCACCGGCTTCGCCGGCCACGCACGGAGGATGGGGCCGGTGCAGCGTCCCGTCCGACGGCGCTCAGCCGAGCGCGGCGCGCGAGAAGGGCAGCACGAAGACCCAGACCGCGACGGCGAACGCCGCACTGCCGCCGATCACGAACAGGTGGAACACCTCGTGGTAGCCGAACACCTGCGGGTACGGGTCCGGCCGCTGCAGGGCGTAGATCACGGCACCGACGGTGTAGAGCACGCCGCCGCCGAGCAGCAGCCCGACAGCCGGCCACGGCAGGTGGGCCGCGAACGACGGCAGCAGCACGACGCCGATCCAGCCCATGCCGACGTAGAGGCCCGCGGTGAGCCAGCGCGGCAGGTGGTCGGTGAAGACGGACAGCACGACCCCCGCGCCTGCGATGCTCCACATCACGGTCAGCATCGTCGTGCGGAACGACCCGTCGAGGACGTTGACGCACAAGGGCGTGAAGGTCCCGGCGATCAGCACGTAGATGTTGGCGTGGTCGAGCGCGCGCAGGATGCGCTCGGTGCGCGGCTGCCAGCGACCGATGTGGTAGGTCGCGCTGACCGCGTACAGCAGGATCATGCTGACGCCGAAGACCAGCATCGACAGCGCGCGCGGGCGATCGTCGCCGCACAGCGCGTAGAGCGCGACGGTGGTCCCCAGCGCCGCCACGGCCGCCCCGGCGTGGGACCAGCCCCGCAGCAGGGGCTTCGGCAGGCGATCGGCGGCGATCCGGCTCGAGTGCTTCATGCGCGACGCGCACGCCCGCCGTCGCGGATCGTGCTCCAGGCGAGATACCTGCCTGCCGCGCACAAGTCGATCCGGTCGTACGGAGCCTCCGGGCGATGACACCGGCCGGGCCTTCGTTCCGGCGCGCGACCCGTGGTAGCGTCGCCGTTCGACGGCGGCAGCTTCGCCGATCCACGAACGATCGCACGGAGGACGGGCATGAAGGCGCAACTCGGACGACACTCGGATACGATCTACGCGCTGCTGCGCATCGTCGTGGGCTTCTTCTTCGCCTGCCACGGCGCACAGAAGGTGCTCGGCCTGTTCGGCGGTCCACCCGCCGAAGCGCCGGCGTTCGTCGTGTGGACGGCGGGCGGGATCGAGCTCGTCGCCGGCGTGCTGATCATGATCGGCCTCTTCACCAGCTGGGCCGCGTTCGTGTCGAGCGGCACGATGGCGTTCGCCTACTTCCTCGCGCACCAGTCGAAGGGCCTGCTGCCGATCCAGAACCACGGCGAGCTGGCCGCGGTCTACGCGTTCGTGTTCCTGTACATCGCGGCGCGCGGCTCGGGACCGCTGGCCGTGCAGCCGGACTGACCTCCGCAGCGGCTTCGCCGACCACGAAGCGATGAAGACGCTCCGAGTGTCTTCATCTGACGGCCCCCCAGGGTCGCACGATTCCGAGTCCACCCGCCAGGTCATTCCGACGATCCGACTGACGATCCGATGATTCGAGCATCGCGGGCGAGCCTCGCGGCCGCGACTCTCCTGATCGCGTCCGCCGCGATCTACAACGGCTATCCCCTCGTCCACTCGGACACCGGCACCTACCTGTACGGCTCGTTCAAGATCCGGGAGCCGTCCCCGCTGCCGATCTTCTACAGCGCCTTCCTCCTTCTGACGCACTTGCGGCTCACGCTCTGGGGCGCAGTCCTCGCTCAGTCGGCGATCACGGCGTTGCTGGTCCGGGAGGTTCTGCGAGGTGTTTCTGCCGGCGCACGGACGGACCTCGCGCTGGTCGTCGTCGCCGCCGCGCTCGGAATCGGGACGGCTGTCCCCTGGTTCCAGGGGCAAATCATGCCCGATGCCCTGACGGGCATCGGATCGCTTTGCCTGTACTTGACCATTTCCCGAACATTCCCGGAACGACGAGCGCGATGGGGCATTGCCGGCGTTCTGGTCCTGTCCCTCACGGCGCATCCCACGCATCTGCCAGTCGCGCTGGGGGTGACATCCCTTGCGCAGATCGCGCTTCTCTCGTGCCCACGCCGGGCGCGTCCGCGGTGGAGGTTCCGACGGGCGTGGGGCTGCATCGGGATCGCCGTGGTCCTCATCCCCGCAGTCAACTACCTGCCGACGGGAGAGATCTTCTTCGCCAGGGCCACGTACCCGTACGTGCTCGGCCGCCTGGTCGAGGACGGGATCGCGAAGCGCCTGCTCGACGATCGCTGCGCGGCGGCGGACTACGCCCTCTGCCTTCATCGCGAGGATCTCGAGCACATGGATGCCCAGACCTTCCTGTGGCATCCGGAGAGTCCGCTCGGCCGGATCGGTGGCTGGGACGGGGAGACCTCGAGGCAGGAGGCTCGTCGTATCGTTCTCGACTCGCTCGCAGCGTATCCGCTCGAGCACCTGAGCGCGCTGGTCACGCGTTCGATCGAACAGCTGTTCCGAGTGGGCACGGGCGAAGGACTCTCTCCCTACCCTGAGGGCCACTGGATAGACTCGGTCGTGGGAGGTCGCTTCCGCCGCGAGCACGCGCACTATCTTGCCTCGCGTCAGCAACGAGGGCAGCTCCCGCTCCAGCAGCTGACGGCGTTGCATCAATGGGTGCTCGCGATGAGCGCGACGTCGAGCCTCGCGATCCTGGTCGCCGGTCTCCGAGCGCGGGGCGCCCCCGGCCTCGGCCTGCACGCCTTCGTCTGGCTGAGCCTCGTGGTCAATGCCGCAGTGGCGGCAGCTCTCCTCGGTGTTTCGGACCGATTCCAGGCCCGTGTCGCCTGGCTCCTGCCCCTCGCCGTTCTGGCGACGTTCTGGGGCCTCGTCGCCGCTCGGATCGGCCCCGCGGAAGCGGCGCCATCCCCGATCGCCTCCGCTCGCCGCTGGCGGCCGCCGGTGTCCGTCGGCCGACTCGTCCTGGCTCTCGTCACCGGACTCGGTCTGAGCTCGCTCCTCCTCGCGATCGTCGCGAGCCAACGCGTCGTACCACGATTCGCAGGACCGGTCGGCGCAGCCGCTCGCGGCGCGTACCACGTTCACTCCGACCTCAGTCACGACAGCCAGCTCAGCCTGGAGGAGATCGCGCAGGCGGCGAAGCTCGCCGGACTCGATTTCGTCGTGCTCACCGACCACGACACGCAGCTCCCGCACCTTCGCTCCATCGACGGCGTCACCTTGATTCCCGGAGCCGAGCTCAGCACACGCGCGGGTCATCTCGTGGTGGTCGGCGCCACCGAGCTGCCGTCAGCGGACGTCGGCGAGATCACCTCGTTGTATTCTGCGGTGGGCGCCGCGGGTGGAGCGTCCATGATCGCCCACCCTTCGGACGACGGAGGTGGGGACGTCTGGCGCGGGCCGATCACCGGCGCGCACGGGCTCGAGATCGCGAACTTCGCGAGCTCGACGTCGCGCCGGGGTGGGCTGCTCTACAGCGGGCTCTGGCCGACGGCGCTTCTGTGGCCGTTCCACCGGGATCTTGCCCTGGTTCAGCTCTACGATCGCGACGAGGAAGCGTTGGCGATCTGGGACGGCCGGGCGGATCCGAGCTTCGTGGGAGTGTGCGCGGTCGACGCCCACGGAGTGATCGACCTCAGACCGAGCCTCGAGGCCTGGGCGCTGGTGCTGAACGACCCCCTGCCGGCCGAGCCAGAACGCCGCGCCGCCGACGCCCTTCGTCAAATCGTCGAGGGTCGCTTCCACTGCCGGGCTGCGACGTTCGGCCTCGGAGGCTCGTTCGAGTTCTACGCCGTGCAGAGCGATGGCGGGCGCTCGAAGCCGGGCGATCCATCGCCCGGCTTCGACCTGCAGAGGCTCGAGGTCGAGGGGCCGGTCGCCTCGGCGGGAACAACGAGCATCAGCTTGCGGCGTGACGGGGAGGAGGTCGCCCGTACGGTGGGGAGCCGCTTGACCTACGCGGACCCGAAGCCCGGGACCTACCGGGTCGAAGTCGAGATCGATCGCCCTGGCATCGTCTCCCTTGGCCCGAGCCCGATCCCGGTCATCTACTCGGGGCGCATCCGCGTGACCGATCCTCGATCCGGCGATTCGTCGACGTCGACCACCCCGAGACCGCAAGGTCGGGTCGGCGATGGGCAGAATTCGCCGTGACTTGGGACCCAGCCGATGTGAGCGTCCCCCAGGCCCTCACATCGAGTGGAAGCTGCCGTGGAAATCGAGCGGCAAGTGGAACGGCAAGTGAGCGCGCGTGTCGCTCTCGCCGAGGCGGTCGGCGCGCACGATCGCGAGAAACGAATGGTGGTCGCGCGCGTCGTAGACGATCGCCAGTAACCAACCATCGTCCTCCGCGGTGCCACCCGGACGCGGAACGAAGACCGGCTCGCTGGCGTGGCAGCTCGCGCCGAAGTCGTGCGCGGATACCGAACCGGTGGTCGTGTCGATCTTGAGAATGCGGCCGCTGCCAAACGAGTGCGCATCGAATTCGAGCGCGTAGACACAGCGATGGCGCGCAGCGCTCACGCGATCGTCGATGCGGGGAAAATCGATCCCCGGCGCGGCGATGATCTCGCGACTGGCGCGCCCCTCCCGACCCAGCCGAAGGCGCGCGAGCTGGCCCGGGGGCGTTTCGGGCACCCGCCCCTGGAACGCGTCCTCGACCACCGTCAACGGGTTGCCGCGGGTATAGAGCACGCAATCGATCACGGTCTCGTCGCCGTCTTCGAACGCGTTTGCCGCGTGAATCACGGAAGCGGGCTCGAGCTCGTAGGTCCGCATTCGACCGCCGCCGTCGCGCGGGACGAGGAAGACCCGCAGCGGCTCGCTCTCGTGCCACGCGAAGCACTCGAGCAGGCTCGTGCGGCCGAGGATCTGGTCGATCAGCTTGGCTGGCTGCATGTAGATCGGACCGGCGACGATCACCACGTGCCGCTCGGTCAAGCCAAAATCATGAACCAGGTAGGTTTTCGGCAACGAGATGCGCGCCGTTTGCTCGCACGCACCGCCGCGCTTGATGCACCAGACGGCGAGGCCCGGACGCGGCACGAAGAGGCTTCCGATGTTGTAGATGTCGCCGGTGTGCGCATCGACGTGCGGGTGCGCCGAGAAGCCCGCCAGGCGACCGAGGGCACCGGAGAACGTTTCCTCGCACAGCGTCTCGAGCGAGTCTGGATCGAGGCGAAACGGCCGCCCGCCTTCCCACAACGCCAGCAGCTTGTCGCCGACCGCAACGATGTTCGTGTTGGCGGGGTTCTTCGGTCCGCCTTGTAGTGCAGCGCGCAGCACCCCGCCGCGCATCGGGGTGGCGAGGCTGAGATAGCGGGGGCGACCGGCGCGCTCCTCCGCCAAGAACCACGGCGTTTCGATGTAGCGGTTGCGAAACGAGATCCGTCCGTCGGCGATGCGGAAGGCGCGCACCATTCCGTCGCCGTCGAGCCAGTGACGGTAGTTGTGGCCGCCGACGTCGTATTTGCCCGGGCCGACGCGGTACAGAGTGCCGCGCAGCTCCTTCGGAACGTCTCCCTCGAGGCGCTCTACGCAGGCGAGGCTGTGCTCGAGGTACTGGGCGGTCATGGCGCGACGCCAGCTCGGCGCGACGTGCGACGGGTCTGGAGTCGGTTCTCGCGAAGCGGCCAGTGCCGGGCTCACGCCGTACGCCTAGCGCACGCGCCCACGACGCGAAACCGGCTCAGGCCGGCTTCGCGGCTGCGTGTGCGAGCACCTGTGCATAGCCCGGCGTGAGGCACGCGCGTTCGAGCGGATGCGGATGACGAGCTGATCCGACGCGATCGCGCGACACCGACACCACGCGGTCAAGAGTTCCTGCACCTCAGCTTTCGCGGCAGGCGCTCGCGGCACCCGGTGGCCGTTCCGGCGTGGGCGACGCCGCCGCGGATGACCGTGGCGCGGGCCGGCCCCTGGACGGGATTCGCGTCGGGGTCGACGGCGCCGGTCTGCGAGGCCGGAAGGTCTCTCGCCGTGACCGTCACGCGCCACGAGGTAGCCGAGCGGCGTAGAAGCGCGCGCCCACCCGCGCCGGCGTCTCCGCACCGGATGGCGGTCCCGCCCGCCCGCAGCTGGCAGCCCACGATGAGCCGCGTGACGTCGAAGGACCGATCGGCGTCGGTCACGCGAACCGACAGGCCCGCGGCGAGCTCATCGATCAGCTCCTGGGCCGTGAGGTCCTCGTCGATCACGGCGTCGAGCTTCATCAGGCCCTTGTCGGGACTGCTGCTCGCCCCGAGCGACAGCACCGCCTTGGCGATCACCAGCGGCGAGCCGCAGGCGGGCTGGCCCGGGCCGTCGCAGTCGCCGAGAGGCGCGGCCGCGTCGGTCGCATCGAGGGAGGCCAGGTAGGCGACCAGGTCGTCGAGGTCTTCCGCAGCGAGGTCGCGCACGTGCGCGCTCGCCGCTGCCGCGTCGTCCGGTGTCGAGAACATCACGTCGTCGATCGCCAGCACCCCGCCGGACGTGCGCCGGAGGACAACCGTGTTGGTGCCGCTGGCCCAGCTGATCGGCACGCGCACCCTGCGCCATGCAGTCGGCAGATAGCCCGGGGAGTTCGGCGTCATTGCCAGCGGCACGATCGTCGCGGCGCCGCCGTTCACAGCGACGCTGAGGTTCGCCGAAGCGTACAGCACGGCGTAGCGCACCTCGATGTAGCCCTCGCCGGCAGTGGTCGTCTCGACGTCGTGGAACGTGATCGTCTGTCCCCCGGAAATCTCGACGTAGGCCTCCTGGTGCCACTCCTTCATCGGGAACCACGTGACGTCCTGGGCATGGGCGCCGCCCCCGAGTGTGCCTTCCTCGGCCTGGGCCAGGCGGCCCCCCGTGCTGGTGAAGACCTCTTCGAGCGTGCCGGCGCTGCCGTCGTGGAAGTAGGGGGCGCTCGCGTGGGCCCCGAGCAGGGTCGGGGTATCGATCCCGGTAAGGGGCCCGCTGATCCTCCGGCCGGAGGAGGCGCGCAGGGTCCCGACGTCGTGCATCAAGCGGTCGGTGTAGTCGGTGGCCGGCGTGTGGCAGGAGTCGCAGCCTTCGGCGACGAAGAGGGCGGCGCCGTTTTCGGCCGCGGCGCTGCGTGTACCGTCGGGGTTCCTCGCCGGGGATCGCGGCAGAAACTCGGACGAGAGCGACGCGACGTAGGCGGCCAGCGCGTCGAGGTCACCGTCGAGCCCGCTCTTCATCGGCCCGAGCGGGTTGCCCGTGGCCGCGAACTCGGCGTCCCCGAGGAAGCCGCTGCCGCCGAAGAACGCGCGGATGTCGTTCTCGAAGTCCTGGATCTCGTCGAAGTTCGCGGTCCAGTGCACGGCCCCGTGACCGGTGCCGGCGCGGCCGCGCAGGTCCGTCGTGTTGCGGAAGCCTTCGCCCCGGCTGGTGAAGTCCCAGGTGCGGCCGTCGTGCCCGCCGTCGAGGTGGCAGCTTGCGCAGCTGATGTAGCCTTCGGCGCTCATGCGCCTGTCGGACGCGTCGTAGAAGATGCGCTTTCCATCGAGCACTTCCGGGTCGAGGGCTTCCGAGGCGGCGGTCACCACCGTGTTGGAAGGCACGGTGAGGGCGCCGGACTCGAGGAACCCGGCGGCGTCGAATAGCGTGACCTCGCGGCCGAGGAAGTCCTGCGAGACGACTCTGCCGGTGTCTCCGTCCACGACGATGCCCTGAGGCGCGGGGCCGGTGGCCCAGCGGCTGTGCACGGTGCCCGGGCTGTCCTGGCGCAGCAGGTCGAGCACGTCGATCACGGCCACCTGGTTGTTGCCCTGGAGCGTGATGAAGGCGTAGTCGCCGCGCGGGCTGAACGCGACGGCGCTCGGCGAGTCGCTGTTGTCGATGTCGAGGCGCAGCGAGGCGGCTTCCTGGCCGGTGGCGAGGTTCACCACGGCCAGCATCGCCCGCACGGTGCTGTCCTGGCCCGGCTCCATCTCCGGGCTGAAGAACGTGCCGCGGGTCGTGTTGTCCTTCTTGCCCACGATCCAGGCATAGGTGCCGTTGGGGTCGATGCGGATGCCGGCGAGGTAGTTCGGCACCCCGCGTCCCGAGGCCGAACCGTCGGTGGACTGGTCGCGGCGCAGCCGGATGGTGCCGTCGAGGGACATGCTGCCGGCGAGATCGACGTCGTAGACCGAGCCTTCGTACTCGCCCGAGATGAAGCGAGTGACCAGTGCGCGGCCGCCGTCGGCGGTCACCGCGATGGCCCGGGGGAAGGGGCCGAGCGCAACCGTGCCGGTCTGCGTGCGCGATGCGGTGTCGAAGCGAACCAGGGAACGGGGCCCTTCGAGACTGACGAGCACGGCGGCGCCGCCGGGCACAGGCGCGATCGCCACCGGCGTCGCGCCGTAGCCAAGGGGCCGCGAAGTCACGCGGGCGCCGCTTGCGGCCGAGAGCACGATGATCTCGTCGCTGTCGCGGCACGCGACCCAGAGCGTGCCGTCCGCGACAAGGGCGAGGCTCACCGGGTGGTCGCCGACGCTCGCCTCCCACGCGACGGAGTTCGTGGTCGGGTCTACCGCTGCGACCGTGTCGCCGTCGGGATGGACGACGAACACGCGCCCGGTCGCACTGTCCAGCGCGATCGGGCTGCTGGCCGTCGAGCCGGGAGCGGCGGGCGGAGGCACTACGGTGATCCTGCGCGAGCGAGCCGACAGCGCGCCGTTGTCGTCGCGGGCCTGGACGGTCACCTGGAAGTGGCCGGCCTCGAGATAGGCGTGGGATTCGCTCGCAACGCCTGACCAGTCCGTGCGCGGGCTGCCGTCGCCGAAGTCGATGCGGTACTCGATGGGGTCGCCCTCGGGATCGCTCGCGGACCACGCGAAGTCGACGGTGGCGCCGGGAGCGGGCTCGGTGGGATCCGCCGTCAGCGATGCGATCTGCGGCGCCGCGTTCCCGCCGGTCAGCGCGTTGCCCGTGGAGAAGCGGAAGCTGTACGGCTCCATCGCATTGCCGGCGGCGTCGAGGATGGCCGCCGTCAGCACCAGCTCGTAGGTCGTGTTGGATGCGAGCGGCTGCTGCGGCGTCACGGTGAGCAGCTTGCCCTGCGAGAAGGCGTGCCAGGTCGCGACGGGCGAGCCGCCGACGGGACGCAGGATCAACGACACGCCGTTGACGATGGTCTCGGTGCGCAGCGTCTCGGGGATCGACAGCGTGATCGGCAGCGCTTCCGGGTAGTTCGTCTGGTCGGGAACGGGCACGTGGTAGGCGACGAAGGGGCCGCGGGTGTCGGGGTCGGCCTGCTGGGCCCAGACGGCGAGGCCCGGGCCGTCGCTCCCGTAGCCGCCGGTGACCACCAGGTTGCCCACCGGCAGCGCGAACTGGCTCGTGTCGATCACTCCCGGGACCGTTGCGAGCTCGAGCGCGACGTCGAAGGTCCGCATGTCGATCTTGTAGCGGTTCATGAAGGCGAACTCGTCCTGGAACGTGACGTACTGGTTCGAGCCTGGGAGGTTGCGGATGGCGACGACCTTCAGGTTGGTCGGATCCTCGAAGTCGACGACCATGAAGCCGGCCTGGCTGCCGACCCCGCCTTCGCCGTCGCGGCGCGGGAAGAACAGATAGTGGCCGTAGATCTCGGGCCAGTAGCCGCCTGGGTTCGACTCCTTGAGAACATCGAGCAGGACAGGGTTGGAGAGATCCGAGACGTCGTAGGTGGCCACGCCGCTGCCGGCCTGATCGGAGGCGACGATCAGGATGTTCCCCATCAGGAAGGGAAAGCCGGTGACGCCGGTGAGGCCCAGGTGATCCCACGTCGCGGTGATCGCCGGCCCGACGGCTGCGCCGCCGTTGCCCCAGTCGTAGACCCATGCGCCGCCCCGACGGACGGCGAGCCACATGTCTCCGCCGATCGTGTTGTAGCTCCAGAAGTCGTTCAGCCCCCACGGCGACTGCGCGCCGGCGCGCTGCACGCTGCCGAGCAGCAGGCCGGTCTCGCTGTCGATGTCGCCGCGGCGCAGCTCGGAGTCGCCGATCGGCGTGCCGGCGCCGCCGATGCGCAGCGCGTTGCCCCAGACGTCGTGGGGATAGGTGCCGTTGCACGGGTCGAGGGCGTTGCCGAGGCAGTGCGGCCCGACGAGGAGGTAGGATCCGGTGTGGTAGTAGCCGTGGGCGTGGAACCCCGAGGCCCGGGCGGGGATGACGGTGACGGTGGGGCCGGCGGAGTCGAGGGCCTCGAGGCTGACGACCCGCATCCGAAGGTCGGCGCCGGGCTGGCTGCCCGGTGCCTCCGGAACCGACACGATGCGGCCGCCGTGCCAGGCGACGATGGCCGTGCGACCCTGCTGCGGAGCGATGGGGCCAGCAAGAAGGTCGCCCGGAGTGCGCGCGACATTCGGAAGATCCTGCGCGAGGACCGACGTGGCCACGGTCAGTGCCGAGGCGGCGAGCAGTGCGAGGCACAGCACGCGCGCATCGATGATCCGGGCGGGATCTCCGTTGCGGCGGCTGGCCGTGTCGTGGCGGCAGTTCATGTGGTCCTCCCCCGTGTCGGCAAGCGGACAGGCAGTACGAAGCGGACATTTTTCTCTTGTCACCGAAGACGGACTGCCCCTCCGCGACCGCGATCAGGTTCGCGGAGGACCACGGGATCCCGAGTCGGAACCCCAAGCGAGGGAGGCGCAGCCCGATGGCAAAGTACGCCGTGGGTCTCGCCGTTCACAGAAGGCAGAGCACATTTTTGATTGAGGACGCGGCCGGCAAGGTATCGCGCAGAGCGAAGGATCGAGCACACCCGCAGGATTCTCCGAGCTGGTGGCGACGTACGACTTGACGCCCCAATCCCAGGTCGCTCTCGAGACCTTGACGGCTGCGTTCTTCTTTGCTCGCCAGCGGAGCCGGCTCGGACTCGAGCCGGTGGTCGTCGACGCCCGCGAGGTGCGGCTCGAGACGCATTGCCCCAACCAGAAGGGCGACCGGCGCGATGCGATCGAGCTCGGCGAGGGACTGCGGCGCGGGATCTACCGCTCGATCGTCGCGGCGCTGGCCGATCAGGCGGAGCCGCGCGCCCACGTCGAGCAGCGCGGGGCGCTCTGGCGCTGCGCCGGAGAGCAGGTCGTCGCCCTGACCATCTGCGGTTGATCGCGACCCGGCCGGCCCGCAACTCTCTACGGTATGCCCGGAACCGCCATCGAGGTGCTGTACAGGCCCTCGTGGGCGGTGACGTACATCGTCAAGTTACCGGTACCGCCGAAGGCGCAATTGGTCGCCTGACGAGGAATGCCGATCGTTCCCCATCGGTCGCCGAGCGGCGAGAATACCGTCACGTTGTTCGCCCAGGTCGCTACATAGAGGTTGCCGCGCGTGTCGACGCAGGTGCCGTCCGGAATGAACAGCCCGGTGGCGAAGGTGCGCTGATTGGAGAGAGCGCCGTCCACAGCGACGTCCCACGCCTGGATCGTGCCCGCCGCGGTCTCGGCCATGTAAAGGACCGTCTCGTCCGGCGACAGCGACACGCCGTTTGGACCGCTGCTGGTCGCTCCCATCCACTCGGCCGTGAGCACGCCCGCCGGCGTGCGGCGGAACAGACCGTTGAACGGCAATTCGCGGTCCAGCGGATTCGCCAGCCCGTACGCCGGGTCGGTGAAATAGATGGTTCCGTCCGACCGCACGGCGATGTCGTTGGGCGAGTTGAACCGGTCGCCCATGTACGTGTCGACGAGAGTAGTGACCGTGCCCATCGAGTCGGTGCGCGAGACGCGGCGGGTCAAATGCTCGGCAGCGAGCAGGTCCCCGTTGATGTCGGTGGCGAGGCCGTTGGCCTGGCCGGACGGCGAGCGAAACACTCCGATGGTGCTCGGCGGCGTGAGTTCGTGGATCGTATTCGCCAGGATGTCGGTGAACAGCAATGCGTCGTCGCGCCACAGCGGCCCTTCGGAGAATGTGAACGCCTCCGACACGGTGGTCACCGCGCCGATCCCGTACAGCGGATTGCACAGGCGCGTGACCACGATGTCGTCGACACGAAGGTACGCCGTGACCGGATTCGGTTGGAGATGGCTGTACGAATCGACGGCGATGCCTGCGGAAACGTTCTGCAGGGAGGGATGATTGTCGGTGGCCGTCACGTTCCAAACGGAAGGTTCGGGCGAGGCCTCCGGCCAGATGCGCGCGCGCAGCATCGTGGTTGACGCGTTCATCTGGGAGACGCGGAAGCGAACGCGATAGCGGACGCCGTTCGACAAGCTGAGAGAATTGTCGAGGTTGCCGGGTACCGGTAGGCGTTCTTCGACCCCGTCCGTCTCGCGCCAGAGACCGATGCCGTGGTAGCCCAGGAAGCCTTCGACGAACACGGCGTACCCCTCTCCGTGTGTCGAGCTGATCTGCACGTGACCGCCGTTCTGGCGCAAGTAGAATCCGAACCCCTGTGTGGCAAGGTCTTCGAACTCGACCGTGAACAGCGCCTCGGCGTCCCTCTCGCTCATCGGAGCGTAAACGCGGCCGGGCATGAACATGGGCAGGGGGCCCGGCTTGAACCGCCCGGCATTGCCCTGGATGTCTGGATTCGGGTTGATGCTGTTCTCCAGCTCGACCCACGGCGCCGGCCAGGGCGATCCGTTGGCGCCCGTGAAGGCCTCCGTGAAGACCACCGTTTCGCAAGGATCGGGAGTTCCCGTTGCGGTTGGTGTCGGAGTGGGAGTCGGCGTCGCGGAGGGGGTCGGCGTCGGAAGCGCCGGGCAGACGCCTTCCACGAGCGGCTTCTTCGCGGCGAAGAGCTTCGTGCCATTGTTCTTCACCAGACTCTGCACGCCGAACGCGATCGAGTAGCGATCACCGCCGCCAAGCGTGAGCGCGACGCAGCCATCGGTGCCGGGATTCGGCGGCACGACGTTCACCGTGCCGAACTTCGCATTGACCGCCACACTGATCGAGAAGTTGCCGGACGAGGTGCGCTGGATCTTCACTCTCTTCACGGGGCCGTTCTGTCCCTTGCCGTCGCGGTACAGGAAGCCGCTCGTACCGACCGCCGACCAGAACGGCTGCCCGGTCATGCTCAGGCCCTGCGGCAACACGAAGCGCTGCGCCGACGACGCGCTCCCGTTCACCATCACCTCGAGAACGCCGCCGCCGGCCGTCGGATCACCGATGATCGTGTTGCTGCTCGCCGGCTCCCTTCCCGAGCTGGTGACGCTCCGTCTCGTCGCGACACCCGGGTCCTTCACGACGAGCTGCGATCCGAGAATGGTCTGCTCGGCGGCCAGGAGCACCCCACTTGGCATGAAGGCGCCGAGCAGGAAGAGACACGCGAGCGCACGACGAACGGTTCGGTTCATGGCTGCCCTCCTGGAGCGGATGCGGGGTGAGAGCGCTGCGGAGGCCGTTGGGAGGCCGCGCCGGCAAGGGCGCTTTTCGCATCCGTGGGTACGGCGCACAAGACGCGCGCGAGACGGTCCGTGCCGGTTGCATGCGCAAGACACACAGCGGGTGCTGCGACCGACACGATGCCAACGTGGTCGCCGCGCGAGTAGCAGCGACAGTGTGCGCAGTACTCCACGCCGAGCGCACCACGAGTACGGCGACGACGAGCCTGTTCGACCGATCGCTCCTTCGGCTCTCCGTCTCGCCGCTCCTGCAAAACCCCGCTGGGCACGTCACCGGTCGGGCGTGAGTTTCGAGGTTACAATGTAACCTCGTGCGATGTTGCGCACTTGGCCCGTTGCTCGAGAGCACAGCGACCGCCTTGCAACCGCGGATGGCAGGACTCCGCGATACCCGCACACCACGCGTTTGCCGTGCAACCGAACTCGCAGCGCTGAGCCCGGCGATGACGGCGATCGATGCGAGCCAAGGTGCGCTCGTGCTGCTCACGGGCGAGGCCGGCATCGGCAAGACCCGGCTGGTGCCCCACTCGTAGCAGCGAAACGGCTCGATCGGGCCCTCGGCCCCCGTGCACGACTCGGTGGCAAGTGCGCCGGCGCCCTCGTCATCGGCCGCTTGCAGGCGAGCTCGTCGAGAACGAAACCGTCCGGTCTCGAGTGCGACCTGGGTCCGGGCCGCCAGGACGCGGGGTGCGCTGGGTGTGCCGGCCGCGGTGTAGAAGCCGAGCTCGCCGAGGGAATCGACGCGAGCCCTGGTCGCGCGCGCCTCAGACAGCAGAACCCGGGGCGGCGGTCGGCGCTCGCACGCCCCCTGCGTCGCCAACCCCCGCGCCAGCGCGCCACGGCAACGTCAGGTGCCGGCGCACGTAGTTGCCGTCCGCGTAGCGCCCTGCGGCAACGTCGACGCGGAAATCGGGACACCGGCGCAGCAGCTCCTCGAGCACCACACGGCCCTGCAGGCGCGCTGCGGCGGCGCCGATGCAGTAATGCGTGCCGTAGCTGAAGGTGAGGATCTTCGAGATCGCCCGCCTCACGTCGAACTGCTCGGCGGTCGGGCCGAACTCCCGCGGATCACGGTTGGCCGCGCCGTAGCCCAGCAGCACCCGCTTGCCGGCCGGCACCCTGACGCCCCGGATCTCCACGTCGCGGCGGGTCGTTCGCGCGAGATTCCGCACCGGAGAAGTCAAGCGCAGGATATCCTCGACGCGACCGCCGGCGGCGACGCGATCCATGGGGTGGCGGCCGAAGACCTCTCCGTAGGTATCGACAGGTGGTATCTGATCGGATACCATCACGGGCGATGCGAACGGACCTCGAACGGGCGGCGGAAACGCTGCGCGAGGTGCGGCGGGCGGCGGGTCTGACGCTGCGTGCCGCGGCCGAGCGGGCGCGAACGTCGCACGCCACGCTCGCCGCGTACGAGGCCGGACGAAAGTCGCCTACGCTGGCGACGTTCGTGCGGATCCTGCGCGCGTACGGCTTCGCCGCGGATCTCGCCCTGTCGCCGAGGATCCGCGAGCGCAACGGGGTCGCGCGAGGCGAGGAGCTGTCCGAGGTGCTGCGGCTCGCGGAGCAGTTTCCTTCGCGTTCGCGCAAGGCCCTGCCGCCCTCGCCGTTCCCGATCCGATGAGCACGATCGTCCGCAAGATCGTCGCGGTCCACCGCGCGCTCGACAAGGCCGGGCTGCCGCACGCGTTCGGCGGTGCACTCGCGCTTGCCTGGTGCACCGAGCAGGCGCGCGGCACGATCGACATCGACGTCAACGTGTTCGTCGATGCGAGCGAAAGCCGGCGGGTCGCGAGCGCCTTGCCGCGGGCCGTCGTGCGTTCCGAGGAACAGCTCGCCGCCCTCGAACGCGACGGCCAGGTGCGCCTGTGGTGGGATCGCACGCCGGTGGACGTCTTCCTCGACACCACACCGTTCCACCGTCAGGTCGTCGGCCGCTGCCGGCGCGAGGCGTTCGGCGGCACCGAAGTGCCCTTCCTGTCCTGCTTCGACATCGCAGTGTTCAAGGCCTTCTTCAATCGCACGAAGGACTGGGCCGACCTCGAGGAGATGCAGGCCGCGGGCACGCTCGACGTCCCGGCGGTGACGGCGATCCTGATCGAGTATCTCGGAGCGGCGGACGAGCGCGTCGGGAAGCTCGCCGCGATGCGGATGCGATAGCGTCCGGTGCGACGGGACGGACAACCATCGCCCAACTTCCGATCGGCAGCCGTCCCGAGAGCCTCCGGCACCCGCGTCACCCAGTCCAGCGGCGGCTCGGGATAGCGGGTGGCGGCCGCGCGGGCTGCGGTGGCGCGATCGATGTCGGCAACCCGAGGTGGCGGAAGATCCGCGGATCGCCTCCGGGTCGTCGATCGCCGCCTTCAGTGGCCGACCTTGTCCTCGATCTTCCGCACGCGCCCCTTCAGGTCCTCGACATCCCGCTCGAGGACGTCGACGTGGTGGGCGTGAAGGCGCTCGTGGCGAGCCTGATCGAGCGCGATCTGACGCATGAACTGGCCGAGGTCGGACAGGCCCTGCTCGGTTCGTCCCAGACGATGGTCCATGGACTCGAGGCGCTCGTCCATGGCGCCGAGGCGCGACTCGACCGCCGCCAGGCGTTGGTTCGTCTGCCGCGCCTCGTCGCGGATCTCGCACAGGATCTCGACCGTCAGATCGCTCGTCGTCATGACAGGCAGGATAGACCCCGGGGCGAGCCTGCGACAAGTGCACGGATGACAAGCGCCGTCGGCCGACAGCCAGAACAAGCGCGAGATCTGGACATCATCGCCGAGCTTTCGGACGTCGCGAGCCTGGCTCCGCTCCCTCGAACGCCCGCAAGATGCGGGCGAAGAGCTCACCTTCATCGGAGCACTGATAGGAGCGGAGGATTTCGACGCCCCCGACATTCTCCGCTCAACTTTCGTTCCGTCGCGACCGAAAACCCGGATGCGCTTCCGCTGCACCGGAGCGCATTGGGGGCAGCGCTGTGGTCGGGAACGAGACCGCCGGCATGCGTGCGCGCGCTCGTCGCGCTGGCGCTGGTTTCGGCGCATACCGGCGCCGCGCTCGCGGCACCGGGTGACGCCGACCGGCTGGCCGGCGGACCCGGCGTCGGCCCCGCGACCAGCGTCGCCCAGGTTCCGAACGGTCTCGCCGTCCGCAACGGTGCCTTGTACGTGAGCGACGACCAGTGGTTCGCCGTGCGCCGCATCGATCTCGCAACGGGGCACGAGGAGATCGTCGCCGGCGCCGGCCCCGGCGAAGGACTCGGCGATGGCGGCCCCGCGACGGCGGCACACCTCTTCGGCCCCGCCGGCATTGCGTTCGACGCCTCCGGCAACCTGCTCATCGCGGACACCCTGAACCGCCGCATCCGTCGCGTGGACGCGGCCGACGGCATCATCACGACCGTCGCCGGATCGGATGTCGTCGAGCACGCGGGTGACGGTGGCCCTGCAACCGAGGCGGGCTTCTCGTACCCGACCGACGTCGCGGTGGCGCCGAACGGAGACCTGTTCGTCGTCGACACCGGCAGCAGTCGCATCCGGCGCGTAGACGCGGCGACCGGCCTCATCTCCACCTTCGCCGGCACCGGCGAGGCCGCGTTCTCGGGCGACGGCGGCCCGGCGACGAGCGCCAGCTTCTCGCATCCGTCGGCGATCGCCTTCGACGCGGCGGGCCGGCTGCTCGTCGCGGACCGCTACGACCAGTACACCGGCCATCGCATCCGGCGCGTAGAGGCCGACGGGACGATCGACTCGATCTACGTCCGGTACTACGGCGGACGGATCGTCGACCTCGCGGTCGCCGCCGACGGCACGCTCTACTTGACGAAGGACGAGGCGTCCTGGGTCGTGCGCGTCGCCGACGGCTGGCCGGTCACCGTGAGCGGCACCTGGCGCGGCTTCTGGGGCGACGGCGGTCCGGCGTCGAACTCGGCCATGGACTCGACCTACGGCCTCGCCTTCGACGAGTCCGGCAACCTGTTCGTCGCCGACCGCGGCAACCGGCGCGTGCGGCGCATCGATCACGCGTCGCAGACCATCACGACGATCGCCGGCAACGGCTCCTGCTGCTCGGGCGGCGACGGCGGCGAGGCGCGCCTCGCGCAGGTCGGCAACGACCAGATCCTCGGCCACGACCTTTCCGGAAACGTCCTGATGGTGAACCGCTGGGAGCCACGCGTGCGCCGGATCGACGTGCGGACCGGCCGCGTCGACACGATCGCGGGAAGCGGCGTCAGCGGCTTCTCCGGCGACGGTGGCCCGGCGGTCGAGGCCCGGCTCTACGCGCCGATGTCCGCGGTCGGCGATGCGCGCGGCAACGTGTTCGTCTCCGATACCGGCAACCACCGGATCCGGCGGGTCGACGGCACCACCGGTGTGATCACCACCATCGGGGGCAACGGAGGGACGACCCGCGCGAGCGACGGGGCGCTGGCGCGCACGTCACCGATCGGCTTGCCGGCGTACCTCGCGCTCGACCGTGATGGCAATCTCTACTACTCCGAGCGCGCGAGCAGCGGCGGGGAGGTGTGCTCCATCCGCCGCATCGACGCCGGCACCGGCACCCTCGCGACGGTCATCGGGGGGTCGGGCTGCAGCGATCACGGTGACGGCGGTCCCGCGGTCGCGGCCGGGCTCGTGTGGCACGCCCCGCTCGCCCTCGATCCGCGCGGCGGCCTGGTGTTCGTCGACAACAACCACGTGCGCCGCATCGACTTCGCCACCGGGCGCGTGGAGCGGATCTTCGGCAACGACGAGCTCGCGTTCACCCCGGACGGGACGCCGGCCGCGGGCTCGGCCGCGAACCTCGTGACGAGCGTCGGCGTGGACTCCGCCGGCAACGTCTACGTCGGCGAGCGGGACAGCTTCCGCGTGCGGCGCATCGACGCCGTCACCGGTCTGCTCTCGACGGCGATCGGTACGGGCGTCGACGGCGCCTCCGGCGCGGGGGACGGCGGTCCGGCGCCGCTCGCCGAGATCTCCTCCCTGTGGAGCGTCGCCGTCACGCACAGCGACCGCCTCTACGTCGCGGAAGGATATCCGAATCGCATCCGCGTCGTGGAGAGTGGTCCGCGGTGCGGCGACTGGACGATCGATCCCGGCGAGAGCTGCGACGACGGTAACCTCGTCGACGGCGACTGCTGCTCACCCACGTGCAGGCTGATCGGTGCGGGTACGGTGTGCCGCGCCGGGAGCGGTGCGTGCGATCCCGCGGAGATCTGCGACGGCTCGAGCGGCCTCTGCCCGGCGCCGGCATTCCTCGCCGGCGGAGCCTCCTGCACGTCGGACGACAACCTCTGCACCGACGACGTGTGCGACGGCAGCGGCGCGTGCAGCCATCCACCGGCGCGCGCCGGCGAGACGTGTCGTGCGTCGGGCGGCGACTGCGATGTCGCCGAGGTGTGTGACGGCGTGTTGCCCGACTGCCCGCCGGACGCGTTCCGGCCGGCGACGCAGGTGTGCCGCGCGGCCGCGAACGAGTGCGATCGCGCCGAGTCCTGCACCGGGTCGTCGCCGCAGTGTCCGGGGAACGCGTACGCTGCGGCCGGGACCTCGTGCACGCCCGACGCGGCCACCTGCACCGCCGACGTGTGCGACGGTGCAGGCGCGTGCACGCATCCCGCGGGCAACGCCGGTACCGCGTGCCGGGCGGCTTCCGGCGCGTGCGACGTGGCGGAGGTCTGCGACGGCGTGTCGGCGGCGTGCCCGGCCGACGTGATGAAACCCGTCACCGCGGTGTGTCGCGTCGCCACGGGTGTCTGCGACGTCGCCGAGACCTGCGACGGCGTGCGTGCGGCGTGCCCCGCCGACGCATTGCAGCCCGCGTCCGTGGTCTGCCGCGCCTCGAGCGCCGCCTGCGATCTCGCCGAGAGCTGCGACGGCAGCTCTGCGGCGTGTCCCGGCGACGGCGGTCAGGCCGACCTCGACGGCGACGGCACGTGCGACGCGCAGGACCCGTGCACGAACCTCGACGGCGAACGTGACTTCGCGTCGCCGCCACGCTCCGTCGTGGTTCTCGACAGGGTGCACGCCGATGCGGTCACGGGCAACGACGGTCTCAAGCTCACGGCGTCGTTCGCGCTACCCGACGGCCGCTCCTTCGCCGACCTGAGACCGCACATGCGCGGGGTGCGCGTCGTGCTCGAGGGCGCCGGCGGAGCGCGCAGGCTCGACGTGACGTTGACGGCCGGCGCCTATGGCGCGGCGACGCGCCACGGCTGGAAGCCGGGCGGTGCCGGCACGGCCTGGACGTATCTCGACCGGCGCGCCGCCCCGGCGAACGGCATCGTCAAGCTCACGCTGACCGACCGCAGCCGCGCGAGCGCGCCGCGACAGGCGAAGGTCGTCGTGACGGGCAGGAACGGCGCGTATTCCGTGACGCCCGCCGACCTGCCGCTGCAGGCGCGCTTGACGCTCGGCGACGCGGCCGACGCCGCGGCCGGGCTCTGCGCCGAGAGCAGCTACGGAGCAACGTCGTGCGCGTTCAACCGCGCCGGGAGCCAGCTCGTGTGCACGCGGTGACGCGAGCCATCGGCTTGCCGCGTCTGGTGACCACGACTGGCTCGCCCGATCGCTCCACGCTCCGGAGCACCGCGATGCACCTGGCCTTGAACTCCGAAACCGGCATCGTCTTCATGCGTCACGCGTAACCTGGCCAGGCGGAGAGGTGGCTCGGGACCACCGCGGCGATTCGGCGCCCCGTCTACGCCAGCTCGTCGAGCAGCGCCGCGGCGTCCCGCAGGTCCTGCAGCTCGAGCCCCTCGACGAACGCCGCGTGAAGCGGCGCGAGGAGAGCGCGTGCCTCGTCGCGCTTCCCGCAGCGCTGCCAGAGCCTCGCCAGGTCCATGGCCGCACGCAGCCCGAAGAGGTTGTTCTCCTGCCGCCGCGCGATCTCGAGAGACTGCACGAGGCGCACCTCCGCCTCTTCTGCCGCGTCGCCGCGGTCGAGGAGCGTGCGCGCGTGCACGAGGTGCAGCTCGACGTCGCCCCAGTGCGCGCCCTGACTTTCGGCTCGCATCAGGCCGAGGGCGGCGATGCCGAGGGCGTCGTCGTGGCGACCGACCCGCCGGAGCCGTTCTGCGAACAGCACCAGGAAGCCGGGCGCTCCGATCCCGACGGCGACCTTCGCCAGCTCGCCGAGCGCGTGCTCCATCTCGACGATTCCCGTCTCGAGGTTGCCCGCGTCGGCGCGTGCCCCCCCGCGGAGAAACCTTCCCGCACCTTCGAACATGGGGAAGCCGAGCGGTGCTGCGAGCTCCACGAGCTCTTCACTCAGCGCCAGCGCGCGGTTGGGCTCGCGGCGCTCGAGGTGGTGAATCGCGACGTGCAGGAGCACGTTCGCGAGGGTGAGCGGATGGTCGAGGTGCCTCGCCAGGCTGAGCGCCTGCTCGCTCAGGTCCAGCGCCCGGTCGTGGTGGCCGAGGTAGAGATGGCACCACGCCAGGTACGCGTGCGCGTTGACGCCACGATCCCAACCCAGCGTGCGCGCGAAGGACGCGTGCTCGCGGGGATCGTAGAGTGCCACGGCCTGGCCGTAGTGCTCCGCCGCGCGCGCGAAGCTGCCGCGATAGAAGTACGGGAAGCCGGCCACGACGTGCGCCAGCAGGAGGTCGAGCGCATCGCCCGTGCGCTCGGCCGCGGCCAGGGCATCCCGCCCGATCGCCTCGCCGGTGGCAAGGTCGCCCTGCACGAAATAGGCGGTCCCGAGCCCCACGAGCACGCGCGCCAGGTCCGGCGACTCGCCGATCCGCGTCGCCAGCGCGCGCGCCCGGGCGTACGCCGCCTCGCAGTCCGGATGCGAGAAGCCGCCCGCCGCGCCGAGCGGCGCGGCGATCGCCATCTGCAGCAAGAGCTCCTGCTGGTCCCGCTCGCGACCGTCCGGGAGATTCGCCGTCAGCGCGAGGGCGCGGCGCAGATGTCCGATCGCCTCCTCATTCGCCGACCGCTCCGCCGCCCGCTCGCCGGCCCGCCGGTAGTGCGCGATCGCCGGCGCGACCAGGCCTGCCTGCTCGTAGTGCCGCGCGATCACCTCGGGCTCGAACTCGGCGCGCTCGGGAAAGCGCGTCTCGAGCGCCGCGCCGATCCGCGCGTGCAGCTGCTGGCGCGTGCGCTTCAGGAGCGATCGATACGCCGCCTCCTCGATCAACGCGTGCTTGAACACGTACGTGGCGTTCGGCGGCTCGCCGCGTGCGAACAGGATGCTCGCCTCGACCAGCCGTGTCAGGTCCTGCCGCAACGCGGCGTCGTCTCGATCGGAGATCGCCGCGAGCAGCGAATACGAGAACTCGCGCCCCAGGACCGCCGCCCGCTGCGCCAGATCCTTCGCGGTGGACAGGCGATCGAGACGCCCCATCAGCGCGTCGGCGAGCGTGGCGGGAATCGCGGACGCGCTCCGCATCCTGTCGGGCTCGAGGACCGACCGCGTCAGCTCCTCGACGTAGAGCGGCACGCCATCCGAGCGAGCGACGAGCGCGTCCACGGTGTGCGCGGGCAGCGCGTCCCGGGCGAGTGCCGCGACGACGTCCCGTGTTTCCGCCTCGCTCAGCCGGGCGAGCGTGAGCGTCGTCACGTGCTCGCTCGCCGGCCACGGCGGCGAGAACTCGGGGCGCGCGGTCATGACGACCAGGAGCGGCGCGGTCGCACTCCGTCCGATCAGGAATCCCAGCAGCTCGAGGGACGACGGGTCCCACCAGTGCAGATCCTCGAACAGCATCACCATCGGTTGCACCGTGCCGACCGTGAGCGTCCACTGCACGAGCAGCTCGATCGTCTTGCGACGCTGCAGATCGGGGCTCAGCTCGAGGCGCGCCTGCGACGGCACGCAGAGCAGGTCGGCGATCAGCGCCACCGCTTCCGGTGACGACAGCGCCCCGAGCCCGGTGTCGATCTTCGCCAGCTTCTCGGCGGACGAGTCGTCGCTCGTGATCCACAGCCCGTCGGCGACCAGAGCGATCATGGGGTGAAACGGCGTTCCTGTCGTGTAGGGCGTGGCGCCGGTTTCGACCCAGGCGTGTTGGTCCGCGGTCAGACGCCCGCGCAGCTGGAGCGCCAGGCGGGACTTGCCGATTCCCGCCTCGCCGAGCAGGAGCACGCTTCGCCCCGCGCCTTTGCGCGCCGCCTCCCAGTGCGCGGACAGCATCGCCAGCTCGGCCGCGCGACCGGCGAAGGTCGTCAGCCGTCCGGGTGCCATGGCGAGGCGGCCGCGCAGCCCGCTGGCGCGCACCACGCGCACGAGTACCATCGGCTCGGGCTGGTCCTCGACGATCTGAGCGCCGGCATCCTCGACCACGAACGCCCCCGGCACGAGGCGCTGCGTCGCGTGTGTGATCACCAGCGTGTCGGGTGCGGCGGCGCCGCGTGCCCGCGCCGCCAGGTGGGGCACGTCGCCGAGCGCGATCATGCCGCGGGTCGCACCACCGCCCACCTCGCCGATCACGACCTCGCCGGTGTGGATGCCGATGCGCACCGCCGGCCGGATGCCGTACTCGCGCTCCAGCGATTCGTTGACGCGCTGGAGCGCGTCGAGCATCTCCAGGCCGGCACGCACGGCGCGCTCCGCGTCGTCCTCGTGCGCCTGCGGATAGCAGAAGTAGGCGAGCAGCCCGTCGACCAGGTACTGCGCCACGTACCCTTCCCAGCGCTGGATGACGGCCGACGCCGACTCCTGAATCGCGCGCACGACGCCGCGCAGGTCCTCCGGATCGAGCTGCCGCGCCAGCACGCTGGCGCCGACCAGGCCGCACGACAGGACCGTGAGCTGTCGCCGTTCGGCGGCGTGGCCCGGCGGGTCGAAGCCGTCGCCGGGCGCCTCCGGACCGATCTTCTCTTCGCCGTCGTCGCCTTCCGTCGCCGCGCCCGGGCCGTCGAGGTGCCACGCGCGGTTGCGCACCACGAGTCGATGCTGGTCGAGCAGCCGATCGACCGCCGCTGCCAGGCGCAGCGGGTGACCGCCGCTCGCGTCGTGCAGCGCGCGGACGACGCCGTCGCCGAGCGGCTACGGTGCCAGGCGGCGAGCGAGCCAGGCCTCGACGTGCTCGATCGGAAGCCGGCCGAGTCGCATCTCCGCGCACCGCCCGCTGTCGAGCAGGTGCTGCCGCGTCGCGAGGAACGGGTTGCCTTCAGCGAGCGCCTCGGGCCGGTAGGACGCGACGACTAGGAGCTGGGCCGCGGCCGTGCGTCGGGTGAGCTGGACGAGCGCGTCGATCGTCGAGGCGTCGCTCCATTGCAGGTCCTCGAGCACCAGGACGAGGGGCCGCTCGGCGGCGAGCGTCTCCACGGCCTCGCCGAGCTCGAGCAGCCGGCCTTCCCAGCTCGCCGTGGTCACCCGCGCGCGGAGGCGCTCGGCCGTGGCGTCGTCCACCCGGCCGGGGAGCTGGAGGAGCCAGCCCGGTGCGCGGCGCGACAGCGCCGCGACGACCTCGTCACCCGCCGCCTCGTCGCAGAGCCGGCTCAGGAGGTCGAGGATGGCCGCGCAGCCTTCGCCGCCGCCGTGCAGCTCGAGCGCCTGGCCGCGCGCGCAGCGGATGCCGTCGCCGCGCAGCGCCTCCAGGAACTGGTCGATCAGCGCCGTCTTGCCCGCGCCGGCTTCGCCCGCGACGAGGACGACCTGGCGCCGACCGCCGCACGCGCGCGCCAGCGCCTCGTGCAGTCCCGCCTGCTCGGCGTCGCGCCCGACGAAGATGGGTGTCGCGACGCCGCTCTCGACCGTGAAGCGGTAGCCGCGGCGCGGGACGGTGGTCAGGAAGCGATCCGCCTCGGCACCAAGCGCCGCACGGATCTCCCTGATGGACACGCGGAGCACGCTCGGGCTGACCGCCGTCCCGGGCCAGACGGCACGCTGCAGCTCCGCGTGGGTCACGAGCCGGTTGGGATGCTCCGCCAGGTACAGCAGGACCGCCGACGACTTCGCCCGCAGCGGGCGCTCGCTGCCGCGGCAACGGAGCCGACGGGTGCGTCGATCGAGATGGAAGTCGCCGAACGAGATCATTGGTCCTCAGGAGACGGTTGGAGTGCTCGGCAGGCGTCGGCGCGAGACGGCTCAGGAGAGTCTACAACCACACCGCAGTGCCTGGAAAGGCGCGCGCTGTGCGTCGTTCTGCGCCCTGCGCCTCGCTTGGCAGGCGGGCGCCCTTCGCTCGTGTCGACACTCCCGGGCGATCGGTTCGCGCCACCGGCGAAATTAAACGTCAAGTTAAACGCATGGAGCGGCCGCGCGTCTTGTTCGCCGCGGCTCCAGGTCCCTACCCTGAGCCATCACTCACCCCCCGAGCGGTCGGGGCTCATGGAGAGACCATGCGACACTCGATGCCCAGTCCACGAACCACGCGACCCGCCTGGTGTGCCGCGCTGCTCGGCCTCATGGCCACGGTCGCGACGGCCACCGCCGCGGGGGCGCGGCCCATCCAGACGGCGTACGTCGTCAACTACAACGGCGACACCGTGACCCCGATCGACATGGAAACCGACACGGCAGGTGCACCGATCCAGGTCGGTGACCAGCCGGCAGCGATCGCCATCACGCCCGACGCCTCGAAGGCGTACGTCGCGAACTACGGTGGAAGCTCGGTGACGCCCATCGACCTCGCCACGAACACGGCCGGCCCGCCGATCCCGGTGGGGGCCTTTCCACACTCGATCGCGATCTCGCCGGACGGCAGGACCGCGTGGGCGCTGAGCCTCGGCCATGCTCTCTTCACCAGTGCCCCCCGACTGGTCACGGCTCCACGCTCACCCCGATCGACACCGTGACCGACGCGGCCGGTCCGTCGATCCCGATTCCGGACTATCCCCTCGATCTGGTCAACCGCCCCGGTCTCTTCGTGAACGTGTCGTCCGACGGCACGACGCTGTACCTCACGGGAGAACCCAACGTCACGGCGTACGATGTCGTGAGCGGGACGTTCGGCACACCGGCGTACAACACGCCGAACCCGAGGGCATCGTTGCTTTCGGTCGACGGGGCGCACCTCCTGACCGCGAACGGGTGGACCTGGGGTCTCACCGGGTTCGACACCTCGACCCTGACGACCGTGTTCGAGTACACCGGCTTGGAGAGGACGCCGGTTTACCGCCACGCCCTCGCGCTCACGCCGAACGGCGCGACCGCGTACGTGGGAACTCTCGACGGTGTCGTACCGATCCACCTCCCCAATGGGTACCTCTGGCCCAAGCTCCCGCAAGATGGGCGGGCAGGACCTGTCGCGATCACACCCGACGGCGGCACCCTGATCCACGGCGGGGGCGGGGTCCACGGGGGACTCCCGACGCTGGACGTCCGGCTCTGGTACACGGCGAACGACACCGAGAGGGCGATCATCCCGGTCGGCGGCGACCCGTACGCGATCGCGGTGACGCCCGACCAGGCCCCGATCGCACGACTGTCGGTCACGCCGGCAGAGCCCGGGTCCCCCACCACGTTCGACGCCTCGGCTTCGACGGTCGAATTCGGAAGCATCGTGTCCTACGAATGGGACTTCGGTGACGGGACGACTGCCTGGACGCCAACCCCGATCACGACCCACACCTACGCTGGCGGGAGCTACACCGCGTCGGTGACGACGCGGAGCTCCCTCGGCACGTCGACCGAGCGCGTCTTCACCGGCCAGACCATGATGCGCAACGGCGGACCGCAGGCCCGCGCGACGGCCCAGGTAGGCTCCGGCGTGCAGCTCGGCGCGCCGGTCGTGAGCATGGTGTTTCCGTCGGCCGGCCTCGTCGCCGGCGGCGACAGCGTGAACATCCTCGGTTCGGGATTCACGGGTGCGACCGCGGTCAGCTTCGGCGGGATTCCCGCCGCATCGTTCATCGTGAACGGGGACAACTCGATCACCGCCACGACGCCAGCGGCCCCCGCCGCGGGAGCGATCGGCGTGAGCGTCACCAACGGCAGCGGGACCTCCGCCATCACGGAGGCTGGTCGATTCACGTACCTCGCTGCGATCCCGCCCGTCACGACGCCTTGCCCTCCCGGCGGCTGCGTCGCCGTGTTCCCGACGGCTGGCGGGTTCTCGATGTCGGCATCCGCCGCCACGGGCTGCAACACGTGCAACGTCGTGGGCGCCAACGAGCCGCTCGGCGGGACGTCTCCGAAGTGCCCGGGCGGTGCCGCCCCGCAGCTGCAGCCGGCCGGGTGGGTCCAGGCGCAGCAGAACGGCGGCGCGTTCAGCGCGATCTCGGCCGGGGTGTCCTTCGCGATGACCTCCGCCGAGGCCCGCGAGACCCGCGACGCCGCCTGGTTCAAGCTGGTCAGCGTCTGCTACGTGAACGGCGTGCCCACCCGGGTGAGCGCGCGCGGCGCCAGTGCCCAATCGGCCACCGCGGCGACGGCGGCGGCGAAGGTGCCGCGGGCGATCACGCTGAAGGACTGCTCGAGGACCAAGAACAAGCCCCCGTGCCTCGCCGCCAAGGCGGTGACCGACGGCGTCGCGCACGTGGATCTGCAGATCCCGGGAGAGGGGGGGACCTTCCTGGTGGTCACGCGAGAGGTGAAGGTCGGGCGTGTGAAGCCGGCCCGCGCGGCGCGAGGCGCTCTCCTCACCATCCCAGGGCGGAACATGGATGCCGCCACCGGGGTGCTGATCGGAGGCGTCGAGGCGCCCATCATCGCGCGCACCCGCGGCAAGCTCGAGGTGACGGTTCCCGAGGGGGCTGCTTCGGGTGACGTGACCGTCCTCACCCTGAGCCGCGCGGTGGCGGCGCCGAAGCCGCTGATCCTGCTCCCCTGAGGACGCGCTCCGGTCGGTGCCGCGCAGCCCGCGGGTGAGGGCTGCCGCGGCACCGATCTGAGCGCGACGCGTGACCACGCTCCAGAACTCGCCGACGCTCGCGAGCGCGATCCCCCATCCTCGCGGGTCGTTTCAGCCCCCCGCCAGCTCCAGCGGAAACCGCTCCACCACGCGCAGCCGCCGCACCAGCGTCGGCAGGTCGCGCGGCAGCTTGTTGCAGTACGCGACGTAGCCCGGCAGCGTCGCGAACGTCCGCTCCGCGGCCGCGAAGTGCAGGTCCGCGCGCAGCGTCTGCTCCGCGCGCACCGGCGGTGGCGTGCCGCGATCGGCGCGGAAGCGGCGCACGTAGTCGAGCAGCCGTGCGTGGTACGTCGGGTCCTCGACGATCGCGCCGATGGTCCGCGCGCGCGGGTGCGTGCCCGCGACCATCTCGGCGACCTGACGCTCGAACTGCTCGAGCCCGTCGTCGAACATCTCGATCAGCTGCAGGTCGTACACCGGGTTCAGGTGCACCACCTGCATGACGTGGCCGACGATCGTGTCGCGGTCCGAAAGAAATCCGGTGGGGTCGATCATCGACACCGGGTCGTCGAGCACGCGCAGCAGCTGGTGGAAGCCGAACGAGATGCCCTTCTGCCGGTAGTAGTCGCGCGACGCGGGCTCGATGACGAAGCGCAGCATGTCGAGGCCGCCGAAGAGGATCTGCGCGCGCGTCGGACGCTGCGCGACGTACCCCCGGCGCTCGAGCGTCGCGAGGCGGCGCTCGACCTCGCGGCCGTCGACGTAGAGGCGCAGCGTGCGCGCGAGGCGCGCGAGCTTGCCGCGCACCTCGCGCGGGCCGCCGATCGCCGCGCGGACGAGTGTCCACGCGCCCGCGGTCTGGCGCAGGGTCGGGGCGGGGCCCTCGGTCGTCACGCCGGTCACGTCCCGGAGTCTGACCGCTCCCGGAGCGAAACTCCAGTCGCTTCGCGCGCAGCGCGTCACCGGATCCCGGTCCCGCGACACCGGCCCTGCGGTGCGGTGGACGGGCCGCGGCCGCTTCGCATAGTGTCGGCCGGCCGGCCGCGCCAACAGCCGGCCCATCGCCGGCACACAAGACCACAGGAGGCCCTGCCGTGAACTCGCTCGAGAACAAGATCGCCGTCGTCACCGGCGGCGCTTCCGGCATCGGTGCCGCGACCGCTCGCCTGTTCGCGCAGGCCGGAGCGAAGGTCGTCATCGGCGACCTGCAGGACGGCTCGGCCGTCGCGAAGGAGATCGTGGGCTCGTACGTGAAGACCGACGTACGCAGCTCCGACGAAGTGCGGCAGCTGGTCGAGCGCGCCGTGAAGGACTTCGGCCGCCTCGACGTGTTCTTCAACAACGCCGGCATCGAGCAGCACGCGCCGCTCGCCGCGACCGACGACGACGTGCACCGCGCGATCATCGACGTGAACGTGAACGGCGTGTTCTACGGCCTCAAGCACGCGCTGCTTGCGATGGCGCAGAATCCGGGGCCGACGCGCGGCAGCATCGTCAACACGGCGAGCGTCGCCGGGATCACGGGTGCTCCGATGCTTGGCTCGTACGCGGCGTCGAAGCACGCCGTGGTGGGACTCACGCGCACCGCGGCGGCCGAGTACGGGGCGATGGGCATCCGCGTGAACGCGGTCTGCCCGGGCATCATCCGCACGCCGATGCTGCTCGCGGGCTTCGAGCCGACGCCGGAGGCGCTCGAGCAGCTCGGGCGCGTGCACGCGCTCAGGCGCATCGGCGAGCCCGAGGAGGTCGCACGGCTGGTGCTCTTCCTCGCGAGCGACGACGCGTCGTTCGTCACGGGGCAGGCGATCGCCGTCGACGGCGGCATGACGGCCGGGCCGGTGTTCGGAGGCTGACCCACGGAGGGGAGACGATGACGGGAACCGTCAAGCGCAACCTGTGCGGCACCGCGCTCGCGCTCCTGGCGTGCGCCTGCTCGGACGCCACGGGCGGGAACGGGCAGCCGATCCTGTTCAGCCCGGAGGGCAACGACCTCAACGCCTACTCGACCGGCGCCGACGTGGCCGCCCAGACCGTGATCCGCAACGCGGACGAGGACCCCGACGGCCGCGACATCAACGGCCAGGTGTGCTTCGCGCCCGACGGCTCGCGCGTCTTCGTCGCCGGCGAGGACACCGGGCAGCCCGTCAGCCCGGCCGGATTCGGTCTCTTCGAGCTGTCCGGGAGCGAGGTCGGCGAGCTGTCGGCGGTGCAGATCGGCAAGCTCGTGCCGACCTACCCCGGCGGGGAGACCAGCATCCCCGACCCGTACGGCTGCAGCTTCCTGTCCGACGGGCGGCTCGTCACGAGCGACATCGGCAACAACCAGACCGGACCCGCGAACGGACAGGTGATCGTGTGGTTCCCGCCGCTCGACGTGGCGACGCCGCGCTACTGCAAGATCGACGTCGCGGTCGGCACCGCGGGACAGGTGTACGTCGACGCGGAGGACCGCGTGTACGTCACCAGCTCGCGCGTCGAGCCGGGTGTCTACCGCTACACGAATCTGCCGACGTCCCCGGACGCAGCCGGCGGCTGCGCCGGCACCGACGAGACCGGTGCGCCACTCTCGACCTCCGTCGTCCGCGAGCGCTTCATCGTCTCCGACGCGAACCTGCCGACGGTGAACGGCATCGCCGGCACGCCCTCGGGCACGTTCTACGTCTCGAGCGTGCTGAGCGGCGTGATCGCGGAGTACGGCACCGACGGCAAGTTCGTACGCCGCATCCTCGAGCCGCCCGCCGGCGAGACCATCGGCTTCGACCCGTACTCGACCGGCACGCCGCTCGGCATCGCCGTCGACCAGAGCGGCACCGTCTACTACGCGGACCTCGGGCTCGTGTTCCGCAACGGACGCTTCGGACCGGGCCCGCGGCTCGGCACGGTGCGCCGCATCCGCTTCGCCGGCGATGAGCCCATGCCGCCGGAGACCATGGACTCGGGCCTCTCCTTTCCGGACGCGGTCGGCCTGTTCACGCCCTGAGGAGGTTGCAGAGAGATGCTGTCCCGCTTCGACGACTACCCGATCCACCAGACGCCCGAGCCCGTGGCACAGGTCGCGACCAGCGACCGCAACGCCTACGACCGCTACTGGTTCAACGGCTTTGCTGCCGACGGCGAGTTCTACTTCGGCATCGGGCTGGCGATCTACCCGAACCTGCGCATCATGGACTGCGGCTTCTCGATCGTCCGCGACGGCGAGCAGCACGCGTTCCACGCCTCGCGCCGGGCACCGCTCGAGCCGAGCGAGACGCAAGTGGGGCCGTTCCGCATCGAGGTCGTCGAGCCGATGAAGCGGCTGCGGGTGACGATCGCGGACAACGAGACCGGGATCTCCGCCGACCTCGAGTTCACCGCGCGCACCGCGTGCATCGAGGAGGCGCGTCAGACGCTGCGCCGCAACGGCAAGATCCTGATGGACGCGACCCGCTTCACGCAGATGGGCCGCTGGCAGGGGACGATCCGCTACGCCGGCAAGACCGTGCAGGTCGATCCCGCGCGCGTCCACGCCACCAAGGACCGCTCGTGGGGCATCCGCCCGGTCGGCGTCGGCGATCCCGGCGGCGCGCCGGCGACCGATCTGCCCGAGATCTTCTTCCTGTGGGCGCCGCTGCAGTTCAAGGACCGCTGCACGCACGCGCTGGTGTTCGAGAACTCGCACGGCCACGCGTGGCGTCAGGAAGGCATGATCCTGCCGCAGTACGGGTCGCCCGCCGAGGTTCCGGGCATCGAGGACCCGCGCACCGAGCACTTCCCGCGCGTCGAGCACCACGTCAAGTACGTTCCCGGAACGCGGCGCGCGAAGTCGGCGGAGATCGCGCTGGTCGGCTGGCAGGGCGAGCGCAAGGTGATCACGCTCGAGCCACTGCTCTGCTTCCGCATGAAGGGGATCGGCTACACGCACCCGACCTGGGGCCACGGGGTGTGGCACGGGGAGCTGGTGGTCGGGAGCGAGTCCTGGAAGACCGCCGACCTCGACGAGACGGCGCTCGAGAACCAGCACATCCAGCAGGTGATGCGCGCCACGATGGACGGCGAGGAAGGCATCGGCGTCATGGAGCAGCTCGCCTTCGGATCCTACCTGCGGTACGGCCTGAACGGGTTCCTCGATCCCGCGAAATAGCCCGCGACGCAGACGTCGCGCCGAGCATCGTGGTTCGTTACGGGGCGACGATGCTTACCCTTCTCACCCACTACACGACCACGCTCGCGGTCACCGCGGGCATCTTCCTCGTCCTCTGGATCGTCTCGCTGCGCATCCGCAACGCGAGCATCGTCGACATCTGGTGGGGCCCCGGCTTCGCGCTGATCGCCCTGCTGACGTTCGCGCTCACCCCCGAAGGCGCGCTGTCGCGCCGCCAGCTCGTCCTGATCCTGACCACGATCTGGGGCTTGCGCCTCGGCACCCACCTCCTCGTGCGCAACACGGGGCGCGAGGAGGACTTCCGCTACGCGGCGATGCGCCGCGCATGGGGGCACGGCTTCGCGACCAAGAGCCTGACGCGGGTCTTCCTCCTGCAGGCGGTCCTGATGTGGCTGGTGTCGTTCCCGGTGCAGGCGGCGATGCGTTCCGCCACCCCGGCGACCCTCGGCTTCCTCGACTACGCCGGCATTCTCGTGTGGGCGTTCGGCCTCTTCTTCGAGTCCGTCGGCGACCTGCAGCTCGCGCGCTTCAAGGCGGACCCCGCGAACGCGGATCGCGTCATGGACCGCGGCCTGTGGCGCTATACCCGCCACCCAAACTACTTCGGCGACTTCATGGTCTGGTGGGGGATCTACCTGGTCGCCCTGGAAGGGCACGGCACCTGGTGGTCGATCGCCG
>Ga0172362_10000037_pt1 | contig 79627 bp, 73 predicted proteins | sample LakKivs1_kivu2a2_FD_114534 | JGI IMG/M metagenome (GOLD analysis project Ga0172362, IMG submission 114534) | Sediment microbial communities from Lake Kivu, Rwanda - Sediment s1_kivu2a2 | ecosystem: Environmental > Aquatic > Freshwater > Lake > Sediment | place: Rwanda: Western Province, Lake... | reverse complement strand
TTTACAGTGTTATCGACTGCGACTGTGGAGTCGGTTTTAGGTCAAGCTTTGAGGGCTCGTGTAAGGGACAAATTCAGAGCAATTGGAGAGCCTGAGACCAATTTTTGAATTTACTTGGGTATAGCTCCTGCTGCTGCCATATGATTACCTTTAATGGTTAAAATTTATTAAACTATTTTAACAAAATAATTATATTATAGCTATTTAAAAAGTAGACGAATAGTCTAATTGTCTTATTTTCAATAGGTTGAGACTTTTATTTTCTCTCAAAAACTAGGTTATTTTGATTGTTTTAAAATTAAAAAATATTAGTTTTGTGTTTTTTTTAAATTAATATAGAACATTAATTTCATATTATTTATTTTAAAAGTATAGTTAATTTTTAAAAAGTACAGTTATGTATGATGAGATAGAAGAAGGCAATGGGGTTCATTGTCGCAATCTGCCGTGTCCAAAAGAAAAGGGTCGCTACAAAAACCCCCATATAAGCGATATCAAAAGAAGGTTTTGGGACTTTTTGCTTTGGCAGGCAGGTAAATACGATCATGAGAGCTTCAAAACAATGCCTCCTGTGGGATTTCGTTATCCTAATCCAAAGGCTCCCCTGCAAGAGAGCGTGCCGAGTGTTACCTGGATGAACCATTGCACTTTTCACGTTGCCTATCAAGGGGTTCATCTCTTAACAGACCCCATATGGTCCAAAAGATGTTCACCTTTTGGTTTTTTGGGACCTAAAAGATTACATCAACCTCCTTGTGATATCGGAGAGCTCCCTCATATTGATGTTGTTTTGATCAGCCATGATCACTATGACCATTTGGATAAAAGCTCGATTTTGCATGTGGCAAGAAAGAGCCCGCAAGCGGTTTTTATTGTTCCAGAAGGGGTGGGTAAGTGGTTTAAAAAACATAAGTTATACAATTTCTTAGAGCTTTCTTGGTGGCAGCATACAGAGTTAGAGTTTCCTGGGGATATTCAGCTGCGTATTACGGCAGTACCTTGTCAGCATTTTTCTGGAAGGGGAGTTTTTGGAAGAAACACCACATTGTGGTGTGGGTTTGCTGCGCAGTTTTTTGAGAAAAAGACATTAAAAAAGCAGATGTATTTTGTAGGAGATACGGGATATAACCCTCACGATTTTCTCAACATAGGGAAAAATTTTGGAACTTTTGATCTGAGTTTAATTCCTATTGGCACTTATCTCCCTTTTTCTTTTATGTCTCCTGTGCATATTTGCCCTAATAAAGCGGTGATGATTCATCAAGAGGTAGGTTCTCGGCTTAGTGTAGGCATGCACTGGAAAACATTTTGCCTTTCTGATGAAGATCTACAGCAACCTCCTTATGATTTATATCTTGCGATGAAAGAAGCAAATCTGGATCCTTTGGCTTTTAGAGTCTTGGAACCAGGTCAGACAATCAATTGGTAGAGCAGTTTCTTGAGGCAGTGATGCTGCCATTTGTTGCCCTTAAGGTGAAGGTGCAAGCGTTTTTGTGGCAAAAACATGTAGAAAAAGTGTACTACAGAAATGAGGTTTTTCGCGTAGTCGATCAAAAGCTCTTGCAATGTTATCAGACAGATTCTCCTTATGCTATTAGCAAGCGTTTTATGCTGGCTAGAGGGTGTGACCATATTCATGTTTATGGAGAGACACCTCTTGCAGTGTATGATGCACTAGCAAAAAGGTGGGGGATAAGAGCTCATCACCGTTTTGTAGAGCTGGGAGCTGGCAGAGGAAGAGGGCTTCTTTTTTTAGCAAGTATCTATGGATGTGAGTGTGTGGGTATAGAGTGGATTTTGGAGTTTGTTTTAAGTAGTAAAGGGTTGCACTCTAATGTGCATATGTATCATGACGATTTTTTAAAGACAGCTCATTTGCAGGGAGATTTTATCTATTTGTATGGTACGTGCTTAGAGGATGAAGAGATCGTAGCGCTATGCAAGCGGTTTTTGCTATTGCCAAGAGAGAGCAAAATCATTACAGTCAGCTTTCCTTTAAGGGAGTATGATGAGAAATTTCTCACTGTAGATGAGTTTGAAGCGGTTTTTCCTTGGGGAAGAGGGACTATCTATTTGAATACAAGGAGTGGATGATATGGCTCGGGTAGCTATTATTCTGTCAGGGTGTGGGTATCTTGATGGGTCGGAGATCCATGAATCTGTCCTTTGTATGGTTATGCTAGCAAGACATGGCCATCAGTATATGTGCTTTGCTCCTGATGTAGAGCAAAGTAAAGTTGTGAATCATCTCACAGAGTATGAGAGTCAGCAAGAAACAAGAAATGTTCTTGTCGAGTCTGCAAGGATTGCTCGTGGAAAAGTTTCTTCTTTAGAGTCTTTGAAAGATGCTGATTTTGATGCTTTACTTCTTCCAGGAGGGAGTGGAGCTCTTCTCAATCTTTCAGACTTCGTAGAAAAAGGGCCTTCTTATGGCGTTAATAACACTTTGAAAAACACTATCCTTAAGTTCTACCAGGCTAAAAAGCCTATAGGGGCTACGTGCATTGCACCTATCATCCTAGCAAGAGCTTTGGAAGGGCATAAAGGTATTCGAATGACGTTAGGATCGAACCCTGCCAACAAAGATGAGTTAGAGAAACTTGGCATGAAAGCAGAACTTGCTAAGGTGCATGAGTGCGTTGTTGATGGGGATCACCATATTGTGACAACGCCTTGTTATATGGAACCAAGCGATCTAGCGGGGATGAGCGTGGGGATTGAAGCTATGATCACAAGTCTATTTGCACAGAGGTGAAGATGGAAAGATTAGTCAAGAAAAAATGTCTTCCTTGCTTAAAGACAACCCCTCCTCTACGAGAAGGAGAGCTTCGTGCTCTTCATGAGGAGCTTGGGGGGAGTTGGCGGCTGATCGAAGGTAAGCAATTAGAGAAGAGTTATCCTTTTAAAAATTTTAAAGAGGCTCTAGCCTTTGTCAACGGTATAGGGGAAGAGGCTGAAAGAGAAGCTCATCACCCAGATCTTACGCTTTCTTGGGGAAAAGTGGTTGTTAAGTTATGGACGCATGCTATTCAAGGACTTTCTGAAAATGATTTTATCTTGGCAGCAAAAATCGACGCTCTGTACATCTCAAAAACGGGCCATTACTAAAATCTTAAATGTTAAAAGTAAAAATTATACTTTCGCTCAATCAGTTTATAAAACTGAGTCTTCGATCTTTTTTTGTATTTTCTAAGGAGATGTGCTATTCTTGGCCCTTGTTGCAATCTGTATAAGGATTTGTAGTGATGATGCAAAAGCGTTTTAAGACAAGAGAAGTGCTAGTAGGTCATGTAGGTGTTGGAGGAGATAATCCCATTCGCATTCAGTCAATGACCACCTCTGCTACCCGGGATGTGGAGGAGACGGTTAGCCAAATCATGAAGCTGGCAGATGCTGGATGTGACATAGCGCGAGTGACTGTGCAGGGAAAAAAAGAGGCTGATAGTTGCGAGCTTATCAAAAACCTTCTCCTTCAGAGAGGATATACCATTCCCCTTGTTGCCGATATTCACTTCTATCCACCGGCTGCCTTGCGTGTTGTTGATTTTGTCGATAAGGTAAGGATAAATCCAGGCAACTATATAGACAAAAGAGCAAACTTTACACGCCTCGAGTACGATGATGCTGCCTACGCACTCGAAGTGCAAAGGATTGAAGAGGGTTTTGCACCTTTGGTGGAGAAATGTATTCGTCTAAAAAGGGCGATGCGTATAGGAGTGAACCATGGATCTCTTTCAGACCGTATCATGAGCCGTTATGGGGATACTCCTTTTGGGATGGTGGAGTCAGCTTTTGAGTTTGCTAGAGTCTGCAGGTCTATGGGGTACCATGATATCATCTTTTCCATGAAAGCTAGCAACACTCTTGTGATGATAGAAGCTTATAGGCTTCTTGTCTTTGCAATGCAAAAAATAGGCTGGGACTACCCTTTGCATTTGGGAGTGACAGAGGCGGGAGACGGAGAAGACGGTAGGGTAAAATCTGCCATTGGCACAGGGTCTCTTCTTTTGGATGGTATTGGAGATACTATCCGCGTTTCTTTGACAGAAGATCCTTGGTATGAAATAGACCCTTGTCAGAGATTGCAAGCTCTTGGCTTAGCATATCATCAAGTAGATTTTACCAGGAGATGTTATCAAAAACCTCTTTCTCGACCTGTTACGATACAAAAGGGGTTGCCTTTGCACAGAGATGGTAGCGTCTATCTTGCCGTTTCTCAAGAAGAGATCTTGCAGGAGAGTTTCTATGAAGATATTGGTTGTGTCATGCAGCTAGGCTCCCTTAAGAAAACGCAAGGAGCTGTGGATAACTTGATGATTTCTGGGGATTTGACAAGTGGTAGCGCACGGGAAAAACTCCAGCTTTTAAAAAAGATAGGAGTAGCTAGCGATGTTGTCACTCATGTAAGAGCTGACGCTCCTTACAGCTGGGATGGAGCCCTTGAAAGCTCTCCTTCTCTTCTGGTGCTTCATCTGAGCTTTTTACAAATGCCTTTGGCTAGGGACTTTTTCGCAAGATTAGAAATGCAGAAATTACAAATACCTATAATCCTTGCTTATGAGTGTGATAAAGAAGTGGAAGATCTTGTGATCCAAGCTTCAGCGGAGCTAGGAGCGCTGCTTACAGAGGGAAGAGGGGAAGGTGTTATGATCTGCGGCCCTTACAGTGTAGACCAAAGAGTCTCTCTAGCCTTTGCCATCTTGCAGGGATGTCGCAAAAGAAGTTCTAAGACAGAGTATATTGCTTGCCCTGGCTGTGGAAGAACGCTTTTTGGTTTGCAAGAGGTGACAAAGAAGATTCGTGAAAAAACCGCTCATCTACCAGGGGTAAAAATAGCTGTCATGGGATGTATTGTGAATGGTCCTGGTGAAATGGCGGATGCTGACTTTGGCTATGTAGGGTCAAGGCCTGGTAAAATCGACTTATATGTGGGTAAAACCTGTGTCGAAAAAAATATCGATACAGAAATAGCGACAGAGAGGTTGATCGAGTTGATTAAAAGCTATGGGAGATGGGTTGAGCCAGAGGCTCATACAAGTGTTTCTGCTACGGTATCGTAAAAGAGCATCCCTTGTTGGGTGAGATAGAGTGTGCGCTCCTTTTGCTTGAGAAGCCCTTGCTGCTGCAATGTCTTCACTTCTTGTAGCAGCCTCTTTGGCAAAGGGGGAAAGAGATTTAGATCAACTCCTTCGGCAAGCCGTAATCGGACAATCAGAAGCTCTCTTAGAGAAGCCTCTTCATCTAATTGTTCTGTAAAATCAAGAGCTTCTAGCTCTTGCTCTATGCAATCCGTATATTTTTTCAGGTGAGCGTGGTTGCGAAATCGCCTTTTTTTACAATAGCTAAAAGCAGAAGGTCCAAAACCTAAAAACTCTCTCCCCAGCCAGTATCCTGTGTTATGCTTGGAGTGTTTACCAGGCTTTGCAAAAGCAGAGATTTCATAGCGATCAAGTCCTAAGCTGGCAAGAGAGTCTATAGCATGCTGCAAAAGTTGCACGCTTTCTTGATCACTAGGGACACTTTGTAGAAGCTTGTGCTTTTGTTTGTAAAATACCGTGTGAGGCTCAAAAGTTAAGTTATACAAGGAAAGATGAGAGATAGGAAGTCTTTTAAGACTTTGCAGGGTGTGCTCCCATGAAGAGAGGGTTTGGTGAGGGATGTCATACATAAGATCGATAGAGATGTTGTCAAAACCTAGAGAATCAGCAAGAAAAATAGCGTCTACCGCTCTGGAAGCATTATGCCCTCTTCCCAGCAAATGAAGAGATGGGTTATGTAAAGATTGTACTCCCATGCTTAAGCGATTGATAGGAGTGTTTTTTAACTCTTTTAGGTAGTTTTCCGACAAGTCTTCAGGATTTGCTTCAAAGGTAATTTCTAGTTGCGGATGCAACTTCACGGGAGCAGAGAGTATACCGTCTAGAAGACGTGCAACATAAGAGGCAGGGAGCTGAGAGGGCGTTCCTCCTCCAAAGTAGAGAGAATATATGGTACGCCCTTTGAGAAGTGGCATCTTCTGATACCACTCTTTCATCACAGTATCTATGTAGTGAGAGAAAAGCTTTTCTTGAGAAGGAATCACATAGAAATGACAGTAAGGGCACTTTTTCTTGCAAAAAGGAATATGAAAATAAAGGCTAATCCAAGAAGGACTTTCGTTAGATTGTAAACTACCAGCTGTTATCATCAGGATTTTCTAATACACCACGTCTCCAGCGGTTGCTATCGCTGAAAGGGTCGTCGTCATCATCAAGAGAGGTGATATCTTCTGATACGGTTTCGTCAGACTCTTCTGCAATCGTTTCTGCCTCTGTGTACGTCTCTGTTTCAACCTCGAGTCCTGCATCGGTAACATTTGTTTCATCAACATTGATGTCGGGAATAGTATGGGCCTCTTGAAATCCAGAACGGGGTGCAGCATGTCTTTTGGGAGCTACATATTCTAATTCATCATTTTCTTTGAGGTAGCGGAGGCGCTCTCTTTCTTCTTCGATCTTTTGTTGGATGAGCTGAATCTCAGATTCATGTTTGGTAAGATCTTTTTTGGGTACCAGACCAAGTTTTAGCCACTGTTGCAAATCTTTGAGTTCTGTCTCTAGTTTTTTGAGTCTTTCGCTTTTAACATTCATACTTCTGCAAAACCTTTCACCACTGCAAATAAAAGAGGGATTTATACATTCGGCGGGATTGTACCTTCCATGCAGGATTACTTTCCACACCTTTTTCCGAGAGAGGATTGTTATGTCCGCCCTATCACCGGTCTGTTTACTTGAGCTTGGATTTTTTGAGAAGAGTTTTTTTGAAAAAACTAGAGGAATAACAAGTCATTTTGCTCTGGAGGTTTCCCATGAGGCTACCATAAACAGATAGCAGAGAGTATTGTTGACGATGTGAGCCAAGCAGGAGGCCCATAATCCATAGAGATGAAAAAGAGGAGCCTCAAGGACTAAGCTCCCAAGACCTGTTATTATTGCTTGCATAGGAGACTGACCTGCATGCATGAGTCCAAAAGCTGTAGAAGCGATCGTTGCAGCAAGAAGAGTAGAAAGAAACGTGGGCATGCCAAATAGGGACACTAAGGTAAGAGGGACAATTTTGCGAAGCCCTACAGTCAGTCCCCCTTGCAAAATACCCCTAAAGAGAGTTTCTTCTATAACAGGAGTAGTAATACTAGCATGCAGGGGACCCATGGTAATAATTTGCTCAATGTACTTTGTTGGTTGGGATCGATCAGGTAGCGCTTTACTTAGTAGCCATGAGGTGATTAGCTTTACTGGAAAGATGCATGTGACTACGGCACCTATTTTCCATACGGCCGCAGGAAGCAAGCCTCCAAGAGATAGGATAATAGGAATAGCTACAGCTGCTACGGTGCAAGCTAGCTGGCACCCTATTTTTTTGCGATGCGTAGTATAGGTAGAAAGGATGTGCGCTTGTGAAGAGGTTACAGCGACCATAAAAACCTAGTTTATTGAAATAAGAGTCAGTATTGTACTTTCCTGTAATATAAAAAACAAACATAAGAATTTATTTTTTTTATTTTCAAATTAAAAATTATTAATAAACATATTGATTTATGCTATATAGAATTATAATAGATATGTTTAGAGATTATCTCTATGGAACAAAGTGGATTTGGGTACGCAAACCTCTCAAATTTAAGCTTTATCGAAAAACTCTATCAAAGTTATTTGGGAGATGCTAGTAGCGTTGATCCTTCATGGCGCTATTTTTTTGAAGGGATGAGTATGGCGGCAACGCTGCAAGGATTGGCTCCCAGCACATCTGAAAGAATTAGTGAGCAAAAAGGGTGGGATGCGCGGAGTAAATATCTTATCAAAGGGTATAGGGAATTTGGTCATTTAGCTTCCGATAGTAGCCCTGTAGTGGAGAAGAAAGAGCCTAAGACGATTTCTCAATTAGCTATAGAGACCTACGGTTTTTCTGTGGATGATCTTCATCATTTGGTTCCTACCTATGGAGTTCTTCCTCAAGAGCTGGCTCCTTTATCTGAGCTTTTGCAAGCTCTTACAGAGAGGTATTGCGGAAAGATTGGGGTGGAGATCGCTCATGTAGAAGATAGCAGGTGCCAAGAGTTCATCATAAGCAGAGTGGAGCAAGAGTTTATAAAGCCCCTTGCACATGAAGAGCAGTTAGCAATTTTACAAGAGTTAAATCACTCAGAGGTATTTGAATCTTTTATTCATATCAAATATCCAGGGCAAAAGAGATTTTCTTTAGAAGGAGGAGAATCTTTGATTCCACTACTCAACGCTTTGCTTCTTCAAAGTGTACAACTAGGGGTAGAGAGCGGTGTGATAGGTATGGCTCATCGAGGGCGGCTCAATGTGCTTTCGAATGTTCTTAAAAAGTCTTATACCCAGATCTTTCAGGAGTTTTCTCCTGGCTATATGCCAAATACTTGTGAGGGTAGTGGTGATGTCAAATATCACAAGGGATATAAAAATACGTTAAAGATAAGAGATGATAAGACATTACGCTTGGAGCTTTGTGAAAACCCTAGCCATCTAGAATCTGTAGATCCTGTGATGCAGGGAGTGTGTCGAGCTAAACAGATGAAGTTAGGAGTGGAAAAAGTTGTACCGATTGTAATTCATGGAGATGCTGCCTTGGCTGGGCAGGGGGTTGTCTATGAGACTCTCCAGATGTCTAAGTTAGCAGGCTATTCTGTTGGCGGAAGTATTCACATTGTCATTAATAATCATATAGGCTTTACAGCTACTCCCGAAGAAGGTAGGTCTACAAGATATTGCACAGATATTGCAAAAGGATTTGGCTTTCCCATTTTTCATGTGAATGGAGAGGATCCAGAAGGGTGCTTGCGTGTTGGACGTCTTGCTGCAGAAATTAGACACTACTTCCAATGCGACGTTTTTATCGATGTGCTTTGCTATCGCAAATATGGTCATTCAGAGGGTGATGAACCCCTCTTTACACAGCCAAGTCTTTATCAGAAGATTCGAAGTAAGGAAAGCGCTCGTAATCTCTATCGAGATAGACTTGTCCAGTTACAAAAACTCTCTTCCGAAGAGGTCTTGCAGCTAGAGGAGACGTTTAAAAAGCAACTAGAAGCTGCGGAGGCAGAAGTAGAGAAGCTCAAGAAAGTGACTGCGCAGCTGAAAGAGACTAGAGCCTCTAAGAGAGGGATTTCTACAGCAGTTGCAGAGAGCAAGCTGCAGGAGCTGGCGCAACGTTTTTGCGTAATACCTAAGAGTGTGCAACCCCATGCAAAGGTGCAGCGCCTTATCAAAGAGCGCCTTCATGCTATGGAAAGTAAGAAGGGGATTGATTGGGGACTTGCAGAGTATTTAGCCTACGCCTCGCTTCTTGTTGACAACTATTCCATAAGAATTTCTGGGCAAGATTGTGAAAGAGGAACCTTTGCACACCGTCATGCAGTGATTTTAGATCAGGTGACTAATCAAAAGTATTTCCCTCTGCAGCATATACAGGCAAGTCAGGGACTCTTTACTGTACACAACTCTCCCCTTTCTGAATATGCCGTACTTGGTTTTGAGTTTGGGTATGCGCAAGAGATAGAAAAGGGCCTTACTATTTGGGAAGCGCAATTTGGAGATTTTGCAAACGGAGCCCAAATTATCATAGATCAGTATATTGCTTCTTCTGAGCAGAAATGGGGAGTAACATCACCTCTTGTACTCTTTCTTCCTCATGGATATGAAGGGCAGGGGCCAGAGCACACCTCCGGAAGGATGGAGAGGTTTTTACAGCTTGCAGCTCAAGAGAATATCTATATCGCTGTTCCTTCAAAACCGTCTCAGATGTTTCATCTGTTACGAAGACATGTTTTGGCTCCCATACGTAAACCACTCATTGTCTTTACTCCAAAGGCAGTACTTCGTTACCCACCTTCTTTAAGTGATCTGCAAGAGTTTTCTGTAGGAGGGTTTCAAGAGTTTATTCCAGACAAAGAACATGAAGAGGCTTCTCGAATTCTTTTTTGTAGTGGCAAGATCTATTATGATCTTATAGAGGAGAGGGAGAAAAGAAAGGCATTAGATGTTGCTATCTTTCGCATAGAGCAGCTTTATCCTTTAGATCATCAAGCTCTTAAGGAGCTTATAGCAAGGTATAAAAAAGCTCGCAAATACCTATGGGTTCAAGAGGAGCACAGCAATATGGGAGCATATGAGCATATGCAAAGAGAGCTAAGAGAAATTCTTTCTCATAATGCACAACTTTGTTATGTAGGAAGAGCAAGAAGCGCTTCGCCAGCTACAGGATTCTTAAGCTTGCATGAGCAAGAAAAAAGGCAAATCCTACATGATGCGTTTGAAGAAAGAAAGTAAGCACTAAAAGAGTTATATGAACGTGGAAATTAAAGTTCCAGCTGTTGGAGAGTCTGTCACAGAAGCAACTGTTGTAAGAATTATCAAAGAAGATGGGTCTTTTGTACAAAAAGAAGAAGAAATTCTAGAGCTTGAGACAGACAAGGTCAATCAAGTTGTTGTAGCTCCTGAAGCAGGAAAACTCTCTTTGCGTGTTACAGTAGAAGAGAGGGTGAAAATAGGGCAGGTGATAGGGGTTATTGATCCCTCTCAAAAAGGCTCTTCTCCAGAAGCTGTCAAGAAGCCCTCAGCACCGGTGGAGGTGAAAAAGCCAGTAGCTGTAGCGCCACAAAGCCAAGAAGGGGCCAGGGTATCTGAAGAGCAATACCTAGCTTCCTTAGATAAAAAAGATAAAAAGAGCCCTCCTACACCTGCTGTCAGCGCTCCATCTCAAGAGAAAGAAGTGAGCAGCTCTCAGAAAAGAGTGCGTATGACGGGTCTTAGAAAAACTATAGCCCAGCGTCTTGTAGAAGTGAAAAACACAACGGCTATGCTCACGACATTTAATGAAGTAGATATGACTGAGATTATGAAAATTCGTGGGCGTGAGAAGGAAGATTTTGAAAAGAAATATGGGGTCAAACTGGGCTTTCTTTCTTTTTTTGTAACAGCATGCTCATCGGCTCTACAAGCTTTTCCTGAAGTAAATGCCTATATCGAAGGTGATGAAATCGTGTACAATGCGTGTCATCATATTGGTATTGCTGTCTCTACCGATAAAGGACTTTTTGTACCAGTGTTGAGAGGTTGTGAAAAACTTACGTTTGCGCAGATTGAAGCAGGTGTTGTGGAGTTTGCTAAGAAAGCCAGGGATGGTAAAATCGCCATTCAAGATTTGCAAGGAGGTACTTTTACAATCACCAACGGAGGTGTTTTTGGGTCTCTTCTTTCAACACCTATCCTCAATCCCCCTCAAAGCGCTATTTTGGGGATGCATAAGATTATGCAAAGACCTATTGCTATAGATAATCAGGTTGTGATTCGTCCTATGATGTATTTGGCTTTAAGCTATGACCATAGAATTGTCGATGGAAAAGAGGCTGTTAGCTTTCTTGTGCATATTAAAGAGTGTTTAGAAAATCCTTCCAAAATGTTGTTGGAGTCATAGAATTTATGCCTAAGGACTCTTTTGATCTTATCGTGATTGGATCTGGTCCTGGAGGGTATGTTGCAGCGATCAAGGCAGCGCAGCTTGGCTTAAAAGTAGCTTGCGTAGAAAAAGATAAGGTAGTGGGTGGCACCTGCCTCAATGTAGGATGTATACCTTCCAAAGCTCTTCTTCAATCCTCCGAGTATTATCATTGGCTGCAGCATCATGCAAAGCAGCATGGTATAGAGTGCTCTTCTGTGCATGTGGACTTTGGGCAGATGATGAAAAGAAAAGAGGAGATTATTCGAGGGTTTAATGTTGGTATTGAGGGGTTGTTTAAGAAAAACAAAGTCACCTTTTTACAAGGCATTGCTACTTTTGTAGATTCTCACACTGTGCAGATCACAGCTGGCAAGACAGAAATGTGGGAAGCTAAGCATTTTATTATTGCCACAGGTTCAAAACCTACCGCTCTTCCTTTTTTACCTTTTGATGAGACACATATCCTCTCTTCTACGGGCGCTCTTGCACTGCAAAAAGTGCCCAAAAAGATGATTGTAGTTGGCGCAGGTATTATTGGCGTTGAGCTTGGTTCTGTATACCGTAGGCTTGGGAGTGAGGTGGTATTTTTAGAGTTTTTAGATCGTATTTGTCCGACGCTAGATACAGCAGTCTCTAAGGCTTTGCAAAAGATCTTAGAGAAACAAGGTCTTCAATTTCTTTTGCAAACCAAGGTGACAGAAGGAAAAAAAGAAAATTCAGGTGTAACTATCCAAGCGGAAATCCAAGGTAAAAAAGAGACTTTTAGAGCCGATCATGTACTTGTTGCTATAGGAAGGTCTCCCTACACAAGTGAGCTTGGTCTTGAGCGTATAGGCATTCAATGCACTTCTAAGGGGTGTATTCCTATCGATCAGAATTTTAGAACGCATCATCCTCATATCTTGGCGATAGGCGATGTTGTAGAAGGTCCTATGCTTGCTCATAAGGCAGAGGAAGAGGGGATTGTGGCAGCAGAGCTTATTGCAGGTCATAAGGCTTCTATACAGTATATGGCAATTCCAAGCGTTGTATACACAGCACCAGAGGTCGGCGCTGTAGGCCTTTCTGAAGAGGCAGCGAAAGCCAAGGGGTTATCTATCAAAGTAGCTCAGTTTCCTCTGAAGGCTAACTCAAGAGCGCGCTGCATTGGAGAGGATGAGGGTTTTGTAAAAATCATAGCGAAGGCAGACACTCTGCAGATTTTGGGGATACATATCCTAGCGCCTCATGCAGGAGAGCTTGTCGCAGAAGGAGCTCTTGCTATCCAGCATCAGCTAACAGCTTATGATATAGCCACAACACCTCACGCTCATCCTACACTATCAGAAGCGATTAAAGAAGCAGCGCTCATGCTTACCTCTAAAGCTATACATATGTAAAAAAAAAGAGTCCTCTCTTTACATCAAGAGAAGACTCTTTTTTTAAAGATGCTTGCAGCAGTTTTTACGCTTTCTGCGCAGCTTCTTGCCACAAGTAGTCATTCAAGCGAGTGTAGGGCTGATAAGTAGCAGCCTCTTTTCCTTGCGTTGAATTGACAACATGTTTGATGACGCTTGGAGCAATCTTGATATCGCCTACAGCCTCTTTTCCTTCGATATACGCTTTGATATAAGCTTTACCAAACGCTGTAGCAGAAGCTTTGCTAAAGCGCGCTGTCTTACCTAGATGGCTAGCTATGGCTTGTGCAAAGTACGCTTTCTGAGAAGAGGTCATAGCTGTGTATACAGTCTCTAAAGCCTTTCTTGCCTGCAGAGAATCTACAAGGAAAGTACTCATATGCTCACGAAGAACATCAAACAGATCTACAGGTATCCGTTTTGGACCAAACCCGAAGAAATTACGGGCGGATTCCCATGTTGTTGCAAAAGAGAGAGATTCGTTATCTAAATGCTCAGCAAGAGATAGAATATGAGACACTTGCCTTTCAGCAGGTGTTTTAAGGTTAACACCTTGAGCTAGGTGCAGAAACGCTCTAAATGCACGAGTGTTTTTTACACCAAGGTTAGCATGTGTTTCACGTACTTTGCGCTCAAGCTCCATATGATCGCTAGCTGTTTTCTTCAGAGCCACAATCTTAGGACTATTGAAGTCGATATCTTTTTGATGGTTAATAGTAGAGAGAGTTTTTAGCTTGCTTTGCAATTCTTTGATAATTTCTCTGTATTTTGCTTCTACCTCTTTCTTTTCTGCTTGTAATTCATCAAGGGTCTTTGTCAGTTTTTTCGGTATATAGAAGGGTTTTTCCATATAGAACGATTTTTTATTTGCAAGAGCTTGCAGTTTTTCGTTGATAGCAACCAAAGAATCTCCTAGTTTTTTTCCTTCTTTACGAAGGTTGCCGATTTCACGGTTGAGGAGGGTTAAAGCCTCATCGGTTTCACTTAATACGGCAGCATTGATAAGATCTTGATATACGATATCTAGCTCTTCAATGGTGTTGTTATATTCATTTTGCACGCAGTCAATGTAGGTTCTGAATTCTACAGCATCTGTTCTTGTTACGTCCTCTAAATGAGGTGTGAAATGGGAGGAGAATTTTTCCAGAGAGCCATATTTTGCAACGATAGCTTCCGTTGTAGCTACAGCAACAAGAGTTTTTGCCATATCTTGCGAGATACCAAACAGATCTACAATCTCTGCTGTAAGTAGTTTGGTGTTCCCGTTAAAGTTAATAAAGTTGAAGTCTGTAGAGACTATATGTAAATTCTCTTGGACCATTTCTTTAATGAATTGTACGCCAATAAGATTAGACACATTGATGGCAAAATCAATTCTTTTATCTTTGCTTGAGAAAAGATCATCAAAGCCTACATGAGTAATGAGCGCGCCAGCGATCTCTCTATAAGCTGTTTTACGCTCTTCAGAGGTTAGAGGTTTTAGATATTCAACAACTTCTTTTACTTGTTCTTGTAACACAACATCATAGTTTTCATTCTTTTCTCTCTTAAGACGACGAATATTCTCTTTGGCTCGCGCTTTTTCTTCACTAGACAAAGGAATGACAATCCCACCATCTTTCTCAATTTGCTCTTCACGTCTTTCAATGTTGTGAGGAGCTAGGTAATCTCTTTCATGCTCTGCAGCGTGAACAATTTCCTCACGTAGCTGATTGTAATGACTTAGTGAATCTAGAATTTTTTTAGCGTGTTCGGTGTGATAGGTAGCGATGGTGGCGTCTTTAGGAAGAGCGTGTGCTAAAAATTGGTAAAGAGGAGCTGCTGTAGCGACAGAAAATAGGTAAGTAAAGCCTCTGGCTACACCTTTTGCAGCGACAATAGCTTTAGAATCACCTTCTTTAGCTTTCCACAGATGATTAATGAGATAATCTGTTAAAGGAAGAACTTTGCTCAGTAAGCTTGAGCGGCCAATCCATAAGCCTTTCTGACCTGATGCACCGTTTTGGCTTACCAAATCATTTTTAAAACTCTCTGTATTATTGATTTTGTTTGTCATTTTTTTTACCTATTATTTGGTTTTTTTTATTATAATATAATGATTTATTATACAAAGACTTTTATTTTTTTATAATTAATAAAATCGTTTTTGTTTATATTAAAATTTAAGTTTATTTAATTTAAAAATTAATACACATATTTGACTATGTGTTATTTTTTTTTAAAATATAATTAAAATTTTATATTACATTTATATTAATGTTTAATATATTGATTGTATAACCTTGTTATGTTTATAATTAAGGTGTATTCTCTACTTATAAATAATAATATGAGGTTTTTGTATGAATAATAAACAATATGAGGGCACCATAGCCAGGCTCACAAGTCACGTGGATTATCTAGAGGCTGAGCTAGACTATCTTAATCGTATTCTCGTAGAAGTAGGTTTTCCCGAGGGGATTGAGACTTTAAAGGCCTCTGTAGAAGAGCTCATGGAAGAGACTAAAGAGCTTCATCCAGTACGTAGGCCAAAAGCCTAGGCTTAAGCTTATAAGAGCGCTTTAGCACAAAAAGGCAGGAAAAGAGTTTTCCTGCCTTTTGTATTTTGGGTAGTTTTGAATTCTTAGCTTTTGTAGAATTACCCCAAAAAAAGGTAGCTATGGCTAAGATTGTTTTCAATGAAGAAGAGGTAGTAGAACTTCCTGATGATATGCCTATCAAGGGAACTTGTGAGGAGCTAGGGGTTCCTTTTGCCTGTGAGGAAGGGGTGTGTGGTACGTGCGTTATTGAGGTCACAGAGGGAATGGAGAACCTTTCTTCTTTCACCCAAGAAGAAGAGGATTTTTTAGGGGAGGTAGGGTGTGAGCGTCTTGCTTGTCAGTGTCGCATAAAATTAGGAACTGTAAAAATAAAATTTTAACTTTAAGAAAGGTATACCTATGGACATCACTAAAGAAATGACAATCGATGATATTTTGTCTTCTTTTCCTCATAGAAGCCAAAAACTCGCTGCTGCCTTGACCAAGGCAGGGTTAGAGTGTGTAGGCTGCTGCTCGGCTTCCTATGAGACCCTAGAAGCAGGGATGTATGGTCACGGCATGGGGGATCAGGATATCGAGAAAATGGTGCGGATCCTCAATGATATTATTCACCAAGAGCCTGTGGATATGAATACAATTCAGCTCACAAAATCGGCCGCAGAGAAGTTTACAGCGATTCTTAAGGAAGAGGGTAAAGAGGGCTGGGGGCTTCGTTTTGGCGATCACCCAGGAGGGTGTGGTGGCTATGAATATGAGCTCGATTTTTCTGAAAAAGCTACATCCGAAGATGCCGTATTTGTATCTCATGGAATAGAGATACATGTTGATAAAAGGATTCTTTCTCGGCTTATAGGCTCAGAAATCGACTATTATGATGGTCTAAAAAGCTCTGGATTTAAGATCTCTAACCCTAATGTTAGAGGTTCTTGCGGGTGTGGTAGCTCTCAGAGTTACTAAGAGGGCTGTTTTAAAGAAGTTATTGTGAGTATTGGGGTCTCTTGGGTCAGAGGCCCTCCTGAAGCTTCTTTAGAAAGAGTGAGAAGAGAGGTGAGTTTATCCTCTAGACTTTTTTGAGGAAGAGAGGTGCCTTGCTTTATCTTTTCAGCTTTTTCCATAGTTAAAGCATTTGCTTTTTTCCTAAAGGCTTGGGCAATGGCTGTTTTTTGGCGGCTTTCACCTTCTTGGATAGATGTGAGATGTTGTAGCAAGTTTTCGTAACTTCTTCCTAGAGCTTGCAGCTGTCCTTGTAATCCGTGATCACTTGCTGTTTTTACAATCTCCTCGATGAGGTTCCCCAAATCTTCTGCAAAAGAAGAATCATTGTCTAAAGATACAAGCTTAGGTTCGGAAGGAGAGGTGCTATCCCAGCGTCTATACCAGGGCTTTGTAGCGGGTGGCTCTGTAACAGGTGTGAGATGGCTCTTAATAAATCCTTGTTGTAACGTCTGTAGCTCTTGAGTTATTTTTTCGGAAATAGCACTACCTAGATCTTCCTCAGTTGGAGCGGAAGGGACTTTTTCTAGAGACAAAATGTTTTTTACTTTCGTTTTTGCTAGGTTTTTGAATTTTTGGAGTGCTGAAGCAGGTTTAGAGTTTTCCTTCAAAGGAGTACTCTCGGAACAAGGTAAAGGTGATTCATAAGCAGGGGGATCCTCTCGCGTGAGAGTGATTGTCGTTGTGGGATCGGAGAATGTTTCTATGGCTTTTTCTGGAGTCTTCTTTTCTGCTGGATGATACTCTTGATAGCTTTGCACTAAAAGCTCTGAAGTCTTTTTCCACACATCACTTACCTTGCTACAGGTAGGAAGAGAGAGTGGTTTTTCAGATGTAGTGAGGTCAAAATCATGAGATTGTGTGTCTTGAGTGTTAAGAGTCGCTCCTAGGTTATTGAGCTGAATGATTTTTAGGTCATGAAGAGATTTTCCAACCTTTCTAGCATGAGCTGTAGCCATCGTCTTGATAAGCTCCTGCAGTTGCGTCAAAAGTGCTGGTGGAAGGGTAAAACCTTCTTTACAAGGAAGAATAGAACCCTCTCGGCTGAGATAGCTTAAAGAGATGTCATATTCAGTTCCATCATCCATACAGATGTGGCCTAGAGATATTTTTCCTGTTTCTAAAGACATAGTGCTTTTTTAGGGCTTTTTATTTTTAAAACAATATTATATCTCTTTCTATTAATTATTTATATAATAATAATTATTTTAATTATATTATGTACAATTGCATCTCATTTCAGCCTATTACAGCTAAATCAACGTATTTTTGTATCTTATTGATAATAAGTTAGTTAATTACATTTATATTGAAAACTAAATTATTTTTAATAATTGTTTTAATGATATAAATTGATTTTTATCTATTAAAAATATTAAAATAGAAATTTACATAACAAAACAAAGTGTGATTATGAGTAGTATAGTAAGTTCAACAGCCGGAGAATACACCCCCCTTCTTCCTGATCGCGGGGTAAAGGAATCTTTGCTTAGCAGAATAGCCTCTTTTGTCAGGGCTGTTTTTAGCGAAAAAAGACCTTTGTATGAAGGCTCTTTGCAGCCAACACTTCTTGCGCAAGATGTTGCTACTGGCACCCCTGCTACAGTTGGTATAGAGCAAGCCATTAATCCTCCTCATACAGTAACAAGTGCAGACCAAGGTATTGCAGGTGGGTTAGCTTTTGCAAATGGTATCACAACAATCGCTATAGGGGTGTTGCATGGGGCTAAGGGAAAGGCTATGGCGGAAAAAGCTGCTGAAACTCAAGATCACATAGGGGCTCAGATAGGCTTTAGTAGAATAGCAAGAATTCCTGGAGATGTTACACGTGGCAGCGCGACTCTTATCAAAGGGGGTGCGACAATTGCCGCTACAGCAAAAGCTACACAAATTATCAATGTGGCTAGTAAAGTAGCTGCTGGTGGTAGTTTGGTTACAGCAACAGCTCTTATGGTTATGTGTGGATCGTACTTGCATGAAGCGAGAAAGATTGAGCAGGGATTGCAGAATACAACAGGCACTTCTAGAGAGAAAGTGCAGTATTTGCAAGGTCTACGCGAGCTGAGCAAAGAAGAAGAAAAGACTATTATTCAAAATTTTTCAGAAGGTAAAGAGAGTGGGACTTTTGCAACACGCTTTGCTCATAAACTCTTTGGAGCCAAAGATGATGATACAACAAAAGCTCTGAAGGCCTTTTTGAAAAACCCTCAAGATGAGAATGTCAAAAATCGATTAAAAGAGCTTTTTCAAAACCGTGCTTCGCGCAGTAGTGATCCACTACTAGGTTTAAATGAAGATAAGCCTGAATACGAGCTCGTGAATAACCTTGTAAACAATAATTTTACTTCTTCTATTGCATCGGAAATTAAAGGAGAGCTTTATCGCTTATGTGAAGAGACGATTAGAAATGAGCGTGAGCGTAAGAAAGATGTCTTTGGACGAGCTGTAGGCTCTGATGCTGTAAAATTATTAGACAGTTGCAAGGATATTAAGAATATTTCACAAGTAGAAGCGATGGATATTGTAAAAGCTGCTGAAACAGGTTTTACACGCACTAAAGGTCTTATGACGCTCGGTATTGCTTTGAGCGTTTTATGGATAGGCGTAACCATTGCTGCATTTGTTCTAACCGGTGGTGTTTCAGCTATTGTAGAAGCGGTCATTGGGCTTGTTATCACTTTAGCTGCAGTAGGGCTTGACGGTTACTATCTCTACCAAGAGTTTAAGGAGAAAAAACTGGTCTCCAAAGACAAAGCCTTTATGTTTGTTATGTCGTTAATTACAGCTATGGCTGGAGCGTTAGCTGTAGCAGCAGCGAAGTCTATAGCAAATAGAGTAACAACAGGAGTCATTTCTCTTGTCTGGCTTGCTTTTCTTCTTTACTGTGTATGGGGTCGCAAATCTACAGAAGAATCTGCTCATGCTCCAGTACGAGAGACTGATAGTGCTTACGGAAGTGAGGACCCAGTAGCTAATCCAATCTAAAAGAAAAATCTCTTGCAAAAGAGACTATAACCTCGGATGATGCCAGCTAGTCAGGGTAGATGTCCGAGGTTTTTTTATGGACTCTTTTAAAGAAGGTTGTAGAGATTTTTTTGCTTATTTAGCTTCGGAAAAAGGGCTTTCTACAAACACCCTTGAGGCCTACCAAAGAGATATTTTTCTACTCATACAGTTCTTACAAGAGCAGAAAAAAACCTCTTCTTGGCACGATATCAAAGAAGAGAACTTGATCTCTTTTTTGGAGTGGATGAGACAGAGTTTATATGCAGCTTCTAGCATCTATAGAGCGCTTATGGCAATCAAGGTGTTTTTTCGGTTTTTACGTAAAGAAGGGGTTTTAGACAAAGATGAGACTCTTTATCTAGATTCACCGAAGTTATGGCAGATCATTCCTAATATTTTGTCTGAAGAGGAGATCAAGAGGCTTTTGGAGGCTCCTGACAGCTCCACAGAAATAGGGTGCCGTGATAAAGCTATTTTAGAGGTGTTATATGCTAGCGGCCTTAGGGTTTCTGAGCTGTGCCGACTTAATTTGCATGATGTGCAAGAAGGGGTTGTTAGGGTTTTTGGCAAAGGGAGCAAGGAGCGTCTTGTTCCTATTGCAGAGGTGTCCATAGAGGCTGTGGATAGGTATTTAAGCCTTCATAGAACGCAGCAGATTAAAGACACTTGGGGTGAGCCTTTATTTATTAGCACAAAAAACAGAAGAATTGATCGAATCACCGTGTGGTCACGTATCAAATACTACACCAAAAAAATAGGTATTACTAAATCCATCTCACCGCACAGTTTTAGACACTCTTTTGCGACACATCTATTAGATCATGGTGCTGATTTACGAGTTATTCAAGATATGCTAGGTCATGCAGATATTTCCACAACAGATCGTTACACGCATCTTTCCACACAGAAGCTTTTTCAGAAATTTACAGAGTTTCATCCGAGATCGAAGTGACACATGGGTCTTCTGGACAGGAAGATTCAAGAGAGGGAGAGAGATCTTCTTGAGGCTTGTTGGTTAAAGCCCCCGTTGCATAGGCAAGATTAGCAATAGAGCTATACCATTGCCTTTCTGCTTGAATCAGCTGCGATTGCGCATTTGCAACAGATGTCTGCGCATTAATGAGCTCAACGATTGTAGAGGTTCCTGCCTTATACTCTTCGAGCTGCACCTTGAAATTAAGCTCTGAAGATTCTAAAAACTCTTTGGCATACTGATAGGTTTCTTTAGAGTAAGAGACATCATTAAAGTAGTTTGTGACCTCTTGCACCAAAGAAAGCTGCAAATCTTTGACTTTTGCTTGCGCAGTATCCACAGCAGCTTGCGCTTTTTTGATCCCATTTTGAATAAAAAATCCCTGAAAAAGAGGAAAGTTTAAGCTGATAGTGAGATCATAATCATAGTAAGAACCTATCCCCAAATTGGCATTCTCTCTTCCTGCTTCAAAGGAGGCAGAGACCACAGGATATCTTTGTGTTTTTGCGAGCTTCAGTTGCTCTTGCTTAGAGCGAAGGGAAGATTCTGCAGCCATAAGATCGGGGCGGTGACTCATCGCCATGAGAAGTAAGCTATTGAGATCTGCGATCTCATAGAGTTGGATCTTTGCAGGATAATTTTCGAATGTCAAATAAGCATTCGCTGGAAAACCCATGGCATTCACTAGCATGGTATAGTAGTGGGTAAGCTGTTTTTTGTAGGAAACAAGATTGAGTTTTTGTTGTAAAAGCCTTGTGGTCGCTTGTACCTTTTCTCCAATATCTGCAAGACCATTTTTTAGCTTTTCTATCACAGCGTCTAAAGCAATCTGCGCATTAGCAACATCTTGCTCTCCTGCTTTGACTTGGGCTTTTTGAGACAGATAGGCGTAATAATCATTCATGATCTGATTTACAACATTTTGTAGCTGCTGGTTGTGGGAAAAGTCTGCTTCATAAAGAGCTTGCAGAGCAGCTCTTGAGGTAGCTCTTGTTTGCCCAAAATCTAAAATGGTGTAGGAGAGATTGAGCTGCCCTCCATAGGTGATGCCATGAAAAGTATTTTGAGTGTTGCTTGTGGAAGTGTTTGTGTTATTGAGATTGGTAACGGTATTTGTGGTGTTGAGACTTGTGAAAAGAGCTTCTTGGTAGTTGGTGTAGTCGCCAGTTAAATTACTAAGCACAAAGTAATTTTGCAGAGCTTGACCATAAGCAGCAGAAGCAGCTCTTGCTGTAGCCCAACTTTCTTGTGTGCTTGGGTTGTTAAACAGAGCTATATCAATCACTTCTGCAAGGGAGAGATTTTTATCTTCCATCTCATAAGGATCTACGTTGTCAAAATGTACAGGTTCTCTGCGGATAGATTTAGGAGGAATCCACAAGCTACTTGCTGTTGCTGGAGCATAGGAGTAGGGTTCACTAGCTCCTCGGTAGTCGCCACAACTGCTCATGCTCACAGAAGCGAGTAGGATAAATCCACTATGCAAAAGAAAGCGCATATAAACAACAAGACTATTTTACTAACTTCCTAACTTATTGTTTAATAGTCACTTTTTTGTTTTTATGGAAGATAGTTTTTTTTCTTTTTTTCGTCTTGTATAGTTAGTATGAAGAAAGTTTTTTGAGTAGCAGCTCTTTCACAAGATCTGGAGAAGCTTTTCCTTTAGAAACTTGCATGATCTGCCCTATCAAATAATGAAAGGCTTTTGCCACACCTTGCTTGTAATCTTGCACAGACTGCCCGTTTTTACTGAGTACTTCATCAATAATTTTTTCCACTTGAGCGGGATCGCTTAAGGGTAAGAAATCAGGATTGGATTTAATGATTTCTTGGGGTGAGCGGGAAGGATTTGCTACCATCTCATCAGCAATGAGCTTGGCTATTTTCCCTGTAATGGTTTTGTCTTCAATCAGGTTAACAAGAGAAGAAATATGCTCGCAGGGGAGTTGCAAAGAGAGCAGATGCTTACCTGTATCTTTGAGTCTTCCTACGAACTCTACGGTAATCCAGTTACATAAAGCTTTTGGGTTTTTGCAGGAGGCTAGCCCTTTTTCAAAATAATCAGATAAAGACTTATCATCTACAAGAAGAGAGGCGTTGTAAGCGGAAAGCTCTAACTTTTCCATATAACGCTTTTTTCTTTGCTCTGGCAGCTCTGGCAAAGAAGCTTTGATCGTGTCGATCAGTTCTTTGGAGATGCATAGAGGAGGGAGGTCTGGCTCAGGAAAATAACGGTAATCTTCTGCATCTACTTTGGATCGCATGATGATGGTTTGCTTAGCGATAGGATCAAAGCGCATCGTTGTGCTAGGAAGAACTTCTTTTGGATCTGCTGCTGGGTGTTTTGTGTAGATGTCTATTTGTCTTTGCATCTCTGCTTCAATAGCAAGTTCCATATTGCTAAAAGAATTGAGATTTTTGACCTCGGTTTTATTGCGCAGCCCTGGCTCTCCTTTTTTTCGAACAGAGACGTTTACATCCATACGCATAGAACCTTCTTCCATGTTTCCATGGGAAATATCTAGATAGATAAGAAGAGAACGTATCGCGCTTGCAAAAGCTACAGCTTCTTTTGCAGAAAAGATACACGGGTCTGATACGATTTCTATTAAGGGTACTCCAGCTCTATTATAATCAACTCCAGCAAAGGTAGAAAAATGTTTGAGCATCCCAGCATCATCTTCTAGGTGAGCTTCTTTGATGGTGAAGGTTTTTACCGTGTCATCAACGGTAGCAGAGATGAACCCGCCTCGGATGATAGGATGGAAAAATTGTGTGATTTGAAAGTTTCTAGGGCTATCGGGGTAGAAATAGGATTTGCGATCAAAGGCGCTGAAAGAGGGGATGGTGGAGTGAAGAGCGCATCCAAGGAGAACTGCTTTATAGACAGCTGCTTTGTTTAAAACTGGCAAAGTCCCTGGTTGACCTGTGTCAGTAAGCCCAACATTTGTATTGGGTTCTTCACCAAAACGATTAGGTGTTCTGCTAAATAGCTTTGTCTTTGTATTTAGCTGCGCATGGATCTCTAGTCCTATGATACATTCCCAAGATTCTTGCATACTCATTATTAGATCTCTTTGTCAAATTCAGGAGGAATCAAAGTACATTCAGGACGCGTCATTTCAAACTGGTGGGCAAATTGCAAGACACGCTTTTCTTGTAAAAAAGGGCCAATCAGCTGCAAACCAAGAGGCATCCCTTTTTTGCTGAATCCACAAGGAATAGAAATGGCAGGGAGTCCCGCAAGATTAGAAGAAATGGTATACAAATCCTGAAAATAGAGCTTAATAGGATCAGAGATGGAACCTAAAGGAAAGGCTCCTGAAGGGGAGGTAGGCATAGCGATGATATCGCATACGCCAAAAACCTGCGTAAATTTTTGTACGATAAGCTCACGAATACGTAGCGCCTTTTTATAGTATGCATCTTGAAATCCAGAAGAGAGTACAAAGGTTCCTAGCAAAATACGTTGTTTTACCTCAGGACCAAAACCACCTTCTTTCGAAAGACTGTACAGTTCTTCGATGTCTTTGGCTTTTGCAGAGCGTTTAGTGAACTGTACCCCATCAAAACGAGCGAGATTTGTGGCAGCTTCAGCTGGTGCTATGATGTAGTAGGTAGGGATAGAATAGCGAAGTTCATCAAGATTTACATCTATAATCGTAGCTCCTAGACTTTCATAGACTGCAAGAGCTTCTTCAAACGCATTTTTCATATCACCAGCAAGGGATTCCAAAAAGTGATAAGGGACACCTATCTTTTTGCCAGATAGAGAAATAGATAGATTTTGCGAGTACTCTTCTACAGAGTGTTTGGAGCTTGTAGAATCTCTAGAGCAGTAGCCTGCAATGACCTCTGTCGCAAGAGCTACATCAGCGACATTAGCGCCAAAGGGACCTATTTGATCTAAAGAGGAGCCAAAAGCAACAAGACCATAACGAGAGACCCTTCCATAAGAGGGTTTTAAACCAACGATGCCCGTAAAAGCGGCTGGCTGACGTATAGATCCTCCTGTATCAGACCCAAGAGCAAGAGGGGCGCAACGTGATGCAACACAAGCAGAAGAGCCCCCTGAAGAGCCTCCTGGTGTGCAAGTGAGATCCCAAGGGTTGCTCGTCTTTTGAAAAGCAGAGAATTCGGTAGCAGATCCCATGGCAAACTCATCGAGATTTGTTTTACCAATTAAGATCGCTCCCTCATCTTCGAGGCGTTTGATAGCAGTAGCATCAAACAGCGCTTTGTAATTTTCTAAAAATGAGGAGCCACAAGTTGTGATTTCTCCTTTGATGTGCATGTTATCTTTGATAGCAACAGGCACTCCGGCGAGTTTGCCTAAAGGCTCACCTTTTTTTCTTTTTTCATCTAATAAGAAAGCTTTTTTCATGGCTCTTTCTTCTAAAAGAGAAAGAAAAGAGCCTGTCGCAGAGTTACAGTTTTTTGCTCTTTTGAGAAAATACTCTGCAATAGCTGTTGCAGAAAGAGAGCCTTCAACAAAAAGGTGGTGTAAGGTTCTGGCGGAATGTTGATACATGATAGCTAACAGCCTTTTTGGGTTTAAAACTGGATTACCGATGGAATACGCACCATACCACCCACTTGGGCTGGGGCATTGGATAAGAATTCTTCACGCTCAAGGGATGGTTCTTCAATATCTTCACCCCAGACGTTGACATCGCACTCTGTAGGGTTATGCTTACCCAACGTTTGTTCCGTGTTCACTTCATGAAGCTGGTCAATATAGTCTAAGATCGATAGCATGTTCCTTAAAAGCCTTTCTTCTTCCTCCGGAGTGCATTCGATGTGGCACAACCTTGTGAGCTTTTTAAGATCGTTTTGATCAAAACGAGCCATAACAACAGATCCCCCTAAAAACTATCCGGCGACATCTTAATCATTTTATAGAGGATTAGTCAAACCTTTTGTCTAGCAAGCGCCTTCGTAGCTTAGGTTACGGTTTTGCACAGATTTTAGTATGGATTTTACAACTCTCTTGTAGTGAAAGTGTTAAGATTTTTTTTAAAAAATCATAAGTCATTTATAATAAGTTATTTATGATTTAGTTATTTTTTTAGTAAAAAAAATATAATTATGATATAATTAATTATTAACAAGATATGGTTTTATTATGACAAGTCCTATTCATGTACAGCGGCAAGAACGTCTGGGAAGTCCCTCTGTATCTCAGAGAGATTCTCAAACAGATCCTGAGCAACGCTTACAACCTGTTGTATCTACAGTTTATGAAGATAGAAAAAAGGCTTTAGAAGCTATTAGCTCTGCTGCTGCAGAGATCTCAACAGTAAAGCTTTCACAGGATCGTCTTCAGGATGAGTGGAATGGAAATGCGCAAATACCAGGTTTTTTTCAGGCTATATATGCACCCTACAGGTTAGGGAAATACGTGTATCAAAAAATCAACCTCATTAGATGTCCTGCTCTTGAAACTACAAAACCAAAAATTGTCGTAGACATGGTGCAAATACTCAACTTGGCAATCCATACTTTACTGAGTCTAGCATTTATTGGTGTCTCAATAGGTTCTGTTGCGGTTGCTACTCCATTATTGTTGGCTACGGGATTTTTTATTTCGTTATTTGAGATAGGAATGGAAACCTATAAGCTCCATCATTTTAAAAAATTTACTCAAGAATTTAATGCAAATTCTTTTAAAAAGATCGATGTAGTGAAGGAGAATATAAAGAAGAACTCAAGCGATATTACACAAGTTAAAAATCAGCTCGTAGAGATTGTAAAGCAAGACTCATCAGCTTCTAAAGAACTTAAACAAGAGCTTACAAGTGCGATCAATCGTCAAGCAGACCTAGCTGGTGTTGCAGGAGAGATAAAGCACATTGAGCAAAAACTGCTGGTAGCTCACTTTGAGCATTTACAAGCAAGATACTATAAACTTTCACAAAAAGAAATAGGAGGGATTCTCGATAAATCTAATGATCAATTTGATGAAAAGAAACATATAGATCCTTTGCAATCTCTTCCATTAGATTCTTCCCATATCGATCCTCACCACACTTACTCTTCAACACCTTCACGTCATATAGGATATGATGCAGAAGTAGGATTTAAGCTTATCAATAAACGGTTTGAGAAGAAACAGATCTTACTTGCTCGTTATGTGCAGCCATGGCTAGTAGAACAGATAACTTCTTCTTATCAAAACTTATTATCCGAATTACAAAAGGTTGATCCTGGAACAGAGAATTGTGTTATAGGTAATGCTAAGACGATGTTATATGCGATGGATGAGTCTACAAGCAAACGCGAGCAATTATATTTCACAAATATCATTCAATGGATGGTCAATATTTGCTACCTGGTTTGTATAGCTGCGATACCTCAAGCGATGATTGTTGGCGCTTCATTATTTCTTATCGCTTTACTGCTCGGGTTTTTCAATGAGGCTGTGAATGCATGGGGTGTCAATAAACAGGATCCTGCTGTGAAAAATGTTGTCAAGAGACTAGAAGGTAAGCCACAAGAGGTGATTGTGGAAACTATTGATGATAATCAGGTTCTGCCACATCTTCCACGCCCTGATCTATTTCCCAATGCTGACATGGTGTCATAGTATCTAGGTTGTTATAGAGATATTTTCTTGCATTAAGATTTTCTCCTCATTGTAAGATAGAAGAGAATTTTAAAAAAATAAGTGACAACTCTTCCCTTTTTTTCTAATATAGGCTTGTGGAGCCATTGATAAAGAGGAGAGGCTTGTATGAAGGTTGTTAATCTTATCGCTCTAATCCTTATTGTGATAGGCGCTCTTAATTGGGGTCTATGGGGATTTTTCCAGTTTGATTTCGTAGCTTGGATAGCAGGAGGACACTACTCTTGGTTTGCCCGTGTTATTTACGCTATTGTCGGTCTTGCTGGAGTATGGGGACTTAGCTTTTTTTGCAAATGCTGCTGTTGCAAATGCAAATGCGGAAAAGACGGTTCCTGCAAAAGATAGTCTTTGTGGGTCAATTAATATATTTTGACCCACTTTTTTATTCATTTCAAACTTTCTCATTTTTAAATAATTAACAAATCTTGTTTGTTTGATTTTTAAATCAACTTGTTAATTATTAATTATATTAATAAGATAAGTATTAGGCGCGACATGCTGTCAGCATGATTTGTTTGGAGGGTATTGTGGATCAGATGCTTGGGATTAATCCCTGGTGGGCTATGTGGGTTAAACCTCGCAAGACGATCCGTAGTATTGTGGATAGCAATAATAAGCTGGCTTTCATTGGACTTTGCTTTTTATACGGGCTCACTCAGGGCGCCCATTTTGCTCAAGCTTTTTCCTTAGCAGCTTATTTCCCTTTATGGCTTGTTGTTGTAATTATCGCTTTAGCTGCGATACCGATTGGAGCTATCTCTTTTAGCTTAGGGTCACTTCTACTTTATTGGACAGGTAAGTTAATTCGTGGGGCTGGATCTTATCATGACATTAGAGCAGCTGTTTCTTGGTCTAATGTGACAGCTATTTTTAGCGTGATCCTTGTTGGCCTTATGATACTGTCATTTGGGGAAGCTTTTTTTTATAGACAGTTTGCTGAAACCATTTTTCAAGATTGGAGAGCATTTCTGTTAATCGCATTTCTTGTAGGGGAGTTACTACTAGCGATTTGGAAGCTTGTTATCTTCATTATCGCTCTTTCAGAAGTGCAGAGGTTTTCCGCATGGATGGCTATTGTCAATATCATCCTCGTCGGAATTGTGTATTTCATCATCTTTTTTTTAATAGATAAACTCCTAGCTCTCATGGGCGGGAATACTATAGGACTCCTATAAGAGGTAAACGACATGTATCATTTTAGTAAATCTATGAGCTTTATTAGACTTCTCCTTGTGCTTAGTGCTCTTTCTCTGTCTGGAATGGCAATGACAAGCAATAAGACAGAAAAAGCTCTCATGGTAACGGCTGGCAAAAATTCGGAATCTCAAGGCCATTTTCAGCACTGGAAAAAATTTCACTCTATTCCTGGGCAATGTGCCGTAGCTTTTCCTGGAGCGCCAGAACATGTGAAGCAAACGATGAAGCTAGAAGAAGATGACTATGACATGCAATACGATGTCTACGTAGCTACTGAGACCAATAAGCAAGCGGTGTTTATGGTGCTTATTGCCCAATATCCTCCCTACGTGAATGAAAGCTGTGCCGAGCTTAGCTTAGAATGTTTTTTGAATGGAATCTTAACGCAACATCCCAACAACCAACTGGTTTTTGCAGATCTTATTGAAGTGCAGGGACATAAAGGAATGGATTTCTTTATCAAGACAAAAGGAATGTTTTTCAAAGGTAGAGCTGTTATGGCAGGAAGTAATCTCTATCTTGTGGCTATGGAGTGCGAAGAAGCTCACTATAAAGACCACCTTTTTCAGTATTTCATCAACTCTTTTGAGTTGACAAAGGGGTAAGATCAAGCAGAGGGTTGCTACCACCCATCATACGTACTAGCTCAGCTTGCCTTTCTGCAAAAGAGAGAGCTTTTACCTTGGTTGTGACTCTGCCCTCTACTGTTTCTTTACACATGTGTAGGTGATGATCCGCACAGGCTGCAACCTGAGGAAAATGGGTAATGCAGATGACTTGGCGCGATCTACCTAGATGAGAGAGCTGTTTTCCTAGCAAGGTTGCTGTTAGCCCCCCTACATTAGCATCGATCTCATCAAATACAAGGGCTCTACCTTGCTCTTTTTCTGCCAGTATAAGCTTAAGGACAAATAAAATTCTCGAGAGCTCTCCTCCGCTGGCATGTTCTTTGATAGAATAAGCTTCTTCACCAAGATTTGCTATAAGATCAAAAGAAACTTCATCACATCCTTGCGAAGTGAGAGCTATTTTAGCAAAATTGATTTTCAACTCAGCATGGGGCATGTTCAATTGTTGTAGATGCTCTGTAAGTTTTTTTTCGAGATGTTGTGCAGAGGTTTTTCTAGAAGAGCTCAGCTTCTCTGCAAGAACCTTGAGCTCTTTTTGCATCTTTTCTAGGTTGTGGGTAAGCTTGGGAAGAGAGCTTTCTAAAAGATGTGTCTTAGCGATGGTTTCACTAAGACGTTTTTGATGCTCATGGATCTCTTGATAAGAGCTTCCATATTTTTTCTTGAGTGTTTTGATATAAGAAAGCCTTGCATCAATCTCTTGAAACTTTTGTGGATCTTGCTCAAGATTGTTCATATAGCGGCTTAAGGAAAAGCTAAGCTCAAGTAGATTTTCTAGTGCTGCACTCAGAGAATGATGAAGAGGCGTAAGTGTTTTATCTATAGAGGTAAGTTTACAAAACTCCCTCTCTATTTTTTTGAGCGTTTCTACAGCGGAAGAGGGTTCTTCAGAAAGCTCTGCAAAGACCTTGTTACCTATAGATAGTAGATCTTGGAGATGCGAGAGCTTTTTGTATTCTTGAAATAACTTTTCTTCTTCCATCTCTTGAAGATGAGCCTCTTGTAACTCCTGCAAAGAAGCTTCCCATAAAGGTAGCAGCTGTTTTGTGTCTTCCAGCTGTTTTTGCTGGGAGTCCACAAGCCCTTTACTTTCTTTTTCTGCAAAAAAACATTCTTGATAGGAAGAGATCAGAGATTCCAAATCTCCAAACATATCCACCATCTCTCTTTGAAAGAGAGGGTCTTTAAGAAGGAGCTGAGAATGTTGCGAAATCACTTCCACCAGATAAGGGGCGATCAGCTTTAATACAGAAAGAGGGGCCGCTTGAGAGTTGAGTAAAAGACGACTTTTTCCACTTGTAGATAGTTCTCTTGCAATCCATAGATCTTCTCCTAAAGAGATTTGCAGACCATGTTGCTGCAAATGGGTATATACTGTGGGGTTAAACAGAGAAAAATGCCCCAGAATACTAGCCTTCTCTTCTCCCTTACGAATGGCTTTTGTGTCAGCCTTATGCCCTAGTAGTAAGCTAAGACCTTGCATGAGCATGGTTTTCCCAGCGCCGGTCTCCCCAGAAAGAACATTAAAACCTTTGCCAAATTCAATAGAGCAGTGTTTGGCAATAGCAAAATTACTCAGAGTGAGCTTGTTAAGCATGATCTACAGTTTTTAGAAGTTCTTGTGTTGTTTTGAAATGCATTTTAGCGATTTCTTGTAAAATAGCAACACCATGGATGGAGATCGCTTTTTTTGCAGCCGCTTTTACCGCTTCTGAAGCGCCCTTGGGCAAAGAGAGATTATATTTGCTCTCCATCTGCGCAAGGCCTTCAACAAAAGCTGCTCTTGCTAAAATAGAGGCCCCTGCTACCACAGGATCTTCTTCTCCTTTGTGCCTTTGTGTAAGATGCACTTGCAGTTTCTTTTTATCTAAGGAGTTTTGCACAACATGTTCATCTGCAAACTGATCTATAATAACTTCCCGGCAAGAGGTTTTTTCTACCAGAGTCTCAATAGCTGTAGCATGTCCCCAAGCGAGCATTCGATTGAGATTATGGAACGTTTGATACATCTCATTATAACGTTTTGGGGAAATTTTGATGATTGATGTAGCAAAGGAGCTTTTAATTTGCGCGGCTATCTTGAGGATGACAGTATCTGCGAGGCGCTTGCTATCTTTAACTCCCATTCTGAGAAGCTTTTCTAGCTCTTGCTCCCCACTAATAAAGAGACCTCCTATACATAAGGGACCGAAATAGTCACCCTTGCCAGCTTCATCAATACCAATTCTTGCATGAGTTTCCACGTGCTGGTGAGGATAGGAGTAGGAAAGGTTTTGTAAAATCTGCGGCTCTAGGTAATAAGAGATGAAATCATGCTTGTCTTTTCCTTGCACTGTCAGCTTGCCGGACTGATACAAAGTTAAAGAAATACCATTTTTCTTCGCTTGAAACAAGGTATGTAAAGGTTTTGAAAGTTCGAAACCTTGCGATAGCAGATCTTCCTTCAAACGATCGGCTAGCTTGATGTCAATTACCGCAACGAAACACTGAGTAGGCTTTGCTTCCATAAAACTACGTTTGGCAGGGGAGTTATATAATGCACGTTATCATAGCAGAGTTCTCTTTTCTTTCCGTTTATTCTTTGCAGTATTTGCACAAATTCGCTAGTCTAGCCTCAAGTTGGGTCTTTGTTTGTCGCATGGAGGGGTATGGAGGAAGAGTTCAAAAGGCTGGGGAGACTTTTTAAGACGAAGAGGGAAGAGAAACATTTGTCTTTAAAGGAAGTGGAAAATAGTACATCGATTAGAGCGAATTACTTAGAGGCGATTGAAGAGGGACGTATGGATCAAACGCTCTCTTCTGTGTATATCTTGGGATTTATTCGTCAGTATGCAAATTTTTTGGGACTTGAGGTAGATAGAATCATTAGAGAGCATCCTTCAGTGTTTAAAACATCTGGCCAAAAGCATGATTTTGCTTACGGTATTGGCACATTAGAAGTGAGGGGATCTCTTGGAGGTGGAGTCAAATGGTTGCCTAATCTTATCTGGGCAGGAGTTTCAGCAATTGTCTTAGTGCTTCTTTGGTATTTTGCTAAGCAGATGGGTGTTATTTGAAATCAAGGAGTGAAGAGTGCCTTCTCCTTCTAATAGACTAATCCATGAAAAGTCTCCTTATCTTCTTCAGCATGCGCATAACCCTGTGGACTGGTATCCTTGGGGAGAAGAGGCGTTTCAGCTTGCGCAAAGCGCAAACAAGCCCATTTTCCTTTCTATCGGCTATGCGACATGTCATTGGTGTCATGTCATGGAAAGAGAGTCTTTTTGTAACGCATCCGTTGCACAAGTTCTTAATGATACGTTTGTTTGCATTAAGGTAGATAGGGAAGAAAGACCTGAAATTGATGGTTTGTATATGGAGTTTGCGCAGATTCTTATGTCTGCAAGTGCAGGTTGGCCTCTTCATGTGATTCTAACCCCCGATCTAAAACCTTTTTATGCCATGACTTATCTACCCCCTGTCAATTCACAGGGAATGATGGGACTCAAAGAAACTTCTCACTATATTAAAAAACTATGGGAGAGCTCAGATAGGGAGCAAATCTTGGCGCAAGCTGATGAGGTCGTAGACCTTTTTAAGCAAGCAACAGCAGTAGAGCGTCAAGATATGCCTAGTCAGCATCAGGTTTCTTTAGGAGCTGAAAGTTTACTCGCTCTTGCAGACACTGCTTATGGGGGTAGAAAAGGAATTCCTAAATTTCCTCTTTCTTATCACCTTGAATTTCTTATGCAATATGCCCATATACACAAAGACCCTCGCCCTCTTTTGTACATTGAGCTTACTTTGGACATGATGCAAAAAGGGGGCATCTATGATCATTTAGGAGGAGGGTTTGCAAGATATTGCGTAGATGATAAGTGGCTCATTCCTCATTTTGAAAAAATGCTCTGCGATAATGCAATTCTTGTAAAAAGCTATCTAGAGGGATTTCGTGTCACAAGAAGAGCTGATTTTCAACGAGTCGCTAAGAGCACGCTGCACTATCTTCTCAAAGAGATGCAAGACCCTTGTGGAGGTTTTTATTCAGCAGAAGATGCCGATTCTGCAGGGGAAGAAGGATTATTTTATACGTGGACTATGAAAGAGGTGAAAAAACTCTTAGATAAGAGAGAGTATCAGCTCTTCGTGGAGTTTTTTCATCTTAGCGAAGAAGGGAATTTCGAAGGTCGTAATGTTCTTTATACAAGTAGGAGTATACAAGAATATGCTGAAGAGAAAAGAGAATCTCTTGAAGAAATTTCTCTTTTGCTAGAAGGTGCAAAAGGAAAATTACTGGCAGCCAGAGAGTTAAGAGAAAGACCTTTCAAAGACGATAAGATGTTAACTTCTTGGAACGCGCTGATGATTGAGAGTTTAGTTCTTGCTGCGCAGGTTCTTGAAGATCCTATGTATTTCCAAAAGGGTTTGGAGTGCCTAGCTTTTATCAAAGAGCATTTATATATCAATCGTACACTTTTGAGACGTTATAGAGATCGAGAAGCACGTTTTGAAGCAAGTCTTAATGATTATGCCTACCTTATCCGCGCTTTGCTCTCTTTATTTGAGTATGGATCGGATAATAAGCACCTCACATGGGCGATAGAGCTTACGAGTGCTGTAGAAAAACAGTTTAAACAAGAGTCGGGAGCTTTTTATTTCTCTCGGGAAGCGCAGAGGGACGTGCTTGTTAGAAAATGTGAGTTTGAAGATGGTGCCGAGCCCGCTGGTAATAGTGTGCATGCAGACAACCTTATCAAGCTAGCCAGAATTACCAGAGAAAAGTCTTATATAGAGCAAGCTGAAGATGTGTTTCGGTCCGCAGCTGAACATATTACGCAGTATCCAGAAAGTTCAGTATGTCATCTGCAAGCTCTTCTTCATTTTTTTCATAAAAAGGCTCTTACCTGTATTATCGCTCTAGATGACAATAGATCCTTAGAGAAAGAACTAAAGCAATTTTTCCGTGAAAACTATCTCCCACATTGTATTATTCTTTGGAAAAGGGAGGATGATGTGCAACTGCTAGATACTCTTCCCTATATGAAAGAATATACACCCATCGATGGACAGACAGCGGTGTATGTATGTACTCAAGAGGCTTGTTTCCAGCCTGTTTTACAGGTGGTGGATCTTGCGCAAATAATTTCTACTTTGTGATTAATGTTTTTTTCTTTTATCAATAGTAAGGACCCATTTAACAAGAGATGCATGTTATGGATAAGAAGGTATTTGGCGACTACACAATCTTGAAACAGATTGGACAAGGGTGTTTGGGGATGGTGTATCTAGCAGAGCATCGCTTTATCAAAAGACATTACGCTTTAAAAGTGCTTCCTGAAAATGTTTCTTCCGATAAAGCCTTTATTCAGCGCTTTGAAAAAGAAATGGCGGCTTTAGCAAATCTCGATCATCCCAATATTGTTAAAGTGCACAACGTTTCCTTTGCTAATGGGTATTATTTTGTAGTTATGGATTGCATCGTCGACCCTTATGGAGAAACAACCAATCTTGCTGAGTATTTGCGCATACATCAGTGCAAAATGCAAGAAGGGGAATTTATCAACATTCTCTCTCAAGTAGCTTCAGCTTTAGACTATGCTCACCAAAGAAAAATAGGAGAGCAGTTTTTGATACATAGGGGTCTAAAACTCAACAATATCCTTATTGGTAAGCAAGAAGGTTCTTTCCGTGTATATATTAGCGATTTTGGACTTACACATGTGCTTGGTGAAGGAGAAGTTCTTAGTAGAACCTATGAAGCTCTTGCACAGGCTTTATGCTTAGATATTCATGGAGCCCAAGATATGAATAAACTTTCTAAGCTGCATGCCTCATTTATCCAAAATTATTCGTTTTTAGCTCCAGAACAGAAGGATCTGCTCAGCCGCCATCTTTTGACTCCTAAAGTAGACACCTATGCCTTTGGGGTGCTTGCCTACTATCTTATCACAAGAAAGTATCCAGAAGGTATCTTTCCTATGCCTTCTAAACTCGGGCTCAATCTTCAATATGATTGGGACACTTTTTTACATAAATGTCTTCAGTATAACCCCAATATAAGAGCGTCTAATCTAGGAGAAATTGTCAGTCAGTTAAAAACAGTCTCAGCTCCTATGCACACGGCGAGTGCTTCCCTTGCTCCATCTGTTCCTATCAAGAAGCAACAGGTAGTGTATGGAGAAGAAATTATATCTACACAAACAGCTGTGTTAGAACCTCCTGTAGAAACAGATCTGCAGCAACCAAAACCTGTGCTCATGCCTACAGAAATTAAAAGACCTTCTTACGAAGAAGATCCTGCTGCTGTCTTTCAGTTAGAGTCGACGATCGCACGCTATATCCCTAAAGAAAGGGAACTTCCTGAGATAGAACCTCTGCTGACAGAGATGGTTGTCATCTCAGGAGGAGAGTATGAGAGAGGATCTAACACCGGTGGACGAGATGAAAGGCCAAGACATCTCATCAGACTGAATAGTTTTGCTATGGACATCCATCCGGTCACCAATGACCAATTCGTGAGGTTTGTGGAAGCGATGGGTGGCGAAAAAGATGTGAATAACAATGATATCATTCGCTTAAGAGAGAGTCGTATTAAACGGCTTGGAGGAAAGCTTGTCATAGAGTCTGGCTATGCAAAGCATCCTGTGATCGGTGTCTCTTGGTATGGGGCTACCGCTTATGCAAAGTGGGTAGGAAAACGCCTTCCTACGGAAGCTGAGTGGGAAATTGCAGCGACTGGGGGTAATCCAGATATGATGTATCCAACAGGTGTCAATATCGAACGCACACAAGCAAACTTTTTTAGTGCAGATACAGTGAGCGTGATGAGCTATCCAGCAAATCATATAGGTTTATATGATATGGCAGGCAATGTCTATGAGTGGTGTCAAGATTGGTATGATTATAGCTATTATGAACACTCCTCTCAGGAACCAGAAGATCCCCAAGGACCTCTGCAAGGTGTGTATAGAGTGCTTAGGGGAGGATGCTGGAAAAGCTTGCAAGATGACTTGCGCTGCACACATCGCCATAGAAACAATCCAGGTACTATTAATAGAACCTATGGATTTCGCTGCGCAGCTGATGTCAAATGATTTCTATACTCTTTGTGTGTCAAGCGAATACATGCCGCTCTGTAGCTTTGCAAGGCTTTTTACAAAACCTCATCACCACAAAGAGCTTGCAAGGAAAATATTATGTTGATAGCTGTGGGCTGACTCCTTCTACAGCTGGATGCGTGGATAGATTGACTCAAGCAGCAGCTGCTCAAAGAGGGATCTTTTTAAAACACACTCCTCGTCCATTTAAGATTGAAGATTTCTTAATTTTTGATTATATTGTGCCCGTTTCAAAAGACCTCTTAAAGTATTTAGAGACGTTGTCTTCTGAGATAGAATCAAGAAAAAAGCTTTACTTGGCAACAAGCTTTAGCAGAAAGTATGCAGGTCAAGATATCAAAGATCCGTATATGCACGGGGGCGTGGAAGCTATGCTGGATATCATTCAAGAAGTGACAGCTAGCTTGCTTTGCTATTTAGAGAATAAGGGGTAATCTATGGAATTTGTTAATCCTTCGACACAAGAATCTACCTTGTCTACTCCCTCTTTCGTAGAGCAGACAGCTGTTTGGTGCAAAGATACAGCATGCTCCGTTGTAAAAACATCCTTCCTATTTTTAAAAAGTCCTCTACTTTGGACTTTTGGATCTCTGATAGGTTCTGCTGCTATTATATCTCCATTGACAACGGTTTGTTTGCTTGGAGGTGTTTGTGGTGCTATGGTTAGATGGCCAGAACATATTCCTAGAGCCCTCCTTTATGAGGGCGCGATGGTAGATAATAGGGTCTCTGACTTGCTCACAAGACTTAATCTTGTGAGTAGACCTTATTGTAGTCATATTATCGATGGTGTGTATCTGAGTGGTCTTCCTATCAAAAACTTTGTTGACTATAGCAAATGCAATCCCAAAGCGGTCCTTGCCGTTGTCGAAGAGTTTGAGCTCACTACAGAAACATTTTTTTCTGCACCTATGACACAAACTGATTGGCAAAAGTTAGGAGTCTTTAATTATAACTGTATACCTGTAGAGGATTTGACAGCGATATCTATTCAGCATTTAGATCAAGCTGCAGATTTTATCAATACACACAAAGAGGGTGTTATTGTGCATTGTAAAGCAGGACGTGGTAGAAGCGCGATGAGCGTTATTGCTTATCTCATGAAGCATAAGCATTATGATCTAGAGAAAGCCACCGACACTGTCAAAGAGAAAAGACCTCATATTAGCATTAAACCTTGGCAGATGGATTCTCTTAAAACCTATGAAAACTCTCTAAAAACTCCTCCTATAGAGTGTTAAATGAAGCTTATTCTTCCCAAACCTAGGGGCTTTTGCGCAGGTGTTGTAAGAGCTATTGAAACAGTAGAAGAGGCTCTGAGAATTTGGGGAGCGCCCATCTATGTAAAGCATCAGATTGTACATAATCGACATGTTGTCAAGAGACTAGAGGATAAGGGTGCCATCTTTATAGAGGATTTGGACCTGGTTCCTATAGGCTCTAGGGTTATTTATTCAGCGCACGGGATAGCGCCTTCTGTTAGAGAGCACGCTAGACGTAGAAAGCTTATTGAAATTGATGCAACATGTTCTCTTGTCACAAGAGTGCACTCTGCTGCGATTCGTTTTGCAGACAAAGGATATTATATCATCTTGATAGGACACAAAAACCATGTAGAAACCATAGGCACAGCAGGGGAGGTGCCTGATAAAACGACCATTGTTGAAACGGTAGAAGATGTCAAAGCTCTTCCTTTCTCTCAACAAGATAAGCTTTTTTATATTACACAAACAACACTCAGTCTTGATGATGTCAAAGAGATTGCAATGGCTTTAACAGAAAGATACCCACAGATAGAAACCCTACCAAGTTCTTCTATCTGCTACGCAACAACAAATAGACAGCTAGCCATTAAAGAGGTGATTGCTCATGTAGACTTGGTACTTGTTGTAGGCGACCCTTCTTCGTCTAATTCACAAAGGCTGCGAGAGGTAGCTTCCAATCGTGGTGTCAATGCGTATCTGATTAATACTCCTGAGGAAATTCAAGAAAGCTGGCTACAAGGTGTTTTGTCTATAGGCCTTACAGCAGGAGCTTCCACTCCAGAAGATATTGTACAAGAGTGTATTAAACGCCTTGTTGCTTTGGGTGTACAAGAAATAGAAGAAGTAGAAATTTCTAAAGAAGAAGTCTTTTTCCAACTACCCAAGCAAGTGCTTGTTTAAAAACTAGTTGAGTCTTAATTCCTCCAAAGATTATAGCTGGGATTTTCAGAGGCTATCTACGCTAACCGCATATGGTTCAAAAGAAAACCCCTTCTACTAAAATCACGCAGCTCAACAAAGGGGCCATGAAAAAGGTCATGACCGTTGGCGATGTGTTTGCTGTCGGCTATGGTGATCTTGGATCTTCCATCTACTACGCACTTGGACTCACAGCGCTATATGCTCTAGGAGCTGCACCTATCGCTTTAGCTCTTGCTGGCATTGTTTTTATCTGCACCGCACTCACCTACGCAGAAATGTCTTCTATAAGATATTCAGCAGGAGGTTCTACTGGCTTTAGTCGCTATGCCATCAATGATCTAGTCTCTTTTATTGCAGGATGGGCGCTCTTGCTCGATTTTGTGGTTACGATAGCTATTTCAGCCTATGCTTCCATCCCTTATCTTGAATATTTTTTCCCTGTTTTTCAACATACGGAAGCAAAGATTATAGGCTCTGTCTGTGTGATTCTAGCGCTATTTGTTGTGAATGCTCTAGGATCCAGACATTCTACAAGATTTAGTTGGATCCTTACTCTTCTTATCATCGCTACACAAGTTGTGTTAGTGGTGGTTGGAGCTATTTATTTACTTGATATTAAAGACCTTGTACATCACCTTAAGATAGGTGGGAATACACTATGGTCCCCTTCATGGTCTGATTTTTGGAAGGGAACAACTATGGCGATGGTTGCCTATACAGGCATAGAGTCTATGGCTCAGCTTACGGCAGAGACAAAAAAGCCAGAAAGATCTGTTCCTAGAGCTATTTTATCCGCCGCCGTTGTTTTGATTATGATGTATTTTGGGATTTCTGTTGTGGCTCTTTCTGGAGTGACTCCACAAGTGCTCAGCACAACCTTTTTAGAAAACCCTATAGCAGCTATTGCAAGCGTACTTCCCTTTGGGAAAAAGATCCTTGGTGCATGGGTGAGTTTACTTGGCTCTATAGTCTTAATTATCGCTGCAAATGCAGGGCTTATTGGAGCTTCTCGCGTGGCATTTCGAATGGGAGAGTTTCATCAGCTGCCAGGAGGTTTGTACGCATTAAACAGCAAGTTCAAAACACCAGTAAGGACACTTGGGCTTTTTGCGATTTTAGCCATCGCAGTCATAGTAGGATGTAAGGGGAGTCTTGTCGTATTAGCTGATCTTTATAACTTCGGTGCTATGCTCGCTTTCTTTGTTGCGCATCTTTCTTTGATTGTGTTGCGCTGTAGAAAACCAGAAATAGCAAGGCCCTTTAAAGTGCCTTTGGGGATTCCTGTAGGCAAAGGGAGAAAAATCCCTTTTTCTTCCTGCTTTGGTCTTCTTGCTACTTTTGCTGTTTGGCTTAACGTGATTATTTTTAAAGTAGAAGGTAGGTATTTAGGGTTTGCTTGGTGCGCAGCCGGCCTTATTTTATACCTTGTATTTAGAAAAAAAGAAAATATAGCTCCTATTACGACGCTAGAGATTGAAAAAATCGATGTTCCTGGCTACGAAAAAACCTCTTTTAAAAAAATCTTAGTCCCCACAAGAGGAGGAATAGGAACAGAGACGGTGCAGATGGCTTGTGAACTCGCGCAATTATATAAAGCAGAGCTGACAGCTATTCATATCATTGAAGTGCCTTTTTCTATGTCTATTGAAACTCCCTTATATTACAAAATGCAAGAGGCAGAGGCGTCTATAAAAAGGGCTGAGGCGATAGCACGAGATGTAGGGGTAAAAATTGAGCTCGACATTATCAGATCACGCTCTATTGCTAAAGCCATCGTAGATATTGCCAAAGAAGGTGAATATGATCTCATTATTATCGGCTCTTTAATGCCAGAAAAACATGTATTTTTTAGCCCCCTAAGTCCTGTTGCAGAAGAAGTGATCAAAGCAGCGCCTTGTAAAGTCCTTGTTGCCTACGCAAAACCGAGCTTTCTTGTAAAAAAAGAAAATCACATACTTAGTCAAAGCCGTAAAAGTTAATTATACAAATGGCATTTTACATAATGACCAGGTGCCATTTCTTTTTGTAGAGGACGCTCTTTATAACAAATAGGCATCACCTTAGGGCAGCGTGTGCAAAAGACGCATCCTTTGGGAGGATCCATAGGACTAGGAACTTCTCCAGGTAAGACAATACGAGAGCGATTTTTTTGTACGTCAGGATTAGGAATGCTGATTGCAGAAAGTAGAGCTTGCGTATAGGGATGAAGAGGGTTGCGATAGAGCTCTTGACTTGGAGCTATCTCTACAAGATGACCCAAATACATCACAGCAACCATTTTGCAAAGGTATTTTACCATAGCAAGATCATGAGAGATAAAGAGATACGAAAGCCCCATTTGCGTTTGTAGTCTTTTCAGAAGATTAACAATCTGCATCTGAATGGAGACGTCAAGAGCTGCAATAGGTTCATCACAGATTAAAAACTTAGGGTTTAGAGCAAGAGCTCTTGCAATACCAATACGCTGCCGTTGCCCCCCACTAAATTCATGAGGAAACCGATTTCGATGCTCAGGACTTAAGCCCACAAGTTCTAGCAGTTCATACACTCTTTCTTTGGCGGCCCAGCGAGAAGAGTATATTTTGTGAATGAGTAAAGGCTCTTTAATAATATCTTCTGTTGTCATACGAGGGTTGAGCGATGAATAGGGATCTTGAAAAATCATCTGAATGCTTTTTCTTAAAGATTTTTCATTAGGAGCCTTAGCGATAGAGCACCCTTCAAACAAAATCTCCCCACTTGTGGGAGGATAAAGCTGTAAAAGAAGTTTGCCTATGGTCGATTTTCCACAACCAGACTCTCCAACAAGGCCTAAAGAATCTCCCGCTTGTATAGAAAAGGAGATGTCATCAACAGCGTGCACAAGTTTTTTCTTATAAGAAAAAGTTTTTTGTAATTTTTTCACAGTAATCAGCGTTGTCATAGGCTTTTTTCTGTGCACCTCTTGTCATAGTGCCAGCATGCACATAAACCCTGCTCTATAGAAAAAAGAGGAGGAGATTCATGAAGACATATGTGCAGAGGCATTTGGCAACGAGAAACAAAACTGCAACCAGGCTGCGGAAGGCTTAAGTCAGGAGGGGAGCCTCTGATAGGCTGCAAGGGGGTAGATACATCTTGGTCTAATCTTGGTATAGAGGCGAGTAGTTTTTGTGTATAAGGGTGTTTTGGCTGTTTGAATAAACTCTCTACAGAGGCTGTTTCTACAATTTTACCAGCATACATCACAAGCACTCTGTCACAAAATCCAGCGACAATACTCAAGTCATGGGTAATCAATAAAATGCTTGTACCTGTTGCTTTTTGAATGTCTTTGAGCAGCTGAAGAATCTGCGCTTGAATGGTTACATCAAGGGCTGTTGTGGGTTCGTCAGCGATGAGGATTTTCGGAGAAGGGGCAAGGGCTAGCGCTATCATGATCCTTTGACGCATACCCCCACTCAGCTCGTGAGGATACTGCTGCATACGAGCTTTTGGCTCTGGTATTCCTACTAAAGACAGTAGGGATAACGTTTTTAAAGAAGCCTCTTTGCGAGACATATGAGGATTATGCTTAAGCAAGCTCTCTAGGATTTGCTCACCTACCTTCATGGTGGGGTTTAAAGAGCTCATAGGATCTTGGAAAATAATGCCAATCTCTTTACCTCGTACAGCTTGCAAGAGTTTTTCCGGTAAAGAGAGCAGATTCTGCGAGTTGTAGATTGCTTCACCTTCTTCGATGCAAGCAGAGGGGGAAGAAAAGAGTTTTAGAAGAGCTTTGACCATGACGCTCTTGCCAGAGCCTGATTCACCAACAATGCCAATGGTTTCTCCAGGATAGACTTCAAAAGAGACTCCACGGACGGCATCAACTTTCTTAAAAGCTTGACGAAAAGAGACTCTGAGCCGTTTCACTGTAAGAAGAGAGGTCATGATCGTAACCTTGGGTCTAATGCGTCTCGCAAAGCGTCACCAACTAAGTTAAAAGAGAGCATCGTGAAACTAATAAAGGCTGCCGGGAAAAAGAGTCTCCAGGGATAATAACGGAGCGCTGAGAGCCCATCATTGGCCATGGTACCCCAGCTAGCAATAGGAGCTTGTACACCAAGACCTAGAAAACTCAAAAAAGCTTCAGTAAAAATTGCAGCGGGGATCGTTAGCGTCATCGTGGTGATGATAGTTCCCATCGTGTTGGGAATGAGATGTTTAACGAGAATACGCAGACGAGAAGCGCCTAGGGAGCGGGCTGCTAAAGTAAAGTCTAGCTCTTTCAGCTGCAATATTTGCGCTCGAACTATACGGGACATATTAATCCAACCAGTGATTGTCATCGCGATAATGATTGTGATAATGCCAGGGCCCATGACAACCATAAGAAGGATGACAACAAGTAGGTAAGGAAGGGAATAGAGAATATCTGCAAAACGCATCATAAGCTCATCGACTTTGCCTCCAACAAGCCCTGCAAAAGCGCCATAAAATACGCCGATAACCATGTCAATGATAGCAGCAGAGATTCCCACAAATAGAGAAATACGAGCTCCCCACCAAATGCGAGTAAAGAGATCTCTTCCCAGCTCATCACTACCAAACCAAAACAAACTACCTGGTTTGTGGTTTTTTAGATGGAGATGTGTCTCATAGTAGGTATAGGAGGTGATCATAGGGCCAATGGCTGCCATAAGCAGGAGAAGACCAAGAAAACAAAGACCCACTACTGCGAGCTTATTTTGCCTAAAACGTATCCATGCATCTTGCCAATAAGAAATGCTCTGCGAGAGATCTATTTTTTCTATAGAAAGCTCTTTAGGAGAGAAAGGGCTAAATAGTGTTTTTTCATCCATGATTAAAGCCTAAGAGTTTGATCCGTGGATCTAAAAAATAATAGATGAGGTCCACGACAAGTACAGCAACCATGAGAATCACACTGTAAAATAGGGTGATCCCCATGATAACTGTATAGTCACGATTAGCTATACCCATCACAAACCACCCTCCTAAACCTGGAATGCCAAAGATCTTCTCAACAACAAAACTGCCTGTAAGAATAGAGCTGCACAAAGGTGCAAGATAGGTGACCACGGTAAGTAAGCTGTTTTTTACAACATGTTTATAGAGAATTTGCAGAGAATTAAGCCCCTTAGATCTTGCGGTAAGGATATAATCTTGCTCAAGGACCTCCACCATATTAGCCCTTGTGAGTCTTGCAATAAATGCCATGGGAAGAGCAGATAAAGAGATCGCTGGTAGAATTGATTGAGCAAAGCTACCCCATCTAGCTACAGGTAACCAGCCTAGCTTCATAGAAAAGAGGTATTGTAAAAAAGAGGCTAAGATAAAATTCGGTACAGATATTCCAAGGACAGCCAAGGTCATGGCTGTATGATCTACATAAGATGAGCGTCTCATAGCAGCAATAGAGCCTAGAGAAATGCCTCCTGCGACAGCGAGAAAAAGAGCTTCTATCCCAAGAGCAAAAGAGACAGGCCACCCTTCTCGGATGATATCTGTGACCGTGCGTCCTTCGTATTTGAAAGAAGGTCCTAAGTCACAGCTCACAATTCCTTTCAGATATTTGTAATACTGAACATACCACGGCTTATCAAGACCAAAATGAGCTCTCATGCTTTTCAAGATTTCTTCGGGGATCGCTTGTTCTTGCGCAAAAGGGTCTCCTGGAATCACTTGTAGTAGAGCAAAGGTCAGCGAAGCGACTAAAAACAAGGAAACGATAAGGATAGATAGTTTTTTTAAGAGATATTTGACTAGCATGACTTCATTCAATCTTTGCCCATTTAAAATCTAGTTGACCATTAGTTAAAACCACATTGTGGAGGCTGTTTTTCTTAAGATAGGAGTTTCTATAGAAGAATAAAGGGATGATCGGCATTTCCTCAAGAAAAAGCTCTTCAGCCTCCTGTATAAAGGCAAGTCTTTTATTTGCGTCAAGAGTAGTGACTGCACTAATAAATAGTTTTTCAAAAGAGGGATGATGCCATCCACCATGATTATTAAAGCCATTTTTATAGGCAAAAAGTTCTAAAAAAAAGGCTGGATCTAAAGAGGGTGAGTAAATACCTAGCCTTGCTATTTGGAAATCATGCTGGGCTAAGGAGTCTAAATAGACTTTCCATTCTAAAGTAGCTAGCTCGGTATTTATCCCGAGAGTCTCTTTCCACTCTTGTTGAATAGCTTGTACTAGCTTGAAATGCATGCCAATCCCGGCATTATAAGAGAGTGTGATCTTTGGAAAGTTATTGGGTTTATATCCCAGCTCAGCGCAGCCTTGGAGAAAGTAGGCTTTTGCTTTTTCTTTGTCAGCATCACGGAAAGTAAGAGGGGTGTTTGTACGTAGCATCATGGGAATCAGTCTTGTCGCAGGCTCCATGTTCATTTGTATAGCATGCTCTGAGAGCTCTCTTCTATTAATAGCAAGGCTGAGAGCTTTGCGAATATTCGCATTGCTTAAAGGAGGTTTTTGCGTATTCATGGCATAGTAATATAACCCTGGTATCGAATACTCATGAAAATCAGAGCGCTTTTTAAGGGAGTTCATAGCTTCTGTAGGTAGGCTGGTACAGGGAGATCCTACCCAATCAAGCTCCCCTTGCTCATACATCGAAAGCTCTGTATTTTGGTCCGAGACAAAAAAGACTTCAATGCCCTCTAGTTGCACCCTATCCTTATCCCAGTAATGAGGGTTTTTTCTGAGAGAGATTGTATGTTGAGGTTTGTACTTTTCAATGTAAAAGGGGCCAAGACTTAAAAAATGACCCTCTTTTTTTTCAAGACAGGCCCTATTGTGAATTGCCACACGATCTGTATAAGGGTAAAAACAGGAGCAGGTGAGGAGCTCAAAAAAATGAGGACTTGGATGTTCTAACTCTATTTGAAGGGTTGTAGAGTCGATAGCTTTTATACCAACCGATTCTAGGGCAACTTCGCCAGCTTTTGCTTGTTTTGCATGTTTTATAGGGTAGAGCAAAAAAGCTCCTTGAGAAGGAAACAAAGGATCTAGAAGACTTTTCCAGCTCTTTTCAAAATCATAAGCTGTCAGCTGGTTACCATCAGACCAATAAGCTTCTTTGAGAGTGAATACATAAGAAAGGCCATCTTCAGAGATCACGCAAGATTTTGCCAAAGAGAGTTCCACATCCCCTTGAGGAGTCAGCCTTGTCAGCCCATCAAAACACATGGTCGCAAGATAAGAAGAAATATTATCAGCAGCTTTACGTGGATCTAACGAGGGAGGGTCTGTAGCAAAATTGATCTTTATGATTTTACTAGAAGATGTAAGATTCTCTTGAGAAGAGCATCCAGATAGTATAATACACAAGACAATGAATAGTCCACGCAACCCTGTCATGAGAAATCCTCCAGATAGTCATAAGCTCCGGCGGATTCTAATGATCTAGAAGGTTTTTTTAAAGAACGATATACCCTAGCTGTCTCATCACGCTAAGTTCATTCCACATCTCAGCAATATGAGAGATTTTTCCATCTTTAAAAGTAAAGAGATCGAAAAATTTGATATGAATAGGTTTTTGCGTTGGCACGATCCCTAAAAAAGGTCCTTGTTGTAACCCTGAAATACTCACTCTGGCAAGCGCCTTATTATCATCAATAAGCACATCAGAAATTGTCAGAGTAAAGTTAGGCAAAGCCTTATGAAGCGCTAGCATTCTCACTTTGATGTTCTTACTCATTTCTGTGAATTTACTATAGGAAGAGTCTTGCACCTCTCCTGCATTGACAACGTGATAGTCGGAGGCGAGTAGCTCTTTTAAGGCGTCGGCATCATTGTCTTGCAGTGCGGTATAAAACTTCTGGACAAGCTCTCTTTGATGGTCATAGGAGGGTTTGCCAGAGACTGTTGGAGAGAAAATCTTGTCAGGAGAGCTATCTGCTGCAAAGCTCCCGACTAGGCTAAAACAGGCTATTACTACTGTGATTGCTTTCATATCCACTTACGCCTTATATAAAAATTCTTTTAATTTCTAGCTCATACAATAGTAGTATTTTTTTTACTACTCTCAAATGCGTATTCATTGTCAAATCATATTTTTAATTCTACAAAAAACACCCTTTGTATCTTCTAGTTTTCAACATTGTTTTTGCTAAATTTTTTTAAAAATAACATTATTTTTTTTATTAATATAAAAAATAAAAACAATCTTAATTAAATAAAATCAATTTGATATAATTATTGTTAATTTTATTAATAATTATAAAAAAGCAAGGATGTAGTCAATGGTAACCGGAGTGATGCATACAAGCAACTTGTCGGTAAACCCCTCTTTTTCTAGTGCAGGGCGCTTTACTTATTACAAAGTGGGCACTGCTTTTTCAGAAAGTCACCCCTATTTAACTAAGATTGTCGAGGCTGTCTATTATCTAGCTAATAAGGTACTTCAAGCTATTAACTACTTACATAGCTCTTTGACAGCTAAAAAAGTTACAGAGAAACAAAATACAAAGATCGCTGCGATAGAGGCAAAGGTGTTGCCATCAAGACAAGAAGCTTTACCTGCTGAAGGGCAGCAAACAACTATTGTTGATACTCTCTCAATTACAGAAGGTTCTACCGAATCAAGTGTTGCAGGGGAATCTGAAAAAATGCAAGGGTCGATAATTGACGTCATCGAAGAATCCACTCCCCTGCCAATCTCTTCTGAAGAGTTTGAGAAATTATTCAATACCTTTGTAGAAGAGGCTAAAACACAATATAGAAAAAATTATACAAAAGAAAAGAGTCAAGAGCCATCAGATGAGATCGTTAACCAGTATTTCACTGAAGAAGTGCTTCATCAGTTAAAAGCTGAATTAGAGCATTTGATAAGAAATATGACACCTGAGGAGCTCGAAGCACTAAAAGATAAGCTACATACAACAGGCTTTGATCTTGGAATAAGATTGCTGCTTGGCGCTATCTTAGGAGCTTCTGTTGGATATACAAGCTATAGATCAGCCCTATCTTTATCCAACATAGTAGTTCCTTTTATCAACTCTTTTGAATCATCAAAGTTTATTTTTGGCGCTTTCGTGTCTATTCCAACACTTTTTCATGCAGCAGCTTGTTTGCACAAACTACCAGGTGCGTTCAAAATGATGAAGGTCGCTAATCAGATGCCTATTGGAGGGAGAGTCCTTCAAGCTATGGTTGCAGGGGACTACCTATCTTGTGTAGTCAATCCAAAGGAAGCCATATCCAGCGTAGTGAGAGCTATAACTACTAATAATGTAACTAAACTTGCTAATACTTTGAAAAAGCAAGCTCTTAGTGAAAAAGGTTTACGTAGACAAACCTTTGAACAAGGCTATGGAGTTGGTTTTTTCACCTTCCAAGGAGCTCTTGCGGCCAAAATGGTATGGGATTCAGGTATCCTATTCAACCCTTACCTGCAGGCAGCTGCAGCAGCTTATGGCGCTTATGCAGCCTATGAATGGTATACAACCTCTACGAGACAAGAAGAAACAGTACAGTAATTATAAAAATATAAAATTTTAAGGAGAAATAAAATGAGATTAGCAAACAACCCATCTTTTGTAAAAGATGTACAAGCTACATTTGGTTCAGGATACACACAATTTACTTCTTTATGGGATGCTATTTGTAGAAAGCCGAGTGTACATACAAAAAAAGCTTGTGAAGCTATAGATGCAAGACATACTAAGCACGAGGACGCTCCTGCTAAAAGTCTTCTAGGACGTATAGCAGCTGTCGCGCTAGTAGCTGGAGCTGTTTATGTTGGATATACCAATTTCTCTCAGATAGCAAGTATTGTATCTAAAGCGCTTTCTCTATAAATACGCTCTAGTATGAAGCACAAGCCAGGAGAGGATGAGTGGTTACCTTCCCTTTTTCTTTTTCCAGTGAAAAGAGCCCTCTAAAAGGAGTATAAGCTCCTTTTGAGGGGGATTGAAAGATCTCTAACATGTTCTTAAGCTGGTTTTCAAAAAAGATTTTCTTGAGCACTTCGGACATGATGACTTTAGTGAGCTGTTCCATAGGAAAAGGACTATCGCTGCTGATATTTTTAAATTCCATGTAAGGGATAGGTTTTAGATGTCTAATTTTCCCATCATTTTTATGGAAAACCAAGTCTATATTGATATTGTGGACTGCAAGTGTTGTAATAAGAAATTTTCTGGGATTATCAGAGCCTGCTTGATCCAGGAAATTTTGTAAGTTCTGCATGATAATCGTCCAGTTCCCTGTTGTATTCGTGGCAGAAATAAACTCTAATCCAAGATAAAGATCAGAAATAGTCACTTGATTGATGAGCACATCACGAGATAGTAGCTGAAAAACAGAAGCATCTGCCTCGATTTTTCGCGCTTTTAAGGCGCTATCTAGGATAAACCCTGGAGGATTATCAACTAGTAGGCGATGGATTTCCATAGTTTTTGGGGAAAGAGAGATCCTTTGGATAAAGACGCCAACACCCATCTTATCGGATAAGGTGGAGGAGATCCACATAGGGAGATAGTTTTTACCAAAAAAGAAAACAGCTACTAGAATCGCTATCACTCCAATAAGACTATAGCCTAGCTTTTTCACCAAAAAACCTCTTTTTCTTTTTAAATATAATAAAAAATAAAAAATATAAATAAAATAGTGAATGTTTTTTGTTTTTTATTTAATGTTAAAAACAAGCAAAGACCTGATGAAATCATGGCGGTCTACCCATGGAAAGCACAACCAAATCCTCGTATTTATTCCAAAAAATACGAGGACATTTAAGCAATAAAATACCTGTTAACTATCTCTATTTCTTAGGGTTATTTTTACTTTTGTTTTTTGCAAGTCTTTGCAATATCTTAATGATCAAACAAGGTGGTTTAAGGACGAAAGCTTTCTTTCTTTTTTATGATTTGGGAGAGTTGTTATTAGAATTTTTAGGTATTGTGCTTGTAAGCATCCTAGGTAAACGATGGCTAAAAAGGGGGTTATATCTTCTTTATATCGGAGGGTTGTTTGTTTTTTTACTGCTCCAGATCATTGAAATACCCTTGGTGCAACTCATGGACCTTTCTATAGGGGAAGCTTTGCATGTGGCTTTTGGAGCCGATTTTAATAATTTTGTCGAATTTTTACGTCTTTCTGACGTGGGCCTTTGGGCTTGGTATGGGGTGTTTATTTTGCTCGCTCTTTGCCCGGCTTTAGGTATTTATATTTATAGGTTGCTAGAAAAACTCTCAGCGCGAAGAATGTATGCATTGAGCTGTAGAACCTATTTTACAGCGGCATTTGTTATTCCTCTTGCTCTTATGGCAATTGATGGTTATGTCTCTCCTAGGCTAGATTATAGTAAATACAGCGCTTACAAAAAATCCCTCCCTTGGAAGGGAACCTTATTCAAGGTGCCTCTACCAACATTGCCTGTTAGTCACCCTCTTAAACCGCCCGTCGATCCTGAAGAGTTTTTGGATAAGATGGTGGCGACAGCTCATCCTATTACAAAGAGGCCAAACATTTATCTATTTGTTGTAGAAAGCCTTAGAAGAGATTATCTTACAGACGAGACAGCGCCTCATTTGATGGCTTTTAGCAAGCAATATGTAACACCAAAGCTTGCTCTATCAGGTGCCAATCACACCATTGTTTCTTGGTTTTCTATCTTTCATTCTATGTACCCTTTTTACTGGTCTTATGCGAATAACTCTTATTTCAAAGAGGGGAGCTTGCCCTTGCATATGCTCAAACAATGGGGATATCAGGTGCATGTCTACAGCTCAGCGCAGCTTAGATACTACCATTTTGATGAAGTCATGCTTGGAGAAAAGCTTCATTTAGCAGATAGTTTTTCTCTTTTTCCTCACCAAGGGATGGTGACAGCTAGTGATAGCGATCAAAAGATGATGCAGACTTTTGAGAAAGATCTTGACCAGCATAGTAAAGAAGGACATATCTATGTGTTTTTCTTGGACTCTACACACTTTAATTATAGCTGGCCCAAAGATTTTTCTGAAAAATTTACACCCTCAGAAGAGATCACTTGGAAACATCGTCTATCAGGTCAAGAAAAGGCTCTGAATGTTTTAAAAAATAGATATAAAAATTCAATTGCATTTGTTGATGATTTGTTTGGAAAAACCATAGACTCTCTTAGAAAAAGGAGTCTTTATGAAGAAAGTATTGTTGTTTTTTGTGGAGATCATGGGGAAGAGTTTAAAGAAGAAGGGAAGCTGTTTCACGCTTCGCATTTAAGTCTTATGCAGGTGGAGATTCCTCTTTTTTATAAGCTAGGTAATCTCCAAAAGCAATTTGCCTTAAGTAGTCACATTGATATTTTTCCAACAATTATTGACTATTTGGATCCGGGAAATAGTCTTTTGAGTTACTTTGATGGAAATTCTGTGCTCAAGCCTCAAACCCCATCTTTTGGTGTGGTGGCTAGATTCAATTCTTCTTCTCATCCTTATGAATTCTTAGTACATCAGGGATCTCATGCAACTCTTCTGAGGTTTGGGAAAAAAGATGATATTTTTTCTGCAAAACAGCTTAAACTCCTTCGAGAGTATGATTTTCAAGAAGAGAGAAGCCTTCGAAAAGAGGAGCTTGTTATAGAGCGGCAGAAAGCTATAAATGTGTTATTTTCAGAAAGATAGAATAATCTTGTTGAAATCCCTTCTTTTCTTCTACAATGAAAGCCTAAAAGACATGGGGTGCTGCAAAAGTGTTGCGGCTGAGAAAGACCCATAGAACCTGATCTGGGTAGAGCCAGCGGAGGGATGTCTTCATCTTCTTTTGCATTTCTTTCCCAGGCATTTTTTGTGACTTGTGTATGCTCGAGATAGATAATGTATTTTTTGATTATTTAGGAAAACCTGTTGTAGAGAACCTTTCTCTCCATGTGGATACGGGAGAGATCGTAGCTATCATAGGACCTTCTGGCCAGGGAAAAACAACCCTTTTTAGGCTGATAGCAGGGTTAGAAAGGCCTAAGCAGGGGAGGATCAAAGCAGGTCCCTTGTCCTATATGATGCAAGAAGACCTGCTCCTTCCCTGGAAAACAGCCCTTGAGAACGTTATTTTTGCTTATGAGGTAGCAGGCGGCCCGGCGCAGCTTGATGAAGCCTTAGACCTTTTGCAGCAGGTAGGCTTGCAGGGGTTTGAAAATCACTATCCCAGAGCCTTATCAGGGGGGATGAAACAGCGTGTAGCCTTGGCAAGAACTCTTGTCTTTCAAAAGCCTCTTCTTCTACTCGATGAGCCTTTTGCTTCTGTAGATAGTTTTAGAAAAAAAGAACTGTATCAGCTTCTGCTGCAGATACAGGTAAGATATCATCTGACTTTGGTTTTGATTACGCATGATCTGCATGATGCTTTTACATTTGCCCATCGCATCTACTATCTAAATAAGGGAAAGCTTTCTTTATGCAAAGACAAAGAGTCTTTAGGAGAGTTTTCATGAGAAAAATCTTCTATCCGACGCTCTCTTTGATACTTTTTCTGGGGCTATGGATAGCTATTGCGTGGTATGTTAGGCAAACACCTTTTCTTTTTCCTTTTCCTTGGAAAGTTTTTGCTAGAGTAGTTGCAAATTTCTCCTTATTTTCTTATCACGCCTTGGCCACCTATTTAGAAATGATGTGTGGTATGCTTATAGCAAGTGTTCTTTCCTTTGTGACAGCATACGGCATGCTTAAGGCAAGAGTTGTTAAAGCAATGCTCGAGCCTTACTTTGTTGTTATGCAATGCTTGCCTATGTTTACCTTAGCTCCCTTATGCATTCTATGGTTTGGATGGTCTTTTATAGCTATTATTGTTCCGACAGCCCTCATGATCTCTTTACCTTTAACAATGAGTGTATACAGAGGGTTGCAATCAACACCTCAGCAGCATTTGGATTTTTTTAGAGTACATGGAGCTTCAGAAAGAATTTTGTTTTATAAGGTCAAAATTCCTTTTGCCCTTCCACATATCTTTGCAGGATTACGGATATCTGCAGCCGTCTCAGGCGTAGGAGCTATCGCAGGGGAATGGGCAGGAGCTCAGAGAGGGCTAGGGGTTCTTCTGCAGATGTCTAAGCGTAATTTTGATATAGAAGCGGTATTTGGTGCGATAGCCTCTCTTTTGTTTCTCAATCTCTCCTTGTATTTTCTAGTGGTTTTTTTAGAAAAGTGGTTACGAAAGGATCAACATGTTGTTAAGAAATTGGATAGGGCTACTGCTTTGCAGCTTGATGCTCTGTAGTTGCTCTCAAAAAAAAACGTCTACAAAATTGCTCCTTGACTGGTGGCCAAACCCCAATCATGTACCTATCTATGTGGGGATAGAAAAAAACATTTTTGCAAAGTATGGCATCGATGTAGAGATGTTAAGTTTGCAAGAGCCTCCTAATCCCCTCGCTTATATGCTCTCGGGGAATGTAGATCTCGCCGTATATTACATGCCCTCTTCCATGATTGCTTATACAAAAACGAAAGATTTTAAGGTGATTGCCAAGCTCCACGAGCATGCCCTTTATGCTTTTATGTGTCTTGAAGAGAAGGGGATTTCTACATTAGACCAACTCCAAGGGAAAACCGTGGGGTTATTTGGTGATGCTATTTCAGAAGCAGCGCTCACAGCTCTTGAAAAAAGAGGTGTTTGCATAGGACCTAGAAAACTTGTGCAGTTTGAGGCTATAACCTCACTATATACAGGAGCTGTCGACTTTGTGTCGGCAATCTATTGGAATATAGAACCTTTTCAATTGGCATCTCAGGGAGTGTATCCCAAGTGCTTCACTTGGCAAGAGTGTGGTTTTCCTGACTACCCTGAACTTGTTGTGATTGCAAGCTCACAATTTGTACAGAAAAACCCTTCCTTCTCATCTCGATTTAGAAAAGCTCTGCAAGAGAGTATCGAAGAAAGTCTCAAAGACCCAGAACAAGCTTTTGCTATCTATCTTGCACACAATCCTGAAAAACAAAAAAACTCTTGGGAATACAAAGCATGGCTTGCTACATGCACAACACTTGCTGTATCGCAAAAAGTTTCCGTAGAGGCTTTAACTACACTTAGCCACTGGTTGAAAGATTGCAAAATTGTACCCACAATGGTTAATGTTGAGGAGATGTTGGATGAAGAGATGGTAGAAAAGAGAGGGTAAAAGTTGTGAAGTATGTGATTATTGCTCTGAGCTGTTTCATAGGTAGCTACGCCTATAGCTCTCAAACCTTGCCTGGTATCAACTCTGTATTTATTGCTCCTTATTTTGCCGCAAGTAAAGAAGGAGGAGCTCTTGTCGTATGGAATACGGGAGGTTCTCTTGGAGGCGAGGTAGAGTACGCTCTTTTCTCACAAAAACAGCAAAAATTTACACCAGCTACCCCAGTCGCTGGACTTACAACAAGTACGCAATATGTTTCTGCTGCTATGAATGGTAAAAAAGAAGCTCTTCTTGCGTGGAATACAGTCACAGGATCTATTCAATATGCTATCTACGCTTCAGGTGTCATGAGCCCTGTAAAAAATATAGAGGGAGCGCTACCTTATAGCACAGCCCCTCAAGTAGTTTTTAATGATCAAGGAGAAGGGATAGCTGTATGGTCTGATGCAAACAGCACTATCCAGTATGCTACGTATCATAAAATGAGCAAAATGTTCTCACAGGCAAAAAAACTACCCAATGTTAAGATGAGCCGCGAGATGCACGTTGCTTGTAATGATCAAGGAGAAGCCTTGCTACTTTGGTATGACTCTTTGGCGCAGAGTCTCTCCTACGCTATCTATAATGCACAGGCCTGTGAATTTAAGCTTATCAAGACGATAGAGGGAACAAAAGATGCCATGAACCTTTCCTTGGCATTGAATGACAAAGGAGAGGCTATCGTGGCTTGGAATACCGGCTCAAACACCTCTCCAGCAGGCTTTTTACAGTATGCAGTGTACCAAAAAGATAAAAATAGCTTTACCTCTTTTAAGACCATGCCTGCCACTACAGATCATTTAGCACAAAACCTGCTTCCTAAAGTGGCTTTAAACAATAAAGGTGAAGGTGTCATGGTATGGAGTCAGCTGAATGCTCGTGGAAATAATTCTATTTGCTACGCTTTTTATGACAAGAAAGCAAAAAAGTTTAGCGCTCCTAAATCGATACAAACCGTAGAGCCTTATAGCACAGCCCCAGAGGTTGCCATAAATAGTCAAGGCGATATGATGGCTACCTGGTTTAGCACCCAAAGTGGTCTCATTCAGTATAGCCTTTATAACAAATCTACCAAAGCATTTGATCCCACTTATGCTATGACAAGCAATAGACCTACCGATCAGTTTCCTGAAGTTTTCCTTAACGATCAGGGGGAGGGGATTATCGTATGGGGATCATTAGGTGTTATCAAATACAGCATCTACGATAAAGAAACAAAAAAATGTAGCGCTGTTCAGACCATCTCTGTAGATAAATAGGTCCTAGAAACTATGATTTTCTATGATCTTTTCTAGCTCAAGAAGAATGTCTTCTTCTTGTTTGTTCTCTGTGTCAAGATGGATCGCTGGAATCTCTGCATAAATAGACTCCCTATAGGAAAACATATCATCGAAAGAGCGATCTACATGATGTTGAGAAAGATAAGAAGGAATGTCTTGCGTAGCATGCATCCGTGAAAGCAAAATCTCCTTAGGCGTTTTTAAATAGACAAGAGGACCTATCTTAGAAAGATGTAGCATACTACGTGCGTCAAGAGCTGACCCTCCACCGAGTGCGATAATGGTGTTTTTCTTATACTTCAGATGGTGGATCACTTCTCTTTCCAGATGTCTAAAAAATTCCTCTCCAAGCTCTTTATAGATCTCTCTACAGCTCAATTTTCGGTTGTTTTGCTTATAAAACATCTCTTCAATAAGACGATCTGTCTCTACAAAATCATAGTTAAGCCTTCTGGACAAAAGCTTGCCAAAATGACTTTTTCCACAATATTTCAAACCAAATAAAATCAGTCTCATTGTGAATGGCTCTTATTATAGCGCACAGCGATTGCATTAAATCCTTGAGCATCTAAAAAATCATAGATACTCTTCCACTCTTCTTCGGGGATTTCACTGCCATAATGTTGCACCACTTTAGAGGCAATATAAGAACCTAACTGCGCGCACATAGGTAAAGATGCTTCATGAAGATAGGCATGAAGAAATCCACTTGCAAATAGATCTCCTGCCCCTGTGGGATCAGCAACTTTCACAGGAAAAGCAGGTGTGTAAAACTTAATATTTCCTTTTTTTACCCATGATCCCTTGTCTCCCATGGTAACAACAGCCACCTCACACATGGTCGCTAAGAAATCACACGCTTCCTGAGGAGAAAGATGAGTGAGCTCAAAAGCCTCTTCCTCATTAGCAAAAATGATGTCAATGTATTTAGGTAGAATGTTGAGAAGGATATCTTTATAGCACTTAACCGTTGCTACACTACTCAGATCGATAGAAACTTTTGCTCCATTTTTGCAAGCAAGGTTTAAGGCTTTTTCTACAAAGGGTAGGCTTTGCAGCTGGTATCCTTCCATATGAAACAGCCTGATCTTTTCAAAAACAGTAGGATCTAAGTCAACTTCTGATAAATCGTGGGAAGATCCCTGATAGATTCTGGTGGTACTTTGTCCATCCGGCGTAATAAAACAAATAGCTTGCCCCATAGGCAAAGCTCCCTGATGGAGTAAAGGAGTAATATCCAAACGTTCCAAACTCTTTAAGTAAAAATGAGTATGTTCATCAGAGCCTATTTTTCCAAACACAGCGCACTTTTGTCCAAGTCTTGCAAGTCCTTTGACAACATTAGCGCTGCTACCACCGGGCTTTGAGATCATTTTTTGATTATGCTCTTGGATAAGAGAGCGCAAAGAGGAATACTCTATAATGCCAGAAGAGCCTTTGGAGCATTTCATGCCAGATAGCTCATCTTCATTGACTCGCATGATGTAGTCGATAAAAGCAGAACCTAGTCCAACGATGTCATAATTCTTTCGATCAGAACCAGCGACTGTAGATAAAACAGACAAAAACCAAAACGCTAAGATTTTGTAAGAGCGCATGGGGGACCTCTTAGGTTAAGAAGTCCCTTAGGATATAAATCAGACAAGGATTATTTGCATAGTAAATATCTTCCGATTAGTAGATGAAGAGTTTACAATTCATTACCATGCACCCATGCTGAGTAATGCGCACGACCTATCGGGTCCCGTTGATTTGTATGTTTAAAATGAATACAATATTCGAAATTGTGATGAGCACCAAGTGAGGTTTGTAAAGAATAGAAGGAATACATCTGAAGCAAACAACGCTGAATAGCTTGCTCCGCTATTCCATATGATGCATCATCTCCTGGGTCCCTATTTTCCTTCTGAGGAGACTGAAACCTTTTATCTATCGTTATCAAAATAGTTTTTGGAGGCAATGATTTGATCAGATTTTTCTCGTCTGGAGAAAGTTTTGGAAGATCCCCCGTTGCGGATAACACATAGGAAATTGCATCTATCCTGGTTGCGATCTGTTCTAAAGAATTTCGGTTATCAGGACTATAAACTCCATAAAGATCATGATGAATTTCTTTGAAACACGTTGATTGTGCAGCGTTTGCCATAGTTATTCCTTTTTTTTAATTATTTGTAAAAATTAAATAAATTTTGGGTTTTTGCAAAACTAACTTTGGTTAAAAATGCAAAGAAGCATCAATAACTTCTCTAGAGAAACCTTGCGAGTATAAAGCTTGTCCTAAGGCTATCTTGAGTGATTCTTTGTCTTGGGTGTTTTCACAATGAATTTTTCCAAATACTTCTATAAGACTTGTATTCGTCTCTTGCAGCTTATGAGTTAATACTTCTAGGTCTGGTGTATATTCATGCTTATGAACGCCATTATGCACCCATTTTTCAAAATGCTCTATCATGATAGCCTGTGCAGCGTCCATTTGCGCTGCAGAAAATCTTTGCAGGGCATTTGTTGCTGACTCTTTTCTTTCTTGAATAAACTCTCCGTCTATAGCTTGTAGAGGCTGCTTATGATTCCATCTATATACCGCAAGCTCCTCAATCAGTTGTAGCCTTTGCCCTATGAGCTTTGCAAGCTGATCAACTTTTGTTTGCTCAAAACACTCTTGAGCCACTTGAGGAGATTTCTCTATAGCAAGAGAGCTGCCCGTAGCTCCTAGGAAAGACAGGGATAGTAAAACAGAAAACAGATGATGTTTTTTAAAGAGTTTTTTTAAAAGCATAACAACTCCAAAATCTTAATAATTTAAGAGCTGATTTTATCATTTGTTATAATTAACAAAAATTATTAAAATTATTTTTATTTAATTTTTACAAAACATCCTTTTATACATAGTAATAGATTTTGTAGGGGAGAGGGGGTATAGAGCTTTTTCTCTAGAAGTTTGACCCCTGGATGGTGAGGGTCAACCCTAGCTGCAAGGTAGTGGTAGCAAATTGCTTTTTCCCGGTCTTTGAGAGAGAGGTGGTAAAAGCCCATAAGTACCATAAACCCTCTAAATTCACTCACATGAAACACTTTTTGAGAGGGATAGAGAAGGCTTAGGTCATAGATACCTGAAAATATAGTAGAAATTTTTTGCATTTGACCGTGCCGAAGGCAGTGGTCTGCATAGTTAATTCTCACTATGATGTTATGGGGATGTTCCTTGTATGAAGTAACCAGGAGTTTTTCAGCCTTTTTTAGCCTTTTTTTCTTGAGATAGTAGAAGATCAGGAGGTTTTTTAGCTCAGGACACGTAGGGTGGTCTGCAACAAGGTTTTCTAAGCTTTGTAGATGTTGAGATGAGGGAACCTTTGCCACGTTCAGCTCTTGCAAGAGCTGCTGCTCTTTTTCAGACAAGGTGGGAAAGGTAGGACTGCCACGAGTCTCAAAGCATACATAATGAGCCCCTAGATGAAAAGAGCCACATTTTTGCTCGGGAATCAACAAAAGATCTTTCAACGATCTAACTCCTAACTTGCACAGTTTCAATACCTCTTGGATACATCTTGCAATAAATTCTAGAGATAGAGCAACTTTGTGTCGCTACCTTTTTTTGAAACTATCGTAATTTACAAAGGTTATATCCTATGGCATCAAACGTGGCAAGATTTGCTCATATTGTAAAATACAAAGATGTTATTTCTTTATCTATCGCTACAGCTGCAGGGCTCAGTATTTGGTTTTCACCAGCCCCAGCGTCTGTTTCTCTACAAGCTTGGCATATGCTCGCGATTTTTATTTTTACCATCATAGGGATTATCACAAAGCCTCTTCCTATGAGCGCCATTGCTGTTCTAGGCGTCACATTGATTACAGCTACAAGAACTCTCACAATCGATGAGGCTCTTAGTGGGTTTAGTCATAATATCGTATGGCTTATTGTTTTGGCTTTCTTCTTCGCCAAGGGATTTATCAAGACAGGGCTAGGATCTCGTGTGGCGTACTCAGTGATCGGTCTTATGGGAAAAAACACACTGGGTATGGGCTATGGTGTGCTAGCAACAGATCTTCTACTTGCTCCTGCAATACCTAGCCTTACAGCTCGCTCAGGGGGGATTATTTTTCCTGTGATCTCCGCTCTGAGCAAAGCTTTTGGCAGCGAAGCGCATGCGCATCCCAGAAAGCTTGGTTCTTATCTATTTTTGATTGCTTTTCAGGGATCTGTAATTACAAGCGCTATGTTTTTAACCTCTATGGCAGGTAATCCGTTGGTTGCAGACATTGCAGCCAAGGCAGGTCTTAAACTTTCGTGGGGCTTATGGGCTATTGCAGCGGCAGTTCCTGGTCTTGTGAGCTTGCTCATTCTCCCACTTGTCCTATACAAACTGTATCCACCAGAAGTAAAGCAAACACCAGATGCTAAAGCCTTTTCTAGATCCAAACTTAAGGAACTCGGAAAAGTCTCTTCAGGGGAGTGGATTATGCTAGGAGTCTTTGGCCTTCTACTTACTCTCTGGATTTTGGGGCCCTTCATCAAAATGAATGCTACAACGGCTGCTTTGATTGGGCTTAGCTTTATCTTACTCACAAGGGTTCTTTCCTTAGATGATATCGTTAAGGAAAAAGGCGCCTGGGATATTCTTATTTGGTTTTCTATGCTTATTATGATGGCAACATACCTCAATAAACTAGGTCTCATGACTTGGTTTAGTGAGTATGTAGTTATGCACTTGAAAGGACTTAGTTGGGAGTGGGGTTTTTTTGCTCTTTCTTTTATCTATTTCTTTTCTCATTACTTCTTTGCAAGCAACGTGGCACATATAGGCGCTATGTTCCCTCCTTTCTTTTTTCTCAGCATCTCTTTAGGAACGCCTCCTATGCTTGCCGCACTACTTCTTTCTTTCTATAGCTCACTTTTTGGAGGTCTTACCCACTATGGATGTGGTCCGGCGCCTATTTTCTTTGGAGCTGGTTACATTAAAATCTCCGATTGGTGGAAGTATGGTCTGATTTTAGGGGCTTTAAACTTTGTGCTCTGGATGTTTTTAGGGGGCGCTTGGTGGAAACTTTTACACCTTTACTAAAAAAGCCCTTATTGAAGAGTTTTAAGAGATTTTTCCGAGAGGTATTAAAAACATCTCTCGGAAAAGATGTTCGGGATGCGCAAGGAAATACCCTGGCGCATTTTGCAGTTCTTTATGGTGATGCTGAGGATATAAAAAACTACCGAGCTCTTTTAGAAGTTAAAAATCACAAGCAAATCTCTGCTAAAGATCTTTTAGCCTTTTTAGAGCCTTCTAGTAAAAAACCAACTCTTTACGTCTATAAAACACAAGAAAACTGCTTTAGCTATTTCTCTAGTGAAGAAACAAAAAGATATTTTCAGATAGATCTTTTAGATCATCTTCTTTTTCAAAAAAGAGAATATCTTGATTGGACTATCAAAAAATGCAGCAAAAAACTACAGGAAAGCTCTCTAGAGATACGTAATAAGTGGTCGTACAATCTTTATGGTAGAGCTCTTCTAGAAAAAAAACGACCTCTTACCTACATCAAGTGGGTGAATCCACTCATAGGTTATGGACTTTTTGCAGGGGAAGACATCGTGCAATATGGCCTTATAGGGGAATATACAGGGGTAATTCGCAAAAGAAGTCATAAACTCGATCGCTATAATCACTACATCTTCGGATATGTTACTGGGGATGAAGATACCCCCTTTGTCATTGATGCAGAAAAACAGGGGAATCATACGCGATTTATCAACCATAGTGACGATCCTAATCTTCAATCCACTTGGCTTATTACCCAAGGGATATGTCATATAGTCTTTGTGGCAAGATATAAGATCCCTAAAGATACTCAGCTCACATATGACTACGGTCCTACTTACTGGACAAAACGTTCAAGCCCACTAACAGTGTAGTGGACCTAAGCCGCTAAACAAGACCACGAGCAAAAATATTTTCTGCTAGTAGATACCGGATGGTATTTTGAAATTTAACCATATGATCGTTAAACACTTATTTCTTTTTACTTTAAGCACCTTGAATTTTACAAACCAATTTAGAATTTACAAGGTGTTTAGAATATACGCGATGTTGAATGGTGAAAATATGTTCTGGGCAAGCTAAAGATCCTTGAGGACTTTTCTCCTGTTGAGTACAATTAAGTCCTTAAACCCTTGGGGAACTTGTGCTTTCATTCTTTGTTCGTCTTTTTATGACGACCTTAGCTGTCGTTCTGCCAGCACACTATATTCCTGGTCTTAAGGTGGATGACCTCTCAGATGCGGTGTTTTTTGGTCTAGTTCTTGGCCTTATCAATGCATTCATCAGACCTATTGTCTCTCTTTTGACCATTCCTATAAATGTCTTGACTTTGGGGTTTTTTTCCCTAGTTGTTAATGCCCTTACGTATTGGGTGGCTAGTGAAATCCTTTATGGGATTCACGTACTCAGCATATGGGGAGCTTTAATAGGAGGGGGGATTGTTTGGGTTACTAGTATTCTAACTAATCTGCTGCTAAAAGATCGTATTACTTAATTGTGAGTAGATGCCTAAATGCCTATACAACTGTTCCTACGAAGCTACATGTGTCGAGGAAAAATCCGATAAAGTTTTTTGCGTGAGTTGTAAGGTAACTTTAATTACAACGTCTGATAATTAATGTTATGTTATAAAAATAATTTGAAGACCAGGAAGGACTTAGCTATTTTCTTCTCGACCTCAATCCCTGAAAAGAGAGATAACGAGCCTCAAATAGGGAGAGGCGTATGGAATGGACAGCCTATGTAGTAACGGGGATCATAGCTGGCTTTTTAGCAGGTCTTCTTGGAATAGGAGGAGGAGTTATTGTTGTCCCCTCCCTATTCTTTTTATTTAGCTATTTTCACGTAGTCGAAGCGCATCTTATGCATGTGGTGATAGCAACCTCCTTAGCTTCGATGATTTTTAGCTCTTTTTCTTCTATGCTAGCCCACCATCGCAAAAAGGCAATCCACTGGGGCATGGCGCAAAAGATGCTTCTTGGTGTAGCCGTAGGATCTTGCCTTGGCGCTTTTGTTGCCGAACAACTCTCTAATGAAACCCTGACATTTGTCTTTGGAGGGTTTTTAGTCCTTATAAGTCTAAAATTTTTCCTTCCAAGTAGACAACCTCTAGCATCTATCCATTTTACTCCTCCCAAGCTACCCTATGCCTCTCTCATGGGATTTGCTGTCAGTTCTATTTCTGCTTTTTTAGGCATTGGTGGTGGTTTATTCACAGTCCCCCTTCTCTCCTCTTGCAAAATGCGATTTACAGCAGCTGTAGCCACTTCTTCTGCTATCAGCTTTTTTATTACGCTTTTTGGATCTTTCATCTACTTTTTCCTAGGACCGAGATATGCGCAAGAAGCGGCCTGGGGACTTGTCTATCTACCGGCTTTTGGTGTCATTGGTGCTTTTTCTTTTTTGGCGGCTCCTTGGGGAGCAAAAGTGGCTCATAAGAGCGATGTGCGTATTACCCAGAGAGTATTTGCTGCTGTGCTACTTGCCGTTGGCACATATATGGTCATCAAAAGTATCTTCTAGATCGAGTTTAAGAGGCTTGAGAGATCTTACTTTGATGAGTTTGGAGCCTCTTTGAAAAGCGAACGATAAATCCTGAAGAGAAGCAAACTGTGTTTTAACAAGAATCGCTTTCAATTGCTTAAACGTTCGTAAATTAATGCGGTCTTCAAGTAACAGTCTTTCTAGATGAGCAAGTCTAAAAGAAAGGTTTCCGTGACAATATTTTGTATTAAGTGCTTCCCTTAACCAAGGGCCTTGTAAAGAAGAGAAAGAAACAGCAGTAAATTTCTTGTGAGAGTTGTCCTTGGTTTTTTTTGCATTCAGGATAATCCGCACAACTAGACGATGCAAACCCTGAGAATGTTTAATAACCCTTGCATGCTTTAAGTGACACTCTATATTTCGTAAACGTTCCGCTATCGCTAGATGCAAACTTTTTGGTGAGAGAATCGTGTCGATTTCTATCGCCTTCTTTTCTATGGCTCCCATGTGTCCTATAGGATAGGTTATTAGGATAGGTTATGAAGCTTCATTACAATAAAATATTAACTAAATATTAATCAAATATTAATATTCCAAGGTCGCTCACACGCTATCGTGGAGCTCTATTTGACTTAATATTGCATATAATCAGGTTTTTGCTACACTGGCGCCGAATATATAACTTGAGGAGAGAAACAATGGCCCATGTGAAACTCAAAGGAAATCCTATAGCTCTTAAGGGAGATGTTCTTAAAGTAGGTTTTAAGGCCCCAGGATTTACTTTGGTGGACAAAGATCTCAACAATTGCTCGTTAATGGATTTCGAGGGCAAGAAAAAACTACTATCGATTGTTCCCAGTTTAGATACAGAGGTCTGTCTTATCTCTTCTAAAAAATTCAATGAGGCTGCTAAAGCCCATCCAGAAATTGCTGTACTTATTGTCTCCACCGATCTTCCCTTTGCGCAAAAAAGAGTGTGCGGTCTAGAAAAGCTAGGGAATATTCATACTCTTTCTATGATGAGAGACAAGAGCTTTGCGCATGATTATGGTGTACTCATTGCAGAAGGTCCCTTAGCAGGAGTTTGCACGCGAGCGGTTTTTGTGCTTGATGAACGTGATAAGGTTCTTTATGCAGAAGTTGTTGATGAAATCACCAAGGAACCCAACTACGCTAAAGCCCTAGCTGCTTTAGGTTCTTAAAGCAAGGCTATCTTTTACGCTTTAGTGTAGGATAATGTGGATACCATATGGTGTTATCCACAAGCTTTTCAGGATCTTTTTCTTTGACTTGAGCAAGACCTTGCTTAATGGCTATGGAAGCAATTTCTATGCCTATTTTTCTAGCAATAGCTCGCAAATCTCTAAGAGCTGGAAAAAGAGAACCTTTGGGGTTTTTCAAAATGGGTGAATGATCACTAAGTACATTGGCAGCTTTCAAAAACATTTCGTCGGTTACTCGAGTTGTCTTAGACGCAATAATACCAAGTCCTACACCTGGAAAAATATAGACATTATTGCACTGTCCGATAGGGATTTTTGTTTGATGATACTCTATGGTAGACGAGGGGCTACCTGTAGCTACAATCGCCTCCCCTTGTGACCAGAAGATTAAATCTTTAGGATTCGCTTCTTGTCTTGATGTTGGGTTAGATAAAGGAAAAATAATGGGCCTTTTTGTGTAAGAACACATCTTTTCTACCATCTGCTTTGTAAAGGTATTGGGCTGCGTAGAAACACCTAGTAAGATGGTAGGTTTTGCATTTTCTATCACCTCTTCAAGGGAAATAAACCCTGGTTTTTTCACTTTCCAATCTTTTACTTGGGAGTAGGGCTGAGCAAACTTGAGTTGATTGGGATCGCAATCTTCGAGCTTGTCATGAATGAGTCCCTTGATATCAACAATAAAAAACTTCGAATACGCTTCCTTTTCAGACATACCCTCTAATTTCATCGCGTCTGCAATGTAATTAGCAATGCCAAGTCCTGCAGAGCCTCCACCAAGGATCGCTATTTTTTGCTCTGTAAACCTGCTCTTTACACATTTTAATGCAGCGAGAACTGCAGATAAAGCAACAGCAGCAGTGCCTTGAATATCGTCATTAAAAGAGCAGATGGTATTGCGATAGCGCTCAAGAAGAGGTCTAGCATGCTCTTTGGAAAAGTCCTCCCACTGGAGGAGAACTTTTGGGTATCTTTTTTTGATAGCTTGTACAAACTGCTCTATAAAATCATCGTACTCTTTTCCTTTGATTCTAGGATGTTGAGAGCCTAGATAGAGAGGATCTGCAAGAAGCTGAGGGTTGTTTGTACCTACATCTAGCATAATAGGAAGGGTTTTTCCCGGATGAATCCCCCCAAAGAGGGTATACAAGGAAAGCTTTCCTATAGGAATTGTCATCCCCCCTACCCCAACGTCTCCAAGTCCTAAAATACGGCTTCCATCAGTGACAACAATCGCCTCTACGTCTTTGTTAGGCACATTATCTAAAATAGCTTCCATACGATCTTTTAAGTCATAAGAGATATAGACGCCTCGATTTTCAGAATAGAGGTTACTATATACAAGAGAAGCATCGCCAACGGTAGGAGTATAGATGAAAGGGAGAACTTCTTCGCAGTATTCAAGAGCTACTCTATAAAAAAGCACTTCATTGCGATCTTGGAGGTGTTTTAAAAACAGGTATTTATTGATCCCTTTGGTGTGAGACAAAAAGTTCTCATGGCGTCGTTGGATTTGTTGCTCCATGGAAGAGATATGGGGAGGAAGCAAGCCATGCAGTCCAAATAGATCTCTTTCTTCAAGAGTAAAAGCGGTTCCTCGATTGAGTAAAGGGGTATGAAGTAGAGCTTGTCCTCTAAGGGAAGTTTCTACAACGTCTGAAGGATAGGGATCTTTGTCTTCCATGTAATCTACTGCCATAGGTGTTGTTTTCTCTTAACGTAACCATTACAATCTATTCCATATCTCAGCCAATCGATTAAAGACAACGAGTATTCTCTCTTGCAGATTCGCTATCGTTTCTTATTCAACCTTCTGAAATCGTAAAGGAGTAATAAATTTTTTATTTACGAATTACAAATCTTTGCGCTAGCTTGAAAAAATTGAATAACTTTTCATCCTAGGAGTTAATCATGGTAAAGGTTACAACGCAAAGATCTGTATGCATCCAAGGTTTAGCTTCTTTGCTAAAAGGTTCTCCAGAAATGTCAGAAAACGAAGTTATAGAAGTTCTACGTCAGATTGTAGTTGCCAGACAAGAAGGTCGATTTCCTTTAAGTGAAGAGCTTGTTCAAGTTTGTCGAGATGAGGTAGACCAAGTTTGGGAAACGTATCAGACAATAAATAAAGTACCTCCAACTGATCTCAACACTCGATGTATCCTTTTGTTTTGTGATTTTTTCCACACAGTCTTAAGCGAGGGTTGTGCATCTAGTGACGATCTTGTACAAAGTACGCAACACAGGTATCTTTTGCAAATGGAAGAAAAAGAAGGTTGCACACATCCAACTATAAATGTTTGGGTGAAAAACTTCGCGACTCTAAGCTGTAAATGTTAAGAAATCGCAAAGTTTATCCTTGCGGCATATAACGCTTTTTGATCGAATCCCCCCCAACAATTCTTTTTTAACAAGTACACAGTAAGGGAGGTTTGCATGGCAAGTGCAGCAGCAGCGATAAATACATCATTTGTATGGCAACAAGGTCTTATTCGGGCGTTAAGAGGCTCCCCACAAATGCCTCAAGAAGAATTTATGTTGACTTTGCGCAAAATTATAGCTGCTCGGCAAGAAGGAAAATTTCCTTTGGCTGAGAAGAGGGAGCTTTTAGCATGCGAAAATCATGTTATACAAGAAATGATTTGGGAGAAATATCAAGCTTTACAAGCTAATTCTGATTTATCCAAAAGAGCATATCTTCTAACGCAGTCCTTTTTTACAACTGTTGCAAATACCACTCTTTGCAAGTTGACACCCGAGCAAATAGCAACTGCACAACAGAATTATCTTCTCAAGATGTTTGATGGTGTAAAAGAGGCGATACTTAAAGAAGAGAAGCCTGAAGATCATCCAAAGACAGAGGCGTGGTTTGAAGAGCTTGCAAGTAATACGACTGCGCAGGAGTGGTTTAAGGGTTTTGCTCTTGCTAGCTATAGCAAAGTAATCGACGCTCTAGACAAACTGTTTGAAGGATTAACCATTGATTTGAGGCAAGATACTGAGAAGCATATAGCAGAATTAGCTAACAAATACATTATGCCAGCATCTTCCGAAGATCTAAAAAGATTCATCCACACGATTAAATGCGAAAAACTTGCTGGAAAAGAGGATGACTCTATAAAGCTAATCACAGAGGGCCCACTGTGGGAAGCTTATGTGAATTACAGAGATCTTGCTGGAAAGTTTCCTGCTGAAAAACAACAAGCTTTTTGGGAAGCAAGGATCACAAGCCTCGAGACCTACATCAGAAGGCTGGAAGCTGTGTAAACAATCCAAAGAGAGAGCTTCACACCGTGTGTAGGAGCTCTTTTTTTAGCATGTAGGCTACAGCGATAATCCAGACAAAAAAGACTCCAAGAAGGATCCAAGCTACGGCTGTTTGTAGGTGCAGCCACTGCAAAGCTAAAATCGCTAGTGAAGCTAGAGCTTTTGCACTTCTGTAAGCAAACACATCAATAATGGCTTTTGCTTTGAACTTCTCCTCTACCCTGAGAGGCACATAGAGCATTTCTTTGATAATTGTAAAAATAGAGTAGTCAAACGCTTTGATCAAAGAAAAGCAGAGCGTGATAAGACTAAACGCAGGAACGAGTAAAAACCCAAGAACATTGCATGCAAAGAGACTAGGCACAAGTAAGTGACTTCTTTTCATCCCTAGCACTTGGATAAAAAGAAAGGCGCCAAAGAATTGTAAGAAAATATTTACCGTATGAATCAGCCCAAAAACCCTCCCTGCATACTCTGTCCTCATATCTTTATCGGTAATAAAGTTGGCTAAATAAGTATTAAATGAAAAATCTATCAAAGTAGAAGCTAGCTGCATAAGGACAACGATAATCAAGATAAATTGTAAGATGCGAGAGCTTTTGATGAGTTTAAGCCCTCCTCGTGACTCAGAGGTCTTGGTTTTGATAGATAGATCCGTAGCAAAAAAGTTCCTTGCTTTGAGCATCTGCTGATAAAAAACCATAAAGAGAAGGTAGACTACGCAAGGGACAAACAAAAGCTTTTCAGAGCCTAGTTTAGTAGCAAAAAATCCAGGGATACAACTCCCAAAAACAGCTCCTAGCCCCCCTACCCCATAGATAATCCCATACAGGTATTTAGCTCTTTGAGAGGAAATAGTAGAGTGAACAACAGACCATAGCTGCTGGAACATCAAAAGAACATTGATATCTTTCCAAATAAAATAGAAGAAATTCAGGGTAGATGATGAGCCCAGATAGAGAGCGCACACAGCATCCACAGTGATGATAGCGCAGCAAGATCCTAGGGCTGTTGTAAGACAGCCCCACTTGCTAACAAGCTTATTGTAGAGCATAACAAGCAAGAAGTTGATAGGTAGCATGGCAAGCCATGCATAAGGGAAGAAAGCTGCTGAAAAATCTTTTACAAATACAGAGTAAGAAATAGGTTTGACAATAGCATGCTGTGAAGTAATACATACACTACATAGCATGACAAAGAGAATAAAAAGCTTTTCAGCGCGGCTATAACTTTTAATTTCCGCGAGCAGAGTAGAAATTTTAGAGCTCATCTCATCCGTTTTATGTTCCAAGACTTTGTCTTAGAGGTTTTTCATACATAGACGGAACATAGATCCAGCTGCCTGAGGCAACAGGAACGGTGATTTTTGAAAGTTCTCTACAAGAGACCACAGAGCCATCTTTTCTAAAGACAGGGAAATCAAGGCCTGCCTGAAAATCAAATTCAAAAGAATTAATTTCCCAAGAGATTTTTTCTTCAGGTAAAGAGCACTCTTGCAGAGCTTGCTTGATACTTTCTTGATTAAGCGGTGTTGGCAAAATAATTGCCTTGCAACGCTTGTCATGATTAAAAAAGCCTACTGCATGAGCATGCCCCGGATGCGCAGGATCCCTTTCTGCTCTAGCCATCTCCGCAAACACCTCGTGTTCCGTAAAGGTGATATAATGCTCTAAATCCTCTAAAAAAGCACTACCAGAGTAGCACTTATGCATAAAACAGCGTAGGTGCCAGGTATAGGCTTTTACGGTGGCATAGTGACAGATGCGCTTGCGCATAAAGTATCTGGAAATCAAAAGAGCTTCGCAAGACTCTATCCCCTCTTCTTCTACCCCAAGAGCGAGATGGGTGTTTCCTCCATGGGTTACAGGGAGGATACGTAGCATCTCAATGAGCTGCAGATAGTCAAAAAGCCCATAGGTAATGCCTGTATATTTGGAGTCTCTTAATAGATAATCAATCCTATCAGCTCCAAAGAAATCGGCTGTAATGATTTCAGAGAGGATTTTTTCCCAGGGGCTAAAGGTAAGCTTCCTACCAATATTTTTAAGATCTCTCTCCCCTACAGCGGTTTTTAAAATATCTTGCTCTACGTCTTCAGGGCTCTTTTTCATAGGAGAGTGATCTTCAGAAATGCGTTTCCAAAACGGACGTAAGTGTTTGCTTTGAATGATTTTAGCTGTCCATTTCTCATGACCTCCCTCGTCTAAAAGCGCTTTTTCTGCTGCATGGGAAAAAGGAAGATGCCCCACATCATGGCATAGCGCTGCAGCCCGTACAATCCTTCTCCAGTACTCGTATTCAACACTCATAAACTTAGGGATTTCTTGAAACAGTGCAGGAGCAAACTGATTAACAATAGCAACGTCATAGGTAGAGGCTATAAGATGGTCGTAGATTTCCGTGGCGAGTTTCATAACCCCAAGACTATGCTCATAGCGATGGTGGGTCCCCCCTGGGTATACAAGGTAAGCCACTCCTAGCTGATGAATATAATGCAGTCTTTGAAATACACGGGTATGGATAAGGTCGGTCTCTAAGCTATCTAAGTGGATAAAGCCATGTACAGAATCGAAGACCTTTTTAGATTTAATAGGGATCATGAACATTCCTTTTATTAACTATTATTAAAACCGTCAAACATTACAATAGCTTCAAACGGCGAGTATAAATCTTTATAATAATTATCAAACAATAAAACTCAAATTATTATCTTATTTTCCTATGTAATACCTTCCTATTAGGTTTGATAGATGATAAAAATCTTGTTCCTTTGACTTCAAATGCTATTTTTTAGAAAATCACCTTCTCTACTTAACCTTAGGAGCTTGATATGTCGGATGTTAGCGTAGTCATTCTCACAAAGGACTCAGCAAGCACCCTTCAAAAGACCTTGGATTCCGTACGTAACTTTCAAGAGGTCATTGTACTAGATACAGGATCTAAAGATACGACAAAAGAGATAGTGCATTCTTACCCCAATACGAAATGGTATGAGCATCCTTTTTCTGGCTTTGGCAGGCTTCGTAATTTGGGGGTGAGCTATGCAAATAGCCCCTGGGTACTCTCTTTAGATAGTGATGAGGTCCTGCCTTTGGAGACCCTAGAAAAAATCCTATCCCAAAAGCTTGATGAGAGCAAAGTCTACTCGTTTCCTTTTCATAATTATTTTAATGGCAAATGGATACGTTGGTGTGGGTGGTATCCTGATCGTCATATTCGGCTTTTTCCTAAAGAAAGAGCGCAGTTTTCTTCCGATTTTGTGCATGAAAAGGTTCTCTACCAAGATCTGCAAGAAGAGAGGCTTGAGACACCGATTCAACATTTTTCTTATCATAAGATAGGAGATTTTTTGGAGAAGATGCAAAAATACTCGACCCTTTTTGCTGAGCAAAATCGGTATAAAAGAGCCTCTTCTTTGGGTATAGCGATCTTGCATGGGGTATATGCTTTTATAAAATCTTACTTGCTTCAAGGTGGATTTTTAGGAGGCAAAGAGGCTTTTATCATTGCGATGTACAACTCACAAGTTTCTTACTACAAATATCTCAAGCTATGGGAAGCTAATCGGGACGCTTCATGTTTATAACGCTTCTTTATCATAGAGCTTTTGCAGGCAAATATGGTAACTCCATAGATGTGTTAGAGAGACATTTTAGCTACATACAAAAGAAATGCTCAGTCATTCTCCCAGGAGATCTTTGTCTATCTCACCGCTGCAATGTATGCCTAAGCTTTGATGATGCCACCTGTGACTTTTACTACCTAGTGTATCCTTTGCTAAAAAAATATCAGTTAAAGGTATTGCTTGCAGTGCCTGCTCACTATATACAAGAAGCTCATACTATCTCTCAAAAAGAGCGGCTAGCTCTGGCGCAGAATTTTTCTTTCCAAACATCTCCCCCTTCTTACGCTTTTTGCTCTTTCCAAGAACTTGAAGAGATGATTTCTTCGGGGCATGTGCAAATCGCCTCTCACGGTTTACATCATGTAGATCTTACAAAGAGCAATTCTTTGGAAGATGAGCTCTATGTATCTAAAAATCTTTTAGAAAAAAGATTGAATATCTCCATAGATACTTTTGTCTTTCCCTATGGTAGATATAATCAAAGGGTGCTTGAGGAGGCTAGAAAGCATTACACTTATGTCATGCGGATTGGAAATGCCTTGAATTTTTCATGGAAGGCTTTTCTGCATTACAGGGTAAGTGCTGATCACATAGAAGAGATCCAAGCTCTTTTCTCCCCTGCAAAAAAAGTGCAATATTTTATGAAAGCTGTCGCCAAACGATTAACTATTTCCTCTTAAATCATCTCTTTGCTACATATGCGATTTTGTAGTGAGGCAGTATGTTGAGAAAAAAAAACAAACGTTTAAAAGAAAGCAGGTCTACTAGTAAGCCCTATAGACCTCTTTCTCAAGAGGCCAAAGAGGCTCTTGAGGAAATGAATCTCTTTGACGATCATGGGCCTGTTGTACTCGGAAATAGAAAAGACAAACCTAAATTTTGAATCTCAAGGAGAGTGTTATGAAATTTAAGCATTTTGCCGTTATTGTATCATCCGAAGGTATGGATCCAAAAATCCATCGTCACACTATTAAAACAGATAAAGTGACTTATACCACGGTAGCCGTTAATGCTAAGCACAAAGAGCAAGTGATTGAAGTAGCCAAAGAGCTCATCAAAGAAGGAGCGCAAATTATAGAGCTCTGTGGAGGATTTGGACCTTTATGGATCGCAAAAGTGATAGAAGCTACAAAAAATCAGGTTCCCATCGGCGGAGTGTTCTATGGACCTGAAGCAAGACAAGGTCTAGTTGATCTAGGTCTTGCGCAGAAGCTTGAATTTTAAACAAGCTGCGATAGCAAGGTTTTAGCGGGAACGATAACAGGTTCTTTAATGCTAAAACAGTCCCGATCTACAAAGGGAAGAGCAAAACTGACCTGAAAAGCATGAGGGACTTTCAATTGCTCTTGGTAGTAGTATAAAGATTTAGAGATGGTTTGATCTCCTGAAGTTTTCACTTCGACGAGCATCCAAGGTTTCCTTTGCTTTGTTACTAAAAAATCCACCTCTCTTTTATCTTTATCTCTTAAGTAGTAAAGCGAATATTCACCAAGACCACAATCTGTCCAAAATTGTACAGCTTTATAGAGATGTGATGCGACAAAGTTTTCGTATCTAGCACCCATATCTTCAGCCAAAGCCCAGTTCCACAGATAAATCTTTGGCTCTTTAATTAAAGAGCGTGTGACGTTTTTAGACCAAGGTTGGATTGTAAAACAAAAATAGAGATTTTTCAGAAGTTCAATCCACCTTGTCAAGGTGGGAACAGAGACTTTTATTTTTGCGGCAAGCGCAGAATGATTTAGAGAATGGGAAGCTTCTTCTTGCAAGATTTCTGCTAAAAGTTGCAATTGACCTATCTCTTGCACCCGACTTAAATCACGAACATCTTCACGAAACAATTGCTCTAATCTCAGGCGTTTCCATTGATTATAAAAAGATTTGCTTCGTTTAATATAAGGTTCAGGAAATCCCCCATAATGAACAAGAGCTTCAAAATCTTCTTGGTTACTATCTACAGGGGATTGAATTTCTTGCGATGATACACTTGGGTCTATAATTTCTCGGATTGAAAGAGGATGTAACCTATACAAAAGATAGCGTCCCATGAGGCTATCACCTCCTCGCTTATAAACATCCAAGCGAGCGCTCCCTGTAACTACAATACGACATCTCTTTTCATAAGTATCAAAAAAACCTTTTAACAGTCTTTTCCAGTGGCGATACTTATGAATTTCATCAAAAACAAGAATAGGAAGCGTGTCTTGTAGGATCTCTAAACGGGCAGCCTGTGCAATCGCCTGAGGCCCTTCGATCAAAAGAGCCCTATGATCTTCATTATCCCAATTAAAGTAATAGTGCAAAGAGCCTTTAGACGCAGCTTCTAGACTTATTGTTGTTTTACCAACTTGTCTTGGGCCTGAAAGAAAGATCATCTGTCGATGCTCCTTCAAGTGCCTCTCTAGTAGAATTTCATAGGTTCTCTTCATACGACCAAATTAACACATATGTTAAAAAAGTCACAACCTTTTTAACATGCATGTTAAAATCGTCGACAATAACTCACTTATAATGAATAGATAAAGTAACCTTTGTAGGTTTTTAGTAAAGTTATAATTTGAAGAAATTCTCTGTTTATATTTTGGAAGAAGTGTGTTTATTTCTTTTTGGGATTTTTTCGGCATCCCAATCAAACTTGTTAATGTTCCCATGAAAAAAGCCGCTGGAGAATGGTGTATTGATATTAACATGAATAAATTGATGCTTGTTGTTTTACAAGAGATCATCCGCAAGCAAACCGCCTTGACAGGTGACGAGTTAAGGTATATTCGAACCTATCTAGAGATGACCACTACAGAATTTGGAAAAATATTTGGAGTTAGTCATGTTGCGGTTTTAAAATGGGAAGGTGAGCAAAATAGAATCTTCCCCTCTCTCGAATTATGTATCCGTTTATATGTTCTCAATCATCTAGATGCAAAGGATAAGGAATTCAGAGCACTGTATAACGATATCGATCTACAGCAATTATCAAAAGGGCCAAAAGGTAAACTGCACTATATCGCTGTCGACGCCTCCACAGAAGAACTCAAAACAGCTTGATTGTTAATTACACAACGACGACCAAAAGAGCTGGTTTTTTCTAAAAAAGTTTCAGGTGTAATAGGAAAGCTTGCATGATCAATTCCTAGCTCTCCTGTTAACCCTTGCAAATAGTTCTCAAGAGATGATCTCTCCATAGAAAGAATCGGTTGGATGGCCTGGGAGTAATCCCTAGAAGCCTTCGCCTTTAGGCGAGGGAGCAGTCACAATGAGGATCTTACCGTGAGATAAGAGAGGTTACGCAAGATGTCTAATATTATGAAGTTGTAATAGCGGCAGTCGGACTCGAACCAACGACCTGCGGATTATGATTCCGTTGCTCTACCGACTGAGCTATGCCGCCGTAAGAAATTAGCGGGGAGCGGATTCGAACCTCTGGCCTTTGGGTTATGAGCCCAACGAGCTAACCACTGCTCCACCCCGCGATAATTGTTCTACTGCAATTGCGAAATTATGAGGTGAGCTTACCATAAGCTTTCTTTAACAACAACGAGGAACTCCTTTTTTTATAAATTTTTCTCCTGCAAGGCAAGTAGCTGCTTTGCCTGAGACCAGCTTTTAAGGCTGGCTCCTCTAGAAGAAGAGAGAAAAGTCAAAGCTCTTTGTGCAATGATTTTTTGAAGATCTGGATTATATAAGATCTCTTTTATCTTGGGATAGAGATGGTGTATATCTACCTGAAACCCTATCCCCTCTTCTACAGCCATCTGAGCAAATTCTTTTTGTTTATGGATATAAGGACCAAATAGAGAAGCTACACCATATTCTGAAGGCTCTAAAAGATTGTGCCCTCCTATATCTACAAAACTACCACCTACTATAGCTACATGAGCTATCTGGTAGCAATGCCTAAGCTCTCCCAAAGTGTCTATAAGGATGATCTGTTCAGAGCCTTGTAATAAGTGACGTTGAGACCAGCTGCCATACTTGCAGAATGTTTGTAAAAGCTCTTCTACTTTGTTAAATCGCTCTGGGTGTCTTGGAGCTAGGATCATTTTACAAGAAGGATTGCTGAGAAGTGGTAATAAAGCCTGTAGGAGCATCTGCTCTTCTTTAGGGTGTGTAGAGCCGATAGTAATAATGGTCTCTTCAGGGGAAATGGCAAGGGTTTGCCTATAGCGCTTGAGCTCTGCTTCTGTTAAGGAGTTTCTTGGGATATCTAGTTTCATATTGCCTGTAATAGAGATTTTACTCTCAGTAACTCCTAGCTGAGAAAATCTTTGCTTATATAGATCGTTTTGTACACAGAGATGGTCAAGACAAGAAAACATCTGCTGTGTATATCCTTTAAATCTAAGATGTCTTTGCAAGGATTTTCGAGAGATTTTTCCGTTGATTACGAGTGTTTTTGCACCAATGGCATGAGCAGACTCTAGGAGATTCAGCCACAAATCCCCTTCGGAAAAAACAAGGAGCGAAGGGTTGAGTTTTTTCATAAGAGGTCGAATGAGCCAAGGGAAGTCCATGGGAAGAAAAAATTGTCCATCGATACAAGGGATGGTTTTTGTGACTTCATCAAATCCCGTTTCTGTTGTAGAGGAAACAACAATAGAGCACCCTGGCGCATACTCTTTTGCAGCTTTAGCAAAAGCAAGAGCTACTTTAGCCTCTCCCAAAGAGACTGCATGAATCCACAGTAAAGGGGCTTTAAGCGTAAGATTTGGCAGCTTTTTTATTCCTAAGCGATACAAAAAGCTTCGCTTGTACTTTTTGAGAACAAGACGCCCCCACACATACTTTGGTAAGTAGAGTAAAAGCGCAATCACTAGACAAAAGTTATAGAGAGATCTTCTGCATGCACACTTAAACATCAACAACGATATTTAACAGTTTTTTAGGAACGAAGATTTCTTTAAGAACTTTCTTGCCCTCAATGTGTTTTTGCACATTCTCTAATGTTTTAGCTTGAGAGATCACATGATCTTTAGCGATGTCTTTTTCCAGCTCAATTTTCCCTCTTACCTTCCCGTTGACCTGAATCACATAAGTCACCGCTTCATCGATCAGGTAGATAGGATTCGCTACTGGAAAAGGTTGATAGGTAAGATTTGGATTTCCCCCAAGAAGAAGATTACACTCTTCAGCAAAATGAGGCGCAAAAGGGTAAAGAGCTTGAATAACCATGAGAAGAATACTTCTTGGATAGGCATTTAAAGGGGAAAAATCGTTTAAAAACTCCATCATTTTGGCAATGGCTGTATTGAAAGACATTGCTTCAAGATCTTTCTGCACCTGATCAACAAGCTTATGGCCTAATTGCAAAGCTTTTTCAGACTCTTCTTCTACAACGTTTTCTGAGGTAACAAGATCGTACAAACGGTTTAAAAACCGTCTGCAACCAGAGATAGCTTCTTGATTCCACAGCTTTTCCTTATCAAAAGGGGACATGAACAGCTCATACAATCGAAGAGTATCTGCGCCATACTCTTCGATGATCTCATCAGGAGAGACTCCATTCAATTTAGATTTCGACATTTTTTCTACAAGACAAAGTAAAGGCTTTCCTTCCTTGTCGAAAAGCTTTCCTTCTTTTTCCACAACATCATGAGGTGCAACATAGCCGCCCCCTTCGACTTTATAAGCTTTAGCTGTCACAAGACCTTGATTTCTGAGAGTCTGAAAAGGTTCTTTTGTAGAAACAAGGCCGCAGTCGTAAAGCACCTTGTGCCAAAAACGGGAATACAGCAAATGCAAAACCGCATGTTCAACACCACCTACATATAAATCTACAGGCATCCAGTATTTTTCAGCTTCTTTGCTCCAGGCAGCTGTTTGATTCTTGGGATCGCAAAAACGGAGATAGTACCAGCACGATCCAGCCCACTGTGGCATGGTATTTGTTTCCCTAGTCGCTTTCTTTCCTGTCTTCTTGTCTTTGATCTCCACCCACTCTTTAACTCTTGCAAGAGGGCTCTGTCCATCGCTTGAAGGTTTAAAATCTGTAAGTTCTGGAGGACATAAAGGAAGCTCATCGGCAGTAAGAGTTCTCTTTGTTCCATCTTCAAAATGCAAGATAGGAAAAGGCTCTGCCCAATAACGCTGTCTGGAAAACAGCCAATCCCTCAGTTTATAGGTGGTTGTTTTGTACCCTAGCTTCTTTTTTTCCAGCCATTGCGTCGCTTTTTCTTTCGCTTTTTCCATAGAAAGTCCGTTGAGATCTAGCGCCTCAGATTCCGAGTTGATAACCACCCCCTCCCCCATCCATGGAAGTTCTCCAGAAATCATCTTCTCTCTTGCCTCTTTGAGACTCATGCCTGAGGGGATCTCTTCGGAGTTTTCTGAAAGGTGCGGTTCATAAACAACAAACTTGGGTAGGTGGTATTTTTTAGCAAACGCAAAGTCTCTTACATCATGGGCAGGAACTCCCATGACAACACCAGTTCCATAACCGAGCAAAACATAGTCTGCAATCCAAATAGGTAATTCACGCCCTGTAACAGGGTGTTTTACGTAGGCCCCTGTCCACACACCCGTCTTCTCTTTATTCAATTCAGTTCTTTCTAAATCGGCTTTGGAAGCGGTAACCTTTTGATACTCTTCAACAGCTTGTTTTTGCTCAGGAGTTGTAATTGTTGCTACGTAGGGGTTTTCAGGAGCTAAAACTACATAAGAGATCCCAAAAAGGGTATCAATACGCGTTGTAAAAGCTTCTACATGTATAGGATGACCCACAACTGCAAACTGTATAGTGACTCCTTCGCTCTTGCCAATCCAGTTTTTTTGCAATCGCTTCAGATACTCAGGCCAGTCTAAATCATCTAAGTCTTCCAATAATCTCTCAGCATATTCTGTAATTTTCAATACCCACTGCCTAAAAGCTTTTTTGACAACGGGATAACCACCTTCTTTAGAAACTCCGTTTTCCACTTCTTCGTTGGCAAGAACAGTTCCTAAAGTGGGACAAAAATTAACAGGAGCATCCGCTTCATAAGCCAAACCCTTTTCATAGAGCTTTGTAAAGATCCATTGTGTCCACTTGTAATAAGAGGGATCACTCGTTGTGATTTCTCTCGACCAATCATAGCTAAAACCAAGCGCTTTGAGTTGTTTTCTATAGGTCTCGATACTTTTTTCTGTAGTCGTCTTAGGATGGGTACCAGTCCTAATCGCATACTGCTCTGCAGGAAGTCCAAAACTATCCCATCCCATAGGATGTAGTACGTTAAACCCTTTTTGTCTTTTGTACCTAGCGATGACATCGGTTGCTGTGTAGCCCGTAACATGGCCGACATGAAGACCTGCCCCCGAAGGATAGGGAAACATATCTAAAATATAATATTTTGGCTTTGCTGTATTAAGGGTCGCTTTGAATGTTTGCTCCTTATCCCAGTATTGCTGCCACTTTTTTTCAACGATCTGATGGTGATATTTCTTGTGTCCCATATGTAGTAAGTACCCTAAAGCATTTCTTGCTAGCGAAGTATAGCATCTGAAAAATATTAGAAAAACTTTTTAATGAGGTCAGTCATGGGGATCTTCTGTAGCAACCCTTCTTTTGTGAGTTTTGTCTTATGTTTTAATGTAAAGTTTTGATAAAGTACCCTCCCAATCGGATGGGAAGGGGTTATGTGAAAACGTGTTATAAAACGTTGTGAGCATGGTTTTTAGTTTTTGTTATAAGAATTGGATTTCTTTTGTTTATAACAAAAGAAAAATTTTATTTTATAAGGTTGATGAAAAGGTAAAAATAAGATAAATTGATTGTTTGGTGGTGATTTACTCATCATAAAATTGAAGTAAAAATATTTTGAAAGGCGTGTCTTAATGTTAGAGTTGAATCCATTTAGAAAAAACAAAGTGAACCTTGAAGATTACGACTATCAGAGGGATATCCAAAATCGTCTCATGATGGCTAAGTTCACAGAGCAAGATCTTATAGTGCTAGAAGAAATCTTGTATGGTCACCCTAAGACCTCTATTACGCAACTGGCTCAAGATCTAGTGATTGAAGAGACTGCTTTACTAGAGATTCTCAAAAAACTTGCTGAAACAGGGCTTTTTTCTATTAAAGATCATACAATCACCCTGAATAAGGAGATGAGAAAATATTTTGAAGCGCAGCTTTTGAAGTTCGAAGAGGGTTTTGTTCCTGGTATGGAGTATCTGCAAACTCTTCTTAGAAAAGTACCTTTTCATACGCTTTTAAGCTGGTATCCGATTCCAAGAACTTCTAATAACATCTTTGATTCTCTGGTGGAAAAGTATCTGCTAACGCCACAGATTTTTCAGCGTTACCTTATGGAGCTGAATTTTGGTAATCCTGTTATTTCTTCCATTGTAGCTGATGTATACAATTCTCAAGATTTTAGTGTGCTAGGATCTGAGCTCAAAAAGAAATACAATCTTTCCCATGAAGAGTTTGAAGAAATCCTTCTTCATCTAGAATTTAATTTTGTTTGTTGTCTTACTTATAGAAAAATCAAAGGACGTTGGGAACAGATTGTTTCTCCTTTCTACGAGTGGCGAGAGTATTTAAAGTTTATAAGAGATAACAAACCTTTTCCCGTGGAAGATGCTCATCTTGTAAAAAAATACAGAGACTCTGATTTTGCCTTTATAGAAGATATGACAACGATCTTAACTCTTACAAAAGCTTCCCCTCTTCACCTTGTTCTTGATGAACAAGAGAGATGGATTCCTGATAAAGTCTCTATGAAGCTCCTTTCTAAGCACCTTCCAAAATTCACTACTGATCTCCCTCCTTCTTTATTTACGCATTACTTAGCAACGATTATACGTAAGCTTTTATTCCTTAAACTCTGTAAAGTCGATGGAAGCTCTCTTAAAGCAATGGATGGCTGTGAAGAGTGGCTAGCACTCTCTGTTGAAAATCGAGCTTTAGCTGTTTACAAACATACCCTATTAAAAATAGAGCAAGAAGACTTTTCTCCTGAAATTGCTACAGAGAGAACTGTACGAGAGATTGAAAAAACCATGACGCCTGTTGTTCATTTGGACTGGATCTGTTTTGAAGATTTTATAAAATCTATTGCAGCTCCTCTTTCTAAAGACAACAAAATCGTCCTAAAGAAAATGGGTAAAGGTTGGAAATACGCACTTCCCAGCTATACCGAAGAAGAAGAACGTCTTATCAAAAAAACTCTTCTTGAGTGGTTGTTTGAAGCAGGTCTTATCTCTATCGGTTACTTACAAGACAAGCCTTGTTTCCGTGTTACTCCTTTTGGACAAACAATTTTCTCTTGAAACAGATCAAAACAAAGCCTCACTATAAGATATATATAGGAGGCTTGTATGCTGCACCAGACTTTCTCCTGGTTGGATGTCCCAAGAGTTTTTGTTCTGATCATTCTAGAATGTGCGCTATCTGCTGATAACGCGCTGATTCTAGCAGCTATCATTCACCCTTTAAGCCCTAAAAAAAGAACGAAAGCTCTTTGGATAGGATTTTCTTCAG
>Ga0172362_10000034_pt1 | contig 80175 bp, 69 predicted proteins | sample LakKivs1_kivu2a2_FD_114534 | JGI IMG/M metagenome (GOLD analysis project Ga0172362, IMG submission 114534) | Sediment microbial communities from Lake Kivu, Rwanda - Sediment s1_kivu2a2 | ecosystem: Environmental > Aquatic > Freshwater > Lake > Sediment | place: Rwanda: Western Province, Lake... | reverse complement strand
TAACGATCAATAACTCAATAAGGGTAAAACCACTTTTACTTTTTCTAGGCCCGAAGCCCCAGCATCTTGTCGCTTTCATCGCAATTCACCTCCTTTCCTTATATTTTACGTATTTTTATGTTAATTTAGAATAACGCTATTCTTAATACTTGTCAATAGTATTTTATTATCTTTGGAATAATGGCATATTTTGACAAGTTAGGGAAGAGTATCATATAGGTAATCGGTTTGTCAATATACTTATGCTGCCTGATAGTGAATTGGCGTTAATGCGAGTGAGTTGCTAACTGATATGATACCAGCTGGCATACCAGTGCAGAATCTGAGGCCCCCACAGCAGTGTTACCAGGGTTCCAACAGAGAGGAATGGACCGAACGGGATAGCATCTTTCCTCTTCTTGCGACGCAAAGCTAGCAGAGCTATGGCTGTTACACCTCCTCCCAGGATTCCTATCGCTAGAGCTAGTAAGATAAGCGGAAATCCCAAGGCCATCCCCATAAAGCCTGCGAGCATGACATCTCCGCCGCCCATTCCTTTGCCACGGGTAATGATGTTTGGCAGGAGGATTAATATGAAACCGGTCGCGCCACCAAGTAAGGCGCTTAGCGTTCCTTGATTCGGCCATATTGAGAAGTCTGGCCAGAAGAATTGAAACCAGAAGAAAGAGAAGATTAATGCCAGGATTATTCCTATATAGATGGTAATATTAAGAACGATTTGATGTTCCAGGTCGATAAAGAAAATGAGTATTAGGAGAGAGGCATATGTCAGGGGCATGGCGATATGTATGCTGAGGTTGTCATGTCGGGATAGAAAATGCCATGTAATCAATCCGAATACAATCGCGGTGGTGAGTTCAACTATGAAGATGCGGACGGGGATTTTGGCTCCGCAATGTCTGCAATGTCCTCTGAGAAAAATATAGCTAAAAAGTGGTATAAGGTCTTTTTTTAAAAGTTTTTTCTTGCAGGATGTGCAATGGGAGGGAGGTCTAATTATCGACTCGCCTGTAGGAAGACGGTCTATGCATACATTAAGCAGACTTCCAACACATAGGCCTAATATGGCAAACGATAACGCGATAGGGATAATCATATGACCTTAAGGATAAGCCCTATATTGACCATGTATTCGGCTATGGGGAAGTCTGCCGGAAGTGGTATGGGTGATTCAAGCGGTTGCACTGTACGTCCCGTCAACGCTGCAACGTTGAGGGCGAACGGTACACCCGCCGCTGCTTGTCCGGTAAGATATACAGGCGTGTTCGGATCCAGGGGATGTTCTTTGTTAATTTCGTTGTAGGTTACCACTGTGCGTCCCAACTCGTCGCTGATTCTGCCAACTGTGTAATCCTGATTGGCTACGCCCTCTCCCAGAAAAACGCTTCGTATCAGCACGGGCGTATCGTCCGAAACAATTACAAGTTCCATGCTGTTGCCTTCGCAATTTGCTATGATTGCATCTTTCTGATTGATGGCTCTCATCAAGGCCAGAGGTTTTAAATCTATATTGGCAGGATTAAGTCCGGCATGGTTTATTGCGCGTATTAATAAAGATACGGGCTCTTTCGGCACAGCCAGAAGAAACACGCGTATTTGAGGAGTATCTGTTTCCGGTGAGAGGATTTGCCAGTGAAAGTAGTTGTCCTCTTCTGAGACTGTCATGGTTCTTCTAACCTCGCGGGGCACTACAGCATCTAGTTCTTTCTTCCCGACGTTTGGTATGGTGATGATGCGGGAAACAGACCGCAGTCCTGGAAGAGCGCAAATCACATAGGACCTAGAAGTTTCTATTTCTGTCATGGCGCTCTTGATGACTTCTCCGAGACCTTCTGGATCAGCCACTTGGCCCATCTTAAGGAGACGGGCATCGAATGAAGCCTTTTTCCATGATTCTATAGCGTTATTATGGTAGTTTAACAGCCTAAGTTCAGTGCCTTCAATAGATAGAGCCAGAATGCGTTTGCCTGTAGTTTTAGTTTTAGCACCACCTTTTCCCTTGGGCAGGTTGGGCATGCTAACCTTTGAAAGCTTGGGCATGCTGATCTTGGATTTGCTCTTTGCCTTAGGTGCTGCTGGACTTTTGGTATCAGCCAGTTGAGCGGAAGGCACAGGTGCTGCTTGGGTTTTGGTATCAGTCAGTTGAGCGGAAGGCACAGGTGCTGCTGCTTGGGTTTTGGTATCAGTCAGTTGAGCGGAAGGCACAGGTGCTGCGGTTGGAGTTCCACTGTCAGCTGGTTGCGGTGCAGGCGCAGGTGGTGCTTTCTGGTCAGGCATAAAAGCTTGACTAGTCACTATTCCGGGTTCACGTGATGATGGAGCTACAGCTTCCTTTGATATTTTTGGTTTGGATATACGTCTTAGAGGGATTCTGGGAGCACGAAGCTTTGTAGCACCTGCTTTAGATACACTAGGTAAAGGTATTTTAGGAACGTTTATCTTGCGATGCTTGACCTCATTAGCTTCCTTGGTTTGGTCTGTTGATTTTATTTCTGGTGATTTCTCGGCATCGGGAGGCAATACAGCAGGGACTTCATTCTTAGCATTCGCTTCCTGAGAGGAGCGGCGCATTGACGATAAATTGGGGACGGGAATCCTTGTCGGGATTCTAGGCATCTTTAGGCGTTTCATAGATAGCGCTCCTTAATAGACATCGAGGCACTTCTATTGTTGGGATAAGATTGACAGTGTAAAAGCTACTGTCCAGGTCTTTCCCTCATTTTGTGTCATGGTGAGATCGCTAATGCTGATAGCATTGTACGGTAATTCCTCAATATTCTGCAGGAACTTGATAATTCTGATAAGTTTCTCACCGGCTGAATTCACTCCGGTGGATGTTATTGAATATCTGTTGGCTACGTACGAATGCCCGTTAATAGTATATGGTGCCGCGTTTGATGGAGTGTATTGGATACAGGTGAGATGTGCATCTTGTGCAGCTTCAAGTATTTGGCCCACAACGTCCAGACTGCCTAATTTAACGGGGAATGGGGATTTGTCGATTAAATCCTGTTGTGCGGTCGCGAGCTGGCTATTCAAGGCATCGATATTTTGTAGCTCTCCAATACTATTTATCTGTTGCTGTTTCAGTACAATATCTCTATTTAAACCTGTTCTTTTACTTACGACACCGAAATATGATACGGCAAAGTAGATTACCAATGCCAGGAGAACGATATTGATTGCCGCCAGGGCTATTTGTGTAAAAGTTATCCCTTTCGGCAGTTTGATCGATGAAAGGTTTGCTTTAGATAATTTACTAAATGAAATCTGTTTATTCATTCGCTGCGCCTCCCATCTGAGAGGCATTATTTACCGAGACTGTGATGGAAAAGCCGCAGCTTCCCGTTTGCTGACAATCACCGAAATTGAAGTTGGTGACAGTGAAAAAATCGCTTTCATTTAGAGCCAATAGAAGATCATAAACATACATCTTCTTTGTGGATGTGCCAGGAAGGGATATCGACCTATCGGTTGCTACGGTTATGCTATCCAATGTAATTTTAGAGCTTGGAATGAGGTCGTCTATTTCAGTTACCACCTGAGACCAGATAATACTATCGTTGTGGAAAGTCTTGTCGTCTGCTATCGTTGCGTCAAGCTGGGCCTCAGTAGCAGTAATCTGGCTTTTTATGCTATCAGCCTGGTTTTTATTGGCCTGTAACGCTAACAGCTGTGTCTGCAGACCGGTTAGCTCTGTAATAAGGGACTTTCTATCGCTGTTAACGCTGGATTTTGTAATAATCATGAAGACCATGGCAACAATTAGGACTATTATTGTCAGGGATAATATCAAACCCAATTTAGATTTTTTTACAGGGCGGAACTCAGGCGGAAGCAGATTGAGGTCTATCTTTTTAGGTCGTCTTTCAACTGTTTGTTGCAGTGTCACCAAGAGATCCTTTTCTGACGCTATGTTAATGGAATGTACTATGAAAACAAGTAAATGTCAAGCATCACACATATGGGCGATGAATAATGTATCAATTAGTAATATGTTACTGTCCAGGATACTACCGTTAGTGTCTGGTGCTCCCACCATAGTGACGGGCCGGGTGATTGTCGCAGGCAGGCTGTGATAGATGCTATATCAGCGTTGTTGATTCTTGCCTTTGTAGAGATGGTGTAATCTTGGTATTGATATACTTGACCTCCTGAGGCGTTACCCATTCTGACCCAGGTGTACTTCTGATAGTCAGGGTCGCTTGTGCCAGCGCCGTTGAAAGTGGGTTTTATATACATCTGACTCATGCTGCGGTCATTGGTTGTGGAGCATCCTGATCCGGACTGGCGGGTTGCCAGATTCTGGAATTTTATATAGTAGAGGCCATTGTAGCCCCAAGGTACAGAATAGCTGACATTTTTTTGGAATGCGGTATTGATGAAAGTGCTCACGGTGGTATCAGCCACTGTGGACCCATTCTGATATTCAATCCATATTCTGCCTATGCAATTGTAATTACAGCTCCCGGAATGCGAATCCTGGAAATACCAATTTGCCATAGCCGTTGTTCCGGCGGTCAGATACATAGAAAAGTTGTAGGCATATGCCGGATTATCATTATGCGCCAGTGAATTGAGGCCGAAATAGCAGCCGGGGTCCATGTATATCCAGTCCGCTGTACTCGTCGGGAGCGATACGTTTGCTGCGAAACCGGTGAGCGAGTTGTTGATGGTCGTGATTACCTGAAAACCGTTGAGAAATGACTGATTGCTGTATCTGGTGCTCTCGGTTTGGTTCAATACATAGGCATCCTGTCCCGCGTATAGGTCGGTGAATATCTTCCCCATCATGGCGTCCACGGTATAGTATGCCTGAGTATCAATAATCTTGCCTAGATATATGCTGTAGCTGGTGTCCAAATAGCTGAGCATTGGCGCTATCACGGTCAAACCGATTGCCATTAGAATGAGTACAAGTATCAGAATCTGGCCACTTCTAGCTTTCACGTGTGATTCCCCTTTGTGATGCTACCATCTATAGAAATTCCAGCGGCTGCCCGAAATAGTGACGTATTTTGATACCAGAGCGCCTCTATAAAGTTCACAGGCGTCAACCAGTCCTATCCAGCCGGTCCTTCCGCTGCCGGCGAGTTCTATCTCTCCGTTGGGAGCATACAGTACCCCTTCAAGGGCGACGCAGGCATGGTTAGACCATCCGCCCACCGGGTTCGTATCATATATTAATAAAGCAGCGGAGAAGTCCGCCCCCGGGGAACTGTCGCTGTGATTTGCCCAGAAGAGGAGATCTTTATCATAGGGCCCGAGTTGTATTTTACCGCTGATCAGGCCGGTATTAGCGTTATTACGGATGACAATTCTGTCAGCGATGAAGGTAACGGTCCCTCGGGTAGATGTATCCGATAAGGTTATCGTACCATTGCTATAGTACATACCCGATTTAAGGGTGTGGTTATATTCCGGGTCCTCATGTTCCCAGACACGGCTCACTGAATGCAGATCGACGTCTCTGAAGAATACATACTCATGTTTCGAGTCGTCCAGTGTCTCGATGCCGAGGGACAGATTAGTGCCGAAATAAATCTGCATCGCCCCTGGGTCCGGCATGGAGACGTTCTGCTGCCCTTGGTGAATAGCTGTGTATGATAGTTTCAAAGGATCTAGTGTTGCAGGATCTGTATTAATACACCACAGATCGCCGTCGATGACGTTATAGTCCGCCGAGGATGCGACTGTCACTGTGCCATTTACTTTGACAGTGCCGCTGATGGAAGCATAATCACCTGTGAAGAGGAGACCGCTCAAGGAGCTTATTGTATCCTCTCCCCACTGGAATGGTTCCGGCAATAGGAATGCTGGCCGCGGCAGGACATTTATTTGCAGCTGCTTCTCTAAATATTTACCCATGTTTGTCTTCATGCCTGCTATCATGGTCGCATTTATCATACCTGTGTGCTGGTCCTGCCACAGGCTGAAGTTATATAACGTGATGTGCTGTGTCAGGCTGGCTGTGCCCAGATATGTTACCGTTGGAGGTATGGGTGTCGGTGTTGCTGGCGAAGTGCAATAAACGGCGGTCACGGTGCAGTTTACCGTCATAAACACGGTGGTATCCGCTGCGCTGGCGTTGGCGAAAGAGCTTGATGGCACCGATGTCCATTGGGAGAAATAAAAGCCTGACGAGGGCTTGGCGTGAATAGGGACGTAAGTGCCGCAGGTGAAGGGGTTGCTGCCATCGAAGTAAGGTTCGCCGCCGGATAACGGGCTGGCCACCAGCGGCTGCAGGAATATTTCCCCTGTACTTGTAGTAAAGTTGGCCTGGACGGAGTAGTTGTCATCCATGACTATATAGGTCGAAGGGCTGTTGGGATTATCTACCTTGTCGGCATCCACCCCTGTGCCGGTCCAGTTAACAAAGTTGTAACACGTGCTATTGGTGGCGACAATAGAAGCAACGCTGCCGGTGGTATACCAGGCTCCCGGCGGGGCAGGCGATACCGTGCCTCCATCGCTCGCGCTTGTGGAAAGGTACTTATATGTCTTATTATATTTAATGATAACAATACCCGAGCCACCGGCTCCTCCACTCCTTGCGCCCTGCCAACCATTATAGCCGCCTCCGCCGCCTCCCCCGGTGTTGGGAGTCGCGGCTTGACCGTCGCCCGAGTCTTGAGCGTAGCCACCTCCCATCCCCCCACCCCCCTGGCCGCCGGAGCCGTTAGTATTCTGACCTCCGCCACCCCCGCCTCCGGCGAACCAGCCGCTGACCCCATAGCCGGTGCCAAATACAGAGCCGTAGTTGCCGCCGCTGCCTCCGCTCCCGCCATGACCTGACCCGTCAGGCGGACTGCCGTCAGATGTATTACCGCCGCCGCCGGCGCCCGCATTATTGATTCCCAGGGCACAGACATAGACAGAGTTGGCTCCGTTCTTCCCCTGTCCCGCGGTGCCGCTTCCGCCGGTGCCGCTATCACAGGTTCCCTGTCCCGCCCCGCCTCCGGACCCGCCGGCTCTGCCGTTTTCTTCTCCGCCTCCGAATGCACCTTTGGCGCCGCCCCCGCCGCCGGTAGCAGTTATTGACCCGAATTTACTGCTTCCGCCATCTCCCCCTTGTGAATTGGTGTCGCCGGCGGTCCCCCCCGCACCGACCGTTACAGACATTGTGCTGGTAGAATACTTGATTGCAACTATGCCCGAGCCGCCGTCGCCGCCCTTGTTGTTCCAGGAAACCGACCAGCCGCCGGACACACCGCCGCCGCCGCCGCTGCCGGTACTGCCCGTGGCGGCACCGCCGGGCTCGCCGTTGCCGCAGCAGCCTCCGCCTTCCCCCCCGCCGTTGCCACCACCCGCCTGGCCGGTACCCCCGGTGCTGGCCTTGAAACAACCTCCTCCTCCTCCTCCTGCGAACGAGCCGCTGGCCCCGCCGATGGAGCCGAATATGCCAACATAGCTTGATCCGGCTCCGCCATTGCCACCAACCTGGGAAGCAGCGTTGCCGCCGGGCGAGCCGTTGCCGCCACCTCCGCCGGCAGCATTATGGCTGGCGGTGCCATCCTGGTAGCTGAATCCGCCTTTGTTTCCCTGTCCTACAGTGCCCCATCCTGGAGAAGCATTGTTGGATGTTCTGACTCCAGGCGCTCCTCCGGAACCGCCTTCTCGTCCGTTCGCGGCGGCGTAACCGCCACCGCCTCCTCCGTTTGCCGTTATGGTACCGGAGCCACCGGCCCACGAGCTGGCGCTGCCGTTTGTGCCCGAGTTGGCGCCTCCCGCACCGCCTCCGGCGCCGCCTCCGCCTACCGTTATCGTTATAGTTTCACCGGGTGTCACAGGGACACTGGAATTATATTTGAGTCCTCCGGCCCCGCCTCCGCCTCCGCAACCGTAGGTATAATTGTTGCCGCTTCCTCCCCCTCCCCCTCCTCCTACCACCAGTACCTGAACCGAGCTGACGTTCTCAGGCACAGTCCAACTTCCGCTGGATGTGTAGGTAACAACATAGGTTTCAGGTAAAGTAAAATTGGTTCTGTATATCAGTCCTCCCCCGCCTCCTCCTCCACCGACATAGGCCGTTGTCGAGCCGGAGCCACCTCCTCCCCCTCCTCCCGCCACTACCAGTACGGCATCAACCTGGGTGGTCCCGGACGGAGGCGTCCAGGTGGTGGTGCCGACTGTGGTGAAAGCCGTTACCGTAGGTTCGGGGGGTTTAGGCGTGAGGGTGGGGGTGGGTGTGGGTCCCGGGACATTCACGGTGAGCCCTATATAGTCAGTATATACGGTAAGGTCCCTGCGCACGCCGGTGACGCACTGGGGGGCGGGCGATGTGAGAGTACCGTCGTTGTTATAGTTCGAGCTATCTTCAACGATACCGTCTATTACATCATTTACACAATCGTTGAACTTCCAGTAGAGCTTCAGGTTGGTCTCTGAGGTCGGGTTGGCGATCTCCTGATACATATTGTCACGTATCTGCGTACCTGTGCGGGCGACATCCCAGATGCGCACTTCATCGACGGTGCCGTTAAACGAGCCGTATGTTCCGGGCCAGGACCAGTCGACTGTAGTTGGAGCATAGACTATGCTCCTGTTGGCGGCATATGAGGTATTTATGGTTGCTGAACTGACCGATCTCACAAGGTTGCCGTTGAGATAGATGGAAGGGCTGTGATCGCTATAAACTACTGCGATATGGTTCCACGCGGTGCCCAGCGAACACGGGTACACAGCCACCGCGGGCATGTAGTTGTTGCCGTGCTCGTAGACGGATATGCCATTGGTACCCACGGATATGCCCATGCCTGCATCATTCCCTTTCTGGGTAGGCATGAATACATAATGCTCGCCGCTGCATCCTGCGTAGCGATCGGTCAGCTCAGAGTCGGAATCTTGCGTATCCTGGGCTCTGACCCACGCTTCGACTGTGAATGTATTGGTGGGCATTGCCGAGGACGTACTCACATTATGATAACTGGCGCCGCTGAAGTATAGGGCGTCGCCAAAATCTATATTCCGAGGGGTCTCGCTGTTGATATCGGATGATGTCATCATGGTGACCAGGTTAGTATCTGATTGAATATAATTTGACGGGCTGGAACTTATTACATTGGTATAGGTATCAATAGTCTTGCTGGCCGGGTCGGTCAGGCTGACCAAGGTGGACCAGGAGCTGGAATTGTAATTCCATATCTTGAATTTGGTGTTATAGGTAAGGTCCCCGCCATATCCCCTCCATACCAGTGAAAGGTTTGTTACACTTAACCTGTCCTGTGTTACCTGGAACTGGTACAGCTGCGAATTCTCCACATAGTCTATCGGAGGGGTGGTATCCTGGCTGCCCCATGAAGAATTATCTATGTGGCAGAGCTTATCATATGCATCCAGGTCGGCGTCCACCAAGGAACGGTTGGTGGTCGCAAAAAAGGCGTCGGGGGTAGTGGGTTGCCCCGCGGTCCACTCCGAGTTGTTCCATGTCTTGGCCCAGGCCGAGTTGTTCCCTACAGCGCCGGAGCAGTAGTCATATGTACCGGGTGTCCCCGGGGTCGGGGTCGGTGTTGGCGTGGCTGTGCCGACCGGGGTGGGTGTCACCTGCCCGGAGCCGTTGGTGTAGGTGACCTTCCTGACTACGTTATTCACGCAGGTGGTGTCGCTGGCATTTGGACAGCTGGCATAGTAGCTGATGAGATACTCATATCCGGTGCTGTAATCGGTCCAGGTGAAGTTGCCGTAATATGGAAGTGTTCCCACGCTGAAGTTCGACGACTTATGCGCATCATCGTAGAGAAATTGGGAGAGAATTGCGACCTCATTGTTGAGTGCGAGGCGGGCAGCCTGCTCTGGCGGGGTGACAATGAGATTATAGAAGACAATACCGACGATCGGCAGCAGTATCATCACCACTGCCAGCGCTGTTACCACCTCTATGAATGAAAGCCCTTTGAGTGATTTCATTTACTTGCCTCTCTTCAGAGCTTCTTTATAACATAACACAATCAACCGGATATCTAATGCCAATAGGTCACAGATGCCGATATCGTATCAAGGTTTATATTGTCCTCTCCGTTGAAGAACAGTACCGTGTAGGTTCCCGGCTGGACGGCGGCATCGGTAAGCAGTGTATGTTCCACATAGCCATTCTTTTTGCTCAGTGTAGAATCGTAGGTCCAGAATATACTGCCGGCATCGTTGCTGCCCCAGCATGCCCCGCAGCACGGGTATGACCCGAAATAGAGACCCAGCGCGCATATAAGCCAACCCTGGAAAAGGCCGCAATGATGCGGTGCGTACGCGATGGGGTCTGATTCATTATCACAGTAAGTCCTGCCGACATCGCCGCCGACGTCGCAGCAATCACACATTGCTGCGCCCCCGCCGGGGCCGGGCAGGTCTCCGATTCCAATCAGATCAAAAGCGCCACGGTTCTGATTCCTGACAACGATTCCGGTATCTCTTACCTGGTCGAGATAGTCGCGGCTGGCCCATGGTTCTCCGCCTGACCTTGGACCATAGACAGCCATCATGGGTGCCCCCATGCTTGCTGTTGAACTGACGCGGCTCCAGCGGAACTTCCAGGTCATCGAAATGTAGCCGGCGGTGCTCACGTTGAAGATGTGGTAATAGCCTTTAAATTGACCTGCACATAGAAAGCTATAGCCTTGCGGCAGGTTGGGCACATTCAGGAGGTTGTCGGTGACCAGCAATCCTTTGGATGCCGGTTCCGTTAGTTCCCCATCAGCTGTTTTGTATCCAATAAGCTGTACCTGTTTGCCTAATAAATAACTTACGTTGACTGTGATCTGTTGCAGAGATTCATTGGCAGACAGGCTCACATTGGCCACCTGTCCACTAATGTTGTAATTTATTACGTCGGTGACATTTCCCACTGTTAAGTAGGAGCCGTATATCGTGGTAATGTTGCCGGTCGATGCGTTGTAGTCCATGCCTTTAACATGCTCTATTTCCGATTTGGCATAGTTTAATGCGGTTGTCTTTCGATTCACCGTAAGCGTGCCGGTAATGCCGATGTTCAAAGCCTCCAGGAATGTTACCAGCACCACGGAGACTATGAATATCGCTATTACGCTTTCGATTAATGTTGCGCCTCTCCTGCTCATTAGCATGCATCTCCGCAATTTGCCGAAGTATGAAAACAGGATACTCTACAAGGCTCTTTTCACTATAATCTATTTATTTTATTATACAATATTATAAATGTCAATATAATTTTAGTTTCTTTAATAACTTTACCTTTTTTTTTATTTGGCTTCTTTCTGCAACGTTCCTGCTATCCCGTACATTGGCTGGTACATGGAAAGTGCTATCACAGCAACAATGCCTCCTATGACTACGGTCATAATCGGTGTCAGCAACTGCGTTGCTTTGGCTACTGCTCTATCTGTTTCCGTCTCATAGAAATCAGCTACCGATACAAGGTTAGGCTCGAGCTTGCCGGTCAACTCGCCAACTCCCACTACCTGGGAGATCAACGTTGGGAAAATAGGCTGGTTTTTCATCGCCTGCGATAGAAGAAGGCCATCGTTCACATCGCTGCGTAACTGCTGAAAGGCCTTTTTAAGAATATGGTTGTCACTTGTTTGAACAATCAAATCAAGAGCGTCTGTTATAGAGATTCCGCCGCCGAGAAGAAGCGCCATGTTCCGCGTTGTTCTGGCCATAGCTCCCTTAATGTTGACATCGCCGATTATCGGCGTTCTCAGCGCGATTGAGTCTTTGGTCATTTTGCCCCGCGGCGTTCTGAAATACCAGATAATTCCACCTATTATGAGGAATAGGCCGATTGCCAAGTAAAGGATATGGGCTGTAGTGAAATCGGATACAGCAACCATCACTCTGGTGAGGAGTGGCAATTGACCGCCCATTTGCTCAAATAACCCCTTCATGGCCGGGATGAGGAAAGTAACGAGTCCAATAACTGCCAGCACGGCAAAGGTGAGAACGATCATCGGATATGTCATGGCCGCTTTGATCTTGCGTCTGATTTCCGTTTCTTTTGTCATTTGAACACTTATCTGTTGCAGCATTTGCTCCAGATTACCGATCTCTTCACCTACTTTTGTCATACGTATGTAGAACGGTGAGAACAGTTTGGGATGCTTCTCGCACGCTTCCGAGAATGAGCTGCCGGATTCCACCGACTGCAATATATCTTGGATCAGGGCTTTCATGCTTGTTTTTGTGGTGCGTTCATATAACATCGTTAATGAAGGATAGATGCCTATGCCAGCGTTTAGGAGCGTATATAGGTCGCGGTTCAAGTTGACGATTTCTTCTGTCTTGACGGCGTAAAGGGATGGAAGCAGTTCCTGAATGGAAGGTATGAGTCGCTTCTTCTCAGCGATGGTGACAACAGTGATATCCGATTTCCAGAGGCTTGACTCTGCGGTTCTTTCTGAGTTAGCCTCTATCTCTCCTTTTACCTGTTCACCGGTGGGTTTATAACCTACATAAGTGAATTTCATCGGGTTCCCCCTTATTGAGATGCCGATTATTATTTCTAAGATATCTCCAGGCACCCAACTAATCTGATAGTAGTGTAGGTATCATCGGGACAGTGATTCGATTTACTAGAACTTCCCTATCACAATATCTATGATAACATAATGAGAAATACAATGCTAATGGGTATTTTGAGTGGCAATATTATTACTACTCGATGGTGAATACATGGCGAGCAACTTCCCCGGGGGTGGTCACACCCTCTCGAGCCAGGCTCATGCCATGATGTCTCATAAAAAGCATACCATCTTTTACCGCTTGCTGTTTGATCTCTACGGAGCCGGCTCCCCTGGACAGCATGCTTTTAATCGTGTCAGTCACCAGGAGGAGCTCGAAGACTCCTATCCTTCCGCGGTATCCCGTATTGGAACAGTTGCTACAACCTTTGCCATAGGAAAAGTCGGCTTTGTCCTTGCCTGTTACTTGCTTATATGCGAGTTGATCCATTACAGGTGCCGTCTGTATTTCTTTGCATTTGGGACATATGCGTCTTACAAGACGCTGTGATACAGTTGCCAGCACTGCAGAGGTTACAAGGAATGGCTCCACACCTAGGTCAACCAGACGCACTAGGGCTCCTACAGCATCGTTAGCGTGGATAGATGTAAGAACCAGGTGACCTGTCAAGGCGGCATCCACCGCTGTTTGAGCCGTTTCTTTATCGCGAATCTCTCCCACGAGTATAACATCGGGATCGAGTCGCAGACACTGGCGCAATCCTTTAGCGAAGGTGATATCGGCCTGCCGGTTGACCTGGATCTGGCGTATCCCCTCGAATTTGTATTCGATTGGGTCCTCGATGCTCATAATATTGAGTTTATCCTTCTCAAGTTTTGCCAGAGATGAGTATAGCGAAGTAGTCTTTCCAGAGCCCGTGGGACCACTGAAAATAATCATGCCGAACGGCGAATTGAGACATTGTAAATATGGCTCCAGGAAGTATTGCGGCATCCCAATATCTTCCAGATCAATGAGGCTGTAGGTCTTATCCAACACACGCATGACCGCATATTCGCCCCAGTTGGTGCCGATTGTAGCCACGCGGAAGTCAATAGTCCTGCCGGCTATCTTTGCTGAGAATGAACCGTCCTGAGGACGGCGGCGCTCAGCGATGTTCATATTGCCTAGAATTTTGATTCTTGTAAGCACGGCGGACATCACGCCAAGAGGGAGAGCCACGGAGTGATGTAAAACACCATCTATTCGGTAACGCACATTGAGCACATTTTCCTCTGGCGCTATATGTATATCTGAAGCTCTTTCTTTTACAGCGCGGGTAATAATGAAGTCTACCGCTTTAACAATGGGAGCGTCGGAAGCTGCTTCTACTGAGGCTTCTGCCATGTCAGCCTGCTTTGTTATCTCTATCGGAGCGATGATGTCCATCAAGGATTCGGTTGACATTGCACTCGTGTCTTGGACAGCAGCTTCTTCATATTTACTTTTTATAAAGCTAGTGAGATCTCCCGTATTTGGTGTTACTGTTTTAATTCTCATTTTGGTCAGGACAGAGAGCGTATCAATCAACTGGAGGTCATCAGGATTGTATGTGATTACTGTGAGGACATCATCTTCGACTTTATAGGGTAGTACTTCCTGTTCCAGAGCGACCTGTTTAGGTATCAGTGCCAATACATCCGCTGGAATTGCTATCAGCTCAAGATCGACAGTAGGCGAAGTGAACTGGAAGCTGACGACATTTTTAGGGGCATTGCCGTGGCTGTCGTTGCCTTTTATTTCTTTATTTTCTGTTTTAGGTGTGTTTTTATCTGCCATTTGTTTCAACTTTGTTTCAATCTATATCTAGCATACTTGTAGGTAAATGTCAACAAGATTGCTGTGTAAATCTGTGCTTTGTATATATGATTTTTCCGTTTTGGCCTGTCTGATGAATATGCATGCTTTCTTGATTGAAATCGTTGTACGCAATCATCTATAATCGTTAACGAAGCTAAGGAGACTGTTATTATGTATAGAACATATGGCTGTGGAAAACTGACGGCAAAAAATTCCGGTGAGAGAGTAACACTTTCTGGGTGGGTCCACAAATGGCGCGACCATGGAGGTCTTATATTCATAGATCTCAGGGATGGCACCGGTCTGGTACAAGTAGTATTCAATCCGAAGGTATCAGCTGAAGCGCATACTATTGCCACCAAGCTAAGGAATGAATATGTGCTCAATGTTGTTGGAACGGTAATGAAGCGGCCAGCGGGGACAGAGAATTCCAATTTGCCTACAGGTGAAATTGAGATAATCGTTGAGGCAGCGACATTGATGAATCCCTCTAAGACGCCTCCGTTCGATATCAGCAGCGACGGGACAGAGATCGATGAAAATGTGAGACTGCGCTACCGCTACCTTGATTTAAGGCGGAGCCGTATGCACGAGAATATTGTATTGCGTCACCGCGTGGTCAAGTTCATGCGCGATTTCCTCGACGAGCGTGGCTTTCTCGAGATTGAAACACCCATAATGATTAAAAGCACGCCTGAAGGGGCTCGTGACTATCTGGTGCCGAGCCGTGTTCAGCCCGGCAAATTCTACGCCCTGCCGCAGTCGCCGCAACAGATGAAGCAGCTGCTCATGGTGGCTGGTTTTGATAAGTATTTCCAGATAGCACGCTGCTTCCGTGACGAGGACCTACGTGCCGACCGTCAGCCGGAATTTACACAGCTTGACCTAGAGATGGGTTTCATCGACCAGGAAGATATCCTTTCACTCATGGAGGAGATGTTCGTGGCTATTGTAGAGAACGTAACTCCCAAGTATAGGATGATAAAGCCGTTTCCACGTCTGACATATCGTGAGTCTATGGAACGTTTCGGCAGCGATAAACCGGATATACGCTACGGCATGGAGATTAGGGATATCTCGGATATTGCTGCGAAGACTGAGTTCGGCGTATTCCGTTCTGCGCTGGATGCGGGTGGCATAGTGAGAGGTATATGTGCTGCAGGTTGCGCCGATTATTCGCGAAAACAGGTTGATGATCTTGCTGAATCCTTGAAGATATATGGCGCCAAGGGTCTTCTAAATCTTCCTGTCGGGGGGGGAGGTGCCAGGGCAATGGCAACCAAGTTCTTCAACGAAGAACAGAAGATAGAACTTCAGCGCCGTTTTAACGCTAACAGCGGCGATATGATCTTCGTCGTCGCCGGTGGTAAGCCTGTAGTGGAACAATCGCTGAATGCGCTGCGTTCTGAGATGGCCAAACGTTTAAAGCTGGCTGACCCCAATATATTAGCATTTTGTTTTATTGTAGATTTCCCTCTCTTTGAGAAAAACAAGGAGGGCAGGTGGGATTCGATGCACCATCCCTTCACATCTCCCAAAGATGAGGATATCCCGTATTTGGACAGCGACCCGGGTAGGGTTCTGGCTAAGTGCTATGATCTGGTGTGTAATGGATTGGAACTCTGCAGCGGAAGTATAAGAATACACAGAAGCGAGCTTCAACAGAAGATATTTCAAATACTCGGATATTCTGATGAAGAGACCAGGAAACGGTTCGGTCATATGCTGGAGGCATTTGAATATGGTGCTCCACCGCATGGAGGCATCGCGCCGGGAATAGACAGGTTCATAATGATCCTGGCGGGCGAGTCAAGTATAAGGGAGGTCATCGCATACCCCAAGAATAAGAGCGCTGTGGATGTTATGTTTGACGCGCCTTCAGAGGTCTCCGAAGACCAGCTGAAAGAGCTCCATCTCAGGTTACGGCTGGATTGACCCCGGAAAGCGTTATCACGAGAGTGATTTGATAGTGAGCCAGAGAAATACAATCAATATTTTCATTGCTGTTGCAATCATATTCCTACTAACTTTGTCGGGGTGCTCGGGGAAGCCAGAATCATCATCTAGTAATGAGATGCTGGTCATCTCTGGGTCGGAGCCCGGCACGCTAGATCCGGCAAACTGTGAAGATGCAACTGAGGCCAGCTACATGGTTGAAATCTTCAGCGGGCTGGTCACACTAGATAGCAATCTGTCGGTGGTCCCGGATATCGCCAGGTCCTGGGATATCAGTCCCAATGGCACGGTATATACGTTTTATCTGTGCTCAAATGTATTATTTCACGATGGCAGGAGGGTTACTGCCGATGATTTCAAGTACTCTATAGAACGCGCGGCCGACCCCGAAACCGGTTCTCATGTAGCTGAGTCCTATCTCGGCGATATCGTGGGCGTCAATGAAAAGCTTGCGGGACTTGCCGATGAGGTTCGCGGTGTTCGTGTCATTGATGAGAGGACGATTGAGATCACTATAGATGCGCCTAAGGCTTACTTTCTCTCCAAACTGACCTATCCCGTAGCTTACATTGTCGATAGATACAACATAGAATCTGGAGACGATTGGTGGTTTCATCCCAACGGCACTGGTCCCTTTCAGTTGCAGGAATGGAGCAGCGGGCTGCGCATGACACTGGAGCGGAATGACGATTATTATCGAAGCCCGGTCAGGCTGGCGACGGTGGTATTTCTGCTGCAGGGCAATTCGATGGCGATGTATGAAAACGGCGGTATAGATATCGTCGGTGTCGGCACGGCGGATATCGACAGGGTGAAGGATCCGGAGAATCCTCTAAGTAAGGAACTGGTGTATACTCCGGAACTTTCGCTGTATTACATTGGATTTAATGTCAAAGTCTCTCCCTTCGATGATGCAAAGGTACGACAGGCTCTATGCTATGCGGTGGACAAGGAGAGAATCGTCGACGTCTTGAGGAAAAACACTGCCTCTGTAGCATGGGGTATTCTTCCAGAAGGCATGCCGGGCTACGATGAAGGACTGTCGGGGCTCGAGTTCAATATTTCAAAGGCCAAGCAGTTGCTCGCTGAGTCCAGTTATGGCGATATTCTGCCACCGATAGTGCTGTCGGTTCAGGGCAGCTGCGCAGGTGTCCCAGCTACTGATATTGCTCTCGCTTACATGTGGCAGGAAAATTTAGGTGTCAATGTTAGTATAGAGGCGCTCGATTTCGACACAATTATGCAAGGAGCGAGGGAGGGGAAGCTTCAGGCATTTGAGTTGGGGTGGATAGCGGACTATCCGGATCCAGAGAACTTCCTGGATATGCTTTTCCACTGCGATATTGTAGAGAACTATACGGGTTACTGCAATCGTAGTATTGATACCTTGCTTGAGCAGGCCCGGCTGGCCTCCGATTATGATAGTAGGATGGAGCTTTATCACATGGCTGAGGAGGCCATTGTACAAGATGCTCCCTGCCTCCCGCTCTGGTTCGGACAGAATTACTATCTAGTTAAGCCGTACGTGAAGGGCTTTGCACCGTCGCCAACGATTACTTCATGGCTGAAGGATGTATGGATCGAGAGATGAAATTCTTGGAATGGAGGGTAGTTTCTGCTATAATTTATTTCTATGAAAGTATCATCGCAAACACTAGAAAATCGACAAATGCTCTTTGAAGTAGAGGCGGAAGCGGATGAGGTGGAGAAGTCGCTGTCAGATGCGTATCGTCATTTGGTCAATCGCATAGATGTTCCTGGTTTCCGCAGGGGCAAGGCGCCGAGGAGTATGCTGGAACGGCATATCGGGCGTGGCGCTCTGATGGAAGAAGCCATTGAACATCTGGTGCCGGAGCTGTTAGGCAAGGCTATCGACGAACAAAAGATAGCGATTATCGCCAGGCCTCAGATAGAGATTACAAAGGTCGACCCCGTTGTGTTCAAGGCTACCGTATCGCTACCTCCGACTGTAGAACTTGGGGATTATCATGGCATCAGAATCGACAAAGAGTCTGTGAAAGTTGAAGAGGCTGAAGTAGATAAAGTGGTGCAGCAGGTGCGTCTACAGCATGCGATATGGGAGCCAGTAGAGCGTCCGGTGAAGTTTGAGGATCTGGTTACGTTGGATCTGTTCGGCACAGTAGATGGTGAGAAACTGGTAGATCAGAAGGACTTCCAGATGCAGGTGCATAAGGATATGCCCATGCCGGTCCCCGGATTCTCCGAGCAGTTAGAGGGCTTAGGAAAGGGCCAGGAGAAGGAGTTTACGATATCGATTCCGAGCGATTTCAATGCCCCTAATATTGCCGGGAAAACATGCTCATTCAAGGTGAAGGTGAATGAGATCAAGGAGCAGAAACTACCAGATGTTAATGATGATTTCGCCAAGAGCATGGGTGGAGATTTCGATACTGTTGAGGCTATGAGGAAGAATATTAATGCCAACCTCAATAATGTCTATCAGGTTGGTGCCATGAGGCGTTTCGAGCAGAAGGTGCTCGATGCGGTGGTGGAAAAGTCCAAGATAGAGTTCCCTCCGGTGTTGGTAGAGCAGGAGGTGGACCGGGTTATTATGGAGAGGGAGCAGGAGCTTGCAGCGCGACGCATCACCCTGGAGGATTTTCTCAAGAGCCAGAAGAAGAGCATAGATGAATTGCGTGAAAGCCTGAAGCCGCTGGCCAAGAGGCAGATTGCAGTTTCGCTTGTCGTGGATAAGGTCGCCGAGATGGAAAATGTCAAAGCCACGGCTGAAGAAGTCGATGCCGAGATACAGCATATGGTTCAGTCGGCCGGTGAACGTGGCGAGGAGATGCGCAAAGTTTTCGAGTCGCCGGAGGCGCAGAATTCTATAGAGAGATCGCTTGTCGTAACCAAGGCAGTAAAGCTTTTGATGGATATGGCCTCAAATGAACAAACACCAGAGTCTGCTGCCAAGTCGGACGAGAAGCCATCCTCAGGGGACAGTGAAGCTAAATAGAGAGGGGGAGTGTAAAATGGATCCGATGGCTGTTATACCTTTTGTGACCGAGACAAGCGCTAGAGGCGAGCGCACATTGGACATATATTCGCTTCTGCTTAAAGAACGCATTATATTTCTAGGCACTCCTATCAACGATCAGATTGCCAATCTGGTAATAGCCCAGTTACTCTATCTTGAGCGAGAGGATCCGGATAAGGACATAAGCCTTTACATCAACTCACCTGGTGGTGTGGTGAGCTCGGGGCTAGCGATCTATGATACGATGCAACTGATGCGATGTGGTATAGCCACCATATGTGTCGGGTCAGCCGCGAGCTTCGGCACGGTCCTATTGTGCTCAGGAACCAAAGGTAAGCGCTATGCTCTGCCCAATGCTACGATTCACATGCATCAACCGATGGGCGGTGTGCAGGGACAGGCATCGGACATAGCCATTCATGCCAAGGAAATCCTGCGATTGCAGGAGAAGTTGAATCATATAATTGCTGCACATACTGGCCAGGCCTATGAGAAGGTAGCTAAAGATACCGATAGGGATTTCTTCCTCAGTGCTGAACAGGCTGTAGAATACGGGATAATCGACGAAATTCTAAAGAAGGAAGAGCGCAAGTAGTTTTCGTAGACAGTAATTAGTCCTCATAGCGGCCTTTGGCCGTGAATACATACAAGTATAGATATAAGGAGGGATTTTTTGGCAAACGAGATATTATACGAGAAGAAGGGCCACGTCGTGATTATTACTATGAACCGTCCGGAGGCGATGAACGCTTTCAATCCGGCTCAAATCAAGCAGTTTAGCGAGGCTGCATTGAAGTTCAGAAACGATCCGGATGCCTGGGTAGCGATCGTCACTGGCTCGGGCAACAAAGCCTTCTCAGCAGGATTTGACCTAAAGACTATGGATGAGAGTGGGGATAAGCTTCCCTCCCCCGGCGCCGGCGCCCCGCCGCTAATTCAGCGTGGACTGGATGTATATAAGCCTATCATCGCCGCTATCAATGGTGTTGCTATGGGCGGCGGCCTCGAGGTGGTCCTGGCCTGCGATCTGCGTATAGCTGCAGATCATGTCAAGCTCAGTGTTCCCGAGGTGAAGTGGAATCTGATCCCGGGCTGGGGCGGCACTCAGAGGCTACCGAGAAATATCGGAAGGGCCAAGGCTGCCGAGATGCTATTAATTGGTGGATCGATTACCGCTCAGGAAGCACTACAGGTCGGATTGATTAATAAAGTTGTTCCCGCCGATAAGCTCATGGAAGAGGCTATAGCCTGGGCCGAGAAGATAGCTGAGAATGGGCCGCTTGCGGTAAGGGCTGCCAAGGAAGCTATGCTCCGCGGGATGGACATGTCGCTCAAAGATGGGATGCAACTTGAGCTGGATCTGGTGGAGAAGTTGCTCGACACCGATGATTCAAAGGAAGGTCCGCGAGCCTTCGCCGAGAAGCGCAAGCCAAAGTTCAAGGGTCGCTAGTCGATAGAAATCGAAGAAAAATAATAAGGGCGCTGGTCTGACCAGCGCCCTTTGTTTTTATCGTAGATTCCAAGATGAGGGCGAACACAAGGTTCGCCCATACATTTATTTTTAGTCGTTTACCACTTGGATGCTACTTCGTCCCAGAAAGCGTAGATGCCCTTGCCATGGCGTCCGCCGGTGTATCCCGCCCGCACCATGGTCCTGATTAGCGGGTGCAGCTTACCCTTCTCTGGCCCGAACTCTTTGATTGCATCCGCCTCGGAGATAGCATAGGTGCCCCACGCGCCACTGAAATCGCCCAGCTCAAACGGTCCCATAGGCCAGTTAAAGCCGATCTTCAATACTTTATCGATATCCTGCGGAGAGGCGACGCGTTCTCGCACCATATCGAGTGCTTCCCAGCGCAATGCCCTGTATACCCTGTTACCGATAAAGCCGTAGCTAAAGTCTTTGCATACAACGGGCTCCTTGTCGAGCTTCTTGGCCAGCTCAATTATCACCTTCACTACTTCATCGGATGTCAGTGTGCCTTTTACTACTTCAACCATCTTCATGCGGCTTACCGGGTTAAAGAAGTGCATACCTATGACCACTTGCGGGCGCTTGGTGACCGCGGCGATCTCGGTGATGTTCATCTGTGATGTATTTGTTGACAGGATAGCTTTAGCTGGTGCAGCAGCATCGAATTTCTGGAACAGGTCTTTCTTGACCTCCATCTTTTCCAGCGCTGACTCAATTACAAGATCGGCATCTTTAACTGCCTCTTCGATGTTGGTCGTTCCCTTAATCCGTCCCATTATCTGGTTCATCTCATCCTGGGTCATCTTGCCTTTTTCTACGTAGAATTTCTTAATCCGGTCAGCTATTGAATCGATGCCCCTCTTAACGGTCTCGTCCGTTCGCGACCACTGTATGACGTTATATTTGCCCACATATGAGAGAACTTCAGATATCTGTGAGCCCATCGTGCCGCCGCCGATGACGGCGATTGTTTTGATGTCTTTTAACTCCAAGTGCGTCCCTCCTTTATTGTTTTACGATTGTTAATCGATGGGAGTGATTATTCTGTCGACCCTCTGTTATCTCCCTTTCAAGGGAGAAACAACATCCAAACCCCCTGTTAGTCCCCCATACTTTGGGGGACATAAAAAAGGTGGGGGACACCCCCACTTCCCCCGGCAGGAGAAAACTCTCCTGCATCTCTTTATCGATGGTTTCATTATATAGATTTGCAGGTGAGGCCGCAATATTTGAACGATTTGTCATTGCGAGGAACGAAGAGACGTGGCAATCTCGTCATTTGTGTTTGGCGTAGGGTGGGCTGTGCCCGTCGATAAATGGTGGGCGAAGCCCACTACAGATTTGTTTATTTCAGCCCCGCCGCCCGGCGCACCTGCTGACGGACGCTGGAGTGAATCCGAAGCGGCTCCTCTAAGCTGTCGATATCGGCCAGCCACTGGAATTTGCTGCTCCCCTTCTGTAATGTGACGAATCGCTTCACGCTCTCGCGGCCGCCCTGCGCCCATGCGTCGAGCGCGGGCTTGAGGTCGCGTATGTCGGCAGAGGCCAGTCCGACAGTCGCATAGGCCAGGGCATGCTCGTTGCCGTTGTAGGCCACGGCCAGCCCGCCGGGGAGGTGCACTGTTTCAAGCATGCGTGAATCTGTGATACTGTCGCCGACGACGACACATTGTTCGGGGAAGACGCCGCGCAGGCGGGCGAAGTTGCGCAGCGCTGCGGCCTTCTTGCGTCCGCCCATGGGCTTTATCTCGCGGACGGCATTGCCGAATGGCGTCCGCGGCAGCTCTACGCGAAAGAAGTCTTCGAAACGCTTTTTGATAGCTTTGTCGTCAGCATTTTTCATATCGAGGACTTCCTTCTCGAAAGCGGCGACGCGAGAATTGTCCTCTTTGGTCGCAAGCTCTTTCAGTCGTTCGATGGGGAACAAGGTGCATTCGAGGTTGGCGCGCGGGATGCCTACGCGCTGTGTAATGCGGGCGGCGTACTGCTCGTAGGCGGTGCTGATACAGAAGACCTGCCAGCCGGAAAGACTCTCGATCAGCTCTTTAGCTCCATTGACGATTATGGCTTCATCTGCCAGTTTCGCTATATCGTCGGAGGTGATTCCATGACGGATGATGAAAGGGGCCAGGATGGCCAGGTCGTCGCCGGGATCGTAATTGTCCTCTTCTTCGTACGTTCTCTGGCGGTCGTAGCGACGGACGATATCGAATATCGCGCTGCCGTCGGGGATGAGTTTCATCAGCGCCCGCATGTTGTCGTGTATCGACAGCGGGCCTTCCATATCGAAGAATATAAGGGTCATTCGCAAAGAGCGCCTTTGACCCTGTTATCGATCTCCTTGCTTAAATCGTATCCCTTGATCGGTTTACCTTTAATATCTATTACACGTTCGCCGTCTATCCTGATCCTGCCTTCACTGAATGCTTTTATCGTCGCTACAATGAGCGGTATCTCCCTGGCTGCTCCGTGCTTCCTTATCTGGATGAAGAGAGGGCTTCTCTCCCCTTCATGTCTCTGTATCTCATAAAGTGGCAGCCCTTTAATCTCATTCCAGTATCTGTCGAACTGTCTGCCCCTGATGGAGAACTTGCAGTAGCTGACGACGGGCCCGCCGTCCAGTATAGGGGTAACCAGATGCATCATGGCTCCGGTCTCCTTGGCTTTTGTCTCTATAAGATTCCAGATGACCTCTTGCCATGTGCCGACCGGTCCGCCGGGAGCTGCCGGATGCAGGTTGATCATAGGGTATTTATGACACATCTCTTTTCCTATTACAAGCATGTATCCGGCCAGCACACCCAGACTGAACTGATAGGGCTCCAGTTGTTGCATGACCTCCGCTTCGAATAGCGACCGCCAATCCTCATTGGGGTGTTCCTGTTTATATTTGCTGGATGACACGCAGACGAGGGGTATGCTGTAGCTGTTGACCAGCTTGATGAACTCATCACTGCCTTCATGTTCTCCCTGCACGCGATTGCAGAAAACGAAGGCGATCTCGGCTCTTGTATCTCCCTTGATGATGCTGTTCCAGGTCGAGCGCAGTAGGTTGCGTGAGCCCTCGCCCCTGCCTGTAGAAAACCAACCGATTTTGTATGGCTGCTGCTGCATTTCAGACCTTCCTTATTTTAGCCCAGGTGCTGCTCAGGTGCACCAGTGGCGATGAAGACCTACCTGCGATTTTACCCTGTGCCAGCGCGTTCAGGAAGCTCTCCTTCCCATCGAAATCGGGCATCTCCACATATGTTTTGCCGATCTCGTCCGGCGTGTGGGCGTCGCTGCCGGCGCTACCTGGTAGCCTATGTTGCGCCGCGAAGCGCCGTGCCATTGTATTGTAACGGCGGTAGAAAGAACGCGCGTTGAATACTTCTATTATGTCAACTTTGTTGAGTATCTCATCTAATGCGCGCCTCGTGATAGCTGAGCCGCGCAGCGCGTCGAAAGGATGAGGGACGCAGACCAGACCGCCCTGCTGCTTGATGAGTGTCACGGTCTCCGTCGCTGGCAGCTTGCCGGGGATCTCTTCCTTTAGGAAATAGCCGATGATTTCGCCGTCCAGTGTGTGAATTTCGCTGCTTACGATAACCTTGAACGGCGCCAGACGTTTAAGCTCAACGGAACCCGCTATAGTATTGTGGTCCGTCACGGCGATGCAGTCGATACCCGTCTCTTTACAGCGGGCGATGAGCTGCTCCGGCGTCGTCTTGGAATCGGGAGAATGCATAGTATGGATGTGGAGGTCGCACCTCATCTAGGCGGAACCCTCGCTTTCCTCATCTTGCTCGAATAAGTCCTGCACCTCGCGAAGCTTTAGCTCAGCTCTGTTTAGCCTCTCATGGCATGTCTTGGCTAGCGTGGCTCCTTCCTCGAAAAGCGTGAGTGTTTCTTCCAGGTCCATGCCACCCTTCTGTAAGGTTTCTGTGATTGTTTCCAGCCGCTTCAATGCCTGTTCAAAGGTGAGTCTTTTATTCATATCTGCGTTCCCCTTTTAACGTCGGTGACGCGGCTTCTGAAATGGCCATCACTGACCTGGACCTTTATTGTATCATTGCTTTTCACCTGTGAAACACTGGAGTTGATTGCGCCGCTTGGCTGGTTCTGAACCAGCGCGTAGCCACGCTCCAGCGTGGCCAGTGGGCTCAGCGAATTCAGCTTAAACTCCTGCCCGTGCAGCTTTTCAACGTTTACGGTTAGTATGTTCTTGACTTGGATCGACATTGTCGCGTGGAGTTCGTCTGTATGCTGGCGGCCCCGCTCGATGCTGCCGGCAAGCAAGGCTTCCATATCCGCGACGCAGCTTTGCAGGTGCGCCGCGATCTCGTCGCGGTGGGGCACCGCCAGTTCGGCGGCGGCGGAGGGGGTTGGTGCCCGCTTGTCAGCGACGAAATCGGCTATAGTGAAATCGGTTTCATGTCCCACGCCGCTGATAATCGGAGCTGTGCTGGAGTAGATAGCGCGGGCCACCTTTTCATCGTTGAAGGCCCAGAGGTCTTCGATGGAGCCTCCTCCCCGGGCAATGATTATCACATCGATATCTTTCCTGTCGTTCAGAGCGTTGATTGCATTTATGATCCCTGGAACCGCTTCCTCACCCTGGACGGTTGTCGGCGCCAGCACCAGCTCGGTCAGCGGATAGCGTCGACCAATTATATTCGTGATATCGTGGAGTGCGGCGCCGTCCGGCGATGTCACGACGCCGATCTTCTCGGGGAAAGGAGGCAACGGGCGTTTGCGCGAGGGCTCGAAAAGGCCTTCCTCCTCCAGCTTGGTCTTCAGCCGCTCAAACTCCATATTGAGCACACCAAGGCCGGTGGGCTGGATCGTATCAACGTACAGCTGGACGGCTCCGCTGACCTCATATATCGATATACGCCCGTGGGCCACCACCGCCATGCCGTTTTCTACTTCAATGCTGAGCCTCTTGCGGTTGAAGAGGACGCATCTTAGCTGGCTCTTTTCGTCCTTCAGTGTGAAATAGAGGTGTCCTGCGGAGGATGCGGACATATTTGATACCTCGCCGCTTATCCAGATGTCGGCGAGCAGGGCATCGGATTCGAGGATGTCCCTGAGGTAGCCCGTTAGCTGGGCTACGCTGTAGACCTGCATCTAGTTCACTCTTTCCAGGTATTCGCCGCTGCGCGTATCGACGCGGATCTTGTCTCCCTTGTTCACGAAGATGGGTATGGGGATAGTGAGGCCTGTCTCAAGCTTGCCCGGCTTGGTGACGTTGGTCGCGGTGTCTCCCCTGAAACCCGGGTCGGCCTCGATAACCTCGAGCTCCACTGAATTGGGGAGCTCCACGCTGACGACCTCGTCTTTGTATACCATCAGGTCCAGGTTCATGTTCTCTATGAGATAGTTCACAGCGTCGCCGAGCTGCTCTTTGCTGAGCTGCGTCTGCTCGAAGGTTTTCGCATCCATAAAGTGATACAGGTCGCCGTCATTATACAGATATTGCACCGTATGCCGGTCGAGGATTGCCCGCTCAAATTTCGTACCCGCCTGGCAGGTATAATCAATAGTATGTCCATCACGAAGGTCGCGAAGTCTCATCTTGATATTAGCCATGCGTTGCGCAGATTTGGAGTGTTCCCAGTTTATGATCTGATACAACTTGCCGTTAATTATGATTGTGAGTCCTTTTTTTATATCACCGGTACCTATCATATCCTCTATCCTCTCATATTTGATCGTAGATAAATCGAAACGATCCAACTCGATTAATGTATCTTCTTAGCTTTGGTTAATACTTTCGCTCTTCCTTCTGCCAAAACTACCATATCTTCTATACGCACTCCTCCCCATCCGCTGATGTATATGCCGGGCTCGATGGTGAATACCATGCCGTCCGTTAGTATATCCTTCGATTCCTTTCCTACACGTGGCGCTTCATGCGTAGCCAGCCCCACCCCGTGCCCCAGGCCGTGCCCGAAGCGCTCCCCGTACCCGCCCTGCTCGATAACTGTCCGCGCCAGGCTGTCCGCGGTATCGCCGGTCATCCCAGATTCTATAGTAGCAATAGCGGTAAGCTGGGCTCCCAGCACCAAGTCATATATTTTACCAAATTTTCTCTCCCGTTTCCCTAGACAAATTGTTCGTGATAGATCACTCGTATATCCGCCTATGCTTGCGCCCATATCTATTATGACGGGTTCACCATTGGCGATGGGGCGGTCGGTGGGCTGGTGGTGTGGTTTGGCTGAGTTTGGTCCGGATGCCACGATGATGTTGAATGGCAGGACGCCGCTCCCATCCTCGCGCATTGTCTTCTCTAGCTGCCATGCCACCTCGGCCTCTGTCATGCCCTCGCGCATGTCGGAAGAGACCTTCTCAAAAGCTGCGTCGCAAACTTCTACGGCTTTGACTATAAACGCCAATTCATCGTTTTCTTTTATAGCGCGCATGGATTCCACGAGCCCTTCGGTGGGTATTAATTCTTTTACCTGGATATCCGCTGTGATAGAGAGGTACGTCGAGAATGACATATCGCTGGCATCAAATCCGATCCTTTTAGCGATGTAGGATGAAGTCAGTTCATTGAACCATTTTGAGATTGCTCCTTGCGTCTGAAAAATGTGAAATTCTGGTGCTTGGGCCTGGGCCTGTTCAACGTAGCGGAAATCGGTTGCTAGAATGGCCTCAGATTGTGTGATAAACAGATATCCATCCGAGCCTGTAAAGCCGCTGAGGTAGCGGCGGTTGTCCGATTGAGAGACAAATAGGGCATCCAAGCCGTTTGCAGATATCTTCTGCCTTATCCTGTTGATACGTCCTGTCATTTCTTCTTCTTGTTAAGGAAGGATACTATGAATTCAACTGCATCGACATATCCCTGCCAACCCAGTCCGCAAATTTGTGTCTTGGCCACGTCCTCGATAACGGATTTTTTGCGCCATTCCTCACGGGCGTGTATATCGGATAGATGTACTTCGACAACGGGGAGGTTACTGTCCTCCAGGGCGTCCCTCAAGGATAGCCCGTAATGGGTGAGAGCTCCCGGGTTTATTATTATTCCGTGGGCCTTGGGCGCCTCTTCCTGAATGAAATCTATCAACGCGCCTTCGTGATTTGACTGGTAGGCCATGACCGATGCGCCCAGTTTTCTGGCTGTTTGAGTCACTGCAGCCTCCAGTTCCGGCAGTGTTTTATCCCCATAGATTTCACGCTTTCTCCTGCCAAGTAGATTCAGATTAGGGCCGTGTATGAGCAGTATTTTCATACTGATCCCTCCTGTTTCTTAGCTCTGGGATGCGAGGCCATGTATACTTTCCTTGCCTGAGTCTGGGTTACATGCGTATATATCTGGGTGGTGGCAAGGTTGGCATGGCCAAGCAGCTCTTGCACTACCCTCAAATCGGCGCCGCCGTCGAGCAAATGTGTGGCAAAACTATGACGGATCATATGCGGGAATACCCTTTTACTAAATCCTGCCGCGGCAGCGTATCGAGAAAGCGTCAGTTCGATAGAACGCTTCGATAGTCTCCTGCCATACCTGTTTAGGAACAGCGCATCGGTGGAACGTTTCCCGGCAAGTTTAGGTCGTCCTTCACGAAGGTAACAATCAATGGCATTTACCGCGGGCTTCCCCATGAGTGTAATCCGTTCCTTTGATCCCTTGCCCAGCACGCGTATCTCACGTTCCTCGAGATTAACATTGATGATATCCAGCCCGGCGATTTCGCTGACCCGCAGCCCCGATGCGTAGAGCAGTTCCAGCATAGCCTTGTCCCTCATACCTAATGGTGTGCTTGCATCCGGTGTGGTTATCAGCTTTTTTACCTCATCATTGGAGAGGAACGCGGGCAGCTTCTTGGTGAGCTTGGGAGAAGATATCGTCAGCAATGGATTCTTCGTAATAATATTAACCTGGGTAAGATAGGCATAGAAAGAACGAAGCGCGCTCAGTTTGCGCGCGATGCTGGATTTCTCGTAGCCATCCTCCAGCAGGGAAGCTATATACCGGCGCAGCAATTGGATGTCTACATCCTCCAACGTGGCAACGTTCTCCTTTACCGCGTAATTGATGAAGTGCCGCAGGTCATGCATGTAGTTACGCAGGGTATATTGTGAAGCGTGACGCTCGATCTCCAAGTAGCGCCTGAAATCGCTCAGCGTCACGGCTATGCTTTTTTCATCCTGCAAGAAAGGGATCATGCTTTAACGGTCTCTCCTTCCAGCTTTTCAATCGAGTCGCTGAAACCGCATTGTGTGCATTTCGCTGCATTCTTGCCGCTCATGACCATGAGGCCGCGGCACTGAGGGCAATGGCTAGAGATCGGTTTGACATTTGATGTAAAGTCACAATCGGGATATCGGGAACAGCCATAGAAGATCCGTTTTTTCTTGCTCCTGCGCTGAACTATATCACCGTGGCCGCATTTGGGGCAGGTGACGCCAATCTTCTTAAGTATCTGTTTGGTCGTTTTGCACTTAGGATAGTCGGTACAGGCTATGAATTTACCGAAGCGTCCTGATTTAAACACCATGGGTTTACCGCAAGTGGGACAGGCTTCTCCAGTTTTCTCCTCGGCATTTTCTCCTTTGCTAATGGGTTTTGCATTCTTGCATTCCGGATAGCCTGAACATGCCATGAATTTGCCGTAGCGGCCATTCTTTATGACCATCGGTTTGCCGCATTTATCGCAGAACTCGCTTGTCGGCTCATCTGGGGCTTTCTCCACTTTAACCTTAGCCGCATGCAGGGTGTTCTCGAACGGGCCGTAAAAATCGCTGACATACGGTACCCATTCTTTCTTTCCCTGTGCGATTAGGTCCAGGCCTTCCTCCATCTGAGCTGTAAAGCCGAAATCAACGATGTTCGGGAAGTGTTCGCTGAGCATGTCGCTCACTTGTATTCCCAAATCGGTAGGTTTGAAACGCCCGCTTTCTTGGACTATATAATCTCTCACCTGGATTACCCCTAGAATCGGAGCGTATGTCGATGGCCGACCGATGCCCCACTCTTCAAGCGCTTTTATCAGTGTGGCCTGGGTGTAGCGGGTGGGTGGCTGGGTGAAGTGCTGCTCGGGTTTGAGGTTTCTCAGACTGAGAGGATCGCCCTGAGCCATATCCGGCAGCGGCGCCTTGTTGTTATCATCATCGGACTCGTCCTTGCCTTCGCTATAGAGTATGGTGAATCCCTGGAATCTCACAGCTGAGCTTGTTGCCCGGAACAGATAGGAGTTCGCCGACGAATGCGATTTCGCTTCAATATCGGCCGTTGTTGTATCGATCACCGCGGGTGACATCTGGCTCGATACCATACGTTTCCAGATCAGCTCGTACAGACGGAACTGGTCCGGACTGAGATGAGACTTTATCGAAGCCGGCTCACGAGCGATTGAAGTGGGTCTGATGGCTTCATGCGCCTCCTGCGCACCCTTCGCTTTCTTGCGGAAGACGCGGGCATTCTTTGGCAGGAACGAATCACCAAACTTGCTCTGAATATACGAACGAGTTTCCTCGATCGCCGATGGTGCTACTCTGATAGAGTCGGTGCGCATGTATGTGATGAGCCCCACCGCGCCCTCTTTGCCCAAGGACAGACCCTCATACAATTGTTGGGCGATGGACATAGTGCGCTGAGCGCTGAAGCGCAGCTTACGCCAAGCCTCCTGCTGCAGTGTGCTCGTAGTGAATGGAGCTGCTGGCTGGCGCAGCACGTCCTTCCTCTTTATATCGGCAACCTTGTAGGCGGCGCTCTTCAGTTCTTCTATGAGTTTATCGGATGCTTCTTTATTACTTATGTCAATTTTGCTGCCATCCATATTGCCGATGAAGTTGGCAGTGAACTGCTCCTTTGTCGCCGGTTTCTCCAGCAGCGCGTCTATGGACCAGTACTCCTGCGGCACGAAGTTCAGTATCTCCCGCTCCCGGTTGACAACCATCTTGAGCGCCACCGATTGAACTCGTCCTGCGGAAAGGCCGCGCCTGATCTTTTGACACAGGAGTGGGCTTAGTTGATAACCTACCAACCTATCCAGGACACGCCTGGCCTGCTGGGCGTTCACCAGATCCATGTCGATATCGCGTGGGTGCTTAAAAGCTTCGACTACCGCATCCTTGGTCAGTTCGTGAAATTCCACCCTCTTGAGCGGCATCCCCTCCAGCTTGGCCGCTTGCACCAGATGCCATGAGATGGCCTCCCCTTCCCTGTCAGGGTCTGTGGCAAGATAGACTGAGGAGGATTTCTGTGCGGCCTCCTTCAGTTCATTGACGACCTCGCGTTTCTCCTTGGGTATCTCATACTTGGGAGTGAACGTTTTCTCTTTAATATCTACGCCCAGGCGCTTCTGAGGCAAATCGCGAACATGGCCGACGGAAGCCTTCACCTTGTAGCTGCTGCCGAGCATCTTGGTGATAGTCCTGGCCTTGGCCGGCGACTCGACGATTACCAGGTTGCCGCCCGATGATTTAGAGCTGGTTCTGACTTTCGATCTTCTTCCTGTTGATGCCTTTGTTTTGGTCGATTTGGTTGATTTCTTCTTAGTCATTATCCTATTTTCACCTTATATTCTTCTCGTGATTCTCTCGCTGTTACATAGTTCATGCCGCCCACCTGTCTGACCATCCCTTTAAGCTCCATCAACGCCAGTGTGCTGGATATGGTGGCTATCGGCAGGGCGCACTGCCTTCGCACTTCGTCTATATGTGTTGGCTCTGCGGATATATATTGTAGTATAACGGCTTCCAATTCTGTCGCGGGGATGGCCGCTTTGGCCTCGGCATGCTGCACCGCCATAGTGAGATTGAGCTCCTCCATGATGTCCTCGGCGTTCCGTACCAGTTTGGCTCCTTCCTGTATCAGCTGGTTCGGCAACTGGCTCGTTGGGGAGAGCACGCTGCCGGGTACGGCGAAGACCTCTCTGTTCTGCTCCAGCGCTCGTTCAACGGTGATCCTGGCTCCGCTTTCCTTCTTGCCTTCCACTATGAGAACACCCAGGCTCAATCCGCTCATTATCCTGTTGCGCAGGGGGAAGTTCTCTTTTCTAGGTGGTGTGCCGAGCGGGCACTCGCTGACCAGGGCGCCCTGTTCCATTATCTCCCGCGCCAGGTTTGCATGCTGGCTGGGATAGACGATATCCAGCCCGCAGCCAAGCACGGCGATGGTGCGTCCCCCTGCATCCAGCGCCGCCCTGTGGGCTACCGAGTCGATGCCCTTGGCCAGACCGCTGACGATAGTTATATGATTGTCGGCAAGGGCTCCTGCTATCTGTTGAGTTACTTCCCTGCCGTAGTATGTTGGGTAGCGTGTGCCGACGACAGCTAACGACCATTCGTCTTGGGGGGCGAAGCTGCCCCTGACGTAGAGCAGTGGTGGGGGATCGTATATCTCTTTAAGCATCGCTGGGTATGCTTCATCGGCGATCGTTATAGCTTTGGCTTTATATCGTTCCAGTTTGTCCATCTCGTCATCTAGCGACAACGTCGTACGATTGGTTAAGACAGATTGCACAGATTTGGTGTCGAGGCCAGCTGCCTCCAGCTCGGCGGCGTTGGCCTGCCATGCCTGCTCCATACTGGGGAAATAGCTTGCCAGCTTTGTGATGCGGGCGCGCCCGATCCCCGGTATCAGTGAAAATCCCACCCAGTATTTAAGCTCGTTCATAAACTAGGTTATTCTAGCATATGAGTCAAGGTAAAAAAATACCCCCGCTTTATCCGGCGGGGGTAGCGTTGGTGTTATCAAGCTATGGTTTCCCTTGCAGAAAACCGGGAGTCTGATTAATATAGCCGGTCTTGCTCAATTGCTTATCGTAGTCTTTATTTTGCATCTTCCATTTTTTCAGCACTTTGTGTCCCATAAGCCTGATGGCGAAACTCTGGAACTTGCCTTGAAGGAATAGCTTGGTAATGTTTGCTCTAGAATAGTATTTTCCCAGCGCTTTGATGGTCTGGCGCTGCATCTCGGCCGGCGAGAGCGAATCGGGCCAGTGCACCACATGGCCGCCGTCGAAGAGCTTCCAGTCGTTGGGGAACCTGTCGGCGATGAGGCGTCCGCTGCCCTTTATCTTGGTGTAGAGCTTACTGCCGATGAGCGGCACCAGCACACACAACTGAAGACTGTCGACGCCTATCTTGTCGTACATATCGGTATAGCCGTCAGATATGAACATGCCGTGTACCCTGATCTTGTATTTATGGAGAGTGCGGATGCAACTCTTTACATCATCCGGAGTCTGTTTTTTGTTGTATTTTTCCAGCGAGTCCGGGTTCAGCGACTCGAAGCCGATGCACAACTGCCAGCAGTTCGATCTCGACATCAATCTTACGAATTCTTCATCCTTAGTGACGCTGGCCCTGGTCTGGGCGATCCATGGCGGTGTTATCTTGTGCTCGATCATCTTGCGCAGCAGCTCCGACGTGCGCGATTTGTTGGCGTCGAAGTTATCATCGTAGAAGAATATCTTGCGATGCTTCATCCTGGCCAGTTCTTTTATAACACTGTCGGTGGAGCGGTAGCGGTATTTCCTGCCGAACATTGCTGTCACCGAGCAGAACGTGCAGTCGAAGGGGCATCCCCTCGAAGTGGATACCGGTGTGACCTTCTGTTTATCGAGTCCATGTATCAGGGAGAAATCCGGGAATGGCAATACGTCAAGGTTTTCCACCGGCTTGCCGTTGATTATCTTCTCGCTGCTTCCATTTTCGACGAGGTCGATTATCACCGATTCCGCTTCGCCGGTTACAACGTTGTCCGCATACTCGGAGGCTTCTTCCGGCATAAAAGTAGCATGGCTCCCGCCGATGAGGATTCTGGCATTCGGGTTGATTTCCCTGACCTTCTGGGATATTTCATATCCTCTGGGTGCTGTAGAGGTCATGATTGATAATCCAATCACATCGGAGGTCTTGATGCGTTCCCAGTCGATATCTTTCATATTCTCGTTGTAGATGATGACATCATGCCCTGCATTCTTTAGTATGGTTCCCAAATATATGGGGCCCAGCAACGGCAGCTGCTTGATGAATGCAGAGTAGATGTTCACAAAGGGGGTTCTAGGTTCAATGAGGGTTACCTTCACGTTATAATTCCTTAATCGATACAAACGTCTATAAATTTTAGAGTTCTTAAAAGTAGCACATTATGTCATCAAATGCAATAGGAATCCGTCGGTTTTTCGTAAGTTGTGCGAATTTCAAATATGTCGACGATTATCGATCTCTACTTAGATCGGGGAATGCTATGTAACGAAGATTTATTGGAAGGCGTTTGTATTGCCAGTCGTGCTCCCTTGCGGCTTCAGCGGCTGCGGCAGCTTTAACTGCATAATAAGCTACGGCGGAGGCGTGGCCGGCAGCATGGGCGGTTGCGGCGGCATGGCCGGCCGCGCGAGCAGCAAACCGAGTGGCTCCTTCATCAGCTTCGCGGGCGGCGGCGTGGGCGGCTACCGCGGCGACGCGCGCATCAGCGCACTTGATTTCGCCTCGTGCCCATGCTCGAGCAGCCTCAATTGCTTTCCGTGGCCGATCGTCGTTGGAGTGTTCTTGTTCGAAGGATGAAATTACATGCTCGGCACAGTCGGCTGCCCATGCCGACAGTAATCTGTGGTCTTTCTTGTCTAGCTTCGTCTATCTTTCCTTTTTAGCTGGCGGAGAGGGCGGGATTCGAACCCGCGGTACCCGAAAGTACACACGCTCTCCAGGCGTGCCTGATCGTCCACTCCAGCACCTCTCCGCGCAAGGACTCGGTTGATGAGTTATCGATTGTGAAGGAATTTAACTTAATGGATTATATCAGAGATTAGAGGCGAAAGGCTATGCGGTCTCAGTCCCCTCAGTCTTCTGGGGTTTCGGCTTTACCAGCACCGCCAGCGCGTCGAGATAGAGACTGCGCACGGTGCCCAGTTTTTCCTTCTTGGCCTCGGCCTTGAAGAAACGGATCAATTCCCTTCTGGTTTTCGGGTTGTTATTATTCTTGGCGATCTCTGTCAGGGCGAAAGCGGCGCCCCATCTGACGATCGACGCTTCATCCTTGGCCATCGTCACTAGTTCGGGAATGGCCTTGGAGACTCGATCGGGATAAGCCTTGGCGGCATTGGCGATGATCTCACCCGCTTCCAGCTTGACCTGCGCAGACCTGTTATTGATCTGGTTCATTATGAAATCCAGGTGTTTTTCAACGAATGTCGGATCATCTTTGGAAATATGGTTAACAGCTGCAAGACAAATCGCCTTGTCACCATCGGAGGCACCTTGGCAGTAATCGGAAATCTCCGTGAGGTACTCACTGCGTCCCCTTATCTGTTTTGCCAAGAGCAGGATTTTCTCCTTTGGCGGCATTTCGAATTTCAGCGTTTCAGATATTATACTCATGATACTTAATACCCCGCCCGCATTGTTGCTATATTGGCATTGCGCAGTGTATCACACAACTCAAGAGTACGTATGAAAGAGAAATCAGTTTTTTTAAAGAGCATCATGCAGACATCCACTACGGCTGGGTCGTACAGTGTCTCTTTTTTCCTCAGCAGTTCTTCTATAGCCTGTTCGATGGTCAATGCCGCCCGGTATGAGCGCGGATAGCATATAGCCTCGATGACATCAGCCACCCCCAGTATCCTTGCCTCCATCATGATATCTTTTCCTTTAAGACCCTTAGGATATCCAGAGCCGTCCAGCCTTTCGTGATGCTGCAACACCATTTGAGCGATGGGCCAGGGGAAATCAATATTCTTCAATATGTCATAACCGACTTGGGGATGTGTCTTGATGATGTTCATTTCCATGTCGGTGATGTCGGTCGGCTTATTCAAAATTTCTACGGGCACGGCAACCTTGCCTATGTCATGTACAAGTCCCGCGAGGTAGAGCGCTTCTGCAGAGTCATGGCTTTTTAAAAAGATATTGTAGGCGACCCCGTAAGATAAGGAAGCCACCCTTTTCTGGTGGCCTGCGGTAAAGGGATCTCTGCTCTCAGTGACCGAGGCTAGGGCGTAGACTGTGTCCTCAAATATTTTCTGAAGTCTCAGGTGTATATCTGTAAGTTCGGTGTTGACGTCAGTTTTTACACTCTCCTTTTGTATTACGGGGCTTGTGTTCCCTTCTATGGCATGCAAAACCGCCGGACCTAGGTGTGAAAGACGGTTTTTAAGGATACAATCTGTTGCGCCTTTTTTTATACAGTCGGCTGCCTGTGCTTCGCTGAGAGCATTGGCCACGAAAATGAAAGGGATATCAAGATGGGTTTGGTTCAAAATCTCCAAGGCTTTGATGCCGCTAAGATGTGGCAGGTGGTAATCGGCTATGATAACATCTACAACTTTATCGAGATAATCTAGATATTCCATCCTGGTTTTTATCAAGCGCAATTTGAAATCGATTCCGCTTTTTTCCAATGCTTGTTGTATCCGTTCTGCATCCTCAGGAATGTGTTCCAGTAATAATATTTTCAGCTGTCTGTCCACAATGCACCTCGCATCAGGAGTAATAAATGTCCAGTTTTCGAGTAATTATACACTTTACGTGGTCTCTGTCAGTAGTCAAGTTTGAGTAATGTACCACAATATCAGAGATTCGTCTAGAGGGGGGCTTCTATCAGCACCTTTGGTAATCGATATATCCAACGAGGCTGGATAATCTGGCGGAGAGGGCGGGATTCGAACCCGCGCTCGCTGAAACAGCGAGACCGCTTTTCGAGAGCGGCACCATGAACCACTCGGACACCTCTCCACAGCCGTGCATTATACAATAGAATCGATGTGGATACAAAAATCGTCAGAGTGCATGGGTTGAGACGGTTTCATTCCAGCGGCAGGTCATAGATGCGCCATGTTTTATAACGTTTCGCCCCCATGGTCTCGCATGCCCGCAGGATCAGGTCGTTATCCTCAAGAAGCAGTGAGGCCTCGCATGTGCGATAGCCCCGTTGCAGGGCGTACTCTCTGGTTTCGTGGTAGAGGAGGGCGTCTATGCCCAGATTGCGGAAGCCGGGACGGATACCGAAGAACATCAGCCGGCCGTGTGGTATATGCCGGCGCATAATCAGTAATCTGACAATTCGCACGGAATCGCTGTCGCCGTACCAGCACCAGCGCGGACGCAGCGCATAGTACGGGTCGGGGAAGGCTCCGAGCACGGCTGCCGGCTCGCCGTCGATAAATGCGAAGCGGACCAGGCCCGGGTCGATTATCGGGCGCAGGGACTCGGCCAGAGCGTAGGCCTCGCCGTCCGTTATTGGCAGGAAGCCCCAGTTCTGCGCCCAGCTGTCGTTGTATATCTTTATCACCAGCTTTATCTCGGAGACAAGCTCCGGGAAATTCAGCGGACGGGTTTCAATGTTCCTGCGCTGTCGTATCTGCTTCACCAGTTCGTCGAGCTGTGGAGCGACCGGGTTGCGCAGTTCGGCGACATAGGCGTAGTAATCCTTGGCCTTGTGAAAGCCGTAACGGTCGAGAAATGCGCCGTAGTAGTGAGGATTGTGCGTCAGCTCAACTGTCGGCGGGTACTGGAAGCCATCTATCAGGATGCCTTGGCGCTCATGTGTCGCGTTGGAGTATTCACCCGGGCCGCGCATTACGGTCATGCCGCGTTCTTTGAGCCAGGCTCGCGCCTTGTCCAGCAGGAGCTTCGCTACTTCATAATCCTCGATCGTTTCAAAAAAGCCGAAGAAACCTATCTTGCTGTTGTAATGTTCATTAAAGCGGCGGTTGACTGCTGCCGAGACCCGCCCCACCGGCTGCCTGCCGCGCCACGCCAGGAAATGCGTGACCTCGGCGTGCTCATGGTAGGGATGCTCTTTTGTGAGCAGGCCGACCAGCTTGAGGGGGCGGCTGCCCAGCAGGTCGCCGCGCAGGGGCGGGGTCCAGCATGGATTGCTGCGATAAAGGCGCCATGGGAGATCAGCGAATAGCTTAATCCTTGGATCACCGAGTGGGATTTCTTCGATGCGAATTGATGTGCCAGTCACTGCTATCCTATTCTAAGTACCTTAGCCCCGCGTACTTTGCCAGCCTTCAGTTCGGCAAGTGCCGTATTCGCATCTTCGAGCTTATATTCTTGAATCTCCGGCTTGATCGGGATCTCTGCCGCTATTGTGAGGAACTCGCTTATGTCTCTGCGGGTGACGTTGGCTACGCTCTTAATCTCCTTCTCCATCCAAAGGTGTTTTGGGTAGTCGATATGAGTGAGGTACTCACTGTCGATAGTTTCTTTGCGTATGGCATTTATTACAAGCCGCCCATTAGGCTCGAGATGCGCCAATGCCTCGACAACCGGTTTCCATACCGGCGTTGTGTCGATGATAGCAGCCAGCTTCTGTGGCGGCGCTTCAGCCGTGTCGCCAGCCCATTCTGCGCCGAGTTCTATGGCAAACTGACGCTCCCTATCGCTCCGCGCGAACACGTATATCTTAGACTGGGGAAAACGGTGGCGCGCCATCTGTAGAACCAAGTGTGCTGATGCGCCGAAGCCGGTAAGCCCCAGACTGTCACCATTTTTAATATTTGATAACCTAAGCGATCGATAGCCTATGGCGCCGGCGCACAGCAGCGGTGCCGCCTCGGAGTCGGAAAAAACTTCCGGTATAGCATAGGAGAAGTCCTCACGCACCGTTACATATTCGGCATAGCCTCCGTTTGCGTCGCGACCTGTAGCTTTAAACTCAGCACATAGGTTTTCGTTGCCCGCACGGCAGAATTTGCACCTGCCGCATGACGAGCAAATCCAGCCGACGCCGACGCGGTCCCCCAGCTTAAAGAGTCGTGCGCCGGTTCCATTACCAACAACCGTGCCGACAATCTGATGTCCGGGGACGACTGGCAGTTGCGGTGGCGGTGTCCTGCCCTCGATCTCATCGAGCTCGGTGTGGCAAATGCCGCATGTGGAAACCTTGACAAGGATTTCTTTAGCTGATGGGATCGGTAGCGGCATGTCGGCAATGGCGAGCGGATTTGGATTCGTCGCCATAGATGTGATCTGGCGCAGGAGCATCGCTTTCATAATGTTAAGCTCAAAGCTTGTTTTCCAAACCCCCTGTAGTCCCCCAAACTTTGGGGGATACCCCCAAACCCCTGGCAGGAAACAATTCTCCTGCACCTCTTATCATAAATCGGTAGGGGCGATTCGCGAATCGCCCCTACGCCTGTGTTATCGATGATGATATGTTATTTCGGCGGCATGCGGATGGCGCCGTCGAGGCGTATCGTCTCTCCGTTAAGGAATGTATTCTCAACTATCTGCTGGGCCAGCATGGCGAACTCATCCGGCTTGCCGAAGCGCTTGGGGAATGGTATCTGGGCCGCCAGCGCGTCGTTCATCTCCTTGGGCCTCATCTGCATAAGCGGGGTGTCTACGGCCCCCGGGGCGATGGTGCAGCACCTGATGCCCGGTTTAGACATGTCCCTGGCGATAGCCAGCGTCATGCCGACGACACCGGCCTTGGAGGCGCAGTAGGCTACCTGTCCTATCTGCGGGTCGGTGGCGGCGATGGATGCGGTGTTGATGATGACGCCGCGCTCGCCGTCCTCGTTGGGCTCGTTGTTCTGCATATAATACGCGGCCCAGCGGCAGACATCGAATGTGGCGATGAGGTTGATATTAATAATCTTAACGAACGAATTAAGATCGTGCGGCCCCTCCTTGCCGGCGATTTTGCCGATCCAGCCCGTTCCGGCGCAATGCACCAGTATGTGCACGTTCTTGAACTCCTTGAGAGCGCGATCGAAGCCGGCCTTGACCTGGTCCGGATTGGTGATGTCCATCTGTACGAAGATGGCTCTGGAGCCGAGCTCTTTTATTATCGCTGCTCCAGTATCTTTATTCATGTCTGCAACCACTATATTAGCTCCCGAGCTGTGGAGCCTTCTAACTGTGGCTGCACCCATCCCGCTGGCGCCGCCAGTTACGAACGCGGTTTTGCCCTTGATCTGCATTTAATATCACTCCTTTATTATTAGTAACAATATGTACTCGATTTAATCAACCCTCTGAATCCCCCAGTCATGGGGGATTCAAGAAAGAGATGGGGGACACCTTATTTTATTTTCCTAAAGGGGCCCCCGGCAGGAGATGATTCTCCTGCATATCTTAACATCAATTATAGAGCCATTCAGATGTTACAACATATCAGGGGTTGGAGGCAATAAAAAATACTACCTTCCGAAATTGAAAAACTCGGTGGGGTATGTTAGCATGGCATCGTAGCGGTTAGCTATGGGAGCGGATGGGTCCCGGTGGGCTCCGCGGACTTCAAATCCGTCGGTGGGCACCCTGCGGTGTCCACAGTAGGTTCGACTCCTATGCGCTCCCGCCATAAGTCATCGCAGCACCCGCCCGTCTCCGACGCGGCGGGTTATTTTTTGGTTATCCAGGTATTCCATCAAAGCCAGCGCGTACTTGCGGCTGGTCTGCAGCAGGTCGCGCACTTCAGCTACGGTGATCTGTTTATGTACTTTGATATGCTCGATGATCTTCTGCGTCATCTTATCGTACGCATCGGCGGTGAAGACGACGTTGTCGGCAACCTTCACGACTTTTCTCTGTCCAATGATAATGCTGAGAAGTTCCGGCTCGATGGTCGTCTCCGGAGGCGGCGAGAACGGGTTGCTGGCCAGAGCCTTGATGTAAGCATCGATCTTACGCTGCTGCTCCGGGGCCAGCTTGATCTGGTGATCGGGCGCGTGCACCGCCGGACCTGTTTCTTTGAGAATACCCTCGGCCGATAGCTGTTTCACCGCAACGTCGAAAAATTTGGGCGGTGCCTTGAGTTTGTCCTTCAATTCCTCTTTGGCCATGCCCTGCCGCAGCGGGTTGTCCTTATGGAACTTCTTCAGTGCCTGCTCTACCGACTGTTTAACGGCGGTCCATGCCTGCGCCGAATATATGAGTCGGTCGTTTTTCTCCCCCAGCACCGTGATATCTTTGCGCTCGACCAGAGATTGGATCGAGCCTTCGATTTCTTTCTCGGGCAGATTGATCGTTGCCGCCAGCTTACTTAATTCGACAGGCTTCTGCGCGTCCAGCGAGGCCAGGATGACCGATTCCGCGCTCCCTTCACCCCTTGCCGATAGACGCTCGATGGTCTCCGCTTGGAACCTGCGGTGCCTTCTGGCCTGGGGCTCCAGTATCTGCCCGCCGCCCAGCGTCTCCTGCGGCGAGCGGATTATGAACAGGTCGTCTTTGACTACGGCTACAGGGGTCTCCAGCACGAGCTGCGCGAAGGCGCTCTCGCCCGGCTTTATGACACTGGCATCCAGCAGCCGCACCTTGATTTGAGCCTCGGCGGCTCCGGTGTGCAAGGTTACTTGAGCGTTGTGCTCAAGCGAACGCGGCGCGGAGGCCAGCAGGCGCAGCTTGACGTCCAGCGCTGTTGTCGGCCTGAGCCAGCCCGGGGTGGTCAGCACGTCGCCGCGGTTTATCTGGTCAAGCGCTATGTTAGCCAGGTTGGCGGCGACGCGGCTGCCGGGGGTGGCGGTATCGGATGTCTGCTTGTGCGTCTGCAGCCCGCGGATGTGCGTCTTCACGTTTGAAGGTATGATCTCGATCTCCTGCCCTTTCGACAGTTGGCCGTCGATGAGCGTCCCCGTTACCACCGTGCCGAAACCGGCTATGGTAAAGATACGGTCGATGGGCAGTCGCGGCTTGCCGATGTCGCGCTTGGGCGCCGTTTTATTGAGCATGGCGTCGATGGCTGCGATAAGCGTCGGCAGGTTCTCGCCGATCATCGCTGATACAGGGATTATCTGTGACTTCTCAAGAGTCGTCCCTTTCAGCGTTTCCTCTATATCGAGCTTGACTAGCTCCAGCATCTCGCTGTCGACGAGGTCTTTCTTGGTGATGACCACGATGCCGTTCTTCATACCGAGCAGGTCGAGTATGGCGAGGTGTTCGCGCGTCTGCGGCATCACGCCTTCATCGGCGGCGATGATGAGCAGCGCCATATCGATGCCGCCGACGCCGGCGAGCATGTTCTTGATGAAGCGCTCGTGGCCAGGCACGTCGACGATGCTGACCTCGCGGCCGCTTGGCAGATTGAGCCAGGCGAAGCCCAGGTCTATGGTCATACCGCGCTCTTTCTCCTCCTTGAGGCGATCCGGGTCTATCCCGGTCAAGGCTTTTACAAGGAGCGATTTCCCGTGGTCGACGTGTCCTGCTGTACCTAATACAAATGGCATTTAATGTTCAACCCCCTGGCCCCCAGTCTTGGGGGTATGGAGAGTTGGGGGACACCCCCAATTCCCCCGGCAGGAGAGAAGTCTCCTGCACCTCTTATATTTGGGCACAGCGCGCTGTGCCCCTACGTTAAAATGATCTTTCCTTTCGGCCTGTCGGTTATGCGTCCGATTATCGCGGCGTCTATGATCTTGCCGCGATGCATCTTTTTTACAAGCTCGTCTGCGGTATCGCTCGATACAGCTATGAGCAAGCCGCCCGAGGTCTGCGGGTCGAACAGTATATCACGCATCTCGTCGCTTATCTCGCATACCTGCTCTATATGTCTGCGATAGTATTCCATGTTGCGCCTCGTGCCTCCTGGAACCAGCCCCATGCCAGCAAACTCTTTTGCAGCGGCGAATATCGGCACGGCGGCGATGTTTATCTCCATGCTCATCTTGCTGTTAGCTATCATGCCATAGCTGTGGCCCATCAGGCTGAATCCCGTTACATCGGTGCAGGCGTGAACGTCCGCTGTGCGCATGAGCTCGGCTGCTTTTCTGTTCAGCGTGGTCATGCTGCGCACCGCGGGCTCGATGGATTTTGCGTCAGCGACGCCGCCCTTGAGTGCTGTGGCCACGATGCCAGTGCCGATGGGCTTGGTCAGGATGATCTTATCTCCGACGCGCGGAGTGTTCCTCCTCAATATTTGTGATGGATTGATGATCCCGGTGACCGAGAGGCCGTACTTCAGCTCCTCGTCGGCCACGGTGTGCCCGCCGATCAGAGTTACGCCGGCTTCCTTCATCTTGTCTAGACCCCCGCGCAGAATCTCGCTCAGGGTGGATATCTCCTGGCTGGCGGTGGGGAAGCAGACCACGTTCATGGCGGTGATGGGAATTCCTCCCATGGCGTAGACATCGCTCAGAGAGTTGGCGGCGGCTATCTGGCCGTAGGTATACGGATCGTCCACGATGGGCGTGATGAAATCGACGGTCTGGATTATAGCCAGATCATTGCTTATACGGTACACGCCGGCATCGTCTCCGGTCTCCAATCCAACCAAGACATTAGTGTCGCGCATCAGCTTTAGCCCGCACAGGGCTTTTGTAAGGTCCGACGGACCTATTTTGGCGGCTCAACCCGCGCCGCGGACGGTCTCCGTGAGACGCTGCTTCTTTAAATCGGCCATCGCACGCACTCCTTGTTAGATACTGATAACCTTTTCCGCAGACAAGAGAGATTGTATCGCATCATACATATTGTTTATCTTACCGGCTTTCAAAACATTATTTAGCTGGTAATAGTCCACACATGCACCGCAGGATAGTATCTCAATCCCCTGTTCCTCAAGCAGCTGGAGGGTATCTACAACATTTGAGCTAACAGCGGCCAGTTTCACTGCGCTGTTCATGAGTATTATTTTAGCCGGTTTGGGTTCACTATTACAGAGCGTTTCAAGGAAAGACTTCATCAGTTTCTTGCGGGGTATCTCATCCCCCGTGCCGAAATCTTCACCTGTTATTAAAATCACCACGTCTCGCTTCTTGGATTCACTTTTATTTGGCTGCGTTTTGCTGATAGCGATGCGGAACGTGCCCTCTTTCTGCGATACCTTTACCTTGCAGCCCTGGCTCTTGGCGAGGCGCTGCACATTATCTCTAGCTTCAGCCCTATCCACGATCACGGTGATCGATCCCTTCTCTATATTCTCCAAGGCCTTTTTAGTCTCTATCACTGGCCGGGGGCAGGGAAGCCCTCGCGCGTCAACAGTTTTCATATTTCTCCTTAATATTGGCTTTACACAAAAAGAATCGGACTAGTGGCATAGCCTCTAGTCCGAAGTTTGTTCAATATAGATGCAGCAGCGAATCTATCGGTAACAGGCCCGATGGACTCAGGTCTGGTATATTTTGTATCTGCCAGGATGTCGATCGTAGCGGAAGCGAGTATCAACATACCCGGTGTCATGATCCGTGTCATAACAGTCAAAATTGTCTCCTCGAACTTTCGTATTCAGGTAATATGGGAGCCACGCTCCCGATCGCTTGAGGGCTCACGTTCTTCTTGGGTACATTGATCTCACCCCCTCTCCGTTTGCTACTTTGAATTGTAGGTTTTGCATGGTGAGACTGTCAAGAATGTTGATTTGACAGCTTGGGAAGGGGAGTAAAGTAGATTTCGCATGAGGGTAAGTCGGCCATTATCGTCGGTAATTGCTTTGGATGGGGTTGATGGAGCGATACCGCCGATTTGCATCGTCCGATTCCAATCAAGTGATCACAGACACTGATAGGATACAAGTAAAGCTAAACTGTGTTATGCATTGCTTGACATTAGCTTTTAATAGATGATATATTTTCCCTTTGGCAGGGCGTGTAACACATATTGAAGTTTTCCCCCGTTATTTCACTTAAATTGAAAGGAGTATGTCATGGCAGGTTTTGAGGGCAAAATGCTGGAACTGAATCTCACTAAGGGCACTGTTTCTAAATCTACAGTTAGCAAAGACATTATTCGTAAGTACATCGGCGGCAGCGGATTGGGCGCTAAGTTGATGTTCGACAGGGTTGATCCTAAAGTCGATCCTCTGTCACCGGGCAACACATTATTCATTTTGACAGGACCGACCAGCGGGCTCAGCGTGCCGGGCGGAGCCCGCTTTTCTATATGTGCGAAATCCCCTCTGACTAATATGTTCGGCGAAAGCAACAGCGGAGGCACTTTCGCGACCGAGCTTAAGCAGGCTGGCTGGGATGGCATCATAGTTGAGGGGGCTTCTAATAAGCCTGTATATTTGCTGATTGAAGATGATAAAGCTGTGATTAAAGATGCCTCGGACCTGTGGGGCAAGAATACACAGGAGATAACTGATATTTTAACGCAGCGGCATGGTGGGGAGGGGAAAAAACCGGTTAAGATGGTGTCGATCGGCGTGGCCGGCGAGAAGCTGGTGAGGTTCGCCTGCGTCTGCAATGATAAGAAGGACTTTGCCGGCAGATGCGGCATGGGCGCTGTCATGGGCTCCAAGAAGCTCAAGGCAGTAGTTGTACGCGGCAGCGGCAAGATAGCCATGGTTGATCAGGAAAAGTTTAACGAGCTGCGTAAAACTGCTCTGCAAAAAGCAAAGGACAGCATCATCTGTCAGGTCCTCGGCGCGCAGGGCACTAACGCAGCACTTGGAATCAGTGCGATGCTTGGAGACCTCCCTGCAAAGAACTGGGCTCAAGGCGATAATATGGCTATTGCCGGAGGTCTCGGTGGAGACAAACTGAGCGGACCGCCGTTCTTCCTTGGAAATACGTCATGCCATGGATGTATGGTGGGCTGTAAACGGCATGTGACCATCCCTGAAGGTTCATATAAAGGCGATGTGGCTGAAGGCCCGGAGTATGAGGGGGTGGCTATATTGGGCAGTTCACTCATGATCGGAGACCTGGCTGCAGTCATCAGGCTCAATGATTTCTGTAATAATTATGGCATGGATGTCATCTCCTGCGGCGGGACTATAGCGATGGCTATGGACTGTTTTGAACGAGGCATCCTGACCGCTAAAGATACAGGCGGCATCGAGCTGAAGTGGGGAGATCACGAAGCCGTTGCTAAAATGATAAAGATGATCGCATACCGTGAAGGTTTTGGAAACCTGCTGGCCGAAGGCTCGAAGCGGGCTGCCCAGAAGATCGGGAAGGGCGCATCGGAATTTGCTATCGAGGTCAAAGGAATAGAGGTTCCTGGCCATGACCCAAGGGCCAATTATCTTCTCGGTCTTGCTTATGCTACGGGGTCCCGCGGCGCCTGCCATACCAGCGATCCTTCTTACAGTATCGGGACGGGCATTTTCGCGTGGCCCGATATGGGGATCAATTTAGGTGTAAATACCAAGCAGAATGAGGGAGCGGCTCTCATAGTAAAGAATGGCCAGGATCTGGGTGCGATATACAACGCTATGACTATGTGTTACATGGTGGTTGAGACCCTTAATGGAGAAATTATCTCAGGTATGCTGAATGCAATCACCGGTTTCGGCTATACGTTTAATGAGATTAAGGAGTGCGGGGAGCGCATCTGGCACATGAAGAGGGGTTTGAGCAACCTGATGGGGATAACGGCAGCTGATGATAAGTTGCCCAAGCGGCTACTGACCGCGAACAAAGATGGCGGTGCGGCCGGCTCGGCACCTAACCTTGAGTTGATGTTGAAGGAATACTATCCTGTCAGAGGGCTTGCTGCTGATGGCCGTCCAACTAAAGAGACATTAAGTCGACTGGGTCTTTCCGAGCTTGCGGCGAAGCTTTATAAATAGTGGCTTTAACATCTCAGGTAGTAGCCTGTACGGTATCTTAAATTTACCCTCACAGTTGACTATTGATAGCATCTGTGGTGTGTGTGTCCTCTTTTGTTGATTTTTAGTTCATACTGTCATCATACACTTAGGCTTATGCATACTGAACGCATAGTACTAGATTTAATAAAGGGAGGCAGAGCAATACGTCAATAGTTGAGCATCTGGTGATATTATTCTTCATAAGTGATATGTCACCAACCGCTCAGCGGCGGCCTACTCGGAGTGCATCGTTATATGGTTCAGTGATCTAAGGAGTAGAAACTAGCTATCTGTCTAGGGATTACCCCCTCCTACTGTCCAGAACTGTGTGTGAGTTTCCCTGATTTATAATATCCTCACTATGTTGTAAGCCTATATCCCCTTGTAGATTTATACTATTTTCAGAAAAAGATAACATTGCAGATTATATACTGGCAGAAGACAGTAAATATTAGCTGTGTGAAAGCCTGAAGGGCGGGTTTGTAGAAAGAGAACCAGCGTAAAGAAAATTGAAGGAGGCAGCCATGGCAGGTTTTGAAGGTAGGCTACTGGAGGTTAATCTGACCACTGGAGCCAAAAAAAGTTCAAATATTGATAAGGGTATCCTGCGCAAGTACATCGGAGGTAGCGGATTGGGCGCCAAGCTTATGCTCGACCGTATTTCTCCGAATGTGGATCCGCTATCACCAGATAACCCCTTATTTATTATGACGGGGCCTACCAGCGGGTCTACTATGCCGGGAGGGGCGCGCTTCAGCGTATGTGCTAAATCGCCGCTGACTAATATTTGGGGTGAGGCCTGCTGTGGAGGTACCTTCGCCAATGAGCTTAGGTCTGCTGGCTGGGATGGAATCGTTGTTGAAGGGGCATCTCATAAACCGGTATATATTATTATTGAGAATGATAAGGTTGAGATTAGGGATGCATCCGATCTTTGGGGCAAGAACACCCATGAAGTAACCGATTTGCTCAAGGGTCGTCATGGAGACAAACATAGGGGAACACTGGTGTCAATAGGGGTGGCTGGTGAAAACCTAGTTAAATTTGCCGCTATATCCAGTGAAAAGAAGAACTTCGCTGCCCGTTGCGGACTGGGGGCAGTGATGGGCTCCAAGAAGCTGAAGGCCATATTTGTCAGGGGAAGCGGCAAGGTGCCACTTGCCGATCCCGAGAGGTTCAGAGCTAGGGCTAAGATAGTGCTTAATAAGGCTAAGGAGAGTATTGCTATCCAGGTCCTGACCGCCCAGGGCACCAATGGCGCATTAGGGTTAGGGGCTTTTACCGGAGACCTGCCGATTAAGAACTGGACTGTCGGTATGAATACCGACATATCCTCCAACATCGATGGTGGTGTCCTCAGCGGTCCAAAATTCTTTATTGGAAACGACGCGTGCCATGGGTGTATGGTCGCATGTAAGCGGGTGGTTCATATCACAGAGGGTCCTTATAAAGGTATGGAAGGGCCTGGACCTGAGTACGAAGGTGTTGCCAGTCTGGGCAGTCTGCTCATGATCGGCAATATGGCGGCTATTATCAAGATGAACGAGACGTGTAACGATTTCGGCCTGGATGTTATCTCCTGCGGTTCTACAATCGCTTTCGCTACGGACTGCTTCGAGCACGGCCTTATTACTACCAAGGATACGGATGGGATAGAGCTGAAATGGGGCGATGCCGATGCTGTTCTGAAAATGATAGGGAAAATAGCCAGGCGTGAGGGTTTTGGAAACGTACTGGCCGAAGGTTCAAAACGCGCTGCGCAGAAGATCGGTAAGAACGCATATGATTATGCTAACGAGATAAAGGGCATGGAGGTACCGATGCACGACCCGAGGGCTAACTACCTCTTAGGGCTGGGATATGCCACCGGTGTTCGTGGAGCGTGCCACACCAATGATGCCTCCTATGCAATTAGCTCAACTATCTTGAACTGGCCAGAAATCGGGCTGCCTCTCGGAATTGATGTTAAGAAAAACGAAGGCAGCGCCGTATTTGTTAAACATGCTCAGGATCTGGGTCAGATATTTAATGCCGCTGTGTTCTGCTACATGATTGTATTTGTAATTAATGGGGATGACATGGCTGAATTGTTGAGCGCGGCCAGCGGCTTCGATTATACCTTCAAAGAGATTGAGGAATGCGCCGAGCGGATATGGATTACAAAGAGAGGGTTGGATAACCTTATGGGCATAACTGCGGCGGATGACAGGCTGACAAGGCAGCTATTGACGCCAAACAAGGATGGCGGAGCTGCGGGCCAAGCACCAAAATTGGAGGTTCTGTTGAAGGAATTCTATCCGGCGCGGGGTCTTAATGCAGAAGGCCGTCCGACAAAAGAGACATTGAACAGGCTGGGGATTCCCGAGCTTGCGGCTAAACTATATAAATAACAAATAGCTCTTTGTGTCTCATTTGATACAGGCTGATTCACTAAATAAGTTGAATCGGCCTGTATTGTTGTCAAAGGTTAAAGCGTTCTTGACATTACAATAGATAAATGGATATTCTTGTTTTAGCAGATTCGTGAGTGATAGCTTAGTGATATCTATTAATGAGCTGGCAAGATACGGGCGACAGATTGCCTATCCTAGATTTGGAAAGGTTGGGCAGGAGAAATTACGAGCTTCGCATGTGCTAGTTGTTGGCGTGGGAGGATTGGGATCCGCTGCATCAATATATCTGGCTTATGCTGGCATTGGTCATATCACAATAGTTGATAATGACTCTGTCGAGCTTTCAAATCTAAATAGACAAATACTCCACTGGGAAAGTGATCTCGGTGAGAAAAAAGCGATGTCGGCTGCAAACAAACTGCGCCGGATTAATAGCAGCATTCAAGTCACTCCTGTATGTAAGAAAATTACAGAAGCCAGTATCGATAAAATAGTCGATGGGGCAGATGTAGTTATAGACGGTCTGGATAACTACGACACGAGGTTTCTGGTGAACGCAGCGTGTGTCAGAAAAGAGATTCCCTTTATTCATGCCGGTGTGAACGGCCTGCTTGGTCAGATTACTACGATTATTCCCGGTAAGACGCCGTGTCTCGCTTGTATTTACTCCGAGCCTCCGGATACAGGAAGTACCATCCCTGTCTTCGGGGCCACTCCGTCCCTTATGGCTTCGATGCAGGTCATGGAGGCGATTAAGTTTATAGCCGGTTTTGGGAAGACGCTCGGAGGCAGGATGTTGTATTTTAATGGCGAGACCATGGAGTTCGCGCATCAAGACCTGGTAAAGAATCCAAAGTGCAGTATCTGTGGAAGCGGCAGGCGGAAACTTCGGGAGAGTCGCAAATGAGCATAAAAGTGCTTATTCCATCGCTTCTTTATAAATATACGGATAATAAGGAAGTGGTTGAGGTTAACGGGGATACGGTTCAAGATTGTATCGATGCAATAAGAGACAGACATCCTGAACTCGAGAGATGGCTTTATAGGGGCGGGAAGGTAGCCACTTACGTCCATATAGGCGTGAACAATAAGAAAGCCTCTGTGGCTGATAAGGTTAAAGACGGCGACGAGTTAAAGATAATGCTGGCCACCGGCGGCGGATAGCGTTGACAGCCGTCGGCCCTATCGATCTACTTTTTAGCCTACCTTCTTCCTGAAGGTGACCTCGATGCTCTTCACTTCGCCCACGCCTTTGAGTGTGGAGACCATTCCCATCACAGCGCCGGCGACTATGTCCTGTGCGAAGCGATTTAGCGTTATCGGCTCGCCGTTGACGAACAGCGTTGTCTCATCATTGCGCTTGCCTACTATCTTGGCCTCGATGAAGTCGGCGATGCCCGATGCGTCATCCAGCTTGAATTGAGGCAGCTCCAAGCTCAGCTTTTCGTCGGTGACGATCGCTCTCAGCTCATCAGGTTTGCAGCGCAGTTCCTTGCCCGTCTCTTTGCGATGCACCTCTATCTTGGGTACATGCGCGTCATGGAAGCCCTCGACGAGGAGTATGTCGCAATCGGCGCTGGCTAATCGAGAGATATCCTTTATCGAGGCATCCTTCTCTACGGGCTCGATGAGCGCCAGGTTCTTCGGGGTGCTGAGGAAGACCGCATCGCTGCCGGCCTGGGCGTAGCGCCAGCTGTCCTTGCCCGGCGTGTCCAGCTCCAGGTCCTGATGGGTGTGCTTGACCGTGGCCACACGATAGCCGCGGGATTTAAATTCAGGGATAAGCTTTTCGATAAGCGTTGTCTTGCCGGATTTTCCCTGTCCTACTATCGAAACAACTGGCAGCATATTTTTACTCCTCGTTCCAATTGAGCATTATGGCTTTGAGAACATCGCCCTTTTTAACTGCACTTACGTCTTCCGGCACGACGACCAGAGCGTTGGCCAGCGACATGGATGTGAGTATGCCGGAGCCCTGCGGCCCGGTTGTTCGCGCGAAGTAGCTGTTGCCTTCTTTGCGCACTATGGCGCGCAGGAACACGCGGCGGCCGTCGTTATTCTTCGCGCTGTCCTCCATGACCGCTTCGATCATCGGCCTGGCCAGCTTGGTTTTGCCCATCATCTTGAGCATGGCCGGACGCGCGAACAGCTCGAACGTTATCATGGAGCTTACCGGATTGCCCGGCAGGCCGAGATGCGGCACGCCCTTTATCGTGCCGAAGGCCAGCGGCTTGCCCGGCTTCATGCGCACCTTCCAGAATGATATCTCGCCCTGCGCCGCCAGCACGTCTTTGACCAGATCGTAGTCGCCCATCGATACACCGCCCGTGGTGAGCAGCATGTCGGCGGTGAGAGCCTCTTTTATCTTGGTTTCCAGATCGCTTTGCGTGTCCTTTGCGATGCCCAGGACGCGCGGTATTCCGCCGCAGCGCAGCACCTGCGCCGCCGCGCTGTAGCTGTTGCTGTTGTAGATTTGTCCTTCGCGCAGCGGCTTTCCCAGCTCACCCAGCTCATCGCCGGTGGCCAGGATCGCCACGGTCGGCCGCCGTATGACGTTTACCTTTTTAACACCAAGCGATGCCAGCACCCCTATCTCTGCTGGCCGCAATAAGGTACCTTTCGACAACGCGATTTTGCCTTTGGAGATGTCCTCTCCAGAAAAACGCACGTTCTTGCCTTTATCTACCGCTTTTAAGATTCCAATCTGCTTGAGCGGGTGTTCGGTGCGACGCGTCTCGTCGGTCTCCTCGAAGGGCACGACTGCGTCAGCACCTTTGGGCAGCGGTGCGCCGGTCATTATGCGCACAGTTTTATGTGATTTGACCTCCAGGTTAGATATGCCGCCCGCTTTGGCCTCGCCGATGATATCCAGATAGACAGGCGATGAAGCTGATGCACCCGATATGTCCGCAGCTTTAACGGCGTAGCCGTCCATCGCGGAGTTATCTTTAGGCGGGATGTTGATTGAGGAGTAGATGTCCTCGGCCAGCACCTGTCCGAGACATTCCAATATCGGCGACTCAACATTGTCGAGAACTTTAACGTTGCCGAGGATTTTTTCCAGGGCTTCTTCCACGCTTATCATCGTCTCACCTTTTCCATCATCGCTTTCGCTTTTTTCAGGTCTTCTTCCGAGTTGATGTTCATGAAACTCAGATGCTGCGGGTCATAACGCTCAATTTCATCACGCTCGACATACCTGACATTAGCTTTATCCAGCACGGCGGATATCTTCAGGTTGCCTGATTCGATCTGTGCTTGAATTGCATCGATGCAATTACGGGAATAAACTGCGTGTAGCGGCTCGATCATCTTTCCTATCCTCGGTATTACTGCGTCGAAGCCCCGCGATACGCTCATAAGATAGCGGATGAGATCGATATTGAGAAACGGCATATCGCAGGCGACCGCCAGGCTGTATTGAGATCTTGATGCCTTGAGACCGGTGAGGATACCTACAAGCGCGCTGCCCAGCGAATAACAGTCGTGAACGATTCTAACATGAGGGTCCAGCCTGGGCAGCTGGCTTTTGGGTGCGGCTACTACTACTATATCGTCGTCCACCTGAGATACGGAATCGATGACGTGTTGTATGAGAGGCTTATCGCCGAAAAGCTCTATCGCCTTGTCGCGTCCCAGTCGACGGCTCCTGCCGCCTGCAAGCACTATCGCTGTCACGATGTCATTTTAACACTCTGATGCGGTAATGTGAATTTGTATCTGTATCTGCAGATTGATTGGGATTTTAAGGGAAGTTCTATTTAGCTGATAGCATAAAAAGCACGGGTGGCGCATTGACGTTTCTTCTCGGCCCAGCGTAATATAGAGCCGTCTTTACTTCCAGTTGAGGTGCTGAATGGCTGTATACGGCTATAGCGGCAAAATACTCAGAGTCGATCTATCGTCGGGAAAAGTTTCATCCGTACCGATGTCGGATTATTCCGCGCGATTCCTCGGCGGCAGGGGCATCGCCGCCCGGATATACTGGGACGAGGTCTCTCCTGCCACCGGCGCCCTTAGTCCCGATAATCGATTATTCTTCATGACCGGACCGCTCTGCGGTTTCACAGGCCTCTCAGGCTCGCGATGGATGGTCTGCAGCAAATCGAGTGCCACAGATCCCGAATCTTTCACCTACTGCAACCTCGGCGGCAGCTGGGGTGTGCATCTCAAGTTCGCCGGGTACGATGGTATTGTTGTTCACGGTGCGTCGAACAAACCGGTCTACATCCTGGTCGAGGATGATAAAGCCTCGATTCTTGATGCCTCACATCTATGGGGCCAAGGCAATATAGATACACGGCGCGCTTTAAAGGAAGCGCACGGCGAGGCTGCGCGGGTGGTGTCCATCGGTCCCGCAGGCGAGAACCTTGTGCAGTTCTCTATAATACTCGCCGAGGACGACGCTTCCGGCTCGGGCGGCCTGGCCTCGGTAATAGGCTCGAAGAAGCTCAAGGCCATCGTGGTTAAAGGTAAAAACAGGCCGGTCGCCGCCGATCCCGAGGTCCTGAAGCAGGTATCGCAGTACGCCCGCACCCTGATGCGCGGCATGCCCATGGTTCAGAAGGAGCTCACACCCGGCCCCAGGATGAAGAAGATAGCCTGTTTCGGCTGCATCCAGGGCTGTATCCGCTCCGAGGCTATGGGCAAGGACGGCATGTACCATAAGTACATGTGCACGGCGGCCCAGTTCTACCAGGACGCGGCCAAACATTTCTACGGGCCCTGGAGCACCGAGGCTGTAGAAGTGCCGTTCCAGGCCACGATGATGTGCGATGACTACGGCATCGATACCAACTCCCTTGCGGCTATGATGATGTGGCTCGGGCGCTGCTACGCCAAGGGCATACTGAACGATGCGATGACCGGCATGCAGATCATGAAGATCGGCAGCGCGGAGTTCATCGAGAAGATGATAAAGATGATAGCGCTGCGACAGGGCTTCGGCGATGTCATGGCGAAGGGAACGTACAAGGCCGCCGAGTCGCTCGGAGCTAAAGCCAGGGAGCAGGTGACGAATTATATAACGAAGGCCGGCCACATGACGCTTTACGATCCGCGCATGTTCCCGGCGCACGCGCTGTTCTACGCCATGGAGCCGCGCCAGCCCATCCAGCAGCTCCACGAGATGAGCCTGCCCCTGTATAAGTGGCTGGACTGGGCCGACGGCATCACTACTTCCTACGTATCGACAGACGTATTCCGCAAACTGGCTAAAGTATTCTGGGGCTCGGAGCTGGCGGCCGACTTCTCCACTTACGAAGGCAAGGCGCTGGCGGCCGTAAAGATTCAGGACCGGCAGTACTCCCGCGAATGCCTGATAGTGTGCGATTTTCCCTTTAATAATGCGTCGAGCGTGATGTACTCCGAGGACCACATCGGCGACCCGGCGCTGGAGAGCAAGATGCTGGCAGCGGTGCTCGGCGGCGAGCCTGATGAGCAGAGTCTCTATCGCGTCGGGGAGCGAGTTTTTAACCTGCAGCGCGCCATACTGGCCCGCGAGGGCCACCGCGGCCGCGCCGCCGACGTGCTCGACGAGTCCTTCTATACGCGTGGTTTGAAGTTCGTCGGCCTGAACTCTGAGTGTAAGGCACCGGGCAAGGACGGCAAGGTCATCTCGCGCAAAGACATGGCGGTCGAACGAGACAAATTCGAGGCCATGAAAGACGAGTTTTATCAGCTTCGTGGCTGGGATGTGGCCACCGGATTGCAGACCAAAGCTCAGCTTGAGAGCATCGGGCTTGGGGATATTGTGGGGGGGATGGGGGAGCGGGGACTGCTTGCATAGAAGCGTGTTACTGATTGAACTCTATGAAGCTGATATCATATTATTTCACGAACTGCTGTTTTACTACTAGTTTCTGCTAATGTTGCCAAATTACTGCCATCGATTCTACTGTTTTCTCTTAAGACTTTATGTTAGTCTATGATTATCGGATGGATAGTGCTTTTGGAGTCGGATACTACCACAAGGGTAGCAAATCCTGACGTTCGATGATGCATCAGGTTGGCATCGGTCGGAGGTATGCGATGGTTACAGAGACAAAGAAGGTCGTCTGCGGTTTCTGTGCCAGCCACTGCCGCTATAAGGTCAAGGTAGAGGATGGTCATCTTATCGGGTATGACCGCAGCGGTGTGAAAAAAGATTCCATAATGGCCAAGATGTGGGCCAATGTAGTCGGCGGGTGCCCCCGCGCCAATGCTGCTGCCGAGTACGTATACCACCCGGACCGTTTGAACTATCCGCTGAAGCGAACGGGCAAGCGAGGGGAGGGGAGGTGGGAGCGCGTAAGCTGGGATCAGGCGCTTGACGAGATAGCAGATAAGCTGGGCCGGATTCGTGATCAATATGGTGCCGAGGCGCTAGCTGTTACCTCGAGCGGCGAGCAGAATACGCAGGAGGAGTTCCGCACCCGTTTTCAGTACCTGTTCGGCAGCCCGAACTTCCTTGGCCCGCACAGCTGCGGCATCGGCATGGTGCTGAGCCATCTCATGTCAGGCTGGATGATATACATGCCGGCCCTGCGCCCGGAAACCAAGTGCTTAATGCTCATAGGTGCTAACCCGCACCAGGCTGGCCCCATGTTATGGAATGTCATCCGAGATGCAAGGAAGGTATGGCTTAAGCTTATTGTGATTGACCCGCGGCGCACCGCCGTCGCTGAGGAGGCCAACCTCTGGCTCCAGCCGAGGCCGGGTACCGATGGCGCCCTGCTCATGGCCATGATACATACCATCATTGCTGAAGGTTTGTTCGATAGAAGTTTTGTCGATAAATGGTGTTATGGCTTCGATAAGGTTGCGGAGAGGGTTAAGGATTTCACACCTGAGAGAGCGCAGTCGATAACCGGCGTACCCGCCGAAAAGATACGCGAGGCGGCGCGCATGTACGCCACCGTAAAGCCGAGCCAGATATTCCACACCAACGGCCTCGAGGAGCAGGCCAACTGCACTCCGGCACTGCAATCGAGGTATATCCTGGCGGCAATAACCGGTAATATCGACGTGCCCGGGGGCGATGTGATGATGGAGCCGCACCCCGCATTCCGTCTGGATGCCGAGATGGAGCGCGGCGTGATGCTTTCGCCGGAGCAGAAGGCCAAAGCCATAGGAGCTGACCGTTTCAGGCTCTATTCCTGGGCCATGTTCCATGTGCTGGAGGAGAATATCAACCGCGTGCGGCAGCGGCCGCTTTCATCGCCGTGGGTCACCGGCCTGGCGCACGCGCCGATGGTATATCGGGCAATGAAAACCGGGAAGCCCTATCCCGTGAAGGCTATGATCACTCTGGCCAAGAATCAGCTGCTTACCATGCCCAATGCCAGGCTCATATATGATGGACTTATGAATCTCGATCTGCACGTGCAGATCGACACTTTCATGACGCCTACATGCCGCATCGCAGACTACGTGCTCCCGGCCGCGTCATGTTTTGAGAAGGAGAGCCTGCAGGGAGGCAACTACACGCTTTACCTTCAGGGCAGCGAGGCCGCGGTACCCCCGCTGTACGAGCGCAGGGCAGAGTTTTACTTCTGGCGTGATCTGGGGATACGGTTGGGACAGGCCGAGCACTGGCCGTGGCGCACACTGGAGGAGTTCTTCGACTACCGGCTGCAGCCGATGGGTATCACATTCAAGCAGTTCATGGCGGCAAAAGGCTATGACAACCCGGTGCCCCGCGATCGCAAGTATGAGACCAAAGGCTTCGGCACGCCAACGGGCAAGTTCGAACTATATAGCACCATACTTGAAAAGATGGGATACGACCCGCTTCCGGACTGGCGTGAGCCGAGGGTAAGTAAGATGAGTCAGACGGAGCTGGATAAGAAATATCCCATAACACTGCTTGCCGGCGCTCGCAACCGCCGTTATTACCATTCTCAGGGTCGTCAGATAAATACCATCCGCAGGCGGGACCCTGAGCCCATTGCCCAGCTCAACCCGAGCAAGGGGAAGGAGCTTGGCATCGCGGACGGCGACTGGCTCTGGATCGAGACGGCCATTGGGAAGGCGACATTCAGGTGTAAATATTTCGACGGCATCGCGCCCGATGTTATCCAGGCGGAACACGGCTGGTGGTATCCGGAGGACAGCTCAGTTGACAGCATATGGCGCTCGAATATAAATGCCGTGCTCGATGACGACCCCGATTTGTGCGACGCTGTGTCGGGAAACTTCATCTTCCGCGGGCAGCGCTGCAGGGTATACAGGGCTTAGAGCTTCATCCGTCCGCAGCTAATCGGTCATTATCATTACGTTTGAAGCCTTGATCACTGCGTAGGCGGTTTTACCCTTAGCCAGTTTGAGATTCTTTGCCGATTCTTTTGTTATTATCGATACAATCTCGGTACCGTTATCCGTCTTGACTATGACCTCGGAGTTGACTGAACCGGCCTTTACCTGTTTCACTTTGCCTTTTAATACGTTGCGCGCGCTGATTTTCATCGTTATCCTCCCTGTCTATTGTGAGAGAAATATGATATCACAAACTAATACAGTGTCAATATGAATATATGGAATTGGGCATTAACCGCGCTTGATAACATGTATCGCTGTGGCCTTGAAGCTGGCATAGAGATTGGATCCTGTTTTCAGCTCCATCTCACTGGCCGATCGTGTAGTGACAACCCCAAGTAGTGATATCCCGCAATCAACTTCAATCCTGGTCAGCGGGCCCAGCGGGATAATCCTATTGATAACGCCCTGAAAGACATTCCTGGCGCTCGATGCGTCTCTAGTTCTGGCGAATGTGATGTCCTCGGGACGGATCATAACGTGCACGTTTTCGCTCTGTGCAAGGTCTGTAATAACCTGAACCTCCACGCCGTTTATGTTGACGATTGCCAGATCGTTTTCTTTGCTGACAATTGTACCGGGCAGTATATTCTCAACCCCGACGAACTCCGCTACGCGCTTGCTCACCGGCGCGAAAAAGATATCGCCAGGGCTGCCTATCTGGAGGATCTCCCCGTTTATCAGAACGCCAATCTTGCGGGCCACGCGCTGTCCCTGTGCCATGTCGTGGGTGGTCATGAGCACTGCGGTCTTGCCCCTACTGATAATCCTGGCTAATATGTCCTCAACTTTGGAGACAGATGCAGGATCCAGATTAGCCGTTGGCTCATCGAGGAAAAGCACCTCCGGTCTGGTGACCAGGGCGCGCGCTATGGCCACGCGCTGCATCTCCCCTCCCGAAAGCATCCGGGCGTCCCTGTTGCGATAGTCGCTCATGTCAACCAGTTCCAGTATACGTTCGACCTTGCGATGTACAATTTTTCTATCCACATGCCTGAACTTGAGCCCGCATGCCACGTTGTTAAAGACGTTCATATTGAATACTATGGGCTTCTGATGGACAAGGGCCATCCTGCGGCGTGCGTGGAGCCTTCTTCTCCCGGAGCGCGTGACATCGTCGCCGTTGAAGTATATCCGCCCCGAGTAAGGTCTCTCCAGCAGGTCCAGTAGCCGGAGCAGGGTTGTCTTGCCGGACCCGTTCGGCCCGATGAGCGCCAGCGCATCGCCTCTATCCAGCGAGAGGCTTACCTCTTTCAGGATATTACGTTTGTCGTAAGCGTGGCTCAGTTTTTTTGCCTCTATGACGGGAACCATACGTATTGCCTTCTTTTTTGCAGTAAGTAGATGGCTATATTAATGAGCAGTGCCATGAACATGAGGATGACTCCCAGGGCAAAAGCCTGTTCGAGATCGCCCATCTGTATGTATCGGTTGATACCTGTGGTCAGGGTCATTGTATAGCCTACAATGTTTCCGCCGATTATCATGGATGCGCCCACCTCGGATATGGCGCGCCCGAAACCCATAGCTACCGCTGTCATCATCGGGAACTTGGCTTCTTTGATGTTGACAGTGTATGCTTGCAGCCGGTTCGCACCCAGCGATGTCGCCGTCTCCATAACCGCCTTGTCCACGCCGCTGAATGCAGAGATCACCAGTCCCAGCATCATGGGTATGATTAGAATCGTCTGGCCTATGACCATAGCTGTGGGGGTAAAGACCAGGTTCAGCATACCAAGCGGCCCTGAGTGTGAAACCATGATATATACAAAAAGACCTACGACGACGGTAGGCATACTGAACAGCGTTTGCAGCAGGCTTAACAGCAGGTGCTTGCCGCGGAATCTATTGAAGTGTATCAGGCTGCCCAACGGCAGGCATACTACAACACAAATAGCGGTGGAGGCCGCCGCGATCCACAGCGACCTCCACGCTATGTCCATCACATCCGGGTCGCGCGATACTATGAGGTGTATCGCCTGTACGAATGCTCCCCAGAGATCATCCAACCGATCTTAATCCTTCTATTTATTCGGTCGGCTCGTTGCCGTAGCAGGCTGTAAACAGGCTCTGACCGTATTGCTCTGCGCCGTAATTGTCGATGAGCTCCTGCACCTCGTCGGAGGTGAGGAATTCCACCATATCATTGGCACCCGCAACGCTTGCGCTGCTCATGCTGGTGCATTTTGATGAATTAATAGCGATAACGGAGTAGACGTTCAGCATTATGCTGCCGCTATCTACCAGCGACACAAGGTCGCCCTGGTTGGCAAGGAATGTGCCGATGTCGCTCAGTGTATAGCCTCCTACCTCGTCGGCCATCAGTAGTGTCGGGGCCATACCCTGGACGGCTTTGACATACCAGTCGCCGGAGCTTTCTATATCGCTGTAGTTATACCCTGCGGCGGCCCAGATAGCCTTCTCCTTGGTATGGGTGCCGGACTTATCATAGCGGGAGATGAACTTTGAGTCCTGCTGCTCGGCCAGTGTGGCAAAGGCCTCCTCCGGGCTCATTCCCGCGATGCCCGCAGGATCATCCGCCGGGCCTACGATGACAAAATGGTTGTAGGCGAATGGGATCCTTTCCATGCCATAGCCATCGGCTATGAACTGCAGCTCGTCAGCCTTGGAGTGTATGGTCAGAACGTCTATATCACAGTTCCTGCCGTACTCAAAGGCTACGCCGCTGCCGGCATAGAGGATATCCAGCTCTACTCCATATTCCTCTTCGTACAGCGGCTCAAGGAGGCTCCACAGTCCGGTATCATAGAGGCTGGTTGTGGTGGCCAGACGTATCCTGGTCTCCTTGGGCAGCACATTTCCGCCTGTAGATGTCTCTTCTTTGCTGGAACAGGCAAAGCATGTAATTGCTATGCTTGCGATCATGACAAAGGTTAAAAAGTATAAACCGAACTTCTTCACTGAAAAATCTCCTTCTTGTAGTTTAGCACGATATCATTCAACTATGAAACTGTTTTCCGTATCAGACGAATCGCCTCCTTCGAAATCACCTCCTTTCCATAATTACAGATTCATATTATCGATACTGACAATAGTCCTGTATGAGGGGGCATGCTGGTAGCCCCCTCATACAGTGGCAGGTTTAAGGGTCGATATAAAAAATAAATAAAAAGCGCCTCGTTTTGAAAGGAGGCGCTCTCGTCTACAAACGTGAAAATAGGTCTCCTTTCCGAACACGGGAGGCACGGGGATTTCTCTCCATACCCTTGAGGCTTGCGCCTGCCGTCTGCCAGACCATGGTCGAAACTCGACTTTAGACATGACAGATCGGAGAGCTAGCGCTATTCAGTTTTAAACAAAATAAAAAGCGCCTCGTCGGAAGGAGGCGCTTAAAAGCAAACAAAGCTATTAGCAGCTCTCCTTTCCACAACGGGGGGTGCAGGCGTTTCCATCTGCGCCGTATCGGTCGCCAACCGTGCCTTTGCGGTTTAGGACAGGCGACTCGGATAGCTTTTTAACAAACCGAGTAAATTGTAGATTATATCTTGAGCACTGTCAACCTGTTTGACAGTATTTGAATGGTTATGCTACATTGCTTGCGAGTTTGTGATATGAAAAAAGAGCTTCGCAGCCTTCCCAGTGTCGACAGGATACTATCAGATCCGCGTGTCCTGCGCTGCGAGAAGGCCTATTCCCGACAGACGGTACTGCAGGTTGCCCGCGAATGCCTTGGTGAAGCCCGCGATCAAATACAATCAGGCAAGCCGGCGCCGTCGTTCGATGGTATCGTCGACTCGATTTGTATGTGCATTTCTTCACTGGGAAATATCAGCCTTCGTCATGTTATAAATGCTACAGGTGTTATCCTGCACACCAATCTAGGCCGGGCGCCACTGAGCAAGGAAACCATAGCGGCCATGGAGGAATGCTCAAGAGGTTATGTAAACCTGGAGATCGACCTGGATGATGGCAAACGCGGCTCGCGGCAGGTTCACGTAGAGTCCCTGCTACGGCGGCTTACTGGTGCGGAGGCTGCCCTGGTTGTAAACAATAATGCAGCGGCTGTTCTGCTAGCTTTGAGCGCTCTCGCCAGACGGAGAGAGGTGATTGTATCGCGCGGGCAGGCGGTGGAGATCGGCGGCGGGTTCCGCATACCTGATGTTATGCGGCAGAGCGGGGCCAAGCTTGTCGAGGTTGGAACAACCAATCGCACGTACATCTCGGACTACGAGGAGGCGATTACAGAAAGGACCACTGCCCTGCTCAGGGTGCACTCCAGCAATTTCAAGGTCGTCGGCTTTACCGAGTCGGTCGGAATCAGCGATCTCGTCGCATTGGGAAAACGCCACGGCATAGCAGTAATAGACGACATCGGCAGCGGGTGTCTCATCGACACGAGTCGCTTCAGCCTTGAATATGAACCACTGGTTCAGGACAGTGTCAAGGCCGGTGTCGACCTTGTTATGTTCTCCGGCGATAAGCTGCTGGGCGGGCCTCAGGCCGGTATAATCGTCGGGCGGAAGGATCTGGTTACGAGATTGAGCAAGCACCCGCTGGCGCGGGCGGTGCGCATCGATAAGGTGCGGCTGGCTGGGCTGGCGGCGACGCTGCTGCACTACATCAAGGGTGAGGCTGAGGACAAGATTCCGGTATGGCGTATGATAGCAATGCCGGTTAGCGATATCGACAGGCGGGCTGGTGCATGGTGCAAGGCCATCGGCAAGTCGGCTTCGGTAATAGATGGACAATCAATGATTGGGGGTGGCAGTATTCCAGGCGGGACACTGCACACCCGATTGGTTCGCATCGACTGTAAAGGAAAGGCCCAGAGGTACGCTGATGCTATTCGTAGGGGGAGCCATTCCATAATCGGTCGTATCGAAGAAAACGGGCTGATGCTCGATCCCCGAACGGTTTTACCTGAGGAAGACAAGTTACTGATAAGTTGTTTATTAAATACCATGACACAAAAGTGATTATCTATATACCATTATTGTTTATGAGCATTTACAGATATTGACACGTTGCTAGTTAGGATATGTTACAATCTGTAGTTGGGTAATATCTCTTCGAGCTGTTAGACCTAAATCTACCGATAGATATGGCTGGCGGCTGGCAGGCTGGGCCTCGAGGGTGCGGAGAGAAATCTGCGTGCCTCCCGTGTTTGGAAAGGAGAGCATTACATTTATAGGATATGTTTAACTGTCTATGATGATGTAGGAGGTAACTGATGGAATTAACTCGGAGAGGTTTCCTCAAATTATCCGGCGCCAGCACAGCCGGATTTGTTTTGTTAAAGGGGGGAAACTGGAAGCAACAGTTGTCATCGGTAATAATCCCCTTGCACAAACGGATCGGTGAGACCACAACAATATGCTGCTTCTGCAGCGTCGGATGCGGCGCCGTAGTAGCTACTGAGAAAGGCGAACTGGTCAATATAGAAGGAGATCCCGATCATCCCATAAGCCAGGGGGCGTTGTGCCCCAAGGGGCAAGCAATTGCTCAGATTCACGAGGTCGATGGCGCGATAAATAAGCAGCGTCTAACAAAGCCGCTATATAGAGCCCCCGGTGCATCCAACTGGGTGGAGAAAACCTGGGATGAAGCCATTGGCATGATCGCACAGAAGATCAAGAGTACCAGGGATCAGTATTTCATCACCCAGGATTCTAACGGAAAGACAGTGAACCGCTGTGAGGCCATCGCCCAACTGGGCGGAGGCGAGCTGGATAACGAGGAATGCTATCTGGCTTCGAAGATGGCCCGTGCGCTGGGAATTGTCTTTGTTGAACACTGTGCGCGACTTTGACACTCCTCCACTGTAGCGGCTCTGGCAGAGTCGTTCGGCAGGGGTTCGATGACCAACCACTGGATCGATATCAAGAATGCGGACTGCATGATGATAATCGGTTCCAACGCGGCGGAGAACCATCCCATATCCTTCAAGTGGGTCACCAAGGCCATGCAGGAGCGGGGTGCAAAACTCATCGTTGTTGACCCGCATCAAAACCGTACTTCAGCAAAAGCGGATATCTACGCCCGTCTCAGATCGGGCACAGACATTACCTTTATTGGTGGCATGATTAATTACGTCCTTGAGGACATGCGTAAGTATCCGGAGAACTATAATACCGAATATGTTTCACAGTACACTAATGCCGCGTATATCGTCAAAGCTCAGGTTCTACCTGGTGACAACAATGGCCTGTTTAGCGGCTGGAACGCTGATACCAAGAAATACGACAAAACAGCCTGGGACTACAATGGCGGCACTGCTCCCAGTGCAGAATCCAAATTGCTGACAACGAATTGGGGCGGCTGGTTTAGTCGGGCTAGCGATGATCCCGACACGGCGTGGGGTGAGCTCAATGCGAACTGCGTGCTGCGGCTTCTTCATGAGCATTACAAGCGCTACGATCTGGTGACGGTATCTAATATCACAGGAGTGCCTCAGGAAAAGCTGATTGAGGTATATCAAGAGTATGCCAAGACGGGTGCCAAAAATAAAGCAGGCACGATAATGTATGCTATGGGCGCAACGCAGCATACATACGGTTCACAGAACATCCGCGGATATTCCATTTTACAGAGCCTTCTGGGCAACATGGGCATCGCCGGAGGCGGCATAAATGCTCTGCGCGGCACGTCTAATGTGCAGGGTTCGACGGATATGGCACTACTATCGAACTATATTCCCGGTTACATCGGAGTGCCGAACGATAGCGATACGGAACTGGGTACCAAGAATTCCAGCGGCGTGTGGACCAGGGACAGCGGCTATCTAAAGAGGATAACACCGGTAGCGATTGTCAAGCCCAGTGGCATTGCCGGGAGCTCAGCGAACTGGAAACAGCATTTCCCCAAGTACGTAGTCAGCATGCTTAAGGCATGGTGGAGGGATGTAGACCCTGCTGTTAGCTTCCACTACATGCCCAAGATCAAGGCCAGCGGGCAGAACTATACGCATATAGGCCTGATAGAGTCTATCGGAAGTGGCACTATCAAGGGTTTGATGGTCTGGGGACAGAACCCGGCTGCGGGTGGGCCTACATCGCTCGGCGCGCGCAATGCCTTGGGCAAACTCGAGTGGATGGTCTGCGCTGACATTTGGAAGAATGAGACTGCCGAGTTCTGGATGAGGCCTGGGGTCACCCCTGCCGATATCAACACGGAAGTAATTCTGCTGCCCGCGGCAGCTTCATATGAAAAAGAGGGCAGCATTACCAATAGCGGACGTATGGCGCAGTGGCGTTATGCAGCGTCAAATCCACCGGGGGAGGCTAAGCCTGATCTGGAAATCCTCGATGAAGTTATAAAGGCGGTCAAGGCCTTATATCAAGCGGACTCAAGCAGCGTGTTCCCTGATCCTATAGTTAACCTAACATGGGAGTACAGCAGTCCGGTGACTGCTGATGAAGTGGCTCAGGAGATCAACGGTAAAGCACTGGCTGCGTTCAGCTCCAGCGGGAGGGCTTATGCAGCTGGCGAATTGATCGATAACTTTACACACCTACAGGCTGACGGCAAGTCCAGTTGCGGCAACTGGATATTCTCTAATCAATACTCAAAGGCCAGCTCGGCGGAATTGGACAACTTTACCGAGCTCCTTACCGAGGTTGCCGGTGTCATGGCTATCAACCGTTTGAGAAAGCGAGGTACAACGGATTCCTCGGCGGTCGGGCTATATTCAAACTGGGCATGGACCTGGCCACTCAATCGCCGCATTATCTATAACAGGGCATCGATCGATTTGAACGGCAATTCCTGGGATCCCAACCGGACCATTCTGACATGGGATGCTGCCAACAAGAAATGGCTCGGAGATGTGGTTGACGGCTATGGATCATACGGACCTATCAACTTGGAGACCAACACCACGGATTCCACCACCGGAGCTACAACGATCAAGAAAATACTGCCTTTTATCATGAACTCCGACGGCATGTCTCACCTCTGGGGCGGCTCTACCATGAATGACGGCCCACTGCCCGAGCACTATGAGCCTTGGGAGACACCGTTCAGCGCCAACCCTATCGGACACGGTACGCTGAACGATCCTACGGCTTATCGCATAGGCGGTGGCGGTTTCACTATCAATGATGTGGATCAGAATCCTAAGGGGACAGTGGATCAGTATCCATATGTAGGGACGACTTACCGCTGCACCGAACACTGGCAGACGGGTATCATGACAAGGAACCTGCCATGGCTGAACGAGCTTCAGCCTAACATGTATGTGGAGATAGGTGAGGATCTGGCAGCGGAAATAGGCATACAGGCTGGAGACAGGGTGGAAGTATCATCCGCTAGAGGCTCTCTGCATGCTATTGCAGTGGTGACCAAGCGTTTTGCGGCGATGCAAGTCAATGGCCGTACGCTTCACCATGTGGGAGTGCTGATCCACTGGGGTTATTCTGGGCTTTCCACGGGTGATAGCGGCAATATTCTCACCCCCAGTGTCGGCGATGCCAATACAACAATACCCGAATTTAAGACATTCCTGTGTAATGTTAGGAAGGCGTAACGGAGGAATTTGATGACGGAGAAAGCGATACTCTTTGACGCTACAAAATGCATGGGCTGTCGCGGATGCCAGGTGGCCTGTAAGGAATGGAACGATCTCAAGGGAGTGAAGACAGCGAATCGAGGCACCATTGAGAATCCTCCGGATCTTTCAGCTGATACCTGGCTTAAAATGAAGTTCATCGAGACGGGAGATGCCCAGGATATGCGATGGCTCTTCGGGCGGCGGAGCTGCATGCATTGTACCGAATCCGCTTGTGTTAATGTGTGTCCGACCAAAGCCCTATACCATCACGAACTCGGTTTTGTAGCATACGATCAAGCCAAGTGCAGCGGATGCGGCTATTGTGTTGATGCCTGTCCCTTTGATATTCCACGCACCAGCGGCTCTCTTGTGGGCATAAAGCACGCGACAAAGTGCATACTTTGCCACGATCGTATCACTAGTGGGAATATTCCAGCCTGTGTGAAATCTTGTCCTTCGGGTGCGCTAAAGTTTGGTGATAGAAGCGAGATGCTGGCGGAGGGAAAAGCCAGGATAAATGATATACAATCCAAATATCCTTATGCTACTCTCTATGGAGAGAATGAGCTTGGCGGGTTACATGTGATGTATGTTCTGCAGGATTCCCCATCCGTCTATCATCTCCCGGAGAATCCAAAGGTCCCAGTCAGTATCACTGTATGGAAGGATATAGTTCATCCTATAGGCTGGACCCTGGCAGGTCTTGCTGTGCTAGGCCTGGGATTTAACTATGTGATTGCCCGAAGGAAGATTCAAGTAAAGAAGGAGGGGCACTAAGATGGTGGCCAGTACAAAATCGAAATCTAGCTCTATAGCTGCTTTACAGATACTGGTAGGGCCCAGACCTGCCTCTGGCATAAAGACGCTGCCGAGATATACCCAGCAGGTCAGGTGGCTGCACTGGGTGACAGCTGTTACGTGGGTTGTCCTATTCATAACAGGCCTGTTGCTGTTTGTGCCGCAGTTTAGCGGAGGTGCCGGTCATGGGATAAGCAGTTTGTTTCACCATATTGCGGCTATTATTGTAGTTGCCTGGGCTGTGGGCTATTTCCTGCGTAATCCGAAAACTTCCATAGAGGGAATCAAGTTCGCCTTGAAATGGGGGACTGCGGACTTTAAATGGGCCATGGCTGCTCCTGCCTATTACTTTTTCGGCAAGGAGAACAAGATGCCTCCACAGGAGCACATGAATACGGGACAGAAGCTGTGGTGGCTGGTGGTCCTTGGTTGCGGGGCGGTAATGATAATCACCGGAGCTTTTATGTGGTTCTTCAAGAATCTGGTGCCTTCAGGTGTAGTGATGTGGTGCAGCACATTCCATTCCATTGGAATGGCTGTATTGTTTGCATTTGCTTTTGTTCACGTGTATCTCTCGGTCTTCCATCCCAAGATGCGCGGAATTTTCTGGGCGATGGTTGATGGAACCGTTCCTGCGGATTATGCCGAATCGCATCATAAGAAATGGTATGATGAATTGACCAAGCATAAGGAATCTGGCAAGGAAAAATAATTCTGTAGCATGTAAATCTAATGGACAGCGGAAGCTATGAGAAAGTACTTGGAAAGCTGGAGGAACTGGAGAAGGATTACCACTCCGACTCTATAAAGTTATATTTACGCCTGACTCGAATACAGCTTGAAGCAAGGTCGGCTATTGATATAGGAGAGACCCACCCATCTCAGATAGAGATAAACAAGAGGGTGGGTCTTGGCATTCCGGTACTCAGTTTTAAGGAATTGCATCTTGATTGGGCTGGTGTAGAAAAGCTATTTCAACAGGCTCTTGGTGTTATTGGCGAGTTCTCCTCGCCGATAGATGCTGGAAGTCCTTTTCCATTGAAGGCTATAGTCGAGTCGTGGTATAATAAACAGTCGTTGCCGCACGAAGGAAATAATGAGGAAATCCTCGATGTAGCTGTTCATTCGGCGGTAAAGCCGTTCCTAGTAAAGTGGGCGGAAGAATTACTGCCTAAAATTGATCAGAGGAAATGGCGTCGGGGCTTCTGTCCGGTGTGTGGGGGCACGCCGAATTTCGCGTATCTGGAGGCGGAGAATGGCGCGAGGTATCTCTGTTGTCCGCGATGCGATACGGAGTGGCTTTTCCAGCGGTTGCAGTGCCCGTTCTGTACTAATGACAAACAGAAGGAACTAGCTTTCTTGACGGATGAGGCGGGACTATATAGGGTTTATACATGTGAAAAGTGCAAGGGATACCTGAAGGCTATCGATCGGAGAAAAGGCAATAAAAGCGTTGTGATGCCGTTGGAGTGGGTGAAGACCCTGGATCTTGATAGACAGGCCTGTGAGAAAGGCTATCGGGCGGGGAGCTCGATAGTGCGATAGATAAAGTAGAGGAAATTCAAAAGTCTCGTAGGAGGTAACTGATATGAAGCTGGGAGCTTGGGAAATAATCGCTATTCTAGCGGTCGTGTTGATTGTATTTGGGGTGGGGAAGCTGCCTGAGGCCATGGGCCAGCTGGGAAAAGGCATCCGCAATTTCAAGAAGGCAGCGGCTGGTGATGATACAGATAATAAAAAATCGGAATCGAAGAAAGCAGATAGTAAAGAATCCGAGAGCAAGGGCACATCCAGTTAAAGTAACCCCCTATAGTCCTCCGGTTGGAATTGCATATTACCCCTCATTTAAAGGGTTGAGCGAACAACTTTATGGATAGTTTCTTCGGCATAGGTATCTGGGAGATTCTACTAATATTTGTATTGGTTATGATTTTTATCGGGCCCAAGAAGCTTCCGGAGATGGCCACACGGCTGGGCAGAATGTACAGGAACCTGAAAAGAGCTTCACAGGATCTGACCTCTGAATTAACAAAAGAAGTCAATATCAACCCTGATAAGAAGATAGAGAACCCATTAAAAAGGGTTGCCTCTGATTTTAGCGCTGAACTCGGCAATCTCAATAAAGATTTAAATGTTAGTGTCAGCGATACTAAACCAGTCGAGAACAAATCACAGGGAAAGGATAGAGAATCGAGCACTCCCACTTAATGAGAGGGTCGTGCGAATAGACTATTATCGATGCAGGACGACAGTAAGAAACCTATAATGGCTCATCTTGACGAACTACGCATTCGTCTAACAAAGAGTCTTATAGCTGTTATTATATGCCTCATAATCTCCTTCCCGCTTCCCAAGTATATACTCCCCGTGTTGATGAGACCCGTTGCCGGTCTTGATCTCTACTACACCGAGGTCACCGGTCTGTTTAGCAGCTATATTAAGATATGCCTGTATATAGCGCTGGCGATGGCCGGGCCATACGTGTTGTATCATATCGTGATGTTCATAAAGCCGGCTCTGAAGCGAAAGGAGAAGGGTTATCTATATATACTGCTGCCGTCGACAGTCATTCTTTTTATTGGTGGTGTTGTATTTTGCTACTTTATATTACTGCCGCCCGGACTCACGTTTTTACATAGTGGATTCCCTCAGTGGCTGGGCGGTAATATCAAACCTATCTGGACGGTTACCAGCTATGTTTCAGTAGTGACCCAGCTGCTTTTCTGGGTCGGGGTCATTTTTGAGATCCCCATGGTCATGTTCTTTCTCAGCAAGATAGGGGTGCTCAGCCCGCAGTGGGCTTTGAGAAAATGGAAATGGGCCGTCATCCTGGCTTTCATCCTCGGTGCTATTATCACACCCACACCTGACCCGGTGAACCAGACCCTGGTTGCCGGTCCAATACTCTTTCTATATTTTCTCGGCTGTTTCCTGGCATGGTTTGCAAGGAAGGGCATGCCGTTCCGTTCCGATAGAAGAAACGTATGAAACATCACTACATATCAGATGTGAGTGCTTATTGTCATCGAACCCTGTTTTGTAGTATCTTATATATTGGTGAAATAGATAGCCCTTGATTATAGGAAGATTCGAGCGAACGCTTGCATATATATTTCCGGGGCCAGAGAAGTGTATTTCATTGTGTAATACGCCCCTGTAGCTCAGCGGATAGAGCACCAGCCTCCGGAGCTGGGAGCGGGCGTTCGAGTCGCCCCAGGGGCGCTTAATAAAAGAGGTAAGGGTTAAAGATGAAGAACGACTTACTTGAGATTCGCTGGCACGGCCGAGGCGGCCAGGGAGCTGTAACAGCGAGTGAAATCTTGGCTGAGGCTGCTCTCGAAGAAGGCAAATATTTCCAGGCATTCCCCGATTACGGACCCGAGCGCATGGGCGCTCCGGTCAGGGCTTACACCAGGATCAGCAAGAAACCGATAACACAGCATTGCCAGATCACAAACCCCGACGCGGTCGTAGTGCTGGACCCTACGCTGATCGGGGTCGTTGATTTTACGGAGGGCCTTAAACCGGGCGGGACGGTCATCGTCAATATCAGCATGTCCCCCGCCGACCTGAAGAAGAAGCTCAACTTCAGCGGCGGCAAGCTGTATACGGTGGATGCGACGCGCATCGCGATCGATACCATCGGCCGCAACATCCCCAACACCCCGCTGGCCGGCGCCCTGCTCAAGGCCATGGACGGCGTGCTGAGCAAGGAGGCGGTCCTGGACGGCGTCAAGAAGAAGATGGGGAGCAAGGTCAGCGAGAAGCTGGTGAAGGCTAATGTCGTGGCCTTCGAGCGAGCATATAACGAAGTGAAGGGTGAATAAGATGGCATTAAAAGGTTGGCGCGAGATCCTCATCGGCGGGATGATCACCGATGTAGGCAACTCCATAAATTACAAGACTGGCGACTGGCGGTCGTTCCGGCCCATATGGGACGATAAGAAATGCAACAACTGCAAGGTCTGCTGGGTCTACTGCCCGGACGGCTCCATCGTAGTGAAGGACGGGGTCATGATCGGGATGGACCTGGACCACTGCAAGGGCTGCGGCATATGCGCCCAGGAATGCCCGCAGAAGGCCATCAAGATGATGGAGGAGACCAAGCTCAGGGAGGCGGTGAAATGACAACAGAACTAGTTAAGCCGACAGCTAAATATAAAGGTACCCCCAAGGGGCTAGAGGGCGACCGTGCCGTGGCCGAGGCCATGCGCCAGATGAACCCCGATGTCGTCGCCGCGTATCCCATCACCCCCCAGACAGAGATAGTTATGCGCTTCAGCGACTTCGTGGCCAACGGCGAGGTGGATACAGAGTTCATCGCCGTGGAGAGCGAGCACGCCGCGATGAGCTCGTGCATCGGTGCCGCCGCCGCGGGGGGGCGCGTGCAGACCGCCACCTCGGGCGCCGGGATGGCGCTGATGTGGGAGGTGCTCTGGGTGGCCTCCGGCTCGCGCCTGCCGATTGTGATGCATGCGGTCAACCGGTCATTATCTTCGCCGTTAAATATTCATTGCGACCATTCCGATACCATGGGCATGCGGGATGCGGGATGGGTTCATGTTTTTGGAGAGAACGTCCAGGAAGCCTATGATAACGCAATCCAGATGGTGCGCATAGCCGAGCACCCCGATGTGATGCTGCCCTCGCTGCATGCGTTTGACGGCTTCATCATCGGGCACAGCGTGGAGAGGCTGGAGACGCTCCCCGACCAGGCGGTGAAAGAGTTCATCGGCAAATACACGCCGAAGTATTCGATACTGGACTGGAGGCATCCGGCGACGTTCGGCCCCATGGATCTGCAGGACTACTTCTTCGAGCACAAGCGCCAGCAGGTCGAGGCCATACAGAACGCGCTGGCGGTTATAGAGAAAGTCGGCAAGGAATACGGCGAGCTCTCCGGGCGCCCGTACGGCCTGATGGAGGGGTACTGCCTGGATGACGCGGACTACGTGCTGGTCGGGCTCGGCTCAACAATGGGCACGGCCAAGGTCGCCGTGGACATGATGCGCGAGAGCGGCGCCAAGGTTGGCTTGCTCAAGATACGCTGCTTCCGGCCCTTCCCGCAGAAGATGATCACCGAGGTGCTGGGAAAGAGGAAGGTCATCGGCGTCCTCGACAGGTCGATCTCATTCGGCGCCCAGACCGGCCCGCTGTGCCTTGAGGTCATCGCGTCATTCTTCACCAATAAGGTCAGTCCCAACCTGGTCAACTATGTCTACGGCATGGGCGGTCGCGATATAGTCCCGGCGCAGATATGCCAGATGTTCAAAGAGCTGATAGAGATAGGCAAGACAGGAAGTACGGACCCTGTACAAAGATTCTTCGGTGTCAGGGATTAGGAGATAATCATGGTGCTTGATCTGAAGTTAGAGAATGTTTCCGTGGAGAAGGACCTGCTGGCCCCGGGCCACCGGCTCTGCGCCGGCTGCGCCGAGCCCATGACCATACGACAGGTGCTGCATGCCATAGGCGAACCGGTCGTCGTCGGCTCATCGACCGGGTGCGTGGAAGTGACCACGACCCCCTTCCCCTTCAGCTCGTGGCGTGTCCCCTGGATACACAGCGCCTTCGAGAACGTTTCCTCCACCATATGCGGCGCCGAGGCCATGTACCGCTCGCTGGTGCGCCAGGGCAAGATGAAGGATGAGGGCATCAAGTTCGTGTGCTTCGCCGGAGACGGCGCCACCTACGACATCGGCCTGCAGTGGATCAGCGGCTGCATGGAGCGCGGCCATAAATATATCTATGTGTGCCTCAACAATGAGGCCTATATGAACACCGGCATCCAGCGCTCCAGCGCCACCCCCTTCGGCGCCTGGACCACCACCTCTCCGGACGGCAAGGCCAGCTTTGGCAAGAAGGTGCATCGCAAGGATGTCACGGCCATAATGGCGGACCATAACATCCCGTATGTAGCCCAGGTCTCCCCGCATGCCTGGCGCGACCTGATGGAGAAGGCCAGGAAGGCCGCGGATTGCGGCGGACCATCATACATCAACGCGCTCGTGCCGTGCCAGAGGGGCTGGCGCTACCCCGGCGAGAAGACCATAGAGGTCTGCCGCCTCGCCGTGGATACCTGCGTCTGGCCGCTCTATGAGGTGATCGACGGGGAGTACAAGCTGAACTACAACCCCAATCCCAAGAGGCCCGTGAAGGACTGGCTCAGCTCGCAGGGGCGTTTCAAACACCTGATGACGCCCGAGAACGCGCCGATCGTGGAGCAGATGCAGGCCTGGGTCGATCTTCAATGGCAGAGGCTGCTGGAACGCTGCAGGGTCGCGTAGGAGTTCGCCTCTACGTTCCTTGACCTTTCCGCCCCTATTTGTTATATTCGCCGCATCGGGGTGTGGCGCAGCGGTTTAGCGCGCATGGTTTGGGACCATGAGGCCGTCGGTTCAAATCCGACCACCCCGACCATTGTTTTTATGAGTCGATGTACGGGTGCATGCTGTATTTTGAACCCCCTGAATCCCCCATACGTTGGGGGATTGAAAGAACTAGGGGACACCCCTAGAACTCCGGCAGGAGATAAGTCTCCTGCACCTTTTAATAATGATACGTTGAGACAGGTCTGATGGCACAGGAATGGGATATTCTCTGCAGGGAAGCCAGGGCGCTGGGCGCTAGAGGGCAGTACAACGATGCCATGGCTACGGCGCAGAAGGCACTCGACTTGGCCCAGGAGGCCCTCGGCCCGGTCGACCGCGGCGTGGACAAGTGCCTGATGGTCATCGCCGGCCTCTACGAGGACCAGGACCAATACGCGCAGGCTGAACTATACTACAAGCGTTGTCTGGGGATGAGGGAGGAGGCCCTCGGCAGGGACCACTCCGGCGTAGCTGGGATACTATTAAATCTGGCGGTGCTCTACCGCAACCATAAGAAGTACGCGCAGGCCGAGCCGCTTTTCGTGAGGGCGCTGGACATTATGGAGAAAAGCTACGGGCCGGACCATCCCAATGTGGCCGATGTCCTGGAGAGGCTTGCGGCGGTTTATACCGATCAGAAACAGTACGAAAAGGCCGAGCCTCTCTACGAGCGCGAACTCAAAATAATGGAGAAAGCCTACGGTCCCGACAGCACCGATCTGGTGCTGTATATAGAGAACCTGGAGAAGGTTTATTGCGAGCGGGGCCAGTATGCAAAGGCCGAGCCGCTCTGCAGGCGCGCGCTGGCCATATGGGAGCAAACCCACGGCAAGAACAGCTATGCTGTGTCCGCGGCCATGGATGTCCTCGCCGAGATATACAGGAAGACGCAGCGAGATAAGGAAGCTAAGCCGCTCGAGGTTCAGGCGACTCATATCCGCGCCAAGAACTGGGACCTTCTCGACAAGGAAGCGCTCTACCTTCGCGAGAAGGAGGAATCCGACGATGTGGTATTCGCGGCACAGGAAGCGCTTCAGATTGTAGAGCAGGCGGCGGGCCCGGTAAGCGAAGACCTTGTTACGATACTGGATAATATCGCACTGCTGTATGTGGAACAGGGCCAGTCGGATAAGGCCGAATCGCTCTACAGGCGCGCGCTGGAGATCATGGAGAAGGCTGCCACTCCGGATAATCCCGAGGTAGCGCGGAGCCTTATCAACCTGGCCACGGTGTACATGGTCCCGAAACGTTTCGAGCATGCCGAGCCGCTGCTCAGACGCGCGCTGGAGATCAGGGAGAAGTTCTACGGATCGAATCATCCCAACGTGGCGGTGATCATGAAGGACCTGGCGGCGGTGAACGCCATGCAGGGGCAGTTTGCGCAGGCCGAATCGCTCTGCAAGCGGGCGCTGGAGATCATGAAGCAATCCTGCGGCGCCGACGATCCCGGTGTTGTAAGCTATATGGAACAGCTGGCGGAGCTCTACAATGATGATGGGCAGTACTCCAGGGCCGAGAAGCTCTTCAAAGGCGCGCTGCGAATCATGGAGCAGAAGTATGGCGAGAATGACTCCATTCTCATCACCAGCCTGCTCGGGCTGGCCAGGGCCTACCGGCAGCAGTCGGCTTTCAGCTCGGCTGAGTATTGCGAGAGAAGGGCGGCGCAGCTGCGCAAGTAGCCAGCTCGGCTTAGAGCTCTGCTCTCAGCCCCCTTTATCCCCCAGTCATGGGGGACTTTTTATTTTGGATCTCCTTCCCTCTTACTCCCTTCCCTCAAGGAAGGGAGTACTTACTTCGCTAACCTCTCTTTCGAGAGGGCTATATCAAAAATCGTTATTTTCACCAATCATGACGGACATCGTTTAGGGACGAATAAATATTCGCCTGTAAGGGCACGGCACGCCGTGCCCGATAAGTTCTCTTTTTAGAAGAGGGGATAAGGGGGAGATAGCTTGGGAAAAATGGCTTCCCTCGCCCTCCGCAGGGAGAGGGCTAGCGGGAGTTCGTATAAATATCATCACAGAATAATCAGGTACATGATTGCTGAGACGAGTATCCCGATCGAGAAGCCTGCCAGCAGGTCCAGGATGTAGTGCTGCTTGGCGAGCAGGGTGGACAGTGCGATAAGGATAGCCCAGGCGGCCGCGATGATCCCGGCCGGGACGCCGCACCCTAGAAAATAGGCGATAACCGCCGGCAGCGACAGTCCGACGTGCATGCTGGGGAAGTTGCCGTAGGGTTTGAAGTTCCTCTGGAAGAAGTGCAGCATCCGTCCCGTTATACCTCCCGCCGTTACCTGTTCCACGCGTATGATCCTACTCGGGAGCATGATATGGATTACGCTTGAGACAATGGTGACGCCGGTATAGCATGCCAGTATCCAGAAGAACTCTCGTGTATCGGACAGGATGATGACCGGCGCGAATAGAAATGGAATAGTGGAGAAGTACACAAGCGCGAAGAGCGGCACGTATGGTATCTTACCGTCAATGTGGCGGCTGAAATCCCTGCGGTGTTGCAGTTCCACATGGAGGCTGTTGACGAAGAAGTAAGCGACAAGCCATAGGAGGGCAGCCAGGACCCATATAGCAAGGCGCAGGTAGATCGAGAGCGTGGTGTCCAGCTGTTCCTCCGTTCAGATAATGACAGTTCATGTTTAATATTAACATATGCAAATGTGCGGTTGAAAGATTATTATCACTCTTCTCACAATATAGTTCCTCTACAGCTGCGGCGGCTGTGCCCAGCTCGGCTTCAAACTCTGCTCTCAACCCGCCTGTTATCCCCTTTATAAATTTCGAAATAGGGCGAACACAGGGGTTCGCCCCTACAGGGGGGATTTTAATTTAGGGGACACCCCTAAAACCCCGTCAGGAGAGATTCTCCTGAACCTCTTTCTTTCAAGAAGTCATTGCGAGGAGTCGTTCTATAATATTCAGGTATATGGAAGGGCGACGTGGCAATCTCGTCGGCTGTAAGCCAGCTCGGCTTAGAGCTCTGCTCTCAGCCCCCTTTATCCCCCACTCATGGGGGACTTTTTATTTTGGATCTCCTTCCCTCTTACTCCCTTCCCTCAAGGAAGGGAGGACTTACTTCGCTAACCTCTCTTTCGAGAGGGCTATATCAAAAATCGTTATTTTCACCAATCATGACGGACATCGTGTAGGGGCGAATAAATATTCGCCTGTAAGGGCACGGCACGCCGTGCCCGATAAGTTCCCCCTCTTTTTAGAAGAGGGGGTAAGGGGGAGATAGCTTGGGGAAAATATCTTCCCTCTCCCTCCGCAGGGAGAGGGTCAGGGTGAGGGCTAAAGCTTTATCTCTGTAACACGGCCGACCTGGCCGCTTTCAAGGCGGACTTTAATGCCGTGGGGATGAAAAGGGGATTTAGTCAGGATATCTTTTACTATACCTTCGGTCAGCTTCCCGGAGCGCTGATCTTCCTTTAAAGTGATCAGGACATGCGATCCCGGTCTGATATCGGAGCGATTTGTGCCGTCCATAAACTTCCTTCATATTAACATATCTCGCGGCGGAAATGCGGTCGTAATCAAGGTATAATGGTTATCGTCGAAGGCTGAAGTCATATGACTATCGAAAACATCTTTAAAGTGATACCTCCGAGGGAGCGCTCGTTCTGGGCCGACCACCCCTTCGGCATATATAACATAGAGCTGACAAACAGGTGCCCCATGAGATGCGTCATGTGCCCGCGCACAAATAATATGACACGCGCGCAGGGTTTGATGTCGTTCGATATATATAGACGCGCTATCGACGAACTGGTATCGGCGAATAGTGAGTACGTGGACAATAGATTAGTATGGCTGCACCATTTTGGGGAGAGCCTGATGCACCCGCGCTTCGGCGACTGCATCACTTATGCGTCGGGCAAGGGCGTACGCGCCGCCCTGTCGATAAACCCCATCATGCTCAAGGATGACGTCATCGATGCGCTGCTGCGGTCGAAGCCGTATCTTCTGACTATGTCCCTCGACGGCCACGACAACGAGTCCTTCTACCGCATCCGCGGCGTGAAGAGGTCGTATCATGTCTCGCACGACCGTCTTATCGCCTTTCTCGAGCGCAAGGTGAAGGCTAAAAGCAGCATCCAGGTCATCGTCTCCATGATCGATTTCGATATGAACGGGGAGAGCATAAAGAATCGGGAGTCCTACTGGAATGAAGTTCCAGGTGTCGATCAATTCTTATGTAAAGATTTCTCCACCTGGGACGGCGCCGCCGGCGATATCAACGCGCTGGCTGGAGGCAGTCGCAAGGCTGGTAGCGTCGATAAATCCGCGGTGGCCTGCACCCTGCCCTGGGAAGTTATGACCGTCGCCTGGAACGGGGATGTTCTCCCCTGCTGCTATGACTATGACGCCAGGATGGTGCTGGGGAATATGGGAAAAGAATCGCTGGCCGATATCTGGAACGGCGATAAGCTGCAGTCGATCCGCAAGGAGTTCATTGAGAATAAGGTGATGAATCCGCTATGCAGGAAATGCGAGAAATTATACATGCCGCTTGAGCAGCGGCGGCTGTAATTGTGCAGGTGAATGCTATCCCGAACCCCCTAAATCCCCCATACGTTGGGGGACTTTTTTAATTTATAGTCTCCTTCCCTCAAGGAAGGGAGTACTCATCCGTCATTCCGGCGAAAGCCGGAATCCATAGCTAACCTCTCTCATTGCAATATTTTCCTTCTTTAGCTGCGGCGCACATGCCCTCACCCTAACCCTCTCCCTGCGGAGGGCGAGGGAAGAATTATTAAAGCTATCTCCCCCTTACCCCCTCTTCTCAAAAGAGGGGGTACTTGTACGACGTAATTCAATACGACCACCTCCAGAAAAGAGAAGTTAGCTAGATAAGGAAATTATTGATAACTGTTATACTGAGGCAGCGCCGAATTATCTCGAGATTCTTCACTCCGTTCATAATGACAGTTTAGGGTAGGCTGTATTTACGAACTCACCCCAACCCTCTCTTTAGCAAAGAGAGGGTAGCTTAAGAAAGAGGTGAAGGAGACTCGTCTCCTTCCGGGGGGACTGGGGGTGTCCCCCAGAATTATTATATTTCCCCCATGAGTGGGGGATAACAGGGGGTTGAGAGCAGAGCTCTGAGCCGAGCTGGCTGAAGCCATTTCAGCTTAAGATGGTCGGGAATAAAAAAACCGAGGGTGGTGGAAGCCACCCTCGGTTTTTAGTTCTTTATTTTATTAAATAATCTAAATCGGGAATGGAGGCATGGTCAGGTCGCCGAGCTCGCGGATCCTCTTGTGGAGCTCCTGCTCGGTCCAGCGCTTCTCGCCGATATCGATAGATTTGCCGGGTGTCCACGGCACGAACACCTGGATCTTGCCGCCGGTGACGGTGAAGATGCGGCCGGTGATGTCCGCGGCCTGTTCGCTGGCGAGATACACAACCAGAGGAGACAGGTTCTCCGGGGCCCATTTGTCGAAGCCCTCCTTGGGGGCCTCCTCGCCCATGATGCCTCTGGTCATGTCGGAGCCCAGCGTCATCCTGCTTCTGGCCATCGGTGCCACTGCGTTGGAGGTGACGCCGTACTTGGCCAGCTCCCGGCCCCACACCATGGTCAGGGCCGCGATGCCGCCCTTGGCCGCCGCGTAGTTGGCCTGTCCGGCATTGCCGCCCAGTCCGGCATGGGAAACGGTGTTGATGATGCGCCCTTTGATCTTTGTGTTGCCGGCCTTGCTCTGCTCGTAGAAGTAGATAGAGGACCATCTGCCGCAGCAGAAGCTGCCCTTCAGGTGCACCTTGACCACATTGTCGAATTCCTCTTCGCTCATCTTGAAGGTCATCCTGTCGCGCAGGAATCCGGCGTTGTTGACCATGATGTCCAGTCTGCCGAACTTGCTGATGGCCAGGTCGATGATCTTCTTGGAGGAGTTCCAGTCAGCCACGCTCTCAGGGCTGGCTATGGCGTCGCCGCCGGCCTTCTTGATCTCGTTGACCACATCCTGGGCCGGTCCCGCCGAGGCGCCCGAGCCGTCGGCCGCCCCGCCCAGGTCGTTGACCACCACCTTGGCTCCGGCCTTGGCCAGTGCGAGCGCGTGCGCCCTGCCCAGCCCGCGTCCGGCGCCGGTGACTATTGCAACTTTCCCATCTAACATACCCATACCTTTGCTGTCCAACCTCCTTTTATGTTTATTTTAAAACTATCGGGTTTGGAATTTGACCCGTATAATTATACTACATTTGTCAGAGTGGATTCAGCATCCGAACCCCCTGTAGTCCAAATCCCCCTAGTCCCCCTTTGCAAAGGGGGATTTAGGAGGATTTCATTTAGGAGACACCCCCAAACCCCGGCAGGAGATGATTCTCCTGCACCTCTTTTCTTTTTAAAGCCCCACTATGCACACGCTGACTATCGGCGCGTAGGGCTCGTTGCCCATGTTGTGCGCCAGGCCCAGTTTGGGGTTCTTCAGCTGGCGCTTGTCCGCCCGGCCCTGCAGCTGCAGATAGAGCTCGTAGACCATCCTGATGCCGGAGGCCCCGATGGGATGACCGAAGCACTTGAGACCGCCGTCCGGCTGCACCGGCAGCCCCCCGGTCATCTCGAAGAACCCCGCCTCGATGTCCTCCTTGACCTTGCCCCTCTTGCTGAACTGCAGGTCCTCCATGGTCACCGCCTCGGTGATGGAGAAACAGTCGTGCACCTCGGCCATGCCGATCTCCTTGCGCGGGTCCTTGATGCCGGCCTCCTTGTAGGCCGCCAGTCCGGCGCGGTAGCTTTCCTCCACGTGGGTGTAGTCGTAGTCTTCTATCATGCGCCCCGATGTGGGGCTGGCGCATATCTGCAGCGCCTTTAAATAAACAGGGTCCTTCCTGTATTTCTTGGCTATATCGCTTTTCACGATGACGGCCGCGGCGGCGCCGTCGCTGACGCCGCAGCAGTCGAAGAGCCCCAGCGGCCAGGCGATTATCGGCGCCTGCACCACCTGGTCGATGGTCAGCTCACGGCGCAGGTGCGCCTTGGGATTAAGCGTGCCGTTGTGGTGGCTCTTGACCGATATCTTGGCCAGCATCTTCTTCCCCTCCTCGGGGGTGAAGCCGTATCTGTTGAAATACCTGGTGGCCATCATGGCGAAGACGCCGGGCATGCTGGACTGGTAGTGCGAGTTGGTGCGGTTCTCCATGCCGGGGAGTCCGCTGCCCCCCTCGTCCTTGAGCTTCTCGAAGCCCACCGCCAGCACCACGTCATGTATCCCCGCGGCCACGGCGTAGGAGGCGTTCCTGATGGCCTCGTGCCCCGAGCCGCAGGCGTTCTCCACGCGCGTCACCGGTATGTACTGCAGCTTCAAGGGCTCGCTGAGGGAGCGTCCCCCCATCCCGCTGAAGAGCGAGCCGACCCACGCCGCCTCGATGTCCTTGATCGTGATCTTGGCGTCCTTGAGGGCCTCGGTCACCGCGTCGATGATGAGCTCGCCAGGGCCCTTGTCCCAGCGCTCGCCGAACTTGGTGCAGCCCATGCCGACTATGGCAACTCTATCTTTAATGCTTCCTGTCATCTCATATCTCCTTTAAAACCTCGCCGGGCGGACTTTCCAGAAGTAGTTGGTCAGTCCCCTGTCGAACTGGAGCTTCCTGAAGGTGAACTCGACCTTGGTGCCCACCTTTATCTCGTCCGGATTCCTGTCGGTGAGATCGAAGAAGGCCCTTCCGCCCCC